>Ga0209536_100005630_pt1 | contig 19409 bp, 13 predicted proteins | sample DeeMarSeWOR28_12_FD_187461 | JGI IMG/M metagenome (GOLD analysis project Ga0209536, IMG submission 187461) | Marine sediment microbial communities from White Oak River estuary, North Carolina - WOR-2-8_12 (SPAdes) (version 2) | ecosystem: Environmental > Aquatic > Marine > Intertidal zone >...
CGTTTTCCACCAAAACTATTGCTTAGGATTTCCTTTTCTCCCTCCGCTTTATCTGCATATAATAACCCTAAGGTTCCATCAAGATTTACTGAGCAGCAGGAAGCAGCATCTAGTCAGCCTTTTCTCCGGAGGTTTTCATGCCTGAGATCCACCTTCGCTTTCAGCTTCGGCGGACAAGTCGGGATCGAATAATCGTGCTAATCTCGATGCCAGGGAGAATAGAGAAAGTACAATGATCGATAAAACGATTTCGCACTACAGGATCGTGGAGAAGATCGGCGGCGGGGGCATGGGTGTCGTTTACAGGGCTGAGGACACCAAACTTCATCGCCATGTTGCCCTGAAATTCCTGCCAGAGGAAGTCTCGAAGAATCCTCAAGCCTTGGAGCGCTTTCGACGGGAAGCTCAGGCTGCATCCGCACTCAACCACCCTAATATCTGTACCATTCATGATATTGACGAATCTGAAGGTTGGACCTTCATCGCAATGGAGCATTTAGAGGGACAGACATTAAAGCAGCGCATCGCACAGAGGCGATTCAAGACAGAGGAACTGCTTAACATTTCCATTCAGATTGCCGACGCTTTGGATGCTGCCCACACAAAAGGGATAATCCATCGCGACATCAAACCAGCGAACATCTTCATCACAGAAAGCGGTCAGGCTAAGATCCTCGATTTCGGATTAGCCAAACTCCCCACCGAGAGGCGAGAGGCAGTAGAAACTGCCACGACCACGGAGGAATTTCTCACAAGTCCAGGAAGTGCATTGGGAACGGTCTCATATATGAGTCCTGAGCAGGCGAGAGGTGAGGAGCTGGATGCTCGCACGGATTTGTTCTCTTTTGGGGTTGTGCTGTATGAGATGGCTACAGGGCAACAGGCTTTCACAGGTAACACTTCCGCTGTAATTTTCGACTCCATTTTGCATAAGGCTCCCGCCTCCCCTGTACGTCTGAATCCTGACCTTCCCGTGGATCTGGAAAGAGTTATCAACAAGGCTTTGGAGAAGGATCGGGAGCTTCGTTATCAGAACGCTTCGGATATACGGACTGATTTGAAGCGATTGAGGCGTGAGAGTGATTCCAGGCGGACACCTGTGGTGGCTGAAGCTCCTGTGCCGGAAAAGTCTGCACGGCGATGGGTGCTTTATGCTGTGCTTGCAGGCGTTGTTATTACAATAGCCGGAACAAGTGCATATTTTTTCTTTGATCGCGGCGAGCCCATTAATTCAATTGCCGTCCTACCCTTCGTTGTTATGAGTGAAGATCCAGAAACCGAAATTTTAAGTGACGGTATTACAGAGGATCTGATTAATAGTCTTACGCAATTATCCAACCTCCAAGTTGCACCGCGAAGCCGTGTTTTTAAATTAAAAGGCATTGAATATGACGAACAAAAGGTAGCAGAAGATTTGAATGTCCGCGCGATCCTAATGGGAAAGATCGATGATGTATCTATTCAGGTTGATTTGGTGGATGTTGATAGCTCATACCAGCTTTGGGGGTGGCGCTATGATCTCAAAAGTTCAATCCTGCCAATTATTCGGGAGGATATACAGAAGAAAGTAGCCGATAGGTTGCGGTTACGATTAACCGACAAGGAGAAAGAGCTCCTGGCCAAAAGATACACAGAGGACACCGAAGCCTATCAACTCTATCTGTGGGGGCGCTACCACTGGAGCAAAAGAACCAGGGAGGGTTTTCAAAAGGGCATCGAATATTTCAGACAGGCGATCGGCAAGGATCCTGGTTATGCCTTGGCTTTCTCCGGTCTCGCCGATTGCTATACTTTATTAGCTTTCTATGGCTGGATTGCACCCAAAGAGATGTTGCAACTCGCAAAAGACGCGGCACTCAAAGCGATTGAATTGGATCCAGAACTTGCTGAAGCTCACACTTCGTTGGCGCTTGTAGCACTTGACCTTGAGTGGGATTGGCAGGAGGCAGAGAAGCGATTCCAGCGTGCCCTTAAACTTAATCCCGATTATGCTAATGCTCATAGTTGGTATAGTCATTATTTGATAATCATGGGGCGTTATGAGGAAGCTATTGCGGAGTCTTATCTGGCGTTGAAATTAGAGCCGGTTGTGCCAGGTTTTCTAGCCGGCCCCGGGGTTCCTTATTACCTCATGCGCCGATACGACGAAGCAATAGATCATTTTCAGAAGGCGCTTGACCTGGAACCGAATCTCCATCGTACGCACTACCTTCTCGGTTTGCTATACATACATAAACATATGTATGAAGACGCAATTCTTGAGATAGAAGAGGCGATCCAGTCTTCAGGACCATCTTCCCTGTACCTTGGCTCACTTAGCTACGTCTATTCGTTAGCCGGTAAGAAAAGCGACGCGCTGAAGGTATTGGAACAATTAAAAGAATTAGAAAAGGTTTGTTAGTTCCATTGGTTTCTTTTGTGCCTATATAGGATTAGGTTATAAAGAAAAGGCTTTGGAGTATCTTCAAAAGAGCGTTGAATCTCGCGATTATCCAGGTTTGCCTTTGAGTATAAATGATGAGGTTTTCGATGACATCAGTTCCGATCCACGTTTCCAAGAAATCAGACGTAGGATGGATTTACCCCTAGAATGACAGGTGCAAAAATGATTGGAAAAACGCTTGGCCACTATAGAGTCATTGAACAGCTTGGTAAAGGCGGCATGGGAGAGGTGTATCAGGCAAAGGTAAGACTGTCGATAAACGGGCGGATGTTTGGGCGTTCGGTGTAGTGCTAAATGAAATGGTAAGAGAAGTCGGGGAAACGGAAGATGATTCTGTACAGAGAAGATCCCGTAAAATCATCATTGTCACAAACTGGTTTGAAGAACTGAAGGAAAGGGCGCCGGTGCATTGATAGTCGACACGAAAATGTAATTCCTTCTCTGGAGTAGCAACCCTAATACAACCAAGAGGAGAATCTCAGATGGATACAGATTCGACAGATCCAGGATTCCGCATGGATACTCTTGATGCATTCAGCAAACAGTCGAAGTTGTGCCTGGAATCAATGTCTAAGGTTGACTTTGGAGCACTGAGCCATCCCGGGAGGGTACGAAAAAATAATGAGGATCACTATTTCGTGAGCCGACTCGGCCGCTCCGTTGAGCCGCTGCTGACGAACATGCCTCAGGATTTATTGCCGGATCGGCTCGCGGAATACGGTTACGGAATGCTGGTCGCTGACGGTATGGGTGGAGCCGTCGCCGGTGGAGTGGCAAGCCGGATGGCGATCAGCCTGCTGGTTAAGCTGGTTATCGATGCGGCGAAATGGGGGCGGCATATCGACGAGCAGGAAGCCGAAGCTTTAACGGAAAGAATGGAAAACTATTACACTACAATCCATTCGGAACTTGTCCGTCAGGGCGAGATCGACCCCTCCGTAGCAGGCATGGGGACAACTCTTACCGTGGCATATAGTTTTTGCTCAGACCTTTTCGTTGCACACGTGGGGGATTCGCGAGCCTATCTGATCCGGGAAGGACAGCTCAGGCAACTAACGCGCGATCATACTGTTGCGCAGAAACTGGCCGACGAAGGGGATATTCCGCAAGAGGCGGTTTCAAAACACAGGTTGCGGCATATCTTGACGAATGTAATCGGCGGACACAGTGGTACCCTCGTAACGGATATTCAGCAGTTTCATCTTGCAGATCGTGATCGCCTTCTTTTATGCAGCGACGGTTTGACCGATATGGTCGATGATGTCGCTATCGCAGACGTTCTCGATAAAATCGAACCGCCTCAAGAGGCTTGTGAGAAGTTGCTGGATCTTGCACTAAACGCCGGTGGGAAGGACAACATCACGATTATTTTGGCCAACTATGCCTTTTCAGAGGCGGCCGCAGATAGGGAATAGATGATACTTGCTCCAGGAAGCAAACTCGGCCCCTACGAAATCCTCTCCTCCATCGGCTCCGGTGGCATGGGTGAAGTATGGAAGGCGAGGGATACCCGGCTGGGGCGCATTGTGGCCATCAAGAAGGTCAAGGAACAGCACTCTGAACGCTTTAAGCAGGAAGCTCGATCCATTGCGGCACTGAACCATCCTAACATCTGCCAGATATTCGACATTGGGGACGACTACCTTGTGCTGGAATACATAGAAGGCAAGCCCCTCTCCAGCCCTCAGCCGGAGCAGGAAACCGTAAAGCTGGCCATTCAGATCGCTACTGCCCTTGAGGTTGCACACAAGAAAGGCATAATCCATAGAGATCTCAAGCCATCGAACATCATGGTTTCCGACGAGGGGATCGTGAAGCTGCTCGACTTCGGTCTGGCAAAGCTATATGAGCAGGATCAATCCATATCCAACCTGCCAACAGCGGACTTCCCTGCAACCCAGACTGGAGCGATCCTGGGAACAGTAGCTTACATGTCACCTGAGCAGGCACAGGGGCAACCGGCAGATGCACGATCGGACATATTCTCCTTCGGGCTGGTGCTGTACGAAATGCTGAGCGGGAGGAGGGCGTTTTCTGGAGACAGTACGCCTGAAACCATGGCAGCACTGTTAAGAGATAAACCATCTCCCCTGCAAACATCTCCAGCCCTTGAGAGGATCGTGAAGCGATGCCTGGAGAAGAATCCTTCAGAGCGGTATCAGAGGATGTCAGAGGTTAAAGCGGCCCTGGATAAGGCTGTTAAACCGAAAGTGGCGGTAAGCATTGAAGAGCCTCAGCCCTCGATTGCCGTACTCCCGTTCGTCAATATGAGCGGCGATAAAGAGCAGGAGTACTTCAGCGATGGTCTGGCGGAGGAGATTATTAATGCGCTAATACAAATTCCGGAATTGAAGGTCACTGCCCGCACATCAGCATTTGCGTTCCGTGGTAAGGACCAAGATATCCGTAAGATTGCAGAGACGCTCAATGTACACACAATCCTGGAAGGAAGCGTACGCGAATCGGGGAATCGTGTCCGCGTAACAGCACAGCTGGTCAATGCGGCGGACGGATATCATCTATGGTCGCAGCGTTTCGAACGTCAAATGACAGATGTTTTTACGATCCAGGACGAGATCTGCCAAGCGATCGTGGACAAGCTGCGTCTCCAGCTGACGGCCGGTCGTCCGCTAGTTAAGCGCTACACAGAGAATTTGGAGGCGTACAACCTTTTCTTGAAAGGGATGTATCACCTGAGAAAGTACAATCCTGAAAGACTGCAGAAAGGTAAGAGCTATCTTGAGCAGGTCATTGCGATAGATCCGAATCACGCCTTGGCGTGGTATGGACTCGGTTGGTTTTACTATGCAATGGGCATTTTGGGATACATACCTCCCAAAACGGCAAAAGTGCAGTCCAGCCAAGCGGCATTGAAAGCCCTGGAGCTTGATGAAACGTTACCAGAAGCACATGCCATGATAGCGATATATCGTGCCAGCGAATTTGACTGGAAAGGAGCTAAACAGGAATTCCGACTGGCTCTGGATCTCGGTCCCAAGTCGGTAGATGTACACTGGTTTTACGCCTTTTTTTACCTTATACCGATAAAGCGTCTGGGTGAAGCCATCGCCGCGATGCAAAGGGCAGTGGAATTAGATCCACTGTCTCCGTATCAGCAGTTTGTTCTTGGCTTATGTTACTACGTTTTTCGGCAGTGGGACTTAGCCTTCGAGCATTGTCAACGTGCGCTCGAGTTTGATCCGCACTTTTACTTGGCACATCAGTATGCAGGTTTTACTAACCTCCAAACGGGCAAGCTGAATGAAGGGATTATGGCTTGTGAAGCTGCTGCGAAAGCTGTTGGACAAAGTCAGTGGGCACTGGCAATTCCGGGTGTTGCTTATGCAAAGGCAGGCAAGATCAGCCAAGCGCAGAAACTTCTCAAAGAATTGCATCATCTTGCTAATAAAGCCTATGTGTCGCCTTCCGCTTTTGCATGGATTTACTGTAGCCTTGGAGAAATTGAAACAAGCCTAGAATGGTTTGAAAAGGCGATCGACCAGCATGACTGGCTTATTATCCCAACCTATTTCTTTGCAATTTACGATCCCCTCCGTTCCCACCCCCGCTACAAGGCCCTTCTGCGTAAAATGAACTTGGAGCCGTAGTACACTTTTCTTCTTAAATTCACTTCCATTTTGGTTCCAGTTGGCTGGTGTTGGAAACGCTTGGATTCCCGCGCGCAGCATCCATAAGCCGAATCTTTGATTCGGCTTATGGATGCCGGTACTGAGGGTGGGAATCGACTTGTCCGGCGTAGCCCGGCCGAAGCCGGAAGGCGGAACCCACACGACCCTTACGGGTCCCAGGATTTTAAGTCATATGACTGTATTCCGCTATCGGTTGTAAATAATATATTTATCAATAAGTTAAATCTGATGCTACTTTGGGTTTCTTTGGGTTTTATTGGGTATTGTTGGGTTCCCGAGGTCAAAGTGACGGTCAAAGTGAAAAGGAGGAGAATTCAAATAGCCTATCGTTCTTATCGACACATTAAGAAGATTGTGTGCAATCTAATTGTGTTGCCAGCCTGAATGGGAATGAAGCCGACCGCGCTCTATATCAGTTCTCTAGTCGCTTTTCCGAGGTCATTCAAGTCAAACCTGACAAGAGCGAGTTCCGGACCATCATGGGCGGCAGACATAATAAGCGTCTTGCCAATTTGCTCTTTCCAAACCCCGGTTATTCCAGCGGATTCATGAACGTGACCGTGCAAAGTCAACAGGGGTTGTTTCGATTCAATGAATCGGCGGACTGCGATGCTCCCTATGTGGAGGTCCAAATCAACATGATCAACCTTCTTGCCGTCCAGTGCTGCTCTATCCAAACCGGTGTTGTATGGAGGGGTATGGAATAAAAAAATTGCGCGGCTGAGATCTTCGTCGCCTGCGAGCTGCTTAAGATCGGTTTGAATTGTCTTATGTTTCAAGACCCCTTCGGGAACTGGAACCGAGAACCAGCCATCTTCGGGCGCTACACAGAGCGGATCCAAATAAGTAGATACATCGTAGTGTTCCCAGTCTTTAAGCATGAATGGTGTTGGCGGCACACAATTATAACCGTAGACCGAATAATCTCTCCAGGATACGCACCGGTTGTGGCTATAGGTCCAGAGTGACTGCTTCTCAAACTCTTTCAGCCGCTCTTCTTCAATTTTTGCATCGTCATTTCCCAGGATTATAAAAACAGAAGGATAGCGCGAGCCCAAAGCCGCTTTTAATCTGCTGAATCCCGCAGCGAAAACATCTTCAAGAAAATCGCTTCCGTCATGAACACCCAGGATTCCACCGAGACCGGAAGGTAACAAGTCTCCACCCACGAACACAGCAGCAGGAATTTCCCTCTCAATAGCGTCAAACAGCTTTTGACAGTGTTGCCGACTCCCATGAAGATCCGTTACAAAAAAGCATGCCATAATAGATTCACCGTAATAATCCTACTGCAAAACAGGGGACAATGCCGCCTTTCATCTTCTGAATTATTGGCTTCAATCCATTGGGTCATGAGAATCGGTAAAAATCCTCACTTCAAGGAGTTTTAGCGTTCCTGCCGAGAGGAATGGGAAGAGCCGGATCCGCTATGGATCCGATTTTTACGGCATAGCTCGTGCGATCCTGGATGTCCTGGTCGCTAACCAGGTGGACATTGAGCAGTCCCTCGGTCCTGCACCCTGTTTTCAGATAATTCATATAACTCAGGCATAGGCTCCATCCATCCAGCCAGGCGAGCAGGTCTTTTTTCTGAGCCGCGTCTCCCGCGAAATGAATCAACAGATCGATGTCGCTCTCGGGACCGGCTGTTACATTCTTCGTACTTCCGAACAGGTACATCGCCTTGACTCCGAAGCGGTCCGCATCCATCTGTTTTCCAATCTCCTCCACGCTCTGCATGCGCCAGCGCCAATGGACTTCGGATGTGGATTCCGTTTTATCGATTCCCGCGCTCTGGGCGGGAATTTCAATCGGTTCCGCTGACGGTTGGGCAAGGAAGGCAAGCGCCTCATTCATCTCACCATTCATCAATACATTGAGGACCATTCCCTGTTCTGAATTCGGTACATCAATGACGCGAACGGTTCCGGCGAGATGAGCAAATTCGGGCAAAAGTTCGGGCAGCCGGTTCGGAGAATTCGCCAAGAACGTTTCATTAAAGAAAGTTCCCCAATCATCGGGGTACAGAGGGAGATAGCAGATTGAAGCTTCTACTAGGTCCTTGAAGAGAGAGGTGCCAAAAGAGAGTTCGGGGATATAGTCTTTTCGTTTGCGGGCGATCTCGATCAACATCGCTGTGTTGTTGATGTCCGAATAGGATACGCTCACGCCCAGCCTGATATCACCCCGGCTTCCCCAGCGCTCCGGTCCTACATATATGAACCGGCGTTTCGGCAGCAGTCGGTTCAGTTTTGCTATTGCCTGGCCCACCGCTTCCAGATCCGCCAGTTTCTGTAGCTCCGAGTACTTAACGGGATCGATATAAACAATATGAGTGATTCCGGAAACGGTTCCATTGGTCACATAACGATTGGCGGAAAAAAGAATCCGTTCTTTGGGCACTTCCCCCGGAAGGACGGCGGGCAGAGACATGGCACCATGACTCTGCGGACGGCACTGCAATAAATAGAGATCCGTTCCGTCATGCGCAAACTCAATGTCCAGGGGCAACCCGTATTCAGACTGAAGCTCCTTCAGCATTGTGGAAGCTTGTTCAATAAATTGCGTCCGGCCGAAGAGGCCCTCAAACGTAACAACCAGGGAATCTTTGTTTTTGTTGATTCCGACGCCCGATGGCTGTGCCAGCCTGTCTCCCTCCAGAATTGAGACCAGCTGATGGATCATTGGATAGGAATCACCATACTCACGGAACAGGTCCTCGATCTCGATCGTCTCGATGGAACCTGTCTTCAGATTAAGCGCATCCAATCGTTTGGGAGAGTATTGTACCTTCTCCTCAACCGTAGCGTTTAACCGGAGCGACGGCTGTCCGGGCGAGATGACAATCGGATAATCATCCAATACTCGATCAACGGCCCGCGTTCCAAGTCCCGGTACCATGCGGAGAATACCGTCTTCCCGTCTAATTCTTCGGGAACACTGAAACTCATTTTGAGTGGAGCCAAGACCGGCAAATGCCGGCATGTAATACTGACCTATCCTGGTTCCAACCACTTCCTGTATCAATACTCCCATCTCCTCGTGGAAGTCGATCAATCCCCGCTCCATTCGATAGCCGATCGGATCCGGACCAAAAGTGGAGGCGTATACTTCCGCGACCGCATCCATAAGGGCAGCAAGGCGCTGGGGCTTGATTCCCTGATTGGTGACAAAAAGGCTTTTATATTTGCCGGCAAAAGAAGTTCCCCGGCTGTCTTCGAGAAGACTTGAACTTCGCACTATTAACGGAACCTCTGCAAAATCATCAAGCGCAATGGAAAGGCCTTTGACAATCTCCGGGGGAAAGGAAGCACTTTTAAAAATGTGGGTAATGGAGGGATGTTCCTGGTGCACCTGCCCGATGTCTTTATACCTGTGCTCAAAAATATCCTCCAGGTCGTTGTAATTGATGAAACTCAACAGGCTGTCCGAGGTGATGTGCCAGGTTTTGGGAATCTTAACGCCGCTTAATATCCGGGCTCTTTCCGAGCATTTTTTCAGCATCTTTGACGCGACAAACAGACCCGCGCCCTTTCCACCAAGTCTTCCGTGGCTTTCCGCAGGGTAGATTGTGTGATCGAGAAGATCACTGAAATCATTGAGGCTTAGGGATTGCTTGGCTGCCTGTACGAACTTCAAATCGTCATTCAGCAGGCGTTGGATCAGCGAAACCCGAAACGATCGCTCTCTTGGAGATGAAAGTTCCACTCCCTGGGGAATGAGATGGCCAAGCTGTTTGATGGCTCCGGCAATATCGGCCAGAGATGAATTGGGAGTTTCCAGGATCTTTGTCAGAAATCCCGAACGGTCCTCCTTTATCCATTTCTGGAGAAACGCGAGGATCTCAGCCTCGGGCAGATGCTCTCCGGCGATTCTGAAAATCTCTTCGCTGGCGGAGAGAAGGTCCTGGATTGTTGCAGCTTTCGAAGACCGCGTTTCAATCTGATCAGAGTCCAGGCTGTTGCCCTGCTGCGTCGGGCTGATGCGTTCCAGAATTCGATGTGCTTCCTCAAATCCTGTCCAGGCGAGATGGTTCAGCATCTTTCTCGAAATCCGGGAAAGGAGCCTGGAATCGGTTCTTTTAATCAGATCAAGAATGACGGGCCAATCCTCATGGGACTCGACCTGGCGCTTCTGTCTTTCCAGCACTACCTTCAGGTTGTTGTGGAGGATACGATGCTTGAGGCGGTCCGCTATCGCATTGATGAGCCTTCGCTCTTCCTTGAGAAACGGTCCTTCATCGGCCCTGGGGCGTTCTTCCGTATAGCAGACGCTGATCCGGCCAGCTCTTTCATCTTGAACCAGAATATCCGAATGCTGAACCCAGGCAGTATCGCGGAAGAGATTGGTCTGAACCAGCACTTCTCCATAGACAATTCTTGCTCCGCAAATATCGGGATACTGCCATCCGGCAGGGATCTTCTTCACAATCCGCTGGAAAAGAGCCTCAAGAGCGAGGTCAGGATCGCCCATGATTTCATCAATTTCATACAGGCAGTTGAGTTCCTTGGTCCTTTCCTTCAGATCGATAAGGAGTTTGTCGAGCGCTTTATCTTCCATGAAAAAATATCGGCACGGATCTGATCTGCGTTGATCTTTTTGGATCCTTCGTTTCATCCGTCCGGAAGGACCCTCAAACCATGCTCGATCCTTAAAAGTCCGGGCAACATGCTACCGGAAGCTTATTCAAATTCATGCCGCCACTGCTTTCAGCCGGCTTCGGTGACGGCCCAAGGTAATTCATATATCGAATCCCGAATCAGGATTTCAGGATTTTGTCCACTTCTTCTTCGTCGACATCCATGATGTATCGGATTCCACTGATATCGGCCGCATCGCGTGTTAGCGCCGCAATATCTTCCCGGGACAGCTTCTCGAGAGTAAACTTCCGGCTTCCTGCCATCAGCTGGCGCAAACCCTGTGCCAGGCGTTCATAATAGGTGTAGAGACCGAGCGCGCCGGAAGGGAGTTTCTCGAATGTCGAGTTTCCAAGTTCCTTGCGCAATGAGTTGGCAGTAACAAAGATCTCATCCCTGGTGTGACCGAAGCGTTCGACATACACGGGAATCTGGTTTTCGTCAATTGCCCGCCCGATGGTCTTTCCGACCATGGCAGCTGCAATTGGGCTGCGCGCCATGCCCACCATCTTTACGTACGGTGCTCCCAACGCGAGGCCTTTGAAAATCTGATCTTCAAACGTGAATCCGCCGGCGACCGTCAGCGCAGGCACTTGCCTCCCCTGGGCAGACAGGCGCTTTGCATACTCATACAGCAGCGAATGCAGTTCGACCGGAGGGATGCCCCATTCGTTCATCATGCGCCAGGGGCTCATGCCCGTGCCTCCCCCGGCACCGTCAACGGTCAGCATGTCCAGCTTATACTTGGACGCAAAGGCGATGGCACGAGCCAAATCGGCCGGCCGATAAGCACCGGTTTTAAGGAATATGTATTTGGCGCCGGCCTTCCTCAGTTCATCGATCCGCTGCGCGAAGGATTCCTCAGTAACCATACCGACCCGGGAATGCCTCTCAAACTCGGTGAAGCTTCCCCGTTCAAAAGCTTTTACCACAAACGGATCCATCGGATTGGGAAGTACAATATAGCCTCTTTCATACAGCATCCGGGCTTTATCCAGGCTCCGGATTTTTACTTCGCCGCCTATATTTTTGGCGCCCTGACCCCATTTCAGTTCAACGTATTCAACACCGAGCTTCTCGATGGCGTACTCCTGAACTCCGAGCCGTGTATCCTCGACATTAGCCTGGATAATGATGGCGCCGTATCCATCGCGCTGGAAATCTTTATAAAGAGAAACGCGGCGCTTCATATCGATGGTTTCAATTACGCGTCCTTTTTCAATTACGGATCCGGGATCCATGCCCACGACATTTTCGCCGATTGTCAAACCGGTGCCGGCCAAAGCGGAGCCCATGGCAAGACCTTCCCAATTGTTTTTCGCCACATCGGTCGATCCGATGCCTGGGATAATCCATGGGTAGCGGAACTTGACCTTTTTATCTTGCCCCAAGGCAACCTCAAGATTGACACTTGGGAAAATTGCCTTGTCGCTGTCAGCCTCGATTCCATGAGCGCCCACTGCTGTGCCCATGATATTGAAGTGCGAATAATCCACGGGGTAGTTTTTTTCGGCCGCTGTCGTAATCACCCCAAAAGGTTGGGGATATATTACTTCGTGGCCGCGATAGGCTGATTTTCCTATCTCACACATGCCGATGCAGCCGTCCACACAGGTCACGCACATTCCGGAAACTGGGGCAATTGAGTCTTCAGTTCGATTCTTGGCAAGAGTCGCAGCTGAGGAGTTGATTCTCGAAAATGGCATTTTACTATTCTCCTTTGAACCGCTCAGGATTCTTTTATTTCACAGGCTACGCAGGGCGACATATAACACATCATGTCTTCAAAATTCGTTTTATCCAAACATGGAGGACTCAGGTTTGCACAGGCGCCGCAGACCGCCTTCTCCGGTTCGTTAAAGGTGCACCGGAGTTGACAGGCCGGGCAAATATACATGCAGGCACCGCAAGTGCGGCAAGCTTCAGATCGCACATCATACGGAGTTCCAATGCTCCGCCGATCACCGCGACCCCGGAAGCCGATGGCGCCGGCCATCATTTGCTCCTTGCACATCCTAACGCAAAGCCCGCAGAGGATGCAGTCTTCCTGTTGCTGCCGGAAGCGTTGTTGACGCACCCCAAAAGCAGAAGCTAAATCCTGGATTTTTCTTGACTGCGGGCACGATGCCAAAAGAAGCTCAATTATCATTTTGCGTGCGTTTATGACTCGGGATGAAGCTGTTCGCACCATGAGACCCTCTGTTGCCCTATACGTGCAGGAAGTCACCAACCTTGATTTCGAATTTTCTGTGATCTCCACTATGCAGATTCGGCAGGCGCCATAAGGCGATAATCCCTCGGCATGGCAGAGAGTTGGAATTGAAAAACCAAGAAACCGTGCGGCTTCAAGCAGCGTTGTGCCTTTTTCAACAGACACATTCAATCCATTGACCTTCAGGTGAATCATATGTCCACTCCTCGTCGGACCTGTCCGGTAATTCCACATCCAATCAAGACAACTCTGTTCGCCTGCTATTCCACAATGACTGCATTGAAGTTGCAGAGATCCAGGCATATCCCACATTTTCGGCAAAGGTTTAAATCGATCCGATGAGAATGATTCTTTTCACCGAATATTGCTTTCTCAGGACACGCGCGGCTGCAAATTCCGCAGCCATGACCCAACTGCACACAGATATTCGGATCGATCCTATAGGTGTTGAGTTCGCGGCAGACATGAGCCGGGCATTTATGCGCTTCGATATGAGTAAGATATTCATCGCGGAAGTAGCGCAGTGTTCCGAGAACCGTATTAGGGGCTAATTGACCCAATCCGCACAAGGAGGTATCCCTGACTACGGTGGCCAGATCCTCCAGGAGGCTCAACTGATCTAAAGATGCACGGCCTTTTGAGACATCGTCGAGTATTTCATGCATCCTCTGAGTGCCTTTCCTGCAAACAAAACACTTACCGCAGGATTCATCCTTCATGAAATTCATGAAATATTTGGCGACATCCACCATACAGGTGGTTTCATCCATTACTATCATGCCGCCGGAGCCCATGATCGACCCGGCTTTTGCCAGACCATCAAAGCTGACCGGCAGATCGAACCGATCCACCGGGATGCAGCCGCCGGACGGGCCGCCGGTCTGTACCGCCTTGATCGGGACGCCATCCTCGGGGCCACCTCCGATTTCTTCTATAATTTCAGCGATTGTCATGCCCATAGGCACTTCGACCAGGCCCGTATTTCGTATCTTGCCCACCAGGCTGAAGATCTTTGTGCCGGTGCTATCCTCGGTGCCTACCGCCCGAAACTGTTTGGCTCCCCGCCGAAGGATTACGGGAATATTAGCCCAGGTCTCCACGTTACTGATTAATGTGGGTTTGCCCTCAATTCCTTTCTCAATGGGGAACGGCGGGCGCTGCCGGGGCTCGGCCATCCTGCCTTCGACGGAGCGGATAAGAGCGGTCTCTTCGCCGCACACATACGCGCCAGCGCCCCGCACGATCTTGATGTCGAAAGAAAAGTCGGTGCCGATGATCCGCTCCCCTAGCAGCCCGAGCGCCCTTGCCTGCCGGAGCGCCGTTCCAAGATTCTTGATCGCCAGAGGATACTCATTCCGGACATATATGATACCGTCCGTTGCGCCGGTAGCGAAAGCGCCGATCAGCATACCCTCGATGATGCTCTGGGGATTCCCCTCGAGCACGGCCCGGTCCATATAGGCGCCCGGATCTCCTTCGTCGGCGTTGCAGACGAGGAATTTGCCGTCGCCGTTCGGCTGCAAAGCAAGCATTTGCCATTTGCGGCCGGTTGGAAAGCCGGCTCCGCCCCGGCCGCGAAGGCCGGATTCCCTGATCGCCTCGACAACCTCGGCCGGTTTACAACTGGCAAGCATATCGGAAAGCGCCGTGTAACCACCCTCGGCAATATAACTCAGAATGCGGCATGGATCGGTTTTTTCGTTCTGGCGCAAGATCGTTCGCACCTGCCTGGCGAAAAACGGAATATTCTTCGCCTTTTGGATCGGTTCTGCGGTCCTCGGATCCATGTAAAGTAGATCCTCAAGGATTTCTCCCTGAGAGACCGCCTCGACGATCCGAACCATATTGTCCATCGTAACCTTAGGGTAGAAGACACCCTCCGGCTCGATCAGGACATTCGGCTCCATCTGGCAGAAGCCGTGGCAGCCGGTGATCCGCAAGGCGACTTTTCCGACCAGTCCCCGGTTGAGAAGCTCGCGCTTTGCGGTTCGGATCAGGTCGTTGGCTCCGCTGGCTTGGCAACATGTGCCAGCCGGTATGACGATGACGCGGCCGCTCTGGGGGCCAGAACGAAAAAGCCCTTCCTTGAGAGCTTTAAAATCCTCAACGGTATTTAGCCTTTTCATGCCAAGATACCTTTTAAAAGTAATCCAAAGTCAGGTCCAATGAATGGCCCTTGCAGTTGCGCCTGGTGCAGATATGAACCAGACCGCCGCCTTCTGCGAGCATTACGGCCATGGGATACTCGCACTCCGGGCAGCTCGCGTCGCCCCCGAGCACCCCACCGCAGTGGGGACATGAGAAATCAGTCGCCGCATCGACCGGGATATCGCCCTCATATTCTGCCGCGAAGCTCCCATACAGCGACGAAAATCGGGCTCTTCCCTGCTTGCCTTTGTAAGTGGCCGTAATCTGTATCGACGGATGGCCATCGATCAGATGGTCCGGATCCATCAGGCTCTTGCTGCAAAGACTGCAGTTCACCGCTACCTGAAAGAACCTCGGATCGTTCTTTACGTCCGGGGCCCGGGATTTGCCCTGCACCTTCTTCAGGATCCCTTTGACCTCAGGCGTTTCCACCCTCGAAAAGTATTGGTCGGCTCCAACCACAATCGGACCGAGCGCGCAGGCGCCGAGACAGTTCACCGTCTCGAGAGTGAATACGCCGTCCACGGTGGTCTCCCCCGGAATTACGTCGAGCTGCCGTTTGAACTCATCCACGAGCGTGGGTGCTCCCCGCACGTGGCAGGCTGTGCCCTGACACACCGAAATCGTGTGACGGCCCCGGGGCTTTAGGCTGAAATATCGGAAAAATGTCGCGATCCCGTAGAGGTCAACCATGGAACGACCGGTCTTTTCCGAAACCAGACGGATCGCCTTCTCGGGCAGATAGCCGACGACCGACTGGATCTCTTCCAAAATTGCAATCAGCCCTCCCGGCTCCGTACCTTGTCTCTTCAGGATCGCATCGATATCGTCCGCTTCGAGCTCCGGATGCGGTTTCTTGGCTTCGGCCTCTTCTTCCGCGGTCACAGGACGCTTTAAACCGAACGGCGGTAAAAGCGTGTCTGGAATCAGCATGGGCAGCGGGGCAACATGGTATTCCTCGCAATACCAAACCACTCCCTTTGAAGTGCGATAGCCACAGTGCTCCCGGGCATTGCAATTGACACAGATTCCATCATTTGTCTGAACTTTCTCTCGGGTCGTAAAATCGGTTGATTCGTCCTTGGTGATTGCTTGGACCTCGAGAGCCCGGTCCGATGACGCTGTCCCGCTATTGTCGAACTCCTCGCAATGAAAAACCTGACCTACCCAGGTCTTTTTGGAAGTGCAGTATTCCATATGGTCGCAGGTGGCGCATATTCCAAGCTGATCCGCTGTATGCTTTGGTTCCATTTCTTTTATGTAACTCCCTCGTGCAAATTGGCGCCCGGAGGCGGCACCATCAGACACGTCCAATGCCGGGATCTGCGGCGAAAAATCGGGCACATCTGTAGCAGTCAATAGTCATGAAAGATTACGTAAGCTAACAGCCAATACGGCCTCCTGGATCCCAATAAGAAGCTTGCATTGTGGAAATGCGGGGACCTTTGAACCTTTATTAATCTAATTTTATGATGCCAAGATATTAGCCTATTCTACAATGGACCGCGAGTAATAAAAGGTCATCGAGCAAGAATTCTCGTTTACAAATCTATCCTGAACGGATCCTGCGTGAGGTGAAAAGCCGAGGAGCATCTGCTGTAGTCAGGGAACTCTACAGGGATCAGTCGACTTGGAACTTGATTATTGAAAACATCGCATCCGGAAATGGGTCGAGGTTGCAGTCGCACTCCGCGCTGGCTCGGATGCAGGAGCAAGCAGCATGCTGCATGACGGGTTGTTCAAAGCACTTGGCAAGAATCCCACGTACGTGCTCAGCCATGCAGAACGACTATCTGATAGCTGAATTATCTAGTGGTTGCACCGGTCCACTTCCTCACTATGAGCAGGTTGTGTCGGAGCAAAAAGAGGATTGACATCAGTCGAGAGGGTTTCGGCTAAAGAATTGAAGGTGCAGAAGTCGGAGTTTTTGCGGCATCTAGAACAGGGGAAGACTCACCTATTGCGTTTTTTTGGTCGGAATCAAGTAATAACATCGTAAAAAGGTACCCTAACGATTAAAACCTTCTGAACGCTGCATCAAGCGCGGACCTGGAGACGGACACAGGATGGGTAGTTCGGTGATCTTCTCATGGAATTACATAGTTTCACCGGTTTCCAGGGGATTCGTATCTCTCCCTCGGCTCTGGGAAAGGGAAGGGGGCACTTTGTCTCCCTCCGGCTGAACACAACCTTACAACCGTTCAACTCCACAGTTCAGAGAAGCCTTTCCGTGGCTTATCCCTTGCCTTCGGAACATATAATACGGCCCTGTATAGGGACATGAGTGCTCGAGTGCAAGGGAAATTTTCTCGTGGGCCAGGAGATATATTCCGTGAAGCAGTCTCGATTCTCCTCTGGGAGTTTCCGGACACCCTCCGGTCCAGGCATTTCCCGAAGCGGACCATTGCGCCGAAAACGGAATCGTGCCGATTGGCCGCTTCCACATGAAGTTGCATGCCTGTCGTATCAGGTAATCATATAGTAACGGATTTCAACCCCGTCAGGATGCCGTATGCCCTTGCACACGAAAAGCCTTCGACCCATCCAGGCGTATTTTTCTGACGCGGTTTCCAACCGCGGCGTTGTGCGAAAATAATATTCCGAAGGATCGACGATTTCTCCGGCATTGATGCGCTGAATCACCGCCGGAGATGCCTCCCGGATACCGGGCGCCTCGATGTAAATCAAAGCGCCGTCATCCGCCTTTATGCAGTAGCGGGCATGGATCTCACTGACACCGTCCTCGCGGACTATTTGCCAGTCGGCCCCGCCGGGCAGGACTGTGCCGCTCAGCTTCGGACCTTTTACCGTTCCGCCCGTGATTCCGATAATGCGACGTTCACCGATTCCGGTGTGGCCCAGGACCAGTGGCTTCTCAAGTGTTGCGACCACTTCAAAAACAAACTCCAGGCCAGGATCATTCGATTCTGCGGCTCCTCCCCTGGTGGATGCAAGGACTGCGACACCGGTTGCAAGACTGGCTGAAATCGCCTTCCGCCGAGTCATACTCATAATATTCCCCTTCCCGTTATCCGATGATATTTTCGTTGTCTATAAGCGTATCCATAAAGATGGCGGGATAAAATCATTCATGGATTCGTTCCCTCGCCATACACACTTTCCATATACAAACGATAGTATTCCAAAATAGCAAATCCTCATCAGAATTTCCGGCTGAAGGACTATTTTGAACAGTATCCGGAATCAGGCACGTACAGCCATAAATTGCAGCTTTAAATTTGGGCTCGGCTATAGTTTCGAAAAAGAATTCGATCACACTGGTTTGAATAAATCCTGAGACGATGAATGGGAGATTGCGGATGAATCGATTTAGTCGGTATTCAATGATCCTGAGTGTATCTGGGCCAGAACAGCATTTTCAATATTGATAAATACAACCAACTGTTAGTAAATAACATCAGTATTCAGGGCTAAAATCATCGACTCAAAACAATTGAGGGGGAACGCAAAATGTCCAGGAATCAACTTACAATCAATAGCAGTGCCAGGATCATCTACTCATTTGCCGTTAGCACGGCAATCCTGATTATTTCTTTAACGGAGCCGTTAATTGCTCAGCAGGTCACCATGGAAACTCTGCTCGACCGCATCCAGATTGAGGATCTTCTGACGCGCTATTATTACGATCTCTCGCGGAGCAATGCACACGAACTATCCGAGTACTTCACTCAAGACGCCTTGCTTGACGTAGATGGCACGATTGCGAAGGGCCGCGCAGAAATTGCCAAGCTGTACCAGAGCCCGGCACCAGACTCAAAGGAACCGGCACCAGCACCGGCTCGTCGTATGCACATGCTGCTTAGCAACCCTATCATCAAAATCAACGGCAATATGGCCACGGCGCATTTGATTTGGACCGGTGTAATGAACGAGGGGATCGGCAAACTACCCCAGGTCGTCGAGCAGGGTCGTGAAGATACCGAGCTGGTCAAACAAAATGGTAAGTGGCTCATCAAGCGGCGCTATATCACCGCCGACGGCCGTATGCCGAACCGCTTTGACAAAAACTACAAACCTCGCGAGAATCCATTGGAACAATAAAAGCAATCTCATTTTTTACCATGATGAACAACGCCGTTGGTTCAGAAGGAAAGATGTGAGTAGTAGTTACAGCGATAATGAGCATTGAGTTCCGTGGCATACAACTGCCTAGCCCGCATTTCTCACACGGTTTCGTAGCGAGGCGGTGCAGAGGGCCGTGGATACAAGGCGCGCGACCGAAAACCCCGGAGGCGTACTTGATAGTACGTCGAGGAGTTTGAGGGAGCGCAACGCAGTAGACATGGTCCTCTGTGACG
>Ga0209536_100005631_pt1 | contig 19408 bp, 17 predicted proteins | sample DeeMarSeWOR28_12_FD_187461 | JGI IMG/M metagenome (GOLD analysis project Ga0209536, IMG submission 187461) | Marine sediment microbial communities from White Oak River estuary, North Carolina - WOR-2-8_12 (SPAdes) (version 2) | ecosystem: Environmental > Aquatic > Marine > Intertidal zone >...
CCGCTCGCGAGCGACACCGCGTCCCGTGCGATCAGCCGGCCACGCCCTCCAGGACGCGCTGCAGCCGCTGCTTCACCTGCTCCGCCACCGGACCGATGTCCCTGTTGCCCGAGATCTCGAGTTGCGCCACCGGATCGATTGCGGCAACGACGCACTGCGCCGGGTCGTCCGTGGCGTAGACGATGACGTTGCAGGGCAGCAGCAGGCCGATATCCGACTCTGCGGAGAGGGCCTGATGGGCCAGGGGGGGGTTGCAGGCACCCAGGATGATGTACGGTCGGAAGTCGACGTCGAGCTTCTTCTTCATGGTTGCCTTGACGTCGATCTCCGTGAGGACCCCGAACCCCTCCTTCGCAAGCTCGTCGCGCGCCTTCTCGACGGCCTGATCGTAGCTCAGGGGAACCTCCATGCGCATGCCGTAGCTCGTGTGCTGCATATCCATCGAGCTGCTCCTTGTGCGGGGTTTCGAGCGTGCATGGCGGCACCGAGAATCGACTGCCACCGCTGAAAGATATCGCTCCACCGAGGCACGGGGGGACCACCCAATTCGGATTGACCTGAGGAGGGGAGGTGGGTAATTTTTCGCGGCTCCGCTCCGGGCGGAGCCGCATGTTTTGGGGGGTAGGTGTCGCGGGCAACTTCTCCACTGGTCAAGGATCGGCGTATTTCTCACTCCAGAGGCGTGAAGGGGTCGATTGTCGCACTGCTCCTGATCGCTGCTGCGATCGGACTCACAGGCTGTTCAGCTGAATACCCGCAGTCGTCGTTGCACCCGACCGCCGACTTCAGCCGTGACATCGACACCCTCTACCGGACCATCTTCTGGTGGGCACTCGGCGTCTTCGTCGTCGTCGAGACCGCCCTGCTCGTTGTGATCGTCCGCTATCGCGACCGCCCCGGCGCCGGGGAGCCACGACAGATCCACGGCAGCACGGCGCTCGAGGTGGCCTGGACGCTCGCGCCAGCGGTCGTGCTGGTCTTCATCGCCGTCCCCACCATTCGCACGATCTTCCGCACCGACGGCACACCGCCACCCGGGGCGCTCGAGGTGGAGGTTGTCGGCAAGCAGTGGTGGTGGGCCTTCTCATATCCCGAGTACGGCATCACCACCGCGAACGAGTTGCACGTGCCGCAGGGCAGGCCGATTGCGCTCACGATGACCTCGGACGACGTGATTCACTCGTTCTGGGTCCCCAAGCTCGGCGGCAAGCGGGATCTCATGCCGGGTCGCACGACCCGCATTGCGTTCACGGCCGACTCCGTCGGCGAGGTGTACGGTCAGTGCGCGGAGTTCTGCGGCGACTCGCACGCCAACATGCGGTTCCGGGTCGTGGTGGATGCCCCGTCGGATTTCGATCGCTGGGTCGAGAACCAGCTGGCGTTGCCCACGGCAGTCGACTCGCTGCCGGCAACTGCCCAGGCCGGCGCACAGGTCTATATGACGAAGGGGTGCCTCGCCTGCCACGTGATCGAGGGTCGGTCGGCCGGCGTGCTGGGACCGAATCTGACGCACCTCGCGTCACGCGGGACCATTGCCGCCGGCATCCTGCCCAACGACGCCGAAGGGCTGGCACGCTGGCTCCGGGATCCGCCGGCCGAGAAGCCGGGGAGCCTGATGCCCAAGATCCCCCTCACCGAGGACGAGATCGCGGCGCTGGTCGCGTATCTCCATAGCCTGAACTAGCGAGGGGCACGCCATGGCAACCTCGGTCATGACACACGACTCGGCGGGTGACCCGATGTCGCTCGGGGCGCGGATCTGGAGTTGGATCACGACGACGGATCACAAGCGCATCGGCATCCTCTACGGGGTGACGGCGTTCGTGTTCTTCCTGGTCGGTGGGCTGGAGGCGCTGCTCATCCGACTGCAGCTGGCATCGTCGGGCAACACCGTCGTGAGCGCCGAGGCGTACAACGAGTTGTTCACGATGCACGGCACGACCATGGTGTTCATGGCCGTGATGCCACTGTCCGCTGCGTTCTTCAATTTCGTCGTCCCCCTCCAGATCGGTGCCCGCGACGTCGCCTTCCCGCGGCTGAATGCGTTCAGCTACTGGGTGTTCCTCCTCGGCGGGCTGTTCATGAATGCGAGCTTCGTGTTCGGCGCTGCCCCGAACGCAGGCTGGTTCGGCTACGCCAACTTGACGAGCACGCAGTACTCGCCCGGCATGAACATCGACTTCTGGGTCCTCGGGCTCCAGATCCTGGGTGTTGCGTCGATCGCCGCCGGTGTGAACTTCATCGTGACGATCGTGAACATGCGCGCGCCCGGCATGCGGATCATGCGCATGCCGGTGTTCACGTGGATGACGCTCGTCACCCAGTTCATCGTCGTCACCGCCTTCCCCGTCATCACCGTGGCGCTCGTCTTCCTGATGTTCGACCGGACGTTCGGCACGACGTTCTACTCGGTCGCCGCCGGCGGGGACGTGCTCCTCTGGCAGCACCTGTTCTGGTTGTTCGGGCACCCCGAGGTCTACATCCTGATCCTGCCGGCGATGGGGATCATCTCGGAGGTCATCCCCACGTTTTCACGCAAGCCGCTGTTCGGCTATGCGATCGTGGTCTACTCCGGGCTGCTGATTGGTATCCTCGGGTGGGGCGTGTGGGCGCACCACATGTTCTCGGTCGGGCTCGGACCGGTCGCGGACTCGGTGTTCTCGGCCACGACGATGATGATCGCGATCCCGACGGGTGTGAAGATCTTCAACTGGATTGCGACGATGTGGGGGGGGCGCATCCGGTTCACCACCCCGATGCTGTTCGCGATCGGGTTCATCGCGATGTTCATCATCGGCGGACTCTCGGGCGTGATGCACTCCTCGCCTCCGGCCGACTTGCAGCAGACCGACACGTACTTCGTGGTGGCGCACTTCCACTACGTACTGTTCGGCGGTGCGATGCTCGGGATCTTTGCAGGCATCTACTACTGGTGGCCGAAGGTGACCGGTCGGATGCTGAGCGAGCCGATCGGCAAGCTGCACTTCTGGCTCACCATCATCGGTGCGAACCTGACCTTCTTCCCGATGCACTTCATCGGGCTCCTGGGCATGCCGCGGCGTATCTACACGTACGACGCCGCCCTCGGACTCGACACGATGAACATGGTCGCAACGGTCGGCGCCTTCGTCACGGGAGTCGGGGCGCTCGTGTTCGTGTTCAACGTGCTGTGGTCGCGGCGCCGGGGCACTCCGGTGGAGCACAACCCGTGGGGCGCAGCGACGCTCGAATGGGCGATCCCGTCTCCACCGCCGGTCTACAACTTCTCGGTCATCCCGGAAGTGCGCAGCCGATTGCCGCTGTGGGCGCAGAGCGGAATGAGCGAGGTGCCGGCCACGCCCCCCGAGCCGGTGCATGTGCCGGACGGGTCGTACTGGCCGCTCGTTGCCTCGCTGGGCATCGTCATCGCCGCGACCGGTGCGATCCTGAAATCGGTGCCGGTGGTGGTCGGGGGTGGTGTCGTGCTGGTCCTGGCGCTCTACTTCTGGGCCTTCGAGCCCTTCGAGGTCTGACATGTCGGCAGTCGCGCATCACACGAGCACCGGCCTCGACAACCGCAAGCTGGCCATGTGGACCTTCATCGGGTCCGAGTGCCTGTTGTTCGGCACCCTGATCTCGACGTACCTCGTCTATCAAGGACAGAGCCTCAGCGGCCCGATGCCCGGAGAGATCCTCGACATCCCGCTGACGTCCATCAGCACGTTCGTGTTGCTCATGTCGAGTTTGGCCATGGTGCTGGCGCTGGCGGCGGTGACACGGGCCGACCGGCTGTGGTCACGTGTGTGGATCTTCGCGACGGCAGCGCTCGGCCTCGTGTTCCTCGGGTTTCAGGCCTACGAGTTCACCCACTTCGTGCACGAGGGTCTGACGATCAAGACGAGCCTGTTCGGCTCGACGTTCTTCGTGCTGACGGGTACGCACGGTGCGCACGTGGCCGTCGGCGTGCTGCTCCTGTTGACGCTGCTGGTCCGCTCGTTTCAGGGCAAGCTCGGACCCGACAAGGCGATGGTGGTCGAGATCACCGGCCTGTACTGGCACTTCGTAGACGTGGTGTGGATCGTGATCTTCACGGTCGTATACCTGCTCTCTTGAGGACCTGCCGATGACCGAGACGAACGCGGAGCACAAGCACCCGGGCACGGGGACCTACGTCACCATCGCGGCGGTGCTGACGGTCATCACCCTCGTCGAGGTGGGGGTGTTCTACGTGCCGGCGTTCGAGGCGTTTCTCGCACCGATCCTGCTCACCCTCTCTGCGGCCAAGTTCGCGCTCGTGGTGATGTTCTACATGCACCTCAAGGGCGACCACCCGTTGTTCACCGCCATCCTGACGATTCCGATGCTCATCGCCTTTGGCGTTGCCATTGCGCTGCTGTTTCTGTTCGGGGTGTTCACGCTTGGAGGGTCGGGCGCCTGACGGCAGCCCGGATCCACATGCGACGACCGCGCCGCGGGCCCTCCCCCGGCGCGGTCGTCGCATGTGGGCCCCTCGTCCGCTCACTCCGGGGCGCGTATGCCCCCTTCAGTATCGTCGTCCGTGGTGCCCAGCGGTCGAGCGGCGAGCTGCTCGCGTAGCCGTGGGTGCCTGCGCCAGAGGTAGTAGCCCATCACCAGCGCGGCGATCCCGTTGCCGGTTGCCACACTCCACCACGCGAGCGCTCCGAGGATGGGCGGGCCGAGGATCGTCCACACAGTGAAGAATCCGAAGCCGAACACGGCGAAGAGGACGACGGCGAGAAACAGGGTGGACGGTGACCGCTCCGCTTGGCACGCCAGGGCCGACGCGAGGAGCCCCACCATCACGAACGACAGCACGTGGACCATCGAGTAGGCGAGCACGGGTGCCACCGCGAGCTCGACGGCCAAGGGGTCGTCCAGGCCGAAGAACAGGGCGGAACCGAGCATGGCGGGGGTGAAGAACGGCTCTCTCGCCACCCCGTCGACGATCAGGAACCACATCGCGATCGCCGATGCGCCAAGGAGGCCGGCGATGACGCCTTCGCTGCCGATCCTGCGATAGTCCATGGGTAGTACCTTTGGCCTGAATGAGACGGCACCGTCGGGGGACCGTCAGAACGCCTCAAGATAACATTCCGGCTCCGGTCGGGGTTCCGCCGGGCGGTTGCGGGCGCGGGGAGCCATCGGCAGATTCCGGCCGCGCCGTCGGGAATACGCCATGCGGGTGACTGCCTTCGCCGGATCGGGACGAGTAGCGGACTTCGTCGAGCTGACGAAGCCGAACATCGTGGTCTTCATCCTTGCCACCGTGACGGCCGGCTTCTACCTCGGGTCGCAGGGATCGATGGCGGTGGCGACGCTCGTGCACACGCTGATCGGGTCGGCACTCGTCGCCGCTGGCAGCAACGCCCTGAACCAATTGCTCGAGCGACGGATCGATGCGCGAATGCGGCGCACGCGTCAGCGTCCCCTCCCGTCGGGGCGACTGCGGACGTCCGAGTCCGCACTGTTCGCCTGGGCGCTGGGGATCGTGGGGGTGGGCTATCTGCTCGCGTTCACCAACCCTCTCGTCGCGCTTCTGGCCGCGGTGACACTCGGATCCTACGTGTTCGTGTACACGCCACTCAAGCGACTCACGTCACTGAGCACCCTGATCGGTGCCGTGCCCGGTGCGTTGCCGATCGTCGGCGGCTGGGCCGCCGCCACCGGCGACCTCACGCTCGAGGCGTGGGTGCTGTTCGCGATCCTGTTCCTGTGGCAGTTACCGCACTTCCTGGCGCTGGCGTGGTTGTATCGGGAGGACTACGCGCGTGCGGGGTTGCGCATGCTGAGCGTCACCGATGGCGCGGAGGCAACGTTCCGGCAGGCGCTGCTCTACGCGGTCGCATTGCTGCCGGTCAGTCTGACGCTGACCGTGCTCGGTACGACGGGGCTCGTCTACTTCATCGGCGCTGCCGTGATGGGCATCCTGATGGTCGCCGCGACGGGGGCCGTCGCCGTGGACCACGCGGCGCGGAAAGCACGCCGGTTGTTCCTCGTGACGATCGTCTATCTGCCGGTGATGCTCGCGCTGATGGTGGTGGATAAGGCGTAGACGGGTGGGCGGTCAGGCCGCCACAGCGAACGGGCGCACCGACCAGTGGTCGATGCGCCCGGATCTATGTACAGGCCGGCCAGCGCCGGCTCGTTCTCACCCGCCGACCCTGAGTCGCACGACCCGGGTGCGGGGGGTATCCCCCAGAATCTCATAGAGCTGGAGGGAAATCACCTGTCCTGGGCGGACATCGTCGAGCGCGTCCTCGAGTTCGGCCCGCGTCCGGATCCGCTCGCCGTTGACGTGCGTAATGACAGAGACGAACCCCTGCCGCGGACTGGTCGCCCCCAGGTCGTCACGTGAGGGGCCGTTCGGATCTACACCGGTCACCAGGAGCCCCATCTCGTCGCTGGGCACCCCGGCCGCCCGGGCCATGTCGGGCGTCAGTTGCTCCACCTCGATGCCGAGCCGGCTCTCGTAGTCGAACGACTCTTCCGGCTCGGCCTCGCCGCCGGCTTGCGCCTGCTGCTGGGGCTGGGCCCCCGCCTCAGTGAGCCGCACAGTGAATGTGCGGCGCTCGCCACCTTCGCGCATGACCGTGATGTCCGTCCGCTCGCCGGGCCGCTTGAAACCGACGAGCTGCTGCAGCTGAGCGACATAGTCGACCGGCTCGCCGTCCACGGCCACGATCACGTCACCTTCCTCGATGCCGGCCAGCTTCGCTGGGCTGTCATCGCTGGCAAAGCCTTGGACGACGACCCCCCGCACTTCGTCCAAGCCCACGTACTCGGCGTCCTCGTCGTCGGCCGCCTGGACCTGCACGCCCAGCGCTGCACGGGTCACCTTGCCCTCACGGATCAACTGGTCGGCGACGATCCGCGCCAGGTTGATCGGCACGGCGAAGCTGTATCCCGAGTAGAACCCCGTCTGGCTCGCGATGGCGGAGTTCACGCCGACGACCTGGCCCCGGATGTTGACCAGTGGGCCGCCCGAGTTGCCGGGGTTGATGGCTGCGTCGGTCTGGATGAAGTCGCTGATGTTCCACTGGGTACGCGGAAGGTCGCCCAAGACCCGGCCGCGCCCGCTCACAATGCCGGCCGTAACGGTAAAGGAGAATGCGCTGCCCAGCGGATTGCCGATCGCGAGAACCCACTCGCCGACCCTGAGCGAGTCCGAGTTGCCGAGCGATACCGCCGGGAGGTCGTCGGCGTCGATCTTGATCACCGCGATATCGGTGTCCGGATCCCGGCCCACGATCTCGGCCGAGAATTTCCGGCCGTCGAACAACCGCACGTCGAGCCGCACGCCGTTCTCCACGACGTGGTTGTTCGTGAGGATGTAGCCGTCGGGCGAGATGAGGAAGCCCGAGCCCGTACCGCGCGGGAGGCGCTCCTGATCCGGCTGTTGGAAAAAGCGATCAAACGGCGCAGGAAGATCGGGGTGTTCCTCCATCGCTCTTCGGTCGAGCTGTCGCGTTGCGTCGATGAACACGACCGCCGGCCTCACGACCTCGGCAACGCTCGAGAAGGCATTGCCCAGATCCAAGACGGGCTGGGCCGCCTCGACCGGCGCCGGCCGCTCGCGCAGCACCGACGACGTCGGCTGCTGCGCCTCCGACCGCTGGGGTAGATCGACCACCGTGATGAACGCCACCGCCAAGGCCAGCGTGATGCCGACCAGCGATCCGAACTTGATCCAGTCTCTCGTTCGCGACATATCAACCAAGCACTTCAGGTGAATACGGGGTGAAATCCTGACTTCATTGAACCCCTCGCGGGGGCGGGAGTTTCACCCGCCCCGCGCGCGCCCCCTACGACTGGGGCTTGGAGTCGTCCACGATCTCGTAGTCCGCTTCAACGACTTCTTCCTGGGCCGGCTCCTCGGGTGTCTCTCCGCCGGTCGGCCCGGCCTCGGCGGCCTGCTCCGCCTGGCTCGCCTGGTACAAGGACGCGCCCGCCGCTGAGTATGCCTGCGAGAGCTCCTCGAGGGCCGTCTTGATCTGCGCACCCTCGCCGGATCGGAGCGCCTGCTTGGCCGACTCGACCGCAGCGTTGAGTCGGTCCCGGTTGGCCGAATCGAGTCGGTCGCCCCACTCCTTCACGTTCTTCTCGACCTCGTACACGAGGGTGTCGAGCCGGTTGCGCTGGTCGACTTCCTCACGCCGCTGCTTGTCGTCGGACGCATGCTGCTCGGCGTCCTTCACCATCCGATCGATCTCACCGTCCGACAAGCCGCTCGAGGCCTCGATGCGGATCTTCTGCTCCTTGCCCGTCGCCTTGTCCTTGGCCGATACGTGCAGGATGCCGTTCGCGTCGATGTCGAACGTGACCTCGATCTGCGGCATGCCGCGGGGTGCGGGCGGGATGCCCGTGAGCTGGAACCGGCCGATCGTCCGGTTGTTGATCGCCATCTCACGCTCGCCCTGCAGCACGTGGATCTCGACCGTGGTCTGATTGTCCTCCGCCGTCGAGAACACCTCGGACTTCTTCGTCGGGATCGTGGTATTCCGCGGGATGAGCACGGTCGTGACCCCGCCGAGCGTCTCGATGCCAAGCGACAGCGGCGTCACGTCGAGCAGCAGGACGTCCTTCACCTCGCCGGCCAGGACGCCGCCCTGGATCGCAGCCCCGATTGCCACGACCTCGTCCGGATTCACGCCCTTGTGCGGGTCCTTGCCGAAGAACTCCTTGACGATGTCCTGCACCTTCGGGATGCGGGTCGAGCCGCCGACGAGGATGACCTCGTCGATGTCGGACGGCTTGAGGCCTGCGTCGGCCAGCGCCTTCTCCATCGGGGCCTTGGTCCGCTCGAACAGATCGTCCACCAGCTGCTCGAACTTGGCCCGGGTCAGCTGCACGTTCAGATGCTTCGGGCCGGCCTGGTCGGCCGTGATGAACGGCAGGTTGATGTCGGTCTGCGGCCGGCTCGACAGCTCCATCTTGGCCTTCTCGGCCGCCTCCTTGAGCCGCTGAAGCGCCATGGGGTCCTTGGACAGGTCGATGCCCTGGTCGCGGCGGAACTCCTCGACCAGCCATTCGATGATCCGCTGGTCGAAGTCGTCACCGCCCAAGTGCGTGTCACCGTTGGTGGCCTTCACCTCGAAGACCCCTTCGGCCAACTCGAGGACCGAGATGTCGTACGTGCCACCGCCGAGATCGAACACCGCAATCTTCTCTTCGGCCTTACGCTCGAGCCCGTATGCAAGCGACGCCGCCGTGGGCTCGTTGATGATCCGCAGCACCTCGAGACCGGCGATCTTGCCCGCGTCCTTGGTCGCTTGGCGCTGGGCGTCGTTGAAGTACGCCGGGACGGTCACCACGGCCTTCTGGACGGAGTGCCCGAGATAGTCCTCGGCCGTCTGCCGCATCTTCTGCAGGATCATCGCCGAGATCTCGGGCGGCGTGTACCGCTTGTCGCCGATCTCCACCGAGGCCAGGTTGTTCTGTCCGGAGGCGACCTTGTAGGGGACCTCGGAGATCTCTGTCTCGACCTCGCCCAGCCGTCGACCCATGAACCGCTTGATCGAGAAGACCGTGTTCTTCGGGTTGGTGATCGCCTGTCGCTTGGCTACCTGCCCGACCAGGCGCTCCCCGTCCTTGGTGAACGCCACCACCGACGGGGTCGTCCGGCCCCCCTCCGAGTTGGGGATCACGATCGGGTCACCACCCTCCATCACGGCCACGACCGAGTTGGTGGTACCCAGATCGATCCCAATCACCTTTTCAGCCATTTGTCGGACTCTCCCCGTCGTTGGAGTATAGATTCGTACAGCATGCCGCCGGTCGCAGTCGCAATGGGCATACCATAGATTCCTGCCACATTGGCAGTCGGGCGATCTGGCTGTATCTCGTACAACTAGTTTTCTGGTAACGTCTTAGGATGCTCCCGGCTGGCACAACGTGATCCCGTACAAAGACGAAAACCCGACGATCCTCACGCCAGTCGTGACAGTCGCGGTCATCGTGCTGACCTGCCTCGTGTGGCTGGCCGTTCAGGGAGCCGGCTCGCCGACAGCCCTGGCCAGCTCGGTGTGCGAGCACGGTCTCATCCCGGCCGAACTGCTCGGACGGGTGCCCGAGGGCACCCGGGTGCCGCTCGGGTCGGGTGTGGCCTGCCGGTTGTCGAGCGGGGGCTCGTGGTTCAGCGTGATCAGCTCGATGTTCATGCACGGCGGCTGGTTCCACCTGATCGGGAACATGTGGTTCCTCTGGGTCTTCGGGAACAACGTCGAGGACGCCATGGGCCATGCGCGGTTCGTTGGCTTCTATCTGGTGTGCGGTATCGCGGCGGCCGCGGCGCAGATGCTCGCCGATCCTTCGTCGGTGATTCCCATGGTCGGGGCGTCCGGGGCGATCAGCGGTGTGATGGGGGCGTACCTGGTGCTGTACCCCCGGGTACGGGTCCACCTCCTGGTGTTCCTCGGGTTCTTCATCACCACCATTGCCGTACCTGCGTACTTCATGCTGCTCTACTGGATGTTCCTGCAGCTCCTCGGCAGCGTGCCCATGATGACCGGAGCGGCCAGCGGCGGGGGCGTGGCGTTCGTGGCGCATCTGGGGGGGTTCATTGCCGGCCTCGCGTTGATCAAGCTGTTCGCGAAGCGCGAGCTGGTGGAAGCGCACCGGGCCCGCCGGCGGGTATTGTTCAGACAGTTCGGTGGGGATGGATGGTAGGGGCGCCCAGTGGGCGCCCCTACGCCTCAGTCCTCGACGATTCCCACCACCTTGTAGCGGCCGTCCATCTCGACGATCGAGCCGAACAGCTTGACCGTGTCCCGGCCATCGTCCGGCGCCGCCCACACGACCCAGCAATCGCCGTGGATCCTGAAGGTGTCGTATTCGGTGACGCCGCGCCGGCACTCCGTGGCCACCACTCGCCGCGGTGCGCCGCCATGGTCGTCGGCGATCCGGGCCGCGTCCTTGACGCTGCTGCGGTCGAGGTTCTCCCAGGCGAACTCGGCCGAATAGTTGTTGCGGGAGGCCGGGAACTCGGGCCACAGCAACTCGGTGTGCTCGCGCTCGGTCACCCTGAGCGTGTGCATCGCGGCCGTGTCCTGGGCCATGACTGCGGCGGCAAAGGCGTCGGTGAGGGCGTCGAGCGAGCGGGCGCCGTCGGTGAGTCGTGGAGCGCCCGCGTCGCCGCAGCCCGACGCGACGGCCGCCGCCCAGAGGGCGACGGCCGACGCGATGAACCGTGTGCGGATGATCCGGCGTTCCACTAGTTGTCCGGGAACGCGGTCCAGCCGGTATACCAGGTGTCTCCTGCATCGGCGACGGCGCCAAAGTAGGTGACCTGGTCGAAGAACCCGTCGTTCGGCGGGGTGCAGCCGGCGTTGAGCGCCGGGGAGCCCGCCATCGGGGCGAAGTTCGGCGTATCGCGGTTGTACGGATCCGTGAGCATCGGATCCTGCTCGGAGTTGTTCTTCCCGGCCGCGAGCACCCAGGCCGCGTCATCGAAGTCCGGCAGGTGAGCGTCGGAGAAGTTGATGCCCGGGCTCGCCCAGCCGTCCTTGTCACGCCCATTCTCGAAGAAGATCGTGTTCTCGATCCGGAGCGAGTCGTTGTTGGCGAGCCGGTGAGTGGCGGCGTCGTCGACCGTGAGGCCGAAGTCACCGAAGCCCATCACGATGCCGCAGCTGTGCAGTCCCGAGTAGCCACGGCGGAACTGGATGCCCAGGTCGGACGTGTTCGAGCCCGGGTTGGCCTCAGCGCGGCCGACGAGCGTGAAGTTGTACACGGTACCGTACGTGCGGGGGAGGGACTCGAAGTCCTTCTCGTTGTTGTCGATCTCCCAGCCCTGGTCGGCGTCGTTCGGATCCTGCTGTACGATCCAGAACTGCCCGCGACCCTGCCAGCCGGTGGACCAGTCGAACGAGTCGTCCGACGCGTCCGACACGACGCCATACTTGAGGTCGACGGTGCCGCCGAACCACTCGATCCCGTCGTCGAGCCCGCCGTGCGACTGGATGTGATGCAGCACGGTCTTGGAGCCGACACCGTTCAGCGTGAGGCCATTCAGCTCGTTGTCGGCCGAGAATTCGATGCCGGCGAACTCGATGCGGACGTACGTCATGACGCCGCTGGAGTCGTCGGGCACGTTGCCACCGTACTTGCCCGTGTTGCCCTCACCCAGGCACTCGTCCTGCGGGAAGTTGCAGTTGGAGTAGCCGTTGATGATGACGCCGCCCCAGTCGCCCTTGGTGCGCTCGCCGTCGGGCAAGGAGCTGGTGAACACGATCGGGGCTTCCGCCGTACCCTGGGCGTCGATGATGCCGCCCTGCAGCACGAGCAGGGCGCCCTGCGTCGCCTTGTCGCCGCGGACCGTCGTGCCGGGCTCAATGACGAGCTTCCCGCCATTCTGGACCTGCACCAGGCCCTTGAGGAGGTAGGTCGAGTCGGCGCTCAGGGTGCGGGTCGCAATGACGTTCCCGACCAGCTCCACCCACGGCTGCGTGGTGACACTCGCGGACGGACTCGACGCGGAGACACGGCCGTCCAGCAGGGATTGCACCTGGTACAGGTAGGCGGTCCCCTGCGTAAGGCCCTCATCGGTGTACTCGCTGACCGCGCCCACGTCGGCCAGGTCGGCGAAGTTCCCGCCCACCTCGGCCCGCTGGACGCGATACCCGGTCGCGTTCGCGGCGGCGGTCCAGGTAACGCGGACTGACGTCTCGCCCAGCTCCTCCGCCTGCACGTTCGTCGGAGGATCGAGCGCGATCTCGCCCTGGGTCTCGACCGTGAGCGGGTCGCTCGCAGGGCCCGTCTCAGTGTCGCGGGTCGCCTTCACGCGGTACGTGTAGACGGTTTCCTGCTGCAGGCCCGTGTCGGTGAAGCCTGTCGTGTTCGAGGTCCCGGCCTGGGAGAAGTTCCCACCCACTGTCGAGCGCTCGATCTGATAGCCGGTGGCACCGGTCACGGCGTTCCAGCTCAGGCTCACTTCGGTCTGGCCGATCGCCGTGGTGCTCAGCCCGGTGGGGGCGGTCAGGGCGTCGGGTCCGTTGTCGTCGTCGCTGCAGGCCCCCATGGCGATGATGCCCACGATCGCCGTCAGCAGCGTCCATCGATTACGCGTTGACATCCAGCTCCATCCTCCTGGTGGTGATTGCGAAGTGTGCTAACTGCCGGTGCCGAACGAGAACGACACCGAGATGCGTCGCCCGACGATCGACTGCCGGACGATCGTTCCGTTCTGCTCGTACGTCGGCGACTCCCCCAGCAGGTTGCTGACGGTCGCCTTGAGCCGCAGCCGCCGGCCGAGATCCTGCTCGAGGACGACGTCCAGCTGGTTGCGGGACTGCTCGAAAATGTCTGGAAGCTGCTGCGTGCCGACCTGGCTGATCCGCCGGCCGAACCGGTTGTACATGCCGCTGAGGGTCGTGCCGGTGGCGGGCAGGAAGTACGTCAGCGCCGCGTTGATCGTGTAGGGCGACTGACCCTGGAGTGCTCGCTCGCGCGGCACGACGGCGATGGTCTCGCCGCTCGGCAGGCGGAGCGTGCTGTCCATCTGCACCGACGACTCGATGAGTGACAGGTTGCCGGAGAAGTAGAAGTTGCTCAGACCCCGGGCCAGTACGCCAAGTGAGGTCCGCGCCTCGAACTCGAGTCCGTAGACCTGCGCCTCGCGATTGTTGTCCCACGTGGCGATGAGCTCGCTGCTCGGGAACACCACCGCCTCGATCGGGTCGATGAAGTTCTTGTAGAAGCCGCTCACCGCGAACAGCGCGCCCGGGCTCGGGAAGATCTCCCAGCGCAGGTCGAGGTTGCGGATCAGCGTCCGCGTCAGCGATGGGTTGCCGACCTGGAGGAAGCCGCCCACGAAGTCGATGAAGTCGAAGGGGGCCAGCTCCCGGTATTCCGGCCGCGCGACCGTCTGCGACGCGGCCGCGCGGATGTTCATGGCCTGCGTCGGTGACCAGGTGAGGTTCACGCCGGGCAGGATGTCCGTGTTGTCGAGCACGGCGGAGTCGACTGGTGGGAGCCCCAGGGGGAATAGGTCATAGGGCAAGACCTTCTGTCGCACCCGTTCCAGCCGAGCTCCGCCGCTGAATTTGAGTTGACTGCCCAGCGGGAACTCGAGCATCGCGTAGCCCGCCAGGACCTCTTTGCTCGCGTCGTAGTTGTCGGTCCGACGCGTGTCTTCCTGCAGCGCCAGCTTGTCCGGCGCGATGTTGGGATCGTCGAACAGCGAGTCGGCCGGCAGGAACTGCGCTGCGCCAATGCGGCTGGCGCCGCGGTAGCGGAACCGCCGCGTGAAGAAGTCCCGCGTGTTGTCCACCCAGGCGCCGCCCACCTTGAGCTGGCTCGTGTAGCCCAGCGGGATGGCGAGGTCCAACCCGGCCGACAGGTCGCGGTCCCGCATCTCCGTGTAGTAGCGGGTGCCGCTGTTGGTCAGCTCGCGCCAGGCGAGCCCCTCATCGGTCTCGTCGTACACCACCTCGCGCCGATCGGGCTCGTCGGTCCGGGCGCCCCCGTAGCCGAGCCGCCACTCGAGCCGCGAGTCCGCGAGCCAGTCCAGGAAGTGCTCCGCCTCGAGTCCCGCCGACCACACCGACCGCCCGGTGAACATGAGCCGGGTGCTCGCGGTGTTTGCCGACCGATCGGCGTTGTAACCGAACAAATCGCGCGCGAGGTCCTCCGCCGTCCGGGTGTACAACCCCCGGACGCTCAGCTGGGTCGACCGTGACGCCAGGAAGTCGACCTCTGCCATCGTGCTCCAGCTCACGTTGCGGCTGGTCTGCGTGCCGGAATAGTCGACCTCGTAGTTCTCGACCTCGTCCGACAGCACGATGATCCGCTCCAGCAGCTCACGCGTGTCGTACGAGTTGGAGTACGTACCGGACAGGAGCACGCCGGTGGGCATGCCGAACAGGGACGTCTGGTCCGCGAACGACACCGAGCCCTTGGCGTCGACCGGTACGGTGCGCGAGCGAGGCTCCCACACCGGCTCGAACGAGCGGCCGATCTCGGCGATCTCGTCGTTGGTCAGGTCGGTGTTGAGGATCTTGGTGTCGGTCGGCACCGCGTCAGGGATGGCCCGCGTGCCGTCGTCGAAGCCGAGAAAGTCGAGATTGCCTCCCGTGTAGCCAAGGCCGCTTTGGAGGCTGGTGATCGTGCCGTAGCTCGTCCCCAGCGACATCCGGAACGTTCGCTGTCCCGGAAAGGACTTCGTCTGGATGTCGATGAGCCCGCCGGCGTAGTCGCCCGGCTTGTCCGGGCTGTAGGTCTTGGCCGTGACGACACTTTCCAACAGGTCGCTCGGGAACATGTCGAGCGGGATCGCCTTGCGGTCGGGCTCCGGGCTCGCGAGCGGCGTGCCGTTGAGCTGCGCGCTGGAGTACCGGTCGCCGAGGCCGCGGACGTACACGTAGCGGTCGTCCACGATCGAGAGGCCGGTCACTCTGCGTAGTGCCGCCGCCGCGTCCGAATCGGGCGAGCGCGCGATCTGCTCGGAGCCGATCGCATCCACCACGAAGCTCGCCGCACGCCGCTCCTCGATCAGCGCAACCGCGCTGCCGCGCTCCGCCTCGGCGGTGACGGTGATCCCTTCGAGCTCGACCACCGTCGGATACAGCGTCACGTCGACTTGCGTGGCGCTACCTGCTCGGATCTCCACGTTGGTGACGGTTTTGGCCGTGTAGCCGAGCGACCGGACCAGGAGCGCGTGGAGACCCTCCGGCAGTCCGGCGATCGAGTAACGGCCGTTCAGATCGGTCGCGGCCCGCATCATCGAGCCCTCGACGCTGATCTCGACGCTGGGCAGGGGCTGTCCCGCCCCGTCCACCACCCGGCCATAGAGCGAGCCCGTGGCAGCATCGCCTGCAGCTGCGGTCTGGGCATCCACCCGGACCGAGGCCAACAGCACGACGCCGGCGAGCATCGCGACAACTCTGCGAGTCGTAGTCATGGTTTCCCCCTGGCAGTTACAACGCAGGAGAGAATCGCCGGCATGTGTCACGGTTCGGTGACGCGCTGTTGCCGGATGGGTAACGGTTGGGATCCGAATGTCACGGGTGATCAGGGCCCTGGAATGCCAAGCCCACACGGTGGAAGGAGTTGCGATTGCTAGGGCGTCGGGCGTTCCGGTCGTGGCGCGGCGCCCCGACGGATTGGCCCTACAGCATGAAGAGCCGAGCGGCCAGCAGAGCGGCGAGCATCCCGAGTGCGGCACCCGCCAGAACGTCACCGATATGGTGCACCCTCAGTGTCACCCGGGATGCCGCGACCAACACGGCAAGCGGTAGGAGAAGGGCTGCGAGGGACGGCACCGCGAGGGAGAGGGTGACGGCGACGGCGGTTGCAGCCGTCGCGTGGCCCGAAGGGAACGAGAAGGGATCCGGCAACGGGACCAGAGCGAGTGGCCGTCCGTTCGCATCGCACGGGCGCGGCCGGGCCACCCAGCGTTTCAGGACCTGGACGATCAGGTTGGACGACGCATTGGCGATCAGCACGGCCGCGCCGACGTCACGCAGGGTGGGTATGAACAGCAGGACCAGCCCGGGCAGGAGGGTCGCGGTGGTGCCGCCGAGGTGGGTGAGGTATCGCATCATGGCAGGGCGACCGCGACCGGCGTGGCAAAGGCTTCCCGCAGCACCCGCCCTTCGTAGCTGCCCGGGATTGCGGCGCCAAGCGCCCACAGGATCGTCGGCGGGACGTCGAGCAGCGACACCGGCCCGGCGAGCCGCCGTTGCCGGGCGGTCCCGGGACCGGCCAGGACGAGGGGAATGCGGTCGTTCGCCAGATGCGGCGCGTCGTGATCCCGCGGATCGATGCCTCCGCCGCCGTGGTCGGAAAGGATGATGAGCAGGTCCCGCTCGGTGATCGGGACCAGGTCGCGCAGTGCCTCATCGACGATGCCGGCCGCATGGCGGTACGGATCCGACAACCACCCGTGGGCGTGACCGGCGCCGTCGCAATCGGCGATGTAGACGAACATCAATCCGTGGGCCAACTCGCGAATGGCCTGGCGGGCCGTGCGAACGATGCTGGCGGCCGTCTTGCCGCCCGCCACGAGTTTCCCGACGCCAGCGGCTCGGGTGAGCGCTGCGGTGAGCGATCGGCTCACGAGGCCCATCTCGGGCAGCACTGCCACGACGTCCTGCCCGACGCGATGCAGCTCGTCGCCGAGCGGCAACAGTCCGGGGAGCTTCGGCAGAAAGCCGAGTCCCGGTTCCACGAGTCCGTGTGTCTCCGGTCGAACGCCGGTCGCCAGCGAGCCCAGGGCCGCCACCGTAATGCTCGGCCGTACGCTCACCGCGGCGGGCGCGTGGGTGAAGCTGCGCGCCAGCGCATTGAGCACCGGCATCGTGTCCGATGCGACGATCTCGGGCCTCAGCCCGTCGACGAGCACGACGACTACGCGGCGGTACATGCACCGGCTCGAGTCGATTCGCGCTGGTCGCCTGCGAGATTCATCAGATCCTCCAGCAGTGCACGGTTCTCTGTGGCGACATCCCGGGCCTCGGCTGCCTGACGGGCCGCGGTGGCCATGGCCGATCGCCGGCCCGGATGCTCCACCAGATTCTCGACGGCCTCGGTGTAGCTGCGGGGATCGTCGGGCGACGCCAGCAGCCCAGTGGCTTGGGAGCGGATGCTGTCGCGGACCCCGCCGGCGTCGGCGGCGACGACGGCAAGCCCGGACGCCATGGCTTCGAGTGCCACCAGCCCGCAGGTCTCGGTCTTCGACGGCAGCATGCAGATGTCTGCGGACGCGTACACGCGCGCCAGCGTGTCGCGATCGAGAAATCCCATGCGGTGGACCCAGGGTAGCTCGCTCGACAGGCGGGAGGCCTGCGGCCCGTCGCCCGCGATCACGAAGGCGATGCGCGGTCCCAGCCGGTCCCGCAGAGCGCGCCACGCCTCGATGAGCGTCTCGAGGTTCTTCTCCGGGGCGAGTCGACCGACGTGGAGCACGACCGCCGTGTCGTCGGCGACCTGCAGACTGCGGCGCCACTCGACCGATCGGCGCCGCGGATGGAAGACCCGGGTGTCGACGCCGCGGCCCCACTGCCGTGCCTGCGCGAGGCCGCGGCTCTGCAGCGACTCGAGTGCCTCGGTGCCGGGCGTGTAGGTGAGACATGACGGTCGGTGGAACCAGAGGAGCCACCGCCACGTTGTCCGCGCCAGGCGGGGCACCCCATAGTCGATCATGTACTGCGGGAAGTTCGTGTGGTACGCCGTCACCAGCGGCAGCCTGCGGCGCAGCGCATATCGACGGCCGAGCAGTCCGAGGGGGCCTTCAACTGGTACGTGGACCAATTCGGGTCGAGCACGGTCGAGGAAGCGGGCCAATCGTGGGTACGCTGGAAGTGTGAGTCGGAGTGCGGGGTAGGGTGGGAAGGGGAGCGAGGGCAGCCGCAATTCGGTGGAGCCGCGGGCATGCCGCTCAGGATAGCGCGGCGCTGCGAGCGCCACCGTATGGCCGGCCTCCCTGACGGCATCCGCGATCCGACGGACCACCGTCGTGACCCCGTTGATCTGGGGGGTAAACGTGTCGGTCACAATGGCGATCCGCACGTGCGGGAGGATGCCGTCGGGCGGTCAAGAGCCGTTGACGGGCCCGTGACGGGCGCGTAACGGATGAGTCAGATTCGTGCAGGCGGGTGTGAAATGCCGTGACGGCTAGCGCTTCCCGTTCTCGGCGCGGAACCGATAGCCGACGCCCCGGACGGTCTCGACGAGGTCGGCCGCGGCACCGAGCTTGGTGCGCAATCGCTGCATGTGCATGTCGACGGTGCGGGTCTGGATGTCCGCGCTGGCCTGCCACACGTCCTGCAGCAGGCGCGCGCGCGACTGCACGCGTCCCCGACGCTCCACGAGGGTGAGCAACAGGCGGAACTCGGTCGCAGTGAGTGGCACTTCCGAGCCCTCGACCGTGACGCGATGGGCCTCTCGATCGATGGCCAGCGGACCCGCCATGAGCACGGCTCCCGAGCCTACCGACGGCGCGCGCAGGCGGCGCAGCACGGCTGCGACGCGCAGGACGAGCTCCTCCGGCGAGAACGGCTTGGTGACGTAGTCGTCGGCACCGAGCGAGAGACCGCGCACACGATCCGTCTTCTCGCCGCACGCGGTGAGGAGGATGACGCCCGTTCGTTGCGTGTCCGGTCGGCGTTGCAGCTCTTCGAGGACTTCGAAGCCCGACCGCCCCGGCAGCATCAGGTCGAGCACGACGAGGTCCGGCCGGTCGCGGGCCGCGATGTCGAGCGCCTCGTTGCCGTTGCTCGCCGTCGACACGCGGTAGCCGTGCTTGGCGAGATGGTAGGCCACCAGCGCGGTAATGTCCGGCTCGTCGTCCACTACCAAGATGCGGTCAGCCATGGATCGTCTGTCGCTCATTCCCGGGATGCCATTCGACGCGAATATAAGTGCACGTACGGCAGGGATTTCTGCCCACGCGGAAGATTTACGCCATCTTTAT
>Ga0209536_100005632_pt1 | contig 19407 bp, 15 predicted proteins | sample DeeMarSeWOR28_12_FD_187461 | JGI IMG/M metagenome (GOLD analysis project Ga0209536, IMG submission 187461) | Marine sediment microbial communities from White Oak River estuary, North Carolina - WOR-2-8_12 (SPAdes) (version 2) | ecosystem: Environmental > Aquatic > Marine > Intertidal zone >...
TATTTCTATCAGTTCTATCGTAAAGAGCTTTTTCATTCTTTCGTAAATTCTTTACAGTCCTTTTGCTTTTCTTTCGCCACTCGTCTCGAAAAAACTTTCCTCTAGGATTATTTGTGCCTTTTGCACAAAGAACCTGCATACAAGTTATATTATCCTCTCTGAAGGATCTTAATAAAGCTAAATAATCATTAAAATTAAACTCACCATTATAAAGTCTATAGTTTTTACGAAATACTTGATTCTGCTTATATTGAGCAAAAGCAATATTAGCAAAATAATCCATAGTAGATTTTATAAAAGTCTTTTTAGTCTTTTCTTTTCTGGTTGTAAATTGCTTCGGGTAGAAGTACTCATGATTTAGCGGATCTTGGTACTCACTTAGAGATTCAATTATCATAATTCTAAATTTTAATATTTAAAAGGAGTGTAACCTATTTGTCTAAAAGGTTAAATCAAGTTAAAAAAATTTTGAAAAGCTAGTTTTCGCCTACTCAGATACCAACTTGACCACACTATTGTGGTTCTATTAATAGTTTCTAATTACAATACAGTCGAATAAATTAGGAATGCTAGATCTTACCAAAGTTCTGTGAGCAAACCTTTTAATGGAAAAAGAAGGTACTGTTTGTACAATTTTGATGGATTTAAACCAGCAAGTAATGCATATTACTAAAGGGAGAAATCTCATTGAGTTAATTAATTGGAAGTAAAGGTCCTTGATCTTTAATTTGGTTGGTAAATTCGGTGATAACTTCAGCAAACCGCTTTCCTTCAGATGCACTTACCCACTCCAAACGAAATCTTTTATCAAGGCCCATCATAATTAGAATTTTTTGAAAACGTTCAAACCTCTCCTTAGTAAATTCATTTCCTTTCAGATAATGACAGTCACCTATATGACATCCTGTCACAATAACTCCATCAATACCATCTTTAAATGCTTCCAAAATGAATGCGGGATCAACTCTACCAGAGCACATTACTCTAACTATTCTTATAGTTGAGGGATATTGAAAGCGTGATACGCCTGCTAAGTCAGCTCCCGCATAGCTACACCAATTACAACAAAAACATAAAATGTTAGGATGAAAATCTATAGTTTTTTTCTTCTTTTTTGCCTTACTTGCCATATAACCTCACATTTTCATTATCTGTACTTTAATTTTCTAATAATAGTGCTGAAATCATGGCATTGATTTGTTCAAATCCGAAATGTTTTATAATTATTGTTGAATTGGGGCAATTAGCACCGCAGGTACCACACCCTTTACAAAGCGCAGAGTTAACATGAGATTTTTTAGTGATAATTGTTATATCTTCAAACTCAATTTCTTTCTCAATTAATTCAATAGCATTAAATTGGCAGACATCAACACAAGTTCCGCAGCCGATGCAATTCTCCTCTATTACGGTAGCAACAAGTCCTGATGTTATAATTTGATTACTGCATAAGATCTTAACTGCTTGTGCAGCGGCACCATTCGCTTGCGCAATTGATTCACTAATATTTTTAGGAGAATGGGCACAACCACATAAGAAGATACCGTCAGTGGCAAAATCAATTGGTCTTAACTTGACATGAGCTTCTAAGAAGAACTTATCTTCATTAAGAGGAACTTTCAGCATTTTAGCTAATTCCTCATTCTCTTTATGAGGGGCTTCTAATCCTGTGCTCAATATAACTAAGTCTGGATTAAGCTCAAGATCTCCCAAATCCGGATTATTAACTGAAATCTTCAATTTTTTGTTTTTTGTTTCCAATTTAGGAGGAATTTTTTCATCAAATCGAAGGAATATAACATTTTTTTCTCGTGCTAAATTATAATATTTTTCTTTAAAACCATAAGTTCTAATGTCTCGATATAGAATCACCAATTCTATGTCTGGATTAAGTTCTTTTGCTTTTAAAGCATTTTTAATAGCTTCAGAACAACAGATTCTGCTGCAGTAAGGGTGTTCTTCATTTCTAGAGCCAACACATTGGATCATTGCTATCGAATTTAATTTCATAATCTCATCTGTTGTGAAGAGCCTTCTTTCAAATTCAGTTTGAGATATTACTCCTGGGTCTTGGCCATATTTGTATGTTTTCGGTTGGTGCTCTTTAGCCCCAGTAGCCACAATAATTATACCATGGTCAAGATCAATGCTTTTCTTATTTTTACCATATACAATATTTGTAGTAAAATTTCCAATATATCCTGAAATTGAGGTGATTTGAGCGTGGGTGAAGACTTTTATTAATTGATTATTATCTACTTCCTTTATTAAGCCATGAAGGAATTCCTGAACATCATTAATTTCAAGCGTGTGATAAATATGTTTAGTAAAACCCCCAATACTTTCTTCTTTTTCAATGAGAAAAGTCTCATAACCTTGAGATGCGAGATTTAAAGCAGCAGTCATCCCAGATACACCCCCACCAATTATTAGAGCTTTATGAATTACGTCAATTTCATGTTCTTGTAATGGAACTAGTTGACGAGATTTAGCTACTGCCATTCTCAACAAATCTCTAGATTTGGCGGTGGCATTTTCCGCATCATGCATATGAACCCAAGAGCATTGATCACGAATATTCACCATTTCAAACAGATATTTATTCAACCCAACCTCCTCCATTGTCGCTTGAAATAATGGTTCATGAGTTCTTGGTGTACACGAGGCAACTATAACTCTATTTAATTGATTATCCTCTATTTTTTGTTTAATATTTGTTTGAGTGTCAGCAGAGCAGGTGTACAGGTTATGTTCTGCATAGGCTACATCGGGCAAAGTTTTAACATAATTCACTACATCAGGAACATTCACAACTCCGCCAATATTTATCCCGCAATGGCATATAAAAACCCCAATTCGTGGGGGTTGATCACTCACATCTATTTGTTCAGGGAGAGCTTTTTTGGTTATTAATTTATTTCTTGCGTCTGAAAGGAGAACATTCACACAACCAGCAGCAGCACTTGCCTCTATTACAGTTTCAGGAATATCCTTAGGTGAAGCAAAGGTTCCACAAACATATATACCCGGTCTCGACGTCTCTACGGGAGTGAAAGAATTTGTTTTACAAAAGCCGTATTCATTTAGTTCTATTTTTAGCTTGTGTGCTAGTTTCTTAGCTGTTTTGTTTGGTTGCATCCCAACCGAAAGCACTACAAGATTAAAAATCTCCTGTATAATTTTTCCTTCCTTGTTCTCATAATATAGTTTTAGATCTTTAGATTCAGATACTTCCTTTATAGATGATACTCTGCGTCGTATATATCTTATTCCATATTCTTCCTTTGCTCGTTCAATATATTTATCAAAATCTTTACCATACGCTCGAACATCCATTGTAAAAATAGTGGGGTTTACAAGGTTCATATGTTCTTTAGCAATTACCGCTTCCTTTGTAGTATACATGCAACATACTGAAGAACAATAATCGATACCATGGCTCTTATCCCTTGAACCGATACATTGTAGAAATGCGATTTTTTTTGGGATAATTCCATCTGAGGGACGAAGTATTAGCCCTGCATGGGGTCCACTCGCGCTTAAAATTCGTTCAAACTCATTACTGGTAATCACGTTTAGATGTTTTCCATACCCAAGGTTTTTTAGAGGAGTTGGATCGTATTCATCAAATCCAATTGCAACTACAATAGCTCCTACATTAAGTACGGATTTTGTGTCTCGAAGTTCATAATCAATTGCTTCAGCTTTACAGATTCCCTGGCAAATCCCACAGCCAATACATTTTTCCTTATTTATCGAAAAAACTAAGGGAACTGCTTGAGGAAACTTGACAGAAATTGCGGCATTATTTGATAGTCCTTTATTAAAAGTATCGATTGCCTCTATTGGACATTTTTGAGCACAAACACCACAGCCAGTACATTTATTTTGATCCAAATAAAGTGTTTTCTGAGTTAGTTCAACTTCAAAATTTCCAGGTTCTCCTTCTATTTTTTTTAGTGTTGAATTAATCAAAATATCGACGTTCTCATGTCGACCCGTTAGCACTAATTTCGGAGCAAGAATACATATGGCACAGTCATTGGTTGGAAAAGTTTTATCTAGCTGAGACATAACTCCACCAATACTGGTTGTAGACTCCGCTAAAAACACTTTGTAGCCAGAATCTGCTAAATCAATGGAGCTCTGAATACCTGCAATCCCCCCTCCTATAACCAAAACGGCACCGACTTTCTCCATTATTATCCCTCCTGAATTGAAATGAATGTGGGTATTTCTTCTTTTAATTCATCAAGATCGACTAATCCCCTTTGTCTTAAGGTCACTATATGATTCAATACTTTGTGTGGTTCAATTCGAATTTCTTTTGAGATTTCTGGTACTGATTTACCTTGACTTTTTATTTTCTGTAGTATCTTATGGCGGATGTACTCATTTTGTAAGGTTTTATCAAGAATTTCTTCAAATTCTTCTTTCGAAATGATCTCATTATATACATTGCCTTCGGTGATAATTTCTCTTTCTCTCCCAACTAATACTCGTAATCTAGAGTCTTTCAAAACGGATTTGATAGCGCTAAAATCATCTATTAATTCTTCTTTATATTTCTCATTCTTTATTGGTGAAGGGCCTAGGTTAATAATATGTTCATTAAATTCATTGACTACTTGAGCAAACCGATTACCTTCTGAAGCAGAAACCCAATCTAAACGTAAACGTTCAGAAAATCCAACTAATTTTAGAAGCCTGTCTAGCATATTCATTTTAATTTCTGCTTCATAATTTCCACTTATATAATGGCAATCACCTGGATGGCATCCTAATACGAGAACCCCATCAATCTTATTAGAGAAAGCTTCAGCTACAAAAACTGGATCGACTCTCCCACTGCACATAACTCTAATAATCCTAATATTGGGAGAATACTGGATTCTACTTACTCCTGCAAGATCTGCTCCTGCATAGGAACACCAGTTACATAGAAAACCCAGAATTTTAGGTTTGAAATCCATCGATTATTCTCCTCCATAGGCTATAATTTCAGATAATATTTGCTCACTTGTAAAGTGAAATACCTTTATTGCATTTTCTGGACAACTTGCTCCACATACCCCGCAGCCTTTACAGAGTAATTTATTTATAATCACTTTATCCTCTTCATCTTTAGAGATGGCATTATATGGACACAACCTTATACACACTTTACATCCTACACATAATTCTTCGTTCACTTCAGCTACTAAACCAGAAGCAATAATGTCTTCTGAACTTAAAAATCTACTTGCTCTCCCTGCTGCTCCATTCGCTTGAGTAATTGATTCTTGAATGTGCTTTGGCCAATGAGCACAGCCACATAGGAAAACTCCATCTGTGGCAAAATCAACAGGTCTTAATTTAGCATGAGCCTCTAAGAAAAATCCATTTTTATCCAAGGGAACCTTGAGCATCTTGGCCAACTCATCTGAATTCTCTGCGGGAACCATAGGTGGTGCTAATATAATAAAATCTGTATTAAAAGTGATCGTATCCTGTAAATTTGTATCAAAAACATTAATTTCATACTTTTCAGGTTCCTTATTGGTTTTCTTTATTTCTGGAAATTTATCAATATCATATCGCAGAAGGATTGCATCTTTTCTTCTATTAAATAAATATTCCTCGAATTCCTTCTTAGCCATCTGAAAATCTCTATAAAGAATAATAATTTCGAGATCTGGTTTTATTTCACGTAAAACATTCACATTTTTGATAGCAGTCGCGCAACATATATTTGAACAATAAGTAACCCCTTCCTTCTCTCTGGCATTTGCACATAGGATAGTAGTAACGCGCTTTATATTATCAAGCCAAGATCTATCGTCTTCTTTTAACTTTTTTTCTAATTCCAATTGAGTAATGATACTTTGGTTTTTGTCCGAATAATGAAATAACTCATCAGGTTTTAGCTCTTGACCGCCAATGGCAACAATAATTATCCCTACTTTTAAATCAGTTACTTCGTTTTTAGAGTTAACAATGGATACATCGAAATTCCCAACATATCCCTTAACCTCTTTTACTTTAGATTCGAGACAGATTTGAATATTTTTATTTTTTTCGGTCTCTTCTTTTATCTGTTGGAGGAATGTAGCAGTATCTTCCTGTGTTGGATATAATACATATAGATCATTTAAAAGACCGCCAAGTCTTTTTTCTTTCTCAATAAGATATACAGGAAATCCTTGTTCTGCAATATTTAAAGCAGCAGTCATTCCAGAAACGCCACCACCGATGACCAGTGCTTCTTGTACGACTGAGAGTTTTGGTTCTTCCTGTGGGCTTAATAATCTCGATTTGGCTACAGCCATTTCGATTAAGTCTCTGGCTTTTTCGGTACCAAGCTCTTTGTCAGTCATATGAACCCAAGAACATTGGTCCCGGATATTGGCCATTTCAAAGAGATATTTATTTAATCCTGCTTCTTGGCAAGTTTCTTGAAATAATTTTTCATGTGTTCTTGGTGTACAAGAAGCTACAATAAAACGATTTAGATTATATTCGTTAATTACTTCTTTGATTCTAATTTGAGAATCACTTGAACAAGAATATAGATTGTCTTCACAAAAGACTACATTGGGTAGTTCTTTTATATATTCAATTATGCTTGCGATATCGATATATTTGCCAATATTGATGCCACAATGGCAGATAAGCACCCCAATTCGTGGTTCATCCGTTATACTCACTTTTTTCTCTGGGATATCAAACACTTTTTCTTGTATTAAAGAATATTTGGCGGAACTTAATAAAGCTGCTACTTGAGAGGCCACTCCACTAGCATCAGCTACAGTTTCTGGTATATCCATTGGTCCCTGGCAAAATCCTGCTAAGAAAATGCCCTCTTTTGAAGATTTTGATTTAAAAAAGTGAGAACTCTCCTTAAAGAAACGGTATTCATCTAAATCGATGTTTAATATCTGGGCCAATTCTTCAGTACCATTAGAAGGGACTAGCGGTGTAGCTAACACTACCAAATTCGCTCGAAATTTATTTGGTAATCCAGTTTTTAAATCTTCATAATGAATCATTAAATCATTTGAATCTGGATCTTCTATAATCTTGCTAATTTTAGTATGAAAATATTTCACTCCATAATCTTCTTGAGCTCTTTGAGTAAATTCGTAGAAATTTTTCCCATATGCTCTAATATCGTGTCTAAAGATATAACATTTCGAGTTTTCTGAATGTTCTTTTGTAATAATTGCCTCCTTTGCAATGTACATACAACAAACACTAGAACAATAGGGCACTCGTTCTTGTAAATCTCTTGAGCCAGCACATTGAATAAATGCGATATTTTTAGGTTCTTCCTTATCACTCGGACGTATAACGTGCCCGTTAAACGGTCCAGAGGCACATAAGATCCTCTCATACTCAAGAGCAGTTAACACATTTTCATAATTAAGTCCCCATCGTGATGATAAATTTTCAGTTGGCATATCGAAACCAGTGGCAACTATGATTGCTCCTACTTTAAATTTTATTTCTTGTGGTTTCTGTTCAAAATCAATTGCTTTTGCTTCACAAACTTTTTCACATACTCCACATACATCTCTAGTTAATTTTAAACACATCTCAGGATCGATTAAATATACTGGAGGTACTGCTTGAGGAAATGGAACATATACCGATTTTCTTTTCCCTAAGTTCATATCAAAAATATTTGGTGCTTCTATCTTTGGACATTTCGTCGCACAATCCCCGCATCCTTTACATTTTGTCTCATCAATGTAGCGTGGTTTCTTGAGGACAGTTATGTTAAAATTTCCAGCTTTTCCAGATACTTTTTTAACTTCATGGTAGGTGAGTAGTTCGATGTTAGGATTTCTTAAGACTTCCACCATTTTAGGAGCTAATATGCATAAACTGCAATCTAAAGTGGGAAAAGTTTTATCTAACTGAGCCATCCTTCCACCTATCGAGGGAGTCTTTTCCACAAGATATACTTTAAAGCCCATTTCGGTCAGATCTAATGAGGATTGAATCCCTGCAATTCCACCCCCAATAACTAATACTGATCCTTCCATTTTCATTTTCCTCCTGAATTTTTATCTGGCTTTTTAATATCAATCAAGTCTACTAAAAATTCTGAGAAATCCAATATTTCAACTGATGAGAAATCCTCATAATCTTTCTTAAGGCATGATAAATGGATACGACATTTTGGACAAGAAGTAATCAATTTATTTCCTACAGATTGAGCTTCTGAAAGTCTTTTATATCTTAATGCTTTCGAACGCTCATTACAATTCATCCAGGAATTTACACCACAACAATAAGATCTCTCCTGATTATGTTCCATTTCTTTAAATTCATACCCAATTAGCTTTAAATGCTCGAAGATCTCCCTAACATTTTTAATTAGCTTGTTATCTTTTGGTAAAAATCGGCTCAATCTACACGGATCGTGAAATGTAAAGGGGATTGGTTCATTAGTAGTGTTGGGATTCTTAAATTGAATTTTACCTGCTTTCCAATTCTCAAAAACGTACTCGATTATGTGTTTAACTTTAAATTTTTTGTCAAAATCATCAAATAATTTTGGATAATCGATTTTAAAGGTCCTGTAACATTCAGCACAAGCAGTTATAATAGTAGAAACTCCAGTTTCCTCAAATCGTTTTTTATTCTTCTCTGCTAAATCTATAAACCTCTCAAATTTAGCTTGTCCCCAAAATAAGTCATGTCCGCAACAGATTTCATCTTTAAGAACGACAATAGGTTCTTGTTCTAACATGTAAAGGGTTTTCAGAGTATTTGATGCTATAGAATCTAAATCTTGAAAATCATAACTAAAAAAGGGTAAACATCCAACGTAATATAATATATTCCCCTTATCTGATATTTTACAACCTTTTGGGATCCAATCTAATGTTCTTTCTATATGAATATTATCTTGACTCATCATTTCTGCCATTAGGGGATACATCCCTTTATGAGCAATAGTACGGTCAAAATTCTGTATATCTTTCATACGCATTTTATATCTAGCAATACGTACAATATCCGCAAAATTAATTTCTTTGGGACACATTTGAAGACAGCTATTGCACATTAAACAGTCCCATAATACCCCACTGTTGAGTATTTCCTCTTCAAAACCTTCCAATATCATCTGAATAATTCTACTGGGGGTAAATTTCTGTACTTTACTAATTTGACAGACTCCAGAACACCGACCGCATTGATAACAGTGTTTTAATAATCTTCTTAAATTTGGTTCGTGAATTCTAAGTAAAAAGGAATCTAATTCATTTTCTTCCTCCTGAGCGTCTTTTTCAAGTTTACTTTCGGTAATAAAACTCACCCCATTATCGTAGATTATTCATGTAATTTTCACTACGCTTCATTTTTGAATAAGAAAATTTAGAGATTAGTTCTTTCATCTGATTAATATCTGCACCCTCTAAATCAGTACATTTAATAATATTGGCGTTTAATACTTTGGAAAGAAGATCCATTCCCTTATCTGTACGAGGAATTACGGTGGTAAACTTTTCCTTAGAACCTAAGCCGCCAAAAGAGATATCCGCATAGACATTAGTAAAATCACTGCATGCATTACACGCAGGACGCATATAATCTTTAAGTTTTTCAAAAGGGATTTCTACAATTTTCTCCCCTGATTCATCGTTTTTCAATTTAAGAATTAAGTTTTCTTTAATATTTATTTTTATAATATTTTCAAACTCCACATTGAATTCCGCTTCAAACTTCTCTACTTGAGCTTTATCGAAAAGAAAATTTTCGTAACAAAATAACCCTAGACAGATTTCTATATTCTCTGAGGGTGTGACTCCTAAATCTTGCATACATCTTATGGTATAGATTTGGCAAGGAGTACCAACTACAGCTAATTTTTTGAATTTATAAAAATTAAGTTTGGGAATTGAACGTGTATAAGTACAAAATTTCTGAATTTCATCCAATTGGGAAGATATTTCTAAAGTTGCACCAGTACTTCGAATTAATCCATCCTTATCATCAACGAAGGTTGCCTCTCGTGAAAAAGGAACATTCGTTTTAGCTACAACTGCACCATCAATTAGCTTTTTCTCTAGCATATAACTAATAATTGATGTGACCACACCACCATCTGTCCCATGCTTCAAGAATTTTTCATCGTTAGATTGGCAAGAATAAATTTTTGGAGCATAACCGAGTGGTGCCGATTTAAATTCAGAAAATCTAAAGGTTTTGTTTAAATCATCGTCTAAAATATGAGTTTGAGGACAGATATAATAACAAATTCCACATTCAAGGCAACTATCTTTATTTATATATATCGGAGGTGAATATGGTTTACCTTCTTCAAAACCAATTATATTGTATTCAGCTGAACTGCAAAAACTTACACAGCCTCCGCATTCTTGGCATATCCCTTTATTATGCACTTCATTAATTAAATCTTGAAAATTTTTTGAACTCATGATGGATTTCTATATTATTCCTTAACCAAATTGATTGGTTTACAATTTTTTCTCTTAACGCCAGCAATTCGTTCAACTAAAGATTGTCCTGGCTTAACATCTTTTAGGTTTGTTGACTCAATCAAACCTGCCTTAATTACAGATTTATAAAGACTTTCTCCTTCCTTGGAACGTGTAATCACTGTTGACCAACCGCCTTGGGAACCAATAGATCCTACTGATATATCTGCATAATCCGATGTTAGGTCTTCACAGTAATGGCAATTATTTCGAGCATAGGATTGAACTTCTTTTAGGGGTACGTTAAGTTCTTCTCCAGTTTTTAGGTTTATTATGAATTTCCCTTTATCTATGTTCATTTTTGTTAATTCATTAATATCCCGAGCAAATTTTTCTTTAGTTAACTTAATAATATCCTCATAGGAGAAAGACTCCATACAAAACAGTCCTATTTTATACTTAATATTTTTAAAGAATGGAAGTCCACTCAGGAGCATTCTTCCTTTTTCGATTGCTTTCATCATACAAGGAACACCCACAACTGCAATGCTATTATATGACTTAGCTTTATCAATAATGGTTAAGGAAGGTGAATTCGCGTATTTAGTTCCCCCTGTTTTATACAAATCATTTACGTTATCGACAATCACAGGTTCTGGCCTCCATAAATCGCTTGAATGTTGGACAGCGATAATCGCATCAACTAATTCATTAGTAAGTAAATATTCGAGTATAGAGGTTACAATACCCCCATCTTGCCTAACTTTCTTAATCTCATTCTTTGTTGTCGTGGCTGAATACGAATTAATAAAACCAGAAATCTCTTCTGAGAATTTTAAAGATTCATCTAGTTTTTTAATAGTTTTTGTGGCTTGGTCAATTTGAAAAGAGCGAGGACAAACTGTGTAACATAATCCACATTTCATACAAATATTCTCATCAATGTCAAGAGTATCTGCAGTCACATTAATCGCATTTACAGGGCAAACTGAAGAACACCAGCCACATTGGCAACATACTCCTGCACTAAAAACTATTGAAACTGGTTCAAAATAGTGATCCATAAAATCTTCAGGTAACTCTTTTACTTGGTACCTATAGAAGTACTCCGCCTCTTCAACTTCTTTTTCTTCCCCCTTGATTTTTTTTATTACTTTCTTAACTTTGACCTCAATTTCTTCCGCAACATACCCCTGTTCCTTTAGATAAATGACATCTCGAATTACATTTTCAGGGGGAAATTTCTTAATTATTTTTACTATCTCTTCTAAAAATAGGGGGTTTTTGTCTTGCAACTCTTCTAATACTAATTTTCGCTCAGTTTCGGCATCAATCATTGCATCTAAAATTTCATAAAATTCTTCTACAGAGTATTTTCCGATTTTTAGGATTTCATCTTTTGCTTCGAAAAAAGCTCTTACTTGAAAATTTTCAATTGCACCATAAGTTGCTTCTAACAACTCTTTTGGTTTAACTTCATTAAAATAACTGTCTTTACTTAATTGAACCAAATTTCAAACCTTTTTTTGTCAATATAATTTATTTGTGACATCTAAAATACCCCCTCCATCGCAAGGATTGTCCCCTTGTAACTAGAATTTTTTACAAGGTTCATTCAATGGGGGCTGCTATTAATTTACTTTTTTCTGATGTTTCTTGATCTTGTTCCAAATTAATCGGATTTGGTCCTAATTTCTCAATCTTACCGTAAGCGTCTTCTACACTTCTTACAAACTTCTCTGATTCTGCTCCGCTTAACCAGTACATGTTCACTCTTTGATTTCCAAAACCTCTTAAATCTAAGATTCTATTTGCTAATTCTATGTGCCTTTCAGCTGTAAAATTTCCGTTTTTGAATTGACATTCGTTAGGTCGTCATCCAACAACCATTACTCCGTCTGCTCCAGATTTTATGCTGTAGAGTATGTGTTTTAAATCAACCCTTCCAGTACAGCGTACTTTAATAATTTTAATAGAAGTTGTGTAGTTCAACCGTGAAACCCCTGCTAAATCCGCTGCACTATACCCTCATTTTAAACATGCAAATGCAACAATTTTGTATTTATAGTTTTTAATTGTTTAATCGCCTCCTAAAATTCCATCAATTTCTGCAAATAGTTGTTCATCGCGGTAATATCTTATATCAATTGCCTGGGTAGGTCAGCATGTGGCACAAATACCACAACCGTCGCAATTTATTTCATCAATAAATGCTCCAATATCTTCTTGAATTCGAATTGCATTTTTGGGACACGCTTTTTCGCATCTCCTACATGAAATACAAAATTCGCTTTCGACTTCAGCTGTAATGAGTTCTATATCGACTTCTCCCGGTGATGTTAGTTCTGCTACCTTACTTGCTGCTGCTCTAGCTTGTGAAACGGAATATGAAATGTTTTTTGGCCCCTGAGCAAATCCTGCAATAAAAATTCCCTTTGTTTTTGTTTCTTGTGGCATTAAGCCGAAATGTGATTCTGTAAAGAAGCCGTATTTATTAGTATCTAGATTTAGTAGTTGAGAAATTTGCTGTGATCCTTTTGAGGGTAACGCTGCTGAGGATAAAACAACCAAATCCGCATCAATTAGTACAATCTGGTCTGTTAATGAAGAGTAGACACGGACTTTCACTTTTTTTGTCTCAGGATCTTCAGTGATTTCACCAACTTTCCCTCGTATCATTCGAATACCCACATCTTTAGCGCGATCATAGTACTCTTCGAAGCCTTTTTCAGGAGTCCTTATATCAATGTAACATATTGTTATATTTGCATCAGGAAATTCTTCTAAGAGTAATCTTCCATTTTTAAGAGCTAACATACAGCAAACACCACTGCAGTAAGTTCGTTCAGTTTCTCTACTTCCTACACATTGGATGAATACAATTTCTTTAGGTTTTTTATCATCAGAAATTCTGCGTACGTGCCCTTCAAGCGGTCCGTTTGGAGCTAAAATTCTCTCTAATTGAGGTTGAGTTATAACATTTTCATACTCACCATAACCGTATTCACCAAAAGGTTCATAGATATCCCACCCTGTTGCGATTATTATAGTCCCAACATCAACTTTCATTTCTATTGGTACTTGACTAAAATCAATCGCATCTAATTCACAGGCATCTACACAAGAAAATCATTCTATACAAGAATCTCTGTCAATATCATATAGAAATGGTACTGCTTGACCAAATGGAATATCAATTGCTTTTCGAGATCCAAGGTTTTCATCAAAGTAGTTCGTTGTATAAACAGGACATACTTCGGCACATGCACCACATCCATTACACTCGTCTGTTGTATATCTTGGTTTCTTTTCAATTGTTACAGTATAATTACCTACGTAACCCTCTACATTTTTTATTTCACTGTACGTTAATAATTCAATATTCTCGTTTCTATTAACTTCTAGCATCTTTGGGCCACAAATTCATATAGCACAATCATCAGTTGGAAAAGTTCGGTCTAATTGAGCCATTCTACCTCCTATTGTAGTTTTTTGTTCAACTAAATATACTTTAATCCCCTGATTCGCCAGATCTAATGCAGCATTCATCCCACCAATTCCTCCCCCAATTACCAAAGTAGCTTTTGTGACAGGGACAGTTTTAATAGGCACTGGTTCCAAGAGTTTCGATCGTTCAATACCACTTTTAACAAGCAATTTCGCTTTTTCCGTAGCTTCTTCCTTACTATCTGTGCACCATGAACAATGTTCCCGAACATTCACCATTTGAAAATAATAGGGGTTTAGGTCTGTTTTGGCAATTGTACCGCGGTAGATTACTTCATGGGTACGTGGAGTTCAAGCTGATGCTACGATTCGGTTTAAATTTTTCTCTTTAATGTCTTCAATGATTTCGTTTTGCGCATTATCAGTTCAGAGAAAAGCGTTTTTCTTTGCAATCACAATCTCGTCAAAGTTTTTAGAAACGTACTCGATAAGCTCATCGCAATCAACTTTACTTCTTATATTTATACCTCACTGACATGCATAGTAACCAATCCGTTGATTAAGGTTGTCACTCATTTCTTCTTACACATCCACCTCGTTTTCTTTATACACTGTTGTATAATAATTTATTAATTACTGAATTTACTAATTCTTTTCTTAGGTGTTATTCTTTTTTAAACTTTTTTAATCTTTCTCTTTATCATAATAACAAGTTTTTAGGTTTCAGATAATTGTAATATAGCATTCTTACTCTTTCTAATCTTTTTGGGTAAGAGAATGTTGGGATATGAAAGGAGAAGATCTTTTAAGTGATCAGTTTCCTACATTTTTTTCCAGATTGTTAATTTCAATTCTTAGAATTCTGAAGAAAAAATGAAGTGTTATATCATCTTTAAAAAATTGATAATACTTCCCTAAAGTATAAACAATAAATACTTAAATAAAACCTATTGACTATTGTTAATTGTTAGAAATTTAATCAAATATATTATTTGAAAGTGTTAAAGTATGGCAGGAATTTTTATTATTCGAGGTGGCTTTTTTGGGTGGGAATTTACTCTTAAACTCGTATACGTTGTATTAGGGCTAATCCTATCCATTTATGACTGGAAGAAAAATAATCGAAAAGATTACTTCTATGTACTTATATTTGGGACTTTATTGTACCTTGGATCTGAAACAATGTTATTTTTCTTTGGGGGGCGCGTTATGCAGGAGAAATTGTTATTTGGCTTAAACATAACTTATATGCCCTGGTTATGGATTCCCCTATTATCTATAGGGGATGTCGTAGTCTTAGCAGTTATTGCGCTATTTTTTGCAGATAGAATTAGAAACACAGAAACTAGAAAAACATGGGGGATTGTTTTCATAATATGGGTATTTTGTAGAGATGTCTTACCTTATATAATTATTTTTAGTTTGGGTGATACATTTGCCACAATTTCTATAGGAGATCCTCTTATTTATTCAAGGAGAAACATGATTGAAACGGGGACACTGATTGCTTTATCAACTCTGATTATTTTAGGAATTATCTGGCTCGTTAGAACAGACAAGAAATCAAGAAAACGAGCACTGTACATGCTTGGAATAATGCTTATTCTGATGACCGCATGGTCTATTGGAGAATGGTTTGCAGGTCAACGATGGATAGAAATGGGGCCAGAAGAGGGTCCTTGGATCTATGCACCCGCTCTTGTACAAGTCGGGATGTTCTTATATGATATAGTGGTTGAAATGGGGCTTTTTACACTGTGCTTTCTTGCGTTTCCTACTTTTCTAAAATTAGTAAAGAGAGAACAGTAAGATTAAGTCTATATTTTTTTTTCCTCTTTTATTTCAATCTTAATTTTAAAGAATTTAGGGAGTTAAGATAATCTTTGTAGTAATGTGATTTATTTAGGAGATATTTCTTCGCAAAAGGTCTAAAGAGCATATTCCAAAATCTTGAAAATGCCACCTTTTTCCTTACTTCAAAAAAATAATCATCTATTGTGTGCTTTTGATAGTTCAGGAGCGTTTGACTTCTATCAGTTGTTAAAAAACCACAATGAAATCCTTTAGTACTGAATGCTTGCTCAGGAAAAACATTAATTCCCATCCCAAAAATATCTAGCATTTCGGTTAAATACTCTCTATAAGTAATTCGACATTGTTCCCCCCCTGCAATGTGAAAAATTTCACCCCAGACTTCATTAGTTTCTATCGCATTAACTAAAGCTAACCCGACATCTCTGGTATCGCAAATTTCAATACAAGTGTCTAATGGCATTTCGAACATTAGGGGATCCATATGTAGCTTATCTGTAGACACTATATATGTTAACCGAAATATTGACCATTCTATCCCAGATGATCGAATAATGCTTTCACACTTTACTTTTTGTTTGGCATATTCATCATCCGGATTTGGTGTAAGGGGGTCACTCGTTCTTATCAAAGGATTTCTTAATCTATCTCCATAAATAGCTACTGAAGATGTAAATATAAGTTTTGGTTTTGGTTTTTGTCTTTTCATTGCTTTAATGATGTTTATGGTCCCACCAACATTCACAGCTTCTGCTAACTTTGGCTTTTTATCAGCAAGTGGTGGGATTATAGCAGCTAGATGAATAATTGTATCACATCCCTTTATAGCTTTTTCTACATCAGTGGAATTTCTTAAATCTCCCCAGAATATCTCAACTTTTCCCTTATATCTTCGGGCAAGCTGACGATTTTTACTGTTTTTTACATCAAAAATGCGTATGAGATAGCCTCGTTTAAGTAATTCTTCTAAAGCACTTAATCCAACATTTCCGAACGGACCTGTTAACAAGATCTTCAAATTCTATTACCTTGATAGGTGAAATTGTTCAATTTGAGATATTCAAAAATCTGATATATTTCTACTAAATATATCGAACTCTACTATAATGTATCGTAATCTACCATATATAAATTTTGTGAAAAAATCTTAAAAACAAAAGGATCTATAGTAATTTAATTGCTAATAAACAAAAAGTACGTATGTTCACGATCAAAAAATGGGTCGACAAACTCGAAGGTGACATAAAATAATTAATAAACAACGTTTTCATTGTGCATCCTTCAAATTGCCAATCCGTTCGTTAAGTTCATTGGCTACATTTTGTAGTTTTTCTATAATTCTTGATAAAACAAGCTTTCTTTTTGAAAGGATTTCAATTTTTTCACTATCAGGTTTCCCAATTAAAGTGGTATCTACAATTAATTCAAGACCAAATAAAGATTCAAGGTCGCTTGGAAGGGTTATATCAGTAATTCCCATTGTAGATATTATCATTGAAAGTAGAGATTTTCTCATATCTTTCTGACGCTCAATGAGCATCCCCAATGTCTTTTTGCCTTTTCTCGTAATTTCATATACTTTTCGCTCACGTTTTCCTTCCATCTCAGATGTAAATTCTATTAATCCTTTATCTGTCAAAGATGAAAGATGGGGATATAAAGAGGATGCTGTGGGATTCCAAACTCCGTAAGTATCATCCTTTATGGTTTGCATTAAGCTATAACCATGGGAGGGTCCTTTTTCTAAAGCGAGTAATATTAAGGTACTTATATGCCCTTTTTTCATGGATTGTGCGATAGCATCAGCTATTACGTCTATTTTTTGCATATTTTCTGCTTTTTTATTCATATTAAAAAGACCTTGAACTATAATAATGTTAATTTCAAAATAGCGATATAGATATAGATATGTCGAATTGCGTAATAAATATTAATGTTTAGAGTTTTTATCCCCCAATCTTTTAAAAAACGTACAAAATTGTGTGATAGCTTATTTGGAGTTCTCAATTCTGATAGTGAAAAAAAAAGAAATTAGTGATTTTAATTTGGGATTAGTTCTCGTTTTAAAAATACCATTAATGAGAGGGGAATAATCCACAGGAGGATTGAGAAGAGAAGGATCCATTCTGTCAAAGGTTCCATGGTTAAAAGAAATAGTACTAGGGTGGTGAACGGTCCAACTATACCGTAAATTCCAAAAAATTTTGGTATTTTTGTGTCATAAAGAAAAATTATCCATCCTATGAAAAAAGCCCCAAAAGTAAAACCAGCAAAGGCTAAGAAAGAAAAAACGTCATGAAACCCAGCAAAATCAAGGAGATCATAATTTCGATCTTCACTCCAAATTCCTACTCCAATATATGCAAGATTTCCAACCAAACTGAAAAAGAACGCATTACTACTAAGCCTAAACCTTAATCGCGAAAAATGTTGCTTCTTTAAGTTCCAGCTTGGTAAAGGAGCAAATAGATTTTCCAAATAAAATGTAAGGGGGATGGTTAGAATTCCTGCAACTATGCAAGCAATATCGTACAGAATAGGGACCGGTGTATGTTTTCTACCCCCAAGATCGGAGATCATATGTGTCAATATAGTATAACCTCCCGGTCCAAGCGTCGCTGCGATTATCACTCCAATAAGAAGTAATGAAAGGAATAAAATTATTACAAACATGGATATTCTTTTTACCAAGGTATAGTCTGTAATGAAATTGTAAAATTTAGCTCGAGCTTTATTTATTGATCTTCGAACTGACATAAATGAGATTCGTAATCTATATCTTTTAAATATGAGGGATAGAAAGAAATTATTTAAAAAGAAAAAACATTAGAAAAATTTTTAAATTTACTTCAGGTGTTTTGAATCTTTTTACGATCTAATTTTCTAGAAATTATAGGTAATACGACAAGTACAGTAATAAGGGTTATTATCAAGAATCCAAAATATCCCGGGATTTGCCCACCACCACTAGTTTGCCCACAACCACCTACTCCTACTATTATACAAGCAGCGATACTCCCTCCTACAGAACAGGTAGCTACAGCTTCGATTCTAGAGCCATTACTGGCAGCAAAATTATATGTATAAGAAAAACTATTTGGGTCAGGTTGACTACTATATACTTGGTTCACAACAGTGCTTCCATTTAAAGTAACTCTTACAGAATTAACATAATGAGATCCAGGATCAGCGACACTGTGAAAGATAGAAATGTTGAGAGTTTGAGTATTTAAGTTATAATCTAATAGCATTGCTTCAGGCGGATGTGCTCTTACATCTGAGCTAATTAGAGGTATGAATATGCTTAATAAGAGAAAAATTGCGATAAATCCTTTTTTTTTAGACATTGTATTCTATTTTATGATCTATTTGGTATTAAAAAAAATTGATGTTTTTAACTATTTAATACTTTTCTTTGGGAATAATTAGGTCGATTTAGTAATCTGAAAGCATTTGCTTAGATGTGGACAGAAAATCCCTTATAAATGTCATATTTGGAAAATATTTTTATATGAAATGATCTAATTTGATAATAATCAATTTACTAAATAATTGTTCTGAGAAATATAGAAAAGGTAACTGAATGGACCCATCGGAACTTCATCCACACGAGATTTATCAGAAGCGAGAGGAATTCGGCCTAAACTATTCGGCAAATTTATTAAAGGAGATATTAGAGTCAAATAAAGAAGACTCCATACGAAAAGAAGCAATTAGG
>Ga0209536_100005633_pt1 | contig 19406 bp, 13 predicted proteins | sample DeeMarSeWOR28_12_FD_187461 | JGI IMG/M metagenome (GOLD analysis project Ga0209536, IMG submission 187461) | Marine sediment microbial communities from White Oak River estuary, North Carolina - WOR-2-8_12 (SPAdes) (version 2) | ecosystem: Environmental > Aquatic > Marine > Intertidal zone >...
ATATGACAACGGTAGGGTTCGTTCCCTCGTTTGCCCTGGCTATTATATTCTTGATTGCATGACTCCAGGATTCAGAGTTGTACTGTTCAATAACAAGATCAACAGGAATGTTATAGGGCCCATTATTGTTATCGATTGCTGCGACTCTTATTCGGCCAACTTCCCCTGTAAAATGTTCCAGCCCGTTCGCCAAGTCACGCGTGAATGTACCTATACCACACCTTCTTGGCGGATAAGTACTTACAATTCGGATATCGTACTGCATATTTGTCGACCTATACCTGTTACCTTCTTCGTTACCTGTGTGGTGGCTATGCTAAACAGCACCGGACCTCTTTTAAGAGAATTCTCAATATTACTCCTTTTCATGTCTCTTTTCAATAACCGGGACAGGAGGTCAGCCTTGGTAGTGTTTGAATATCTGTGCAAGAACTAAAAACTGAGCGGCTTGGCCCAGGTAGTTTCTGGGTAGCCGTATGCGAATCCGGTGGCGATAGGCTCTTAGCTTGTTCGCCAGGGTGTCAAAAGCCTTACTTTCGGAATGCCTTACTTTCTCAAGATCCAGGATTAGCTTTCCCTTGTCCTTTTTGAGATATTCTTCGATCCTCTGGGCAAGTCTTTCAGCACGAAGATTATCCAGAACACCATTCAATTGTAACCAGACCTGCCTTTTAGCATGTTGCAGGTCCACCTGGACGGATAAATGCGGGGAAATGCTTTCGTTCCGCAGAGATTCCCATATCTTAGTCGCCCATAAGCCCAAACCTTCTTCCTGCATCCTGAAACTCACCCGGCCTAGACGCGGGTGCTGGAAGATACCCAAGCGCAGCTTCAACGCGGTCCAGGCCGCCGCTCCCAAAGCACTGAGAGACATAAGCCTCTCAGCCATCGTTGGATTACCCAGCTCGGCACGAATCTTGTACTCCAGCTCTCTGATCCTTGATCGAATATAACTATTAGGCCCTAATAGACGGCCGACCAGAAACACGAGGTATGCCTTTCTGAGATCCTTTGCCAGGCTGGGCGCCTTCTCTCGGAGAAAATCGCTGGAACTTTCCCTCCATTTCTTGTATCCCACATACTTCGTCTCGATAATACGATAGATTGATGGACCAAGCTGCTGAAAATCCTGTTCAAAACACCATCGCTGTATACCCTCGATTTCGGAAGATGACATAGTTGGATGCTTTATAATGGAATTGAAGCCGCACCCATCATGCCAGCGCCTATCGACATCTTCTGTGTATTTACGTCGCATAAGCCCTTCAGACATGACTCTATCATAGAATGGCGTTCCGGGAGGAGGACTATATATCAGGAACTGGGCAAGCTCCGGCCTAAGATCCATCAGTCCGCCGAGCTCCTGAGAGATTACTTCCGGACTCTGGTAATCGAATCCGACTATCATGGATGTTAGAACCATAATTCCATTCTCTCGTAGTTCACCGATGAGTTCCTGCACGGGCCTGCCACTCTGCTTGCTGTACCCCGAGCGGGTCCCCTCGTAGCCGATCCATATGCCATCTATGCCCATTTCCAGGATTTCCTGAACGGTATATCGGCTAAGCGCTTTGACGCTTGAGAATACGAAGATAGAAATCGGTTTGCCTCCGGCGAGCACACAATCACGAAACTGCATAGCCCTCTTTTTGTCCAGAAGGAAATCTTCGTCGATAATGGTGAATACCATACTGGAATCTCTTCTGAGGTAGCGTTCGATCACATTGTAGATATCTCTGCCCTCGGGAAGCAACTTGATGTGCTTTCTTTTGAAGAAATGGGAAGTACAGCAGAAATCACATCCGTTGGGACAGCCCAATCCGGCGAATATCAGGCCTGTCTTTGAGATAGAAGCCGATAAGACTTTCAGATGACTTTCAATCAGGGGGTGCTTATACGGCATAGAGATTTCAGGCTCACCGAGAAGCCGCCGCATGAATCCGACACCTTCCTCTCGACATATATAATCACCATATTGCCTGAGAGTATCATCGTCCAGAACCGTGCCGTAGCCGCCTAAAATGATCTTGCTGCCGGGAGAATACTTGCGTATCAGGCTCACCGTTTCCTTCGCTCGGTGAAATGTCGCTACTATGAAAGAAATCCCGACAAAATCATATCCCTTCTTTAGCTCTCGAATCAGTTCCCTGCGCGACGGGTAGTGAAGCACTACCGTGGGGATTTCCAGATTGTTCGCTATATAATCCAAAGAGTAATGAATATGTGTGGCTCGAGGGCTGAAGATCCCCTGTGCCCTGGTAACCTGTCCGTGGAGGAGTTCGTAACCTACGCTCTGGCCATCCCCGTATTTCGGTCCAAGAGGTCTGCATACGCTAGTCAAAAGCAATTTTCTGCTTTGCTGCTGCTGTTTATAAGAATGCATTGAATTATCTCTTTACCTAAGTTTCTCTATGAATCCGGCCCTGCACACTGCTGAATTCAATCGGGCGAATCGGTAATCTCAACGAGTTCCAGATCAAAAGTCAGGTCTTGTCCAGCCAAAGGATGGTTAGCATCTACTGTTATACTTGAATCAGTCACCGCTGTTATAGTCACGACAACTTTTTGACCATTGGGTTGCGAAGCCTCGATTCTCTGGCCCACTTTCAGCTCAAGATCCGGATTAAAGTTTCCAGGATTTATCTCTGCTACCAAACCTTCTCTATAAGGTCCAAACGCACTGTCTGAACCGATTGTAATTCTTTTCGATTCGCCCGGGATCATTCCAATCAATGCCTGTTCGAAATCAGGAATCATTTGTTCTTGACCAATAGTAAATATGATCGGATCTCTGTTAACGGATGAATCAAATACTTTGCCATTAGTTAATTTACCTGTGTAGTGTACCTTAACCTTATCGCCGGATTTTGCCTGTTCCATTTTTGTTACTTTCAAGTTTTTAAATTTTTACAAACAAAAGGACATCAGGATCAACTCTACGAACAACTCGACAGGTGAACTCAATGTGCCTATACATTTTGGATTTAGAATCTGCGCGTTTCTAATGTAATACTGCCGCAGTACAGAGTCGTGTTATCAATAACGACGTTTACCACTACGATCGCCGCCACGTCCACTACCAGATCCACCCCGGCGTGAACTACCACCGCGATGGGCACCGCCACGACGATGGGAACCACCGCTGGGACGAGGATGGGCCTCATTAACCCTGATGGCTGTTCCCTTCAGATCTGTGCCATTGGCCTCTTTTATCGCCTCCTGAGCTTCATCTCTTGATGGCATTTCTAAAAAACCGAATCCTTTCGATTTGCCACTAAACCTGTCCTTCAGAATATTGACAGATTCAACGTGGCCAAATACTTTGAAAACCTCATGCAAATCATCCTCGCTGACTTCATCTGCTAAATTGCCTACATAGATATTCATTCCATTCTCCTATATTCTTACCAATAACTTCAAAGTTGCCAACCTGCTGGGCAGGCGCATTGCTCGGATACCTTTGGTACACTTCTTTATAAAGGGCGGTAAAATGATGGAAATGAAGGAAAACAATGTGGCGTGATGTTGTTTTAGTTACTCTTAATTCCGCAAAAACGGCTCATTATATTCTCATTTCAATCAGTTATACGCTATTATTATATCGGCAACTATTTGTATGAATCAAGTAATTTATTTTATTTTTTCAGAAATATATCATGAGGGCCTGTTTATACAATTCACGACACTTTATCTTCCGACCGTATCCAAAATGCCTACACTTTACCCAGAGTATACTTAGCATCAGATTCTAAAATCCAATTAACTATCGTTTGCCTTGAAAATTTCTGAGACAATTTCTTACTGACATAGATTCCACCTTTGAGCACCTTACGGATACCAACTATGATTTTTTCAGACACCTCGTCTTTAGTAATATATCCTCTGGCGCCTGCTTGAAAGGCGTGTTTCACATGGTATGGGTCATCGCTCATGGAAAGTATCAGAATGTGAAGACTTGGGTATTGGGCCTTAAGTTTTTCAGTAACTTGTACACCCGTCGTGTTCTTCAATAACATATCAACGATTACCAAATCAACCTGCTTTTTTCTTACAGCTTCTAAAGCGTCTTTTGTATTGCCAGCGGTGGCGCAAACCACGAGATCATCTTCACGATTGATAAGTTGTTCCAATCCCTTAAGTACGACAGGGTGGTCATCAACAACAGTAATTCTAGTTTTTCTGGCTCCAAGATTCATGCTGTTTTTCTTGTCGTTCACAATATGGTTGCCTGCAACTTTTGTAATAGCCTACAGAAAAAAACAAATTCCTTTCAACTATTACTTGTGAATCCTATTAGTCGTACATAAGTCAGGCTGTCGGCAAGTATTGACACAAATTAGAAGTACCTATCCTACCGACCCAACTCCAACAATCCCTGCTATCGCTACCGGCTTAATTTTCTGCCGCGCATACGAGCCTGCATCTTGTTAGGCCGACATACCTATTGTCGACAGATTAACTGTCGAACACGAGCGACCAGTTGTGCTGTTTTAGGCGATAAGGGACTCCAGCAGACAGTCAATAGTATCATCCAAATGTCCATCGAGATCGTATCTGCCTTCGGCAAGCTGCTGCCGAACTGCAAGAACTTTGTTCGTACGAACTCGTGGTCTTGAGGGGATGTTTTGCAACACCGGAACGGCTATTCTTCCTCGGACCTTATTACCGGCGCTTTCACTTAAAGAATTCTTTTTGTTCACTACAATCGCAGCAGATCCATCCTTTTGCCGACTTATAACCGACATTTTAGACTCCTTAAATAAGAGGCAGCAGGTTGTCCCACGCCTCTAAATTATTACAAGCAAGAGTATTTAGGCACTCAATAAACAATAACATATAATAACATAAATCAAATCTCCGTGAATCGGGGGCGCATCTGTTTTTGCTGTAGGTGAAACTCCGCTTTATTGTGAGAGGGAAGACCCTTACAGAAAGGAGCTTTAGATGAATGTATTAAAGGTTGAACAACAGCAGATTTTGATTGGTCGCAATCATGCTGAAGTTATCCTTCGTACTTGCTGCTTACCCATTGAATAGCGTACCGGAGCAACTCGTCCGCGTCGGTGAGATTTAGTTTATCCTTGATGCGTGCACGATAAGTCTCAACTGTTTTTACGCTGAGATGCATAGACTGAGCTATCTTGGAGGGTTTGTAGCCTTGGCCAATCAATCGAAAAATCTCAAGCTCCCGGTCGCTAAGACTATCTATCGGAGCACTAATCGTGTGCACCTTGCCAGCAGCCAATTTACGCAGTAGCTTTTTTCCCATTGTATTGCTGACGTATATGTCACCACTGAGGACCGTACGAATTGCGGTTACAATGTTCTCCGATACTACCTCCTTCATAAGATATGCCTGGGCACCTGCTCGCAGGGCACGCTCAGCGTATACCGATTCATCATGAATAGAAAGAACAATCACCGGCAATGTTGGGTATCGCGCCTTAAGATTTTTGGTCAGTTCAATACCATCTGAGTTTTTTAGGGTTATATCTACAATAACCACATCCGGCTTTAGCTCAGATATAGCCTTGAGGGCCTCCCGCGCATCATTAGCTTCACCGCACACTTTGAAGTCCTTCTCGTGATTGATGATTGTTATAAGGCCCTCCCGCACGATAGGGTGATCATCAACGATAAAAACTATTTTTTTGTTCTCGAAGATTGTACTTTGCCGCTGTTTCTGCGTCATAGTCTCCGCTATCCTTTCCGGGAACTATTCCATATTTGGAAACCTACATGTAACGATAGTACCGCCTTTGGGACCTCTGCCAACATCGAGTATGCTGCCTATCATTTTTGCGCGGTATTCCATTATTTTCAAACCGATTCCCTTTTTCGTAGCAAGAATTCCTGGAAAATCCTTACCATCATTTGCTACTTTCAGGGTAGTTATACCCTTTGCCGAGGTCAATTCAATTCTGATATTCTTTGCTTTGCCATGTCTGACTGCATTAGTTATGGCTTCCTGAGCAATGCGGTAAAGGTGTCGTGCTGTTACAGGATCTCGAATCGGAACCGCATCGTTGCACTTGAACTGACATGAGATTTTCAAGAGGTCCTTTGTACTGGAAACCAGTCCCTGCAAGGCTGATACAAGGCCACCAGTTTCGATATCGACCGGATAAAGCATTCTCGCGAGGCGACGCGTTTGAGCTATAGTCTCATTGGCCAGCTCGCATATTTCTGAAGCATCGGCGGACTCACGCGGTAATGACTTGCTCTTCAGTTTTAACTCCAGGCCCTTGCTCTTGACGGCAATGCCCGTAAGCATTTGGCCCATACTGTCGTGCATTTCTCGGCCAATCAGCTTTTGTTCTTTTTCCCTTATTGCTAATAACTCTCTTTCAAGCTGCTTGCGTTCAGTAATATCGCGCTCAGTTGTCGCAACAGCGGCCAGGTTACCTGCTTTATCGGTCAGTGTCGTGACGGTAATCCAGACATCTATAAGCCGGCCGTCTTTCGTTAGACGCTGTGCTTCAAAGGACCGAACTTCTTCTCCTTCTCTCAGCCTTTTCAATAACGCTAAAGCATCGTCCCTTCCATTCTTGGGGGCAATTTGGCGGACATTCATCTTGAGGGCTTCAGCTTTCGTGTAGCCGTACATCCGCTTTGCACCGAGGTTCCAGAACCTGATATTACCTTTAAAGTCCTGTACTGTTATGGCATCGTTGGAGTCGTGTACAACTGCAGCCAATAAGTGGTGCTCCTCTGCCCACGGCCCCCGTCTGGCAGTGTTCTTTCTGTTGGTCATTTTTCTGGACTTCTGTGCACAAAGACCAAATCAAAATATGGACATATTAATTCTATATAAGTCTAATAAAATAAGGTGGACTGTCAACTGCAATATCCTAAAAGAATTGTCTTTCTGGTTTTTTAAGATAGTACCATTTACTATGATGTGCCTTCGGCTGTACCTCCACCGTGTTTTGATCGCTCCAGCAAAGTATGAACAAAAGTCTCAAGCCGGATATGCTGTGCAGGCCCTTCAGTTCCTCCGTACGTCAGCGTGATAATAGGTGTGTCAGGATAGGTGCTGCGAAGGAGGGGCAAAGCTGCATCGATCGCCACTCCCACCATACAATGAACGGCAACGGCGTTTATCACCCCCTGAACGCCGCACTCAATATAATCAGCGATTTTGCCGACGCCAAGCAGGACGAGCCAGTTTGTGTGCTCCGACACAAACGGTCCGGCAAGTTCGATAAGTCTGGAGGGTTTCTGCTCAGATGCCATCCTCAGCGCTTCGGGATCAATGTTCCGAAACAGCCGTTTCGAAACACCTGTTGTAATCCCCCAGGAAAGAGTCTCCCAGAAGGCATCTCTGATGTGTAGCCTCCTCGCATCTCGCCTGCTATCCCTCCATGCTGTTATGTCCACGCTGGCTACAAAATATGGACTTGGCCAAACTTCGCATCCCCTGTTCTCGATGTGGTGAAAAAGACCCTTATTGCCAACGGGATTAATCCTCGTGTACAGGTCGCCTGTTACACCTATGACCGGCTTGTCACCCGGATTTCCGTCTCGCCGCGCGGCAAGCAATGCACGAACTCCATTTATTAGCTCGGTTTCTATGCTTTGTTTGTTAGCAACGGCACACGAAACTTTGGCTATCGCCTCAGTGAGGATATCATCAACCGTGCCGCTCTTTCGCTCATACGCATGTAGCCTTGTGGCCAATACGTATAAGAAATCGACTGAACTAAGACCTTCATAGAGTCTAAGTAGCCCAGACATACCGATGATATTGCCGATTTCACGTCCGGCTGCATCCCATATCTCGATCTCTGGTAATTGAGCACGATCTGCGAGGATCCGATAGGCATCGCCATATTGTCTAATCAAACACGGGGTCGTGGTCGAAGGGCTTACAAAAACATCGCCCTTTTGTAATTCTTTGGAACGTGAAATCCTTGCTAATTCACCGAGGATAATGGAAAACGGGTGACATTCCCGGCCGGAGCTGAGTTCTTCTCCCAAACGCAACGTTTCCGCATCAGGCATTGGCAGTACCTGTGCATCAAGGCCTGCCGACCGCAGGACAGCCGCATAGATGTGGGCATGTTCAGAAAAATTCGGGATGAATAATCGCTTCCCACAAGGCCTCGGCATACTTCCACGTGTTGCCTTTGGTCTCGCAGACCAAGTAATACCCAAGTCGATGTAGCTGTTAATCTCATCTGCAAATGCCTCAAGCCTTGTTACAAGGCCGGCTTCCCCACGGTGCTCGTCAAACTCAAGAAAAAGCTTTGGTCTGTCACACAGCATTTCTTCCAAGTGCTTGATTGTAAAAGCATCTGGTCCGCACCCATAATTGGAAAGAAGAACTGGGAAAAGCCTGTCATCGGCCCGTATAAATTCCAATACCCGAAGCTGTTCCCTGCTGTAATGCCATGGAATGGTATCCCACCTCTCTGAAAGAGCAACATGGCTCAATGGCAGACAATCCCAGGGGATCGCAGGCAGGCCGAGTCTTTCAAGGTGACGAGCAAGGAATAGATTCAATCCCGGATCGTGAGTATTGTAAGGCTTGCCCAGCACAATAACGGCTCTGTCAAAACTTGCTTGCAGTGCCTCGCGACCAATGTCTTCTCGATCTTGGACAAATTGCACGTAGACTTTTCGTGCGTTATCCATGGCAAAAAGTACCTTGTGAAGCGGTTTGTTAAACGCTTTCACAAGTGCTCTGGTTCCTTCCAAATCGTCCCAGGGTTTTTCACCAAAGGCGAATTGTGTGTGAATTAGCTTGTCTTTATATTCGGCTCGGAGCATGTCCGGGAACTGTTGCGCATACAAACATGTGTGCGTCTGGCCCCCATTTTTTCTCGGCAGACACTCCAGCAAAGATGGCACAAATACGTATGGCACTTGTTGCTCGCTAATCAAAGAGGCAACGCAAGCAGCCGCTGCTTTGAGCGGCAAACATACCTCGGCCGGTACACCGCGGCTCATCTGGGCAAGCTTTGCCGGATCTGCCCTCGCAGAGACAACAGGGGAAAAACCAAGTTCAGAAATCAAACTTATCCAAAAAGGCAAAAACTCAAGAGCGAGTGACGCCCTCGGAATACCCACCCTCATCCTGCCATCCTCTGCAGAAGATGCAGTCGCATTGGTCCTTTTTAACAAATCTTCCCGAAGGGCAAAAAGTTCCGGAAACGGCCGCTGTATATTCATCCTTTCGATAGCTTCTGATCTATAGAGATCTTTCTCGGTGTAACGCTCGCAAATGTCACCGAAATGAGCTGTCCGCCCCGAAGCGGTGATTCTATTTACTTCGCAGCAGTTTTCGCACCCCTTACATTCAAAACTTGATACTGTCGCTCTTTTGCAAGCTTCAAAGCCGGCAAAGTTAGTTTTGTAAGGAGTGCATTTCATCTGTTTTGCAGCAAGCAGTGCAGCGCCGATGGCGCCAGAGAGTCTGTTGTAGGGATGGATGTGAATATTGCGTCTGAGTATCTTGCGAAACGCAGCCACAACCGCACCGTTAGAAGCCGTACCGCCTTGAAATACTATGGTCTTGCCTATCGGTCGACCAGCCACAACTTTATCCAAGTAGTTTCTTGCCACAGAGTAAGCCAGCCCAGCGCAAAGATTATCTACGGAGGCTTCTTGTTGCAGAGCGTGTACAAGCTCCGAGTCCATAAAGACTGTACATCGTGTCCCGAGGTCACACGGCGAAGTGCTTGAAAGTGCATGCTTTGTGAACTCATCATGGATGTCGATTCCCAGTCGCTGGGCTTGCTCTTCGAGAAAAGAGCCTGTTCCGGCACTGCAAATCTTGTTCATTTCGAAATCCAGAAGTCGGCCTCCTTTCGCCTCGATATACTTGGAGTCCTGGCCCCCTATTTCAAAAACTGTGTCTACATTGGGGAAGTAATGTGCGGTAGAGGTTAGCTGTGCCGTTATTTCATTTCGCACCACATCGGCACAAAGGATCTGGGAAGCCAGGTATCGCCCGCTCCCGGTTACACCAACACCCAGGATCTCAAGCCGGTCGCCGAACCGTTCCTGGATTCGGCCCAAACCTTCGTTCAGGGCAGCCAGCGGCTCACCCCGCGTCGGCAGGTATATTCCGTGAATAAGTTCTGCCTCTGTGTTCAAGAGCACAAGGTTCGTGCTAACAGAGCCAACATCTATGCCCAGGAAAGCCTGAGTATAGTCGACCGTCGGGTCTGGGTTTTCGTTTAAGCACAGATTGCCGTTCAGGCCGGGCACGACAAGAGGTTCGAGTGCGACTTTCTCTTTGGGAACATTTGTAACTGAACGACTTGTTAAGAATTCTGCCAAAACTTCGACAGATATGGCCTTGGGCTGTTCTGAGCGCAAGATTTGCGCTGCGCCTAAAGCACCCAAGTACATAGGCTCCTCAGGAACAATAACGGAATCCTCAGAACCGAGTATATCTCGAAATGCGCGTACGAGACCGGGATTGGCCGCACCACCGCCAACAAGTAGAACGGGAAGAGTCATTTTCCTGCCATGCATCACGGTGCTCATGAATGTACGAACCAGAGCCAGACAAAGACCATAAGCAATTTCTTCTGTTGGTGTTCCCTTTTGCTGCAGGTGGATCATGTCCGACTTCGCAAAGACGGTGCAACGGCCGGCAATTGCGCAGCCTTTTGGAGCCAAACTCGCCATTTCACCAAGTTTCTCAACGCTGATCTGGAGGCGACCAGCCTGCCGTTCCAGGAAAGCCCCTGTCCCGGCTGCACACAAGCCATTTGTGGCGAAGTCCTGTACTTCATGGGGATTTGGGCCAGAGCCTCTAAGCAGGATCCATTTAGAAAACTGCCCGCCGATATCCACCACGGTGCGAATGCCCGGAAATAGGTGTGCGGAGGCTCTGGCCGTGGCCATTACTTCATTGACCTTATGTACCCCAGCCATGCCAGCAAGCATGTCCTGACCGATTCCTGTAACGGCAAGGTAAACGCTCACGTTGTTGATAGATCCGCGAACCTCAGACTGAAAAAGTTCAGCAAAGACATCGAGGGATTTACCCTTCGCAGGCCTTATCCACAAATGGTGTTCCCCGCGTGGAGCGATTGCGGCAACTTTGACGTGCACGGAGCCGACGTCAACGCCCAAATGCCAAGAAGTGCTCATAGTTTCGCCTTCCAGCTATTTGAGACTCACGGCTCAGGAATGAACTCAAAGGCAAGTATGTGTCTTAGAACTTTCGTTTTCCTTTTAGCCAGCTCAATTGAGTTTGATTTCACCCTATGATCTAAGGACGGCAAAGAATCCCCACATTATTCCTGGGTCCTTTGCGAATTCAAGCAATGTTAGGAATGAACATGCAAACCGGTTTTTTAACCTGAATCATATGATAGCATAAATTGAAGATTTATGCAAGGAAAGTATTTCTGAAACTTGGTGATCTTCTAATAAGATTTTCCGTAAGAAATCCTTGCGAAATCTAAAAATTTGCTTATTGCTCCGGTTATTGTCAAAAAATTTTCTTTGAGGCATCTATGTCACAAGCTATCAGCCAATGTCACTCACTATTTGACGATGGCCATTGAATACGATGCTGATAAAAAATATCTTCTTTGACGTCATTTCTAATATTTTTTAGGACTCGATATAGCAAAAATCAGTGTCTGTGGTGACAAAACGGAGACACAGTGCCACATGATAATCAAGACGTTTGTGAATCCAGGAACGAGGTGACTTTTCTGAGAATTCTGATGAAACCTCCTCTGGTTTTGTCCGATATCTGCCGTTAAGTCGACGGTAGATTCGGTCGATGAAAGGACCGTAAAAGCATAGTCATTTTGAAGGAGTCTTAGCATGAGACAAAAATCATGGATAATCGCAGCCACATTACTGACACTGGCAATCCAAGGCTGCACCGAGAGAGTCCTTGCCCCGCCGCGAATCGACCTGAAAGAGCACGAAGTCATCGGTATCATCGAGTTCGACTGCTCCGGCCAAGGTGAACTGGGACCATTCCTGATCCAACGCTTCGTGGATGCGGTACGGCGCGACCAGGAGCTTGTGCGCATCGTCCTACTCGGCACCTCAGCCGAAGTCCTTGCAGATCTCGGCCAATCCCGACTCGAGCAGAACACCTTCAAGGCAATCGGACAAAAGCATCAAATCAAAACGGTCTTCACCGGGAACATTGTCGTCTCCGACGTCAAGCCCAGTGTTGCGATCGAACAAAAACTGACCTACTTCGGTGTCTCGGCCGACGTAGACGCGACCCTAAACGTCCAGATGGTAGAGACCGACACAGGCGCCTCGCTTTGGAGCCGCTCAGCCCGTGCGGTACAACGTATCGGCGGCGTCGAGATCTTCGGTGACAAGAGCTTTACCTTCGACGCCGATAATCCAGAAAACGCCTACGGGCGCCTCGCTGACACTCTTGTCGAGGCTGTCACACACGACTTTCAGTGCCATTGGATACGTGTCAAGAAAAAGAAGTAGCACCAATACAAGCTCCTTACATGCAAAGGGCACATTGGATTTCTGTACACAGCGTCAGCATAGCAACCTGCACCTGGAAGTGTCATTAAAAACGAAGAAAAAAGAAAAAATAATTTTACTTTATTGACTTGGCAACAACCATTACATATCAGTCAGGTTGCAGGCGCCGACCGATGAAAACTGGACCAAATTAGTGTTGATGTGTAACTCGTACATAGCATCTGTTTGAGACATGGAGTATTTGTCGAGTATGTAGCATTTTTCCTCGATTTTTCCGATTCCCTTTGGCAACACAGGCAGGATGCAAGAGAGTATCTCGTGAATCGTGAATAGTATCTCGTAACAGAGAAAGTAGCGAAATACGAGATACGAAATACGAACGACGAATCAGCCGCCGCGCTGCGTTTTCTTTTTGCTATGTTATCCTTCCAACTGTCCAAATATTAAGGCCGGGCAAGGCGGGACGGATTAGTTAAGCTGACACCATGCAAAACACCATGTTTACCTTGTTTACTGGATATAATTAGATATGGATTTTCGTATTTGTCAGATTTTATTCGATTCTTATGTTTAAGCATCCTCATAGCCTCCAATCAATGTAATAATTGCCGCTCTGATATTTGAAGGTAATGAAGACCAGCAGTTTATGATTTTTTATAAATCCTGCTGGATTTTATTGTCGTTTTCAGTAAAATTTTAAGTTAAATGATTTTCGGAAAGGTTATAACTGTTTTATTCTAAATTGGTCAGGTTTGCAGCCTTACCGCCTTTTAAGCCGTAGGTCTTGGGTTCGAATCCCAACACTCTTATTAATCTTGCCTTCGGACTCGTTAAGGAGACAACGCAAATTGAGCGGGCTATTCTACAATCTGGGCAGAAAAGTCGGGCCTAAAGTTCGAAAGGCCAGGTGGTTTTGGCAATCAATCGCAGGCAGCGAAAGCGATGCTATCAAAGTCGAATACGAGGTCGGCCTGGATCTGGCACGTGAAGTCAGACAGCAATTAGGGCCTAATAGTGAATCGCAGACCGACCAGGAATTAAATGAGATCGGCAATCGCCTGGCAGCCTGTGTCGCCAATAAGTCTCGTAGATTCAGTTTTGAAACCATCAACGGCCACGAGCCTAATGCCTTTGCCCTGCCGGGAGGTTTTATCTTCGTGACCCAATCGCTGGTTGAATTGTGCCGGTACGATAAGAACGAGATTGCCTGTATCCTGGGGCACGAGATGGCTCACATTATCCGCGGTCACGCGATGAACCGTATCATCAGCAATTCGGCGATCGCCGCTGCTTCACGGGCGGCACCGATTCGCGGTGTCCTTTCCAGTTGGCTGCGAAAGGTCGGCGTGCAATTTCTCGAGAGCGCTTATTCAAAGGACCTGGAATCCGAAGCGGACCGGCTCGGAGTGCGGTTGGTTGCCGCTGCTGGTTATGAGCCTGCTGCATGCGTGCAATTATTCTCGCGATTAGCCAAACTGAAGGCACCCCCCAACGAATTTGATCTCGGCAGTTATTTTTCCTCGCACCCGCCTTTTAAGGTTCGTATCGAAAATATCAAACATCAACTGCGCAAGTCTCAGCAATAAGTTCAGCGGCAGGATCTTCTTTGAAGTGTTTTTGAGAAGACAATAAATCCTCCGGAGTCAGTTGATTCACTTTCTTGTGCTGTTTCTGAACTTTACAAATCCACATAACCAGTGCATTAACAACATCCGGATCGAAATCGTAGCCGGATGAATCGGTTAATATGCCGATTGCTTCTTCAACAGGCCGCGAATGATGATATGAACGGACTGAGATCAGAGCATCAAACGTATCGGCCACGGCCAGAATGCGAGCACCAAGCGGTATCGCAGTATTGGAAAGACCATCCGGATACCCCTCGCCGTTCCATTTTTCGTGATGAGCTCTAACGATGGCAACCTCCTGTTTCAGAAAGCTCATCTTGTCAAGGATGCGAACTCCGATGAGCGGATGTTTCTCGACGATCTTGCGCTCATGGGGCGTCAATTCACCGGGTTTGGACAGAATAACATCCGGAATCCCTATATTCCCAATATTATGAATCATCGCTGCACGACGAATAACTTCCATGTCCTTGGGAGAAACTTTCATTATTTCGGCAATACCAACAGCATAGTGCATCACACTTTCGGAATGTTTCTTGGCATAAGGATCTTTAGCCTCAAGGGCCTTGACCAGGCTCCAGATGCTCTGCATAAACATCTTCTCGGCCTGTTCCGAGAGGCCTGCGACACGCCTTTTGAGCCTCTTAATTTTTTCAAACTCAATGTCGCCCGCTTTGAGGACCTTTGACATTTTCTCATTCCAGAGCATGACACAGTTCCGGCCGGCGCTTTTAGCTTCGTACAGAGCCAGGTCGGCCCTGCGGAGCACATCACTGGATGAGTCGCTGAAATCGGGCATGCTTTGAGCAACCCCGCAACTGATCGTCATAGAGACGTTTTCCTCCACTTCTATTTGCTGGATCTTGGCTCGAATCCTCTCCAGAAATATCAGAGCATCGTTCGCTTCGGTTTCGGGCATTAGTATGACAAACTCATCACCACCATAGCGAGTGAGTACGTCTGGTATTCTCTTCTGGTTTTGCATACATTCAGCAAGTTTTTTTAGCGCAGCATCACCTGATGCATGTCCAAAAACATCATTAATACTTTTGAAATTGTCGAGGTCTAAAATCGCTACGGAAAACGGACGCTTGTACCTTTTGGAACGGGCACATTCGGCTTCGAGCTTATCTTCCAGGAGCCTTCTTGATCCAACACCTGTCAAAGCATCGGTCTGTGACGTGAGTCTTGCCTGATGATAGAGACTTGCGTTTGTCAGATGGGATGTCAGAATTTGACGGGTAAGTTTCGCCTTATAGGAGGTCAATTCCCTGTTAACGATGCTGCTGTGAGCCAAATCGCACATGCATAAATAGCCGGACAATTGCTGTTTGAAATCATCATTAAGACCTGAAATCGATAGTGGGATAACCATACGGGGCTTTTGTACACCGGCTTTCTGGCACTCATCAGGAATACTGTCACAGTAAAATTCATCTTCGCCGACTAATTCGCTGCCGTCGAACGGACACCTGAGATGTTCTTTGTTACACAAACACGCAGTCTCGCTTGCAACAACAGGGGATTTGTTCATAATATCGCTGGAATCGCATGACGCATCCCATAGACACAACAGACACCGGCCGGCATGAAAAAGTCTGGGAACTTCTTCGGTAACCGTATCGGCTGCTTCGCTGAGCTCTATGCTCTTGAGGCAATTTGCAAGCATAGCAACTTCTTCAGCCGCCGCCCTGTCTTCAATCAGTTGCTGTCCCATTAAATCGCGAGCTGAGAGAATTCCGACAACTATGCCGTTATCAACAACGGGAAGATGGCGAATATGATTTGTGGCCATAATTTCCCGCGCACGACTGGCTGGTGTTCCAACAGTACAGGAAACAACATGAGGAGTCATAATCTCTGAAATCGTGGTCTTTTCAACGTCCATTGAAGAAGCAACTGCCCGGGTAACGATATCCCGCTCAGTCACGATACCTGCAAATTTCCCGCTATGGTCATTCACTATCAAGCAGCCTATCTGGTTACCGGACATCATGTCCACCGCTGATTTTATTGTAGTACCACAAGTGATAGTGACGATGTTCTCGGGGCGTTCAACAACATCTTCCATTTTTAGGTCCTTTGTATGATTAGTTAATTATTTCCGGTCCTCAGGCCTAAGACAGAAATCAAACCTCTCAGATGAAAATATCGGCAATAATCACTTGCCACTTCTGTGATTTCTGTAACATAAACCGATAAAAAGAGCGGATCACGATGAACGAGCATTTGAATCTGATTGTCCGACAGGAAGCTCCGGATTTACCCTGGAAATGTCCCGGCTAACAGCTAAATGTAATTGTTGTAGCATTGGAAAAAAGTTCTGTTGTCCGATAACATTTCAACAAGAAAAGGATTTGATAATCTTTTCATCTTTTTTAAAGAGTTGCCATTACTCGTCCTAATATGACAACGTTTAAAGGCCGATAGAAGTCTGAAAGGAGGATTTCCAAATCTCCTTTGAGAAAAGCTGGGCGAGTTAAATTACTAAATCGTTCGATCGCACCAATCTGGCTGAAAAACCAGATAAGATATTAACACAAGAGCTGCGGTAATGGAATATCAAAAATACAAAGTTTTGCTTATCGAAGACAACAAGCTCGACCGTATGGCTTTTGAACGCTTCGTTTATAACCAAAAGCTTCGATATGACTACACAGCAGCCCAATCCATATCTGAAGCCAAAGAGATATTAAAGTCGGAGCAGTTTGATATCATTGTTTCTGATTATTCTCTTGGTGATGGTACGGCACTCGATATTCTGAATTCTGTCAAGGACATCCCCATAATATTAATAACCGCAACAGAAGACGAACAGGTTCCAATTAACGCCCGGAGTGCCGGCACATACGATTATCTGCCTAAAGACTTAAACAGAAATTACCTTCAAGCTGTTCCCAAAACGATCGAGAACGCAATCAAGCACAAGAAAGTGGAGGAGGCACTGGACAGAGAACCGAATGACCTTCAGGCAATGTTTCATGCAGCACCGCTTGGAATGTTGTTAGTCGATGAGAACATGATAATAGCCCGCGCGAACGACACAATTAAGCGAATGCTACATAAGGACTCTTCACAAATAGACAATCAGCAGCTTGGTTACGCGTTAGGCTGTATTAACTGCACAAATAATAAAAAAGGATGTGGACTCGACCGAGCCTGTAAAAAATGCCCACTCAAAAACGCCATAAGCAGCGTGCTGGAATCGGGCCAATCTATTCGGGGGTTGGCAATACACCCAACACTTAAAGTAGACAACAAACAAACTAAGTCATGCTTCTGCATCAGCATTGAACCGGTCATAGTCGATGGCTGTACTTGTCTAATTATCGCATTAGATGACGTCACCCAGCGTAAAAAGGACATGGCCGTACACACACACGGTTAAAACTGTCTCTGAAGCTGTCAAATAATTTATCAATTCCAACAAGTGTTCTATCGGGCGCTTATCGAACCATGTACAGTGGTGATTTTTTGTAACAAATTGCCGTTTCCGCCGTCTATATTATATAGACAAATGATACTATATGAGCAAAGAATAAACATGAACCAGGATGCGTATGCTTAGCAATCCACGTTAGTAGCACCAATTAACCTGACCGATTGCAGTAAATATAAATATATTGACTTGTCCATTATCAGTATGTTAAGATAAGCTTAGATAAGAGGTTGTAAGGATTAATCCAACGGTCAGTAATCCAGGTCATTTTCGAGGAAGGGAGCAAAAAAGATGCTCAGATGCATAAAATTTTCATCGTTTAGTCTGATCTTGACGGTATTTCTGGTCGGTTCTTTGTACGCAAAGTGCCCGGAAGGTGACTTGAACACCGATTGCGTCGTCGATTTATTGGATGTTCAGGTTTTAGCCGGGCAGTGGCTGACCCTTGAGGAAAGCTCATCCGACCTGAATGACGATGGAAAGGTCAATGTGAATGATTTTGCGCTCTTAACCGAAAATTGGCAACAAACAGGCATCCCGCTTGCAATCAATGAGCTGATGGCCTCCAACAGCGATATTATCCAGGATCCCCAAGGCGAGTACGATGACTGGATCGAAATCCACAATTTCGGTCGCGATGCCATCAATATCAGCAGCATGTACCTGACTGACAATCTTTCCATTCCTACAAAGTGGCGGATACCAACGACTACCAATACAACCATTCCACCTGGCGGTTATCTTTTGATATGGGCCGACAACGATACTACCGACTCCGGCCTGCATGCTAATTTCAAACTCAGTGCCGCCGGCGAAGAAATCGGCCTGTTCGACAGTGACGGAATCACTTTAATTGACAGCATCGTTTTTGCAGACCAGACCACTAATATTTCCTTTGGCCGCTATCCCGACGCCACAGACGACCGGCGTTTCTTCGGCTTCCCCAGCCCCGGCCAGCAAAATAATGATGCATATCTGGGTGAGGTCGCAGACACAGAATTCAGCCACGACCGCGGTTTTTACGATACACCGTTCTCCGTCACAATCGCTACAGAAACGAAAGATGCGACCGTTTATTACACGCTGGACGGCACCGCGCCATTTGATATTCAGGGCCGATTTCTAACAGGAACGCCCTACACGGGTCCTATCCAGATAAGGACAACGACGATTCTGCGGGCGATGGCATTCAGGCCGGGATGGAAACCAACCAATATGGATGCCCATACCTACATCTTTCTCGACGATGTCATAAAACAGGACGGTGCCGGATTTCCCAACACATGGGGACATGCCGGGGCCGATTACGAGATGGATCCTGAGGTTGTCAATGATTCGGCTTATCGCAACAGAATCAAGGATGACCTCAAAGCAATACCGACAATCTCGCTGGCAATGCCGGTGGATGATTGGTTTAACGGAAGTTCTAATCCAGCCATCGGCGGCATATATGCCAATCCGAGATGGGAAGATGATTACAGGGAACAGGCTGAACGGTCAGTCTCGGTCGAGTTCTTTGACCCGGCGACATCGCAGCAGTTCCAGCTTCAGGCTGGCGTAAGGCTTGCAGGCGGCAGCAGTACTCAACCCTGGAAGATGGACAAACTATCCATGCGGCTGAAATTCACCGGCCGTTTTGGTGCTACGAAGCTCAGATTCCCGGTATTTGGCGATGCTGCCACGGACCAATTCGATACCCTTGTGCTGGACGCTCGCATGAATAATTCCTGGGCCTATGGCGGCGGGGTTGGAGTCAGCAGGCCGGGAATGGGCCAGCGGGATTTGGCTCAATACACACGCGACCAGTATGTATGTGACATTCATAATACTATGGGCGGCTTTTCTCCAGAGGGCAGACATGTCCATCTATACCTGAACGGACTGTACTGGGGATTGTACTGGCT
>Ga0209536_100005634_pt1 | contig 19405 bp, 13 predicted proteins | sample DeeMarSeWOR28_12_FD_187461 | JGI IMG/M metagenome (GOLD analysis project Ga0209536, IMG submission 187461) | Marine sediment microbial communities from White Oak River estuary, North Carolina - WOR-2-8_12 (SPAdes) (version 2) | ecosystem: Environmental > Aquatic > Marine > Intertidal zone >...
TCCGCACGCCTCTTTGACATAAGCTTCTCTATCCGCTGGCTCTTTCTCCAGAGCCTGGTAGAAGATCATTTCTTCTTGTTCTTTGGGCTTTTCAGCTATACTCAATCTCCTGAAACCATTGTCTTCAATACTCCCTGCGAGAAAACAGGCTGGGGCCACTCAGGAAAAATGAAAAAATGTAAAGTATTTTGTTCTTAGGCTAGTGCCGACCCTTCACTTCGACCCGGAGCCAGGATCGGGCATAAGCCCAATAACGCTGCTCCGTGGTATAAGAAATCTCCAAGACATCGGCTGCCTGCTTTCCGGTCAACCCCCCAAATAGACGCAGTTTTGCCAGCTTTGCTTTGGCTGCATCTATCTTCTCCAGCTTCTCCATGGCCTCATCCAAAGCCATCAGATCCTCGCCGCAGACCGTTTTGCTCTTGCTCAATAGTGATTCATTGAGAGTGACCTGAATGTGGTCGCCGCCATGCCGCGGACCTTTTTTGCGGCGTGCGCTATCTACCAGGATTCGTCGCATAGCTTCCGCTGCTGCGGAGAAGAAGTGCCCCCGGCTGTGCCAATCCTGATCGCCCCCTTTGACAAGACGTATGTACGCCTCGTGAACCAGTGCGGTTGCCTGAAGTGTCTGACCTGGCTTCTCCTGTGCCATCTTCTGTGCGGCAAGAAGACGCAGTTCCTCATAGACCAACGGAAGCAGCCTTTCCGCAGCCCTGCTATCTCCCTCCTCAATCGCGTTCAAGATTAGTGTGACATCGCTCATGCTTGTTCTTGGCTCCAGATGTCCCAATTGGTCACGCCATTGTACCGAGAATAGCGAGAGGATTCAAATACTAAAGAACTCTCGCTTCACACCAAGTGCTTTCTTGAACCAGCCCCACTGGCCATCAGGAGCCCCCCAGACTACGCAGACATGTCCTCCGAAGCCGGAAAAGGCCGAGAAGTGGCGATCAAAACTGCCAGCATAGGGAGATACGGCGGAATGATCTTCGACTGCCAACTAATTGGACCGATCTTGCCAGGAATGTCACTCAAATGCACCTTGACCATTGCCTCTTCCACAGGTTCACCGTATCGCCAGGAATCATAATGACATCGAGGGGAAATGGCAGTAATATGAATGGCGTTCGTCGATAGTGATGGAAAAGTAGCTTGAACCGGTTCCGTTACAGGGGCAAAATATGATGCTATGCTCTCGATTGCAGATGTTATGTATCTCTGTGTCTGTCTTCATCGTGGCCATTGGGACGCAGGCTGCAAGAGCTGTAGATCTCGACCTGCGGAATGCTGTGATACTGACGGCGAAGAAACCGCATGTCAAGACGGAGATCATTGCCGCCGATATGTTGCAGCGGCAAGTGCAGAAACGCACCGGACTGACTTGGAAGATATCAAGCGAGCGTTTCGGCGACGCACCGGTTATTGCCATGGTTTCCATGAGGGAGAGCGATTTCTGTGGCTTGGCAGTTCCGCGCCGCGACGGCCGGGATGTGCCCGAGCACAAGAAAGAGGGATATCGGATTTGCGTAAGGCGGGATAGGCGAGACACGCCAGTGGTTTGGGTCATCGGTGCCGATGCCAGAGGCATACTGTTCGGGATAGGACGCCTGTTGAGACTACTTGACTGGGGGCCCGGCAGCGCTTCTCTGGCAGAGGCAACGGATATTTCGGCCTCGCCAGCCTATCCTATTCGCGGCCATCAATTGGGCTATCGTGCCAGGGCCAACTCCTACGATGCCTGGAATGCCGCTACTTACGAGCAGTACATCCGGGATCTGATACTGTTCGGCTGCAACTGTATCGAGAACATCCCGTTTGAAGATGATCAGGCGAGTCCACACATGACAGTCCCACGGGGCCAGATGAACATAATCCTGAGCGAGATATGTGACCGCTATGATCTTGACTATTGGGTCTGGACCCCGGTTGTGTTCGATCTGCGGGATGGGGCAAAACGCAAAGCCGAGCTTGAGAAACATGCATCACTGTACCGAGCCTGCCCCCGGCTCGACGCGGTTTTCGTGCCGGGTGGCGATCCCGGTGCGAATCCGCCTGAACTGCTGCTGCCCTTTCTCGATGACGTCGGTCGGCGGCTCATGGCTCGGCACTCGAATGCAGGGGTGTGGCTGTCACTCCAATGGTTCAACGACGCGCAAATTAACGAAGTCTACCGGTACATCGATCAGCAGAAGCCCGACTGGCTGGCAGGACTAGTGGCCGGGCCGTCGAGCCCGCCAATCCTGGAAACGAGAAATCGCCTGTCGAAGACGTATAGACTGCGTCATTACCCCGACATCACCCACTGTGTACGGTGCCAATATCCCGTCCCATGGTGGGACCCGGCCTTCAGTCTGACCCTTGGCCGGGAGTGTCCGAATCCCCGGCCCGCATACTACGCCCATCTCCACAATTGGCTGGCACCCTATACGGATGGTTTCCTCACCTATTCCGATGGAATTCACGACGATGTGAACAAGGTGATCTGGAGTGCGCGAGGTTGGGACCCGCAGGCGGATGTACGAGAGATTTTGAAGGACTACGCGAGAGTCTTTTTTCGGCTCGATCTGGCGGAACCGGTTGCAGACGGCATTCTGGCCCTGGAGAAGAATTGGGACGGAGCCTTATGCCTGAACGGGACCGTGGAGAGTACACTTTCCCATTGGCAAAGCCTGGAGGCCAAGGCGCCGGACCTGAAGAACAACTGGCGCTGGCAGTTGTGCCTGCTTCGCAGCTTCTACGACGCTTACACACGGCGGCGGCTCATTTATGAAACAGAACTTGAGAATGAGGCGAACGCCGCAGTGGCCAAGGCCCGGGATCTTGGCAGCAGGAAAGTCATGGACAACGCTAAACAGATCCTCGACCGGGCCACCAAGAATCCGCCCGCGCCGAAACTGCGCCAACGCATTGTGGAATTGTGCGATGCCCTCTTCGAGAGCATTGGTTTGCAGACGAGTGTCAGGAAATACCAGGCGAGCGGCCCCGAACGGGGGGCAATCCTGGACTACATCGACTATCCCTTGAACAACCGCTGGTGGTTGGAGGACGAGTTTGCGAAGATCCGTGCGATGGAATCAGAGCAAGAGCAGTTGAAGCGGCTGGAGGAGATTCGCTGCTGGGAGAATCCCGGGCCGGGCTGTTTCTATGATGACTTGGGCAACGTTGCGAAGAGCCCCCATGTAGTGCGAGGCGAGGGGCCGGAGGCGGATCCTTTGTTGGTCCGCAATCCGAATCCCGGCTACTGGTGGTGGGACAACGGTTTTAGCCGCAAGCGGCTCTCCTGGCAAGTGAGCATGGATTGGCCTATTGCCGTGAGATATGAACGGGTAGACCCGAACGCCAGCTACGTGGTCCGCATCACGGGATACGGAGACGCTCTGACCCGGATCAATCAGAATCTCGTGACTCCGACACTTGATGGTCGCGGCATCGGCGAATTCAAGGAGTTCCCAGTTCCTGAGGATGCCGTGCGAAGCGGACAAATTGTAGTAACCTGGGATCGGCCGCAAGAGGCTCATCTGAACTGGCGTCAGCAATCGCGGATAACCGAGATCTGGCTGTTGGAGAAGGGAAGCGAGGCGAACAGATGACCGGCAGGGGCTTCTTGCAGCAGTTGAAGAGCAAGAAAAGGTTCTATGGCAGCGCGAGCCGCAACAATCATGATTATGGCTCATTCGTGATGAGTCAAATTGACTCGCCCTAAAGAATGACTGTACGAGATAATGCGTGAGAAATCAGTACCTTTGGATAAGGTCGATTATTATATCGTTGCCGGATCCATTGTTGAAAGAATGCCATAAGAGCGGACGCCTAAGCTGCTCGGGCTGACCAGCTTGTGGGCAACCGGACAACAAGGCCGATTCCTGGCCCGACAAATTGAACAACGCTCATTTTTTGGGCTTGATGGCGGGTGGGGAACGTCCGCCTTTGCGGAAACTCACGAGTGCTGACATTTTGGAGATATGAAGTCAGCCGTCAGATGCCGGAGGGATCTTAGGTTACTACGAAGTGCTTGTACATCACCTGACGATTCGCGCCAACGTTCACAGCTCGGTGGCGAACCACCAGAGCATGAGCAGGTAACCTCGTGCAATACGATGGATCAGGTCCACAAACCTGTGCCATTCGGCCATGTGCAGATCCTTGCATGTACGGTACGGTCCGTGTAGAATTCGCCTTACATGAAAGACCGTCTATCCACATGCGGTATCCGCGACGATTCCCGGGCGGCGGCGCACGAATGTGCACAGCCCGACCTGCCCGTATTGCGCGCTGAAGTGGAGATATCGGGTGTATCGGTGCTGGACTGGTTCTCCCGGCAGGCCAGTGGCGAACGCTTCTACTGGGCCAGCCGCGATGGCCGAGAGGAAGTCGCCGGCTTCGGAACAACCATCCGCATCGATGAGACGCAACACACAACGGCCTCAGAGGCCCTGACAGCCATTCGAAACGCCTTGGATCGTGGCCCCGCTGGTCTGAGATACTACGGTGGGATGTGCTTTGACCCACACGATGAGCGCCCATCAATGAAAGGCTTCGGACGATTCGCATTCTTCATCCCTGCCGTAGAACTGAGACGATGTGGCCCGCGGACAACGCTGGCTGCTACACAAGTCGCCGATGCCGGGCCATTCGAGACCCAACTCCAGACCTTGGCAGATGACGCCTTAAGAGCATCGGGGGGCGAAGCACAAAACCGAACAGTAGGTCGGGTGCTGAGTCGAACAGACACGCCTCGACGCGATCAATGGACCACAATGGTCGAACAGACCAGAGCAACGATGCAGCGACAGAGCATCGGCAAAATCGTCCTATCGCGAAAGAGCGAACTGACGATGTCGCAGCCGCTTGAAGCCGGAGCACTGCTGGCGCGACTGCAGAAAAGCGGGGACGGGTCATACAATTTCTGTTTCGAGTTCGGCCGGCGATCCTTTGCCGGCAGCAGTCCGGAATGTTTGTATCGCCGGTCCGGACGTGATATCTATACGGAAGCTCTGGCCGGCACATGCGGCGTGGGCAAGACCAGGAAGGAAACCGAAGCCCTGCGGACCGAACTGCTGGACTCGGCAAAAGAAGCCGATGAACATCGATATGTCTTCGACGGTATCCTTTCGAAATTGGAGCATATCTGCAGCCGGCATCACGTGCTCAGTGAGCGGGAGGTGCTTAAACTCAGTCACGTGCAGCATTTCGTCAGTCGATTCAAAGGACATCTCAAGGACGGCGTCGACACAGCTCAGATTATTGAAGCACTTCACCCGACCGCGGCAGTCGGTGGATATCCTCAGCAGGCAGCCGTGGAGCAGATCCGAGAGATCGAACATCATGCTCGACAGTGGTACGCAGGACCAGTTGGCTGGTTAGGACAGGACGCCGATGAGTTTACGGTCGGTATTCGTTCCTGCGTGATCGATGCGGCAACGTTGACGCTCTACGCCGGCGCCGGCATCGTAAAAGCCTCTGACGCCGCATCCGAATGGGCTGAGACTGAGGCCAAGATGCAGCACTTTATCGAGGCGCTGGCGTGAGCGGCGAAAACAGTAACGATTCCATGACTGACGAGCTTAATACAGTCCAGGCACAACTGATGATAGAGGAACTCGTGCGCTGCCGAGTGGAGACATTCTGCATCTGTCCGGGATCCCGGTCCACGCCTTTGGTAGCCGCCGCAGCACGTAATCCTCGGGCTCGCACAACAATGTTCTACGATGAACGAGGTGCGGCGTTCTATGCACTGGGCTACGCACGATCGACCAATCGCCCTGCCGCAGTGATAACAACCAGCGGTACAGGCGTGGCGAACCTGATGCCTGCAGTCGCCGAAGCATCGGTGGATAAGGTCCCGTTGCTGGCTCTGACAGCTGACCGCCCCACCGAATTGACCGACACAGGAGCCAATCAAACTCTCAATCAGGCCTCCATGTTCGGACGCTACGTACGCTGGACGTTCGACATGCCGAGTCCATCTCGGACAGTAATCCCAGAGGCAGTTCTCACAACAATCGATCAAGCCGTGTCCCGATGTGTGGGCACCCATCCTGGACCAGTGCATCTGAATTGTCGGTTCCGCGAGCCTCTTGAGCCAACGAATGTCCGCTATGATGCACAGTATGAATCAAGAATCAGAATGTGGCGAGAATCGAGTTGCCCTTTCACAACCTATGAGACTGCGACAGCAGCAACCGATCAGGCAGTCATGCAGTCAATAGCCGAGATGGTTGGTACAACCCAACGAGGATTAATCGTCATTGGCGGTTTGCGCGATAGCAATCAGCAACAAACTGCCAAACGTCTGGCCGAAAAGCTCGCCTGGCCCGTCTACGCCGACATCACATCAGGCCTTCGCCTGAGTGGATGCGGGACGAATCTGATTCGTCACTACGACCCGCAATTGCTCGACGAGCAGTTCGATGAACATGCCAGAGCCGACGTCGTGTTACACATAGGCGGACGAACGACATCGAAACGTCTCGGCCAATTCCTCGACAGAAATCGACCCAAATCATACATAGTGGTTAAGAACGACCCTGACCGCTATGACCCGATCCACGCGGTGACACACCATGTGCAGGCCGACATAGCAAGCTTCTGCAGAGCCCTGGCCGATAGCATTGAGCCGCGCGAGAATGGAGCACTGGCGGAATTCTACCAGAACAAGGCATCGACAGCACAGGCGATCATCGAAGAGCACGTGAACGCTGAGCCGGCCCTGACCGAAGCATTTGTAGCAAGACATCTGTCGCGCACAATCGCCGAAGCCACCGGTCTGTTTGTTTCAAACAGTATGCCGATCCGTGACATGGATCTTTACAGTGACGCCGCGACAAGAATGGTCATGGTCGACGCCAATCGCGGCATCAGCGGCATTGACGGCATCGTGGCCTCGGCGTGCGGATTCGCTGCAGGACTGGATGCAGCTGTTACAGCCGTCGTTGGCGACGTGGCGTTGATCCACGACATCAATTCGCTGGGCATCGTCGGACGCTCAGCACAGCCTGTGATTGTGATAACGATCAACAATCACGGCGGAGGCATCTTCGATTTCTTGGGCATATCCCGCCACGAGGACGTGTTCGAAGAGTACTTCGTCACACCGCACGACTATTCATTCGCCGGAGCCTGCGAGACATTCGGGGTAACGTACCGACACACAACAACAAAGCAAGCTTTTATTAAGGCCTACTCCGAGACTGTCGCGGCCGGCACATCCGCAGTGATCGAGGTGGAGACAGACCGGAAGGTAAATTTGAAGTTGCGTAAGAATATGAAGATGGCGATCATCGAGGCGTTGAAGGAGAACAGTTGATGGCAGGAATAGAATGGACAACCGCCGGAACATTCACGGATATCCGATACGAGATTTTTGAGGGCATCGCTAAGATCACGATCAATCGGCCCGAGGTTCGCAATGCTTTTCGACCGGAGACCATCCGGGAGATGTCTGAAGCGATGCGAATGGCTGAACAAGACAACAACATCGGCGTAATCGTGTTGACGGGCGAGGGAGAGAAGGCATTTTGTTCCGGTGGCGACCAGAAGATCCGGGGCCATGCCGGATATCGCGACGCAGGCGGTGGCGAGAGCCTGAACGTGCTGGAACTCCAGCGACAGATCCGCCGATGCTCGAAGGTCGTGATCGCAATGGTCGCAGGTTACGCAATCGGTGGCGGACATGTCCTGCATGTCGTTTGCGACCTGACCATCGCGGCAGACAATGCAGTCTTCGGCCAGACCGGTCCGAAGGTCGGCTCATTCGACGGTGGTTTTGGGGCAAGCTACTTGGCCCGTATGGTCGGCCAGAAGCGTGCCCGCGAGATATGGTATCTGTGTCGAGAGTACAGCGCACAGGAGGCGCTTGCGATGGGCCTCGTCAACGCAGTCGTTCCCTTGGCCCAACTCGAAGCCGAGACGGTAACCTGGTGTAAAGAGATTCTTGCGAAGTCCCCAATCGCGATCCGCTGCCTCAAAGCCGCATTCAACGCCGACTGCGACGGACAGGCCGGGCTTCAGGAGCTGGCAGGCCTGACGACGATGCTGTTCTATCAAACTCCCGAAGCCCAGGAAGGACGTGACGCATTCGTCGAGAAACGCAAGCCTGATTTCTCGAACTTTCGATAGCCGGAACTTCTGCCACAGGCACATTAGCTGCTGATTCCCATGAGCCCTACGATCAAAGCATTGTTGTTAAGCGCCCGGCCCAAGACCCTGTGGGCGGCAGCGGCCCCTGTAATCATGGGAACTGCTATCGCTCACACAGACGCCGGGATCAACTGGCTTGTAACGGCCGCCACGCTCACCTGCGCAATTCTGATCCAGGTTGGAACCAACTATGCCAACGATTACTACGATTTCGTCAAAGGCATCGATACCACCGACCGCGTCGGACCGACACGGGCCACCGCCGCCGGCCTGGTGTCGCCGAGACAGATGAAAGCAGCGTTTATCGCAACATTCGCCGCCGCAGCCCTGATGGGATGCTATCTGATCTACAAAGGCGGTTGGCCGATCGCGGTCATCGGAATCGTATCAATTGCATGTGGTGTACTGTATACAGCCGGTCCCTTTCCTCTCGGCTATCTCGGATTTGGTGACCTGTTCGTGTTGGTATTCTTCGGCCCTGTATCGGTCGGCGGCACATACTATCTGCAGACCGGCCAGATCACACCGACGGCAATTATCGCGGGGCTGGCCCCCGGCCTAATCTCAACGGCCATCCTGACGGTCAACAACTTTCGCGACTATCACACAGATAGCCGGACGGGCAAGCGAACGCTCGTCGTTCGCTTCGGTCGTCGATTCGGTAAAGTCGAGTACATCGCATGCCTTCTTGGAGCGTGTGCCATTGCGCTGGGCCTGACGCTGGCTCACTGGGGACACTTCTGGGCGAATCTCTCACTGCTCACCTTGGCCGCCGCCTACAAACCTGTGCGAGCAGTGCTGACCGAAGCCAGGCCGGAAATCCTGAACCGGACACTGGCACAGACCGGGCTACTTCTGCTGATTTACAGCGTCCTGTTCAGTGTGGGGTGGCTGCTATGAAAATGACGGCCTGCCGCTTTCATCGCTATCGACTACCTCTCGCCAGACCCATCGTCGTCGGCAACGTGACATCGACCCACCGCGAGGGCCTGATCATAACACTGCAGAATGCATCAGGCCGGATTGGCTGCGGAGAGATTGCCCCACTTCCGGGGCTGCACGCCGAAAACCTCGACGACATAATTGTGCAACTGTCAGCCGTGAAGGATAGAGTGACAACTATCGATTGGTCCATCAACGAACCAACGCAGCCGAGCCAATGCGATGAAGCACTGCAGGGCCTCATGCCGAGCGTAAGATGCGGCCTGGAGATGGCATTGATGAATTTGAGCGCAAACGACATGAGCAATGCCGATATCGCAATATGTGGTCTCGTAACTGCCGACACAGACGCTTGCGAACAGGCTCGGCGGTTGTCCGCTGCGGGCTATACGACCGTCAAGATCAAGGTTGGCCGCACCGATTTGGACCGTGATACAGACACAATCGGCCGAATCCGTGGTGAAGTGGCTGATAGAATGCAGCTCCGCTTGGATGCGAATCGAGCCTGGACACTGGATGAAGCCCTGAGATTCTGCCGGCAAGTCGGCCCCGAGGCAATCGAGTATATCGAAGAGCCCGTAGCCGACCCGGCCGACCACAAAGCGTTCATCCGGGAGGCGGGCATGCCAATGGCCCTGGACGAAACGCTCACAGGCATCGAACCCTCTGAGCTGGCAATTCCCGACGGCGTGGCCGCCGTAATTCTAAAGCCATCCACACTCGGCGGGCTATCCCGGACGACAAGATGGATCGACGCCGCCGGCAAGCGCGGCATCCGAGCCGTACTCAGCAGTTGTTTCGAAACCGCGCTGGCCGTCAGGACATACGCGGCAATGGCCGTCCGCATGGGACTGACCGACATCGCCCAAGGCCTCGACACACTGAAATTTCTCCGCGAAGACGTGGCCTCCGCACCGGTAGTTCGCAACGGTCGGATGAGCATCGGCCCGTTCAGAGTGCGACACGAATTGCTTGAGGAGATAATCGTCTAGTGCGTACGTTCGCCGAGCAGATTGATCACACAGCCTTGGCCCTGGAGGCAGCGGGTATCACTCAGGGCAACCATGTGGGTGTCCTCAGCGATAACAGCCCGGCGTTCGCAGTTCTGATCGGAGCCTGCCTGCGAATCGGAGCGGTAGTCGTACCGGTTAGCACGCGCTACCCGGCCGCACGCATTCACGATGTCATCACTGACACACGGTGCAACATCCTACTCGCATCTCAAAGCTTCAGCAACGTATCGTTGCCGCAACGCATCGAACCACTCGAAACGTTCACCGGGGCGTTCAAAGGCGACGTCAGCAACGTAACGCTCGGCCAAATCGATGCGGATCTGAACAACGAAGCAACCATCATTATGACGTCGGGCACGGCAGGGCAGCCGCGAGGTGTCCTGCATCGGCTCTCACGGCACTATCACAGCGCGCTCGGCTCGGACACAAACATTGCCTTCGAGCGGGGGCACTATTGGCTGATGTCACTGCCTATGTATCATGTTAGCGGGCTCTCAGTCCTGATCCGAGCATTCATCCACGGCGCCGGTTTGATCTTCCCCAAAACCAATCAACCACTGCAAGACGCCATACTTAAGACAGAGGCGACTCATCTGTCGCTCGTTCCCGTCCAATTATCGCATCTGCTGGACGACCGGGCCTGCATTGAACGTCTCAAAGCGATGGAGGCGATACTAGTAGGTGGCTCAGCCACGCCACAAGCCCTTATTGACCGCGCCCTGCAGTTAGAGCTGCCAATACGCACAACATATGGATCTACAGAAGCAGCTTCTCAGGTAGCCACAACGGGCAAAGGCCAATTGGGGGATCGCCCGGGTACGAGCGGCCGCATCCTGCAGCATCGGCAACTCCGCATAGCCGACGACGGCGAAATTCTTATCCGCGGCCAAACAATACTCGATGGATACATCGAACATGGAGATATCCGACCCGGCGTAGATGAAGACGGCTGGTTTCGCAGTCGCGATGTCGGGACCATAGACCATGAGGGTTTCCTTTACGTCCGAGGCCGCAAAGACTCCATGTTCATCTCCGGCGGCGAGAATATCTATCCCGAGGAAATAGAATGCTTACTGGCCAACGCCGAGGGCATCGAACGAGCGATCGTCGTTGGGGTCGAACAAGGGGACATGGGCTCACGTCCGGTAGCATTCGTTAGAGTGCAGGATGGGCATAAACTCGACCCTGACGCCCTCCGTCAATGGACCGCCGAGCATCTGGAGTCATTCAAGATTCCAGTAGCCTTTCTGCAATGGCCCGGCCAGTTGGGTGCATTGGGCAAGTCTGACCGGCAGAAGTTGACCAGTCAAGCAGCGAAACTCATTGGCGATGCAGACCGCAAGATGTGAAACTGGGGCACAAACACCGCAGCGGCTAATTCAAGGCTGGCGATACCTGTCACAGACGCGTCAGAATATCGCCGAGAGCTTCTGAAATGGAGGTGGCAGCCGAGGTATTCTTGTTGATGGCCGCGTGCGTGGTGAACACATCAGCGCAAAGCGTCCCGGCGGGATTCTTAATTTGGTAACGCAGCTCGAAACTCTGCGACCCGCGTTTGCCAAGTGCCATCTCAATGGTGATCCTGTCGGAAAGCCGCATGGGGTGGCGATAGTCCGCCCTGGCGTGGACAATGGGAATCGATAAATCACCAGAGTGGATAATCGACGCCAGCGGCATGTGCTCGTCGAAGAAAGCCTCGAAGCAATCCTGAGCCAGCTTGAAGACATTACCATAGAAAACGACACCGGCCGCGTCGGTATGGTGAAGCCGGATACGGGTCTCATGGATAAACATATGCGATTCCCCAATTCACAACGTCATACATTCGAGCAAGACCGGCAAAGATACCGTGTTCTTGCGACGGCAGCATTGTACAGACTATGGTGTACTTCGGGAAGGGGTTTGATGGTGTAAGGATGTGGCACAACTCTTGCGGTGTCAGCCGAGGTCACCTGATGACGCAGGGTATTTTTCGCGCCTTTGTCTGGGATACTGAGAAGGTCCGTTCTGTGGTCGACGGTAGACAAGACCACTGCAAACCATTCGATGTCAAAACAGGGTGCACAGTCCGACAATGACGGGGCGCCCGCACAAGTCCTTTCAGCGGCAGGGCAAAGACACTCCCTTGTATTTCATACACACAAATGGAGTAAATCGCCATCCTTTATGGGGATGATAGCTGGCCAGCCTTCGTGTACCGAAGCGACGGCGCCGGGACTTTCGCGAAACACGCTCTAAGCGGTACACTACTTTGAACTCTTCGTGGCGGTACGATGCAAAAATGAAGGACCCACTCTCTGAAGCTGTCATGCCAGACTCTGAAAGTCTGACAGCTAATCTATTGCCAGCTCTGCGACCTACTCGAAGGAGGTAAGAGTCTTCCGCTCCTTCAGGGGATACCAGGCTGCGATCTTCTCGGCCAAACGCAAGACTTGCGCAGGGTAGTCTCCCGCCACATTGGTCTTCTCGTGCGGATCCTTTATGAGGTTGAACAGCTGTGGCCGTTTTTCCGTTCGAGGGTGAGTGGACCGGTACCGATTCACTTCGCCGTCGTAGGTCAATATGAGTTTCCACGGACCTTCGATACACCAGCGATAGAGTAGCGAGGCTTCTGGATTATCGATGTCGGCAATGTCATGGGCAAAGCCCTCCCCGAATATGGCGCTGCGTGTGATTCGCGTACCGTCCGTGAGATTCGGCAGAAGGTCGAGACCGGGTAGCCCTTTTGGTGTGCGTGCCCCGGCTGCTGCGAGAATCGTAGGAACGAGATCAACGCTACTGACGATCTCATCACGGCGAGCAGGCTTGAGCACCTTCGGCCACGAGAAGACGATGGGAGTACGAACACCTCCCTCGTAAGGTGTTTGTTTGGAGCGTGCAGCATAGCCGCCTCTCTTGGGGTCCTGGATCCAGCCATTGTCGGTTACATACACAATCAGCGTCTTGTCGCGAACACCTTTCTTCTCCAGGTAGTCCAGCAAGGCACCGCAGGTTTCATCGAACCACTCGCACATGGCATAGTAGCGCGCGATCGGCGTGGGTCGTCCTTCCTTCTGGTATTTACTCAAGAGCCGCTTCGGCGGCGTGTGTGGTGTGTGCGGTAGGAACGGCGCATACCAGAGGAAGAAGGGTTTGTCCTTTGCGACAGCCATGTCCACGAACCTCTGGACATGTGCGAGCCCCTCTCGGCCAATTTTCAGGCCGTCATCTCCGTGTCGTCCCGCCGGCTGCGGAAAGCCCCGGGTCATCCCATGGGTGAAGCCCCCGCGCTTAAAGTTCCCTTCCCACCATTTCCCGCTTTGGTGGCTCAGATATCCACGCTCCGCCAGCAGTTCGGGCAAGGTATCGAACCGGTCGATCTTTGCGATCAACACAGCACGCCTCTGGCGGTAGAGCGGTGAATCTCTGTCCGCATACTTGGGCGAGGGATCATTGCCGGTAACCCCATGGCGGTGGGCGTAATGCCCCGTCACCAGGGTCATCAGCGACGGCCGGCACAGCGCGGTCGGTACATACCCCCGCGTAAAGAGAACGCCTTCTTCGGAGAGCTTGTCGATGTGAGGCGTCCGAATGTCTGGGTGCCCCATGAAGCCGTAGTCTGTCCACCCTTGGTCATCAGAAATGATCAGGACGATGTTCGGGGCCGGAGCGGCCGACACGGCAGCCGTCGGAAACAGCAATGCTACCAGTAGTACTTCATTGACGATCTTCATAGGCGCCTCGGTTCAGAATGACTTGGTTTGCAAGTAAGGTATCGTAATGGAAGCCTGTGAGACTCGCAACCCCCGGAAATCATCTGAAATGGGATTCTTCAACCACACGAGCAATTTTAGGGGTAATCGGACAACAAGTCTGTTGCTCTCGCAGAATTCTCGCAACAGCCGTGCCATGGCCATGACAAGCTGACACCTGATACGATCAATAACGTCATTGCTGGGACGATGGTGAACTCTCCTGCAACCCTGTTGTCGTCACAGCCTCGCCTATATATAATGTGTGTCGCAGGATTCACGACTGGTTCCGAAGGGCTGCAGAGATGAAAATAAGACTTTCACTTAGTCTCAGTTCCACAATTGTTACTTTCTTGTGTTTGATGATACCTCCGACTGCTGCTGCCCGCGTGAGCTGTATCCGACTGACCAGTAACCACATAGCCGATACAACAGACCTCGGGCGCTTCCGGCAGTTTCACCGATGGAAGGACAAAACGGGCAACGAGCTGGCGCTAGCAATCTGGCGGTACCTGTGCGATTATGAGACAGGTTTGTACCACTTCAACGAAATCCTCGAGGGTCCCGATCCTTTCGATGAATATGCCACAGTGCGCGATCCACTGAAGATACTGAACAGTTACAACATGGCCTACTGCGGCATCTTCGGCCCGGTGACAGACGGCGTATTCCAGGGCGTCGGTTTCACACAGGGCCGCTCATTTGGCCTTGAAGCATGGAATCACTGTGCCACCGAGCTCTGGTACGACAACAGTTGGCACTACCTGGATGTCGATGTCAGAGGGGCATTGTTGCGACCCGACGGAATAGTCGCAAGTCTTGCCGAAGCCAAGGTCAATCGCAGCCTTTGGGTCAATCCGGACTCAACAATTAAGCCCTTTTTTCCTAAAGACCCGGACAAGGCCAGACTTTTCGATATCTACAAAGACAGCCGCGTCCACAACTACTATCGGTGGTTCCAGGCCGGTCACACCATGGATTTCTATCTGCGAAGCGGCGAGTCATTCACCCGCTTCTGGACTCCCCAGGGCGGGCGATGGCACCACCTGCCGATCTATGCCAAGACCAAATGGATCAGAAACCTCATCGAACAAGAACCCCGAGGACCCAAGCCAAACCACCGTGAGTTCACACGGTGGAATCATGGCAATGGACTGTTTTGTTACCGGCCCATACTTACCAGGACCTACACGGATTTCGAGGATGGCTGCTATGAGGTTACGAACCTGCAGCCGGCAGAACAGGGCCTGCAAATTGTGCGTGACGGCGATGCCGAAGTCACTTTCGAAGTCTTCACACCATATATCATCGTTCCTCAGGTCAACGATCTCGACGATCCGAACGACGACACAGACGCTTCGGTAGCGATTGTGAGAGGTCCGATACGGCTTGAGGTTCTGATATCGCTCGACCACGGCCTGTCGTGGCAGCAAGTCGAGAAAATCCAGCCCCACAATATCGCTGCAATCGATCTGACGTCCATCGTCAGGGGCACATACGGCTACCTTCTTAAGCTCAAGACATCGGGGCCCGCAGGTTCAACCGCCATTGATCTATTCAGCCTCAAGACCTGGGTTCAGGTTGCCCCAACCAGCCTGCCGGCCCTCAAGAAGGGCAAAACGACTTTCCAATATTCAACGGGCGACCGCTACAATCGCCAAACCATTCCCATGCTCATTAACCCAAACACGGCCAATCCCGAAGACCTGAAGAAATACGTTCTGGATATGCCGGACGATTATGATCCCAACCGCCATACGAGCCGCATACGCGGCGAAATCATCCTTCGATTGTCCGCGCCGCCGGCTGCAAGAATATCGTGGTTCACTGTCGGAGCCACCTTCCGTACGCATCAGCGTGAGCAAGCGAAGAACACTGACAACCGCATAGCCTATGCGGTTGATCGCCCGGAAGGCTTCACGGAAATCTATGAATCCCAGGTACCCACGTGGGTGAATCACTGGCGGTACAACTGGGATCAGGATGTCGTCCTGTCCGAGCCGGCCGACACAGTTTATGTCAAATACACTGCCAACACCGGCCTAAATACCATCCGTGCATGCCTTCACTTGCTGGCGAACCGTAAGCTGCGAAATCAAATCAAAACCGTGCACACCTATCGAATCGGCGGCCAGCTAAAGAGCGCCGAGAAGTGGCTGACCAAACCAACTGCCTACACGATAGAGTGTTCCGCTGAGCCAGAGAACGTCTCGGTCAAGCTGGAGGTGCCTCACGAAGAGCACTGAGCCGGCTGACTGTCGTCGAAGAAAAGGCACCCTGGAAAATCCTCTGCAAAATTTGCAGCTATCGATCAGGCGATGCCGATAGAAACAATACGAGCAAACAGTTTTTCCTCGTAGGAAACACCGGCAAGTCTCGAACCTTTGATGTTCTACCTGGGATACTAACCTCCCACTTGGGCACATCCATTCGGTACAGGAGACGCCCAAGACACAGGGGGCAAGATTTGAGGGTTCATTCTCTCAAACCTATGGCAACAACAGAGCGCCGATTCGGACTGCTTGACCAGTGTTCCCGATAGAAAATTCTCGTTCTTGTGCGGGTAAGTGGGTTCACAATAACAGGTTATGGTTTCGCCCTCGGGAGTCTACTACCCTTCAAGGGTATATTCAAGGAGCCTGTAATGCGAAAGATCTCAAGAAAGTATGTCGCCTTAACGAGTCTGCTGGCGACAATCAACATTGTCGGTCTATGCCTGATTCGTCACGAGCTGACCAAGACCCCTGAACCTACCGCGCGCGTCTTGTCGCTAGCTGCATTGCCCGACGCGAATGCGGCCGACCGGTTGTCGCTGACCTTTGACCGCCAGATGGTCCAGCCCGCAGTTGTAGGAGAGGTTGAGAAGGCGGAAGTCTTCAAACTTAGCCCTGAATGGCCGGGCCAGTGGATATGGTCGGCGCCCGACAAACTCGATTACATGCTCGCTGAGCGGTTGCCCGCCGGCCGGGTCTTTCGGATCAGCTCCACGCAAGAGCTTGAGCACAAAACGGGAAGGGTTCTGGAAGGCGACAACGAATTCGAATTTAAAACCAGATCGCTGGAACTGGACAGATCCGAGCTGGCCGCCTTTGATAACCAAGACGTCACCTTTCGCGTCGTATTCAACCAGCCAGTGGATCCGGGAGATCTTCTGCGTCACGTGAGCTTCTACGACGACAAGACCAGGGCAAAACTCGGTGAGCCGGTCTGCTTAACCAAAAGCCCACAGCAGGATCTTGTACTGCGTTTCCGCCGGCCGCAGTCGAACCGATTCGAAATGGTTCTGGATGAACAGCTCGCAGGCTTCGGCGCTGAACTAGGACTCGGCCGGCGGCTAACCTGCTCTCATGAGATCCCCCCTGACTTTTCACTGCTCAACACCCATACTACCAGACCGACAATGGAGGAGATAGCCTCGGTGAATCTGAGATTCAGCCACGAACTCAAAGCAGAACAGGAACTGCCGCAAGTCAGGGTCGAACCTTCTGTCGAAGAACTGAATGTTTATCGGAGCAGCCGAAATCTCACAATTACCGGCAAGTTCAAGGCGGGCGGGCGTTACACCATCGCGGTGCCCGGCATGCTCTTGTCCGAGGACAACAAAACACTCGGAGAAGACAAATCCATATCGGTTCACATACCCGAATACCGGCCGAGCTTGCAGTTTGTCTACCGAAAAGGCATCCTATCTCCTCTCGGGAACCTGGAGTTGGACATCAAAGCTGTAAATGTAGAAGGCCTGGATCTAAGAGCGTGGCGCGTACATGCCAATAACCTCATATCTCATCTGCACGACCCTTACTACATGGAAAAGACCTCACGCCTGATGGCAGCCAAAGAGATTGAGCTGGATCTGCCCGCCAACAAACCGCAGAAGCTGACGCTTGATCTTCGGGATCTGTTGCCGATACCCGCCGGGATATATCGCATCAGCGCCAACGCGACAAACACAAGATGGACCAGCAGCCAGGCACTCTTGACCATAACGGATCTGGCCATGACTACCAAGGCCGAGCGTGACGGTTCATTGGTCTGGGTAACCTCGCTACGGACTGGAGAGCCGGTAGCGGACGTTCAGGTCAAGGCCCTGAGTTTCAATAATCAGACCCTGTCGTCTGCGAAAACCGACGGTAACGGCATCGCCAGACTGAGCTTCGCAGGTAACCACCCGGACGGCAAGATGTGGGTCATCACGGCTCAGAAAGATGGAGACCTCAGCTATATACAACCTGAGGATAACCAGTGGGTAATCGACGATGTTCCTCAGTCCGGCCGACCTTATGCAAGAAACTACGAAGTCATGTTGTACACCGAGCGGGGAGTCTATAGACCCGGAGACGTCATTCACGTTACAGCCGTCATACGCGGAAGAGCCGGCGACGTCCCGCCGCCATTCCCGTTGGCGATAGCGGTTGTCCGACCCGACGGCCGACAGGTCAAGGAACTGATCGCCAAGCCTTTGGAAACAGATCAGGGTGTTTTCCACGCCGAATTCGTCACTCGTAGCGATTGCCAGACCGGCCCATACAGGTTTCGCGCTTGCTTAGCCGGCTCTGATGAAGTCCTCGGCAGCACACAGACGCTAGTCGAATGTTTCATGCCGGTCCGCATGGAGGTCAAGGCCGAGCCGGGGACTCAGCGATTCGGCCCCGATACACCGCCGTCGCTGACGGTGAGCGGCCGGTACTTGTGGGACGCACCCGCCTGCAACATCCCGGTGGCTGTCACAGGAACCCTCGGGCCGATCCGGTATCAGTCGAAGAGATGCGGCGATTATACGTTTGGCCTCAAGACCGACCAACGCGCGATTTCACTTCCGGATGTCAAAAGCGAACTGGACAAAGAGGGTCGCGCCGAGCTGCGAATCCCGTTGCCTGAGCCAGTCACGGCCGGGCTTTATCGCATGCGGCTCTCAGCAACGGTAACCGAGCCGGGCGGACGCTCGGTCTCGGCTAATGCGTCGGCGATACTCGATAACCTGGACCGGCATATCGGCATTCGCCTGCCGTCAGGCCAGGTGGTACCTGTCGGCAAACCTCTGGAGGTAAACTGGGTGCGACTGACGGGAAATGATGAGCCCGCCCCTCAAGGCGAATTGAGGATGCGTTTTGTGCGGGTGCATTACGACACGGCGCTGCGCCTTGTCAACAACCGCCGTGTCTGGAAGTCTACCGAGAGAACCAGTGACATCGCCAGCGAGCAGGTCGTGGCAGCCGACGGTGCAGAAGGCAACTTCGAGATCATCTGCTCCGAGCCGGGCATCTACCGCATCATACTGACGGACGGGCAGGCCAAGAGTTCATCATCTCTGGAATTCTACGCATCAGAATATTCCGCCGGGCCACAGGCGGTGCCTATGAATCAGCCGGAACGCCTTGAGATAGTGACCGACAGAGACAAGTATGTCCCCGGTCAGACGGCCAAGGTGCTGGTTCGCAGCCCGATCGGCGGCAGATTTCTGCTCACGGTCGAGAATGACAGTGTAGTAGCCGTGCATACCGGCACAATCCAGAACAACACCGCAGAACTCCAGGTCCCTCTGTCTGAGGATCTGCGAGGAGCAGTGTTTCTGACGGCAAC
>Ga0209536_100005635_pt1 | contig 19402 bp, 13 predicted proteins | sample DeeMarSeWOR28_12_FD_187461 | JGI IMG/M metagenome (GOLD analysis project Ga0209536, IMG submission 187461) | Marine sediment microbial communities from White Oak River estuary, North Carolina - WOR-2-8_12 (SPAdes) (version 2) | ecosystem: Environmental > Aquatic > Marine > Intertidal zone >...
AGATCAATATTTTCAAGCTTTTCCTGAATTGACTTGGAAATTGTATCGGGATGTTTCAATTCATTAAAGGTGGGTAAAATTATTTCCTGTCGTCTGCATCTTTCGATTGTTTTTTGTAAGTATTCTTTATTCTCAATTTCCCAATCCCAATCAAACATTTTAACTCCACTATAATTAGGCTAAAATTCTAAGCAGTAAAACATCTATAAACTGCGTAACAAATATACTATTCAGCACTTATAGATAACATCTATTTATATCATAAGAAATTATAACAACCAGAATTGAATTAATAACTTTCATGAATTATACTGAAGAAAGAACTAATTAGTTAGAATTTATTTGGAGATCAGATTAGGAATAACAATTACAAATCTATGTAAACAAGCTATGGTTTTAACTATGTATGATAGAAAAATTCTTAGGGAAGAGTGGCGCAAATACTTACTTGAATCGTAATTGAGGAAACAATTTACTTGCGGAGAGTCAGGGACTTTTTCGGTTTCTCTAAAACATTCAGATATAATCCAAATTCAAAACATTTTTAAGGTAGGGTTCCACTTTGGTTCCATTATATATTATTTTATTGCTATCTAGCCTAATGCAGATAAAATATTAGAAGGGGAGGTGCCCCCGCATAGGTGACCTGCTGATTAAGAGGCATCTACCCATTGCTGTAACTTATTATAATTAAAACACTTAAAAATCACTGCAGTAGTTTTTGACGTAGTAGTCGAAAATTATTCTATTATTTATTTGACAAAAAGGAATATTAATAATAACTTTGTTCGGGTGTCGAACAAAGTTCGTCGATGTGTCGTAATCAGACATAGTTCTTTTTAGTTAAAAGTTATTTAACTATTTGGAAACTCTAAATGAAAAAAGAATTACTGCAACTAGAACGAATAAAAAATCTTTCCAATAACAACTCATATTATGAAGAGCTATTAAATTCTCTTCACACTCCTTCTACGCAAATATCTTTTCTAAAATTAAAAAATAAATTATACAGCTTAATGACATCATTAGCTGCTTATTATAAGATCTTACACAGCAACATTGTAAGGAGGTTCGCATGACCTTTAATCAACTGAATTTAAACTGGTTTAAACTTTTTCTTTTCATCTTTCTCATTATTCTCACAACCGTTAACGCTCAAGTTGCGCAGGTTTCAGTAGTTAATGATGAAAGAGGTTCAAAGTTACAAATCAATGGAAAAGACTTTTTTGTAATTGGAATGAATTGGGATTACTTCCCGATTGGTGAAAATTATTCTTACAGTCTTTGGACCCAACCAGAGGATCTGATCAAAGATGCTCTGGACCAAGAAATGTCACTCCTTAAAAATATGGGTGTAAATGTTGTTCGTATTTATACCGGAATCCAGCCTAAGTGGATCGAATACATTTACAAGAATTATGGAATCTATACCGTCCTTAATCATTCCTTTGGACGTTATGGTCTAACTCTCGATGGAGTTTGGACTCCTAATACTGATTATGCTGATCCTAAAACTCGAGAGCAACTTCTTGGGGAAGTAAATGCTCTTGCTAAGGAATATAAAGATGTGCTGGGTTTGTTAATGTGGCTATTAGGTAATGAAAATAATTATGGTCTTTTCTGGGGAGGAGCTGAAACCGAAGATATTCCGGTAGGTGAAACTTTAGAGTCAGTAAGAGCAAGACACATGTATAAGCTCTTTAACGAAGGAGTTCAGGAAATCAAAAAATTTGATACTAAACATCCTGTTGCAATATGTAACGGTGATCTTCTTTTTATTGATATCATAGCAGAAGAAGTTCCTGATATGGATGTTTTTGGCGTGAATGCATATAGAGGTGTTTCTTTTACTGATGCATTTGAAAAAGTTAAAGAGAAACTTGATGTACCAATTATGTTTACTGAGTTTGGATCTGATGCATTTAATGCTTTAGAAATGCGGGAAGATCAGATGATGCAAACAAGATATTTCTTGGGAAATTGGAAAGAGATTTTTCAAAATGCGTACGGTAATGGCGAAACCGGAATTTCAATCGGTGGTATGACCTTCCAATTTAGTGATGGTTGGTGGAAATATCTACAAGATAGTAATTTGGAAGTTCACGATACTCATGCCTCTTGGTCTAATGGTGGTTATAAAGAGGATTATGTTGAAGGTAAAAATAATATGAATGAAGAATGGTTTGGTATTTGTGCTAAAGGCCCAACCGATCAGAGAGGTTTATATCAGTTATATCCAAGAGCCGCATACTATGCTTTAAAAGATGCATATAAAATTAATCCATTAGACAAGGGCGTAGATGCAATTGTTATCAAAGATCACTTTGATAAATTAGATCCTGTTGAATATGTGCTAAAAGCTAGAGGCGATAAAGCAGCACTTGAATCATCAAAGAATAGTCTTCTGCGTTTAAGCGGCTTGATGCTTAAGTTTGAAACATATTCTACCGGCGGTGACAAGATAAGCACACCGGATACAAGAGAAGAAGGTACTATTCTTAATCCTGTTTACCCTGCTTTCTTAGGATTTGATCATTTGCAATCTTTCTTTGCTGAATTTGAGGCAAATCCTACACCAAATGTAACTGGTAAGCTATCTTTAAACGTATTGGGTAACGTACCTGATAATCCAATCGACGAAATTTTTTATGAAAATCGAGGAAGACCAGTAACAGTTCCTACCAACCAAGGTGATGTATCATTAAGCGGAATCGGGAGAGTGCAGGTATATAAAGCAAGTATTGAATGGGAACATAACTTATTTAAACTAGATGGATTTTATCGCACAGGTCATTATCACTGGGGTTATGAAGGTGACTTTTTCGGTTTATACCCCGAAGCAAACTATGGACCAAACATAGACCTTTATAATGGTAATGCCCCTTCAGGTTTTGAAATAAGTGGTAAGGATTATTTTGATGGACTAAAAATTGCTCTTGGGCCCGAACTATGGTGGGGTGCAAATCCTGCAATATTAATTAAGTACCGTCGTGATTTGGGTCCATTCGAAGTAACAGGTATATACCACGAAGACCTTGACCAGGCGCAGCAAACAGTAAGTTCATTTGCCGTACCGGTTCCTGCTACGAGGAGAGCAACTTTACAACTAGAATCTAAGTATGGGATATTTGGTTTTGAAGTTGGAGGTATCTGGTCTGGAAGCACTAAAAAGGGTGAAACCTTTCAATTGGTTTCAGGAGAAGAAGGAAATTATTTAGTTCTTCAGGATAAAATTAAAGAATCAGATGCCTTCGGTGGTAAAGCCAAAATCACCATTTCAAGTGGAAGATGGAATTGGTATGCAGAGGGAGCCGTCCAGGGATTAGTTGCCGACGGTGGAGTTAATCAAGCACTTACTTTTACAGGTTGGAGACTAAAAGCAAGCGGACTTGGAAATAATTATAATTTCCTTTCAGGACTGGCAGTCACGTTAGGTGACTTTCAGATCTCTCCCAATTTTATGTGGCAGAAACCAATTGAAGGACCAATCCCAGGTGATGTTCCACCTCCTGGCAGACCCAGAAATATTTTAGACGATCCTTTTGCTGTCAGAGGGAATCGAGAAGCAACTGCCGGTGAACTATTAATTACTTACGATCCTACACCAGCTACTTGGTTTTATACTTGGGATAATGACGAAAGGGAAGACGCTAAGTTTGCTTTCAATGCCGGGTATATCTTCAGACACTATCCGACCACACAAGATGCTGCGATAGGTATTTTAGCTGACGGCAGAACTCTTTTTGCTTTTGACAGTGCTCCACCAGCTCGCGATTTATGGGAAGTTTATACAAGAATCGTTTCCAAATTAAGTCCTGGATTTGGATTGATAGCTAATCTCTATGGTGGCTTAGGACAGCCGAACGGTAGCGACACAAGACTCATAGAAAGATACGGAGGAGACATTCGTTTAGTTATGAAACAGTTTAAGGTTATCAGCCAGGTTAAAGTAAACGATTGGGGTCCATATGATTATCATCGTGATTTTAACCTAACGTATCCTCTTCAGCTGGCGCTGGATGTCTCTGCAACTTTGGGTATGCCGGAATGGTTTTATCTGCCGCAAACCAGATTAGGAATAATAGGTACCTGGCGGTCACTAGATAAATACTCACCGCGTTACTGCCCAACAAAAAATTTAAATGTTTTAGGCGAACCTGTTTGTGATCCTGATGCGCCAGGTTTTTCCGATGGCAGTGAGTGGGAAATACGAACATATTTACATTTCAACCTTGGTATGTAATTTAAATATATAGTGGAGTTTCTAATGAAAAGAAAAAATATTTTTTATTCGACAACAACTTTCTTCACAATCTTATTTTTTTCTCTATTTACAGGTTGTGAAAGAGATCTTAATGTTTTAGAGCCTGCAGCCTATCCGGACGTACCCGAAGTATTTATTGATGGATTTAGTGCCGGGCTTAATTATGCCGCTTTCGGCGGATCTAAAGTTACCGCATTTGACGTCGATTATAATGTTAAGTATAGTGGAACAGCTTCTATGCGAATAGAAGTCCCGGATTTCGAGGATCCTCTCGGGGCCTATGCAGGTGGCGCCTATTTTACTAACGTTGGACGTAATCTAACGGGCTATGATGCTTTAACATTTTGGGCTAAAGCCAGTCAACCTGCAACGATTGATATAGTAGGAATAGGTAATGACCTTGCACTTTCCAGAAATATAGCTACAATAATAGGCTTACCCGTTAACACCAACTGGAAGAAATATATTATACCTATCCCTGATCCAAGTAGGTTTACACAAGAAAGAGGAATGTTTTTCTATTCTGAAGGACCGGAAGACAATCGTGGCTATACGATCTGGTTTGATGAAGTAAAGTTTGAAAAACTTGGTACTATAGCTCATCCAAGACCATTCATATTAAATGGGCAAGATCAGAATACCATAGCGATAGTCGGTCAGACACTTAATATTGGCGACATCTACGTTCTCTTTAATATGCCATACGGAACGGACCAAAGAGTTGATGTGTCACCAACTTATTTTACATTTTCTTCAACCGATGAGTCAGTAGCTACAGTTAATGAAAACGGACAGATTACTATTGTTGGATTAGGTACCGCTAAAGTAACAGCAAAACTTGGGTCAATGGATGCAACAGGTTCAATTACAGTTACTATAGAAGAATCTCCTGAACCTGCACCCGTTCCAACTGTTCCCGCAGAAAATGTCATTTCATTATTCAGCAATGCTTATACAAACGTACCTGTAGATACCTGGGCAACTGGGTGGCAATTTTCCACAGCTGTTTTAAACGAAATTCAAATTGAAGGCGATGATGTAAAACTTTACACAAACCTGAATTTTAATGGTATCGAATTCGCATCACAAACTATTGATGCAACTTCAATGACACGCTTTCATATGGATATCTGGACTCCAGATCCCACAGCCCCGCCGGCAGCATTTAAAGTTTTGTTAGTTGATTTTGGTGCGGACGGAGTTTTTGGTGGTGGAGATGATGTTTCTCATGAACTAACCTTTACAGCTAATACAGCTCCAGCATTAGCAACCCGTGAATGGGTTCAACTGGATGTTCCTATGTCAGCATTTACCGGGCTTACCACCAGAGAGCATTTAGCGCAATTGGTAATTTCTGGAGATCCAAATACTGTTTATGTGGATAATGTCTTTTTCTATAATGAGGGCGGTGGTGGTGGAACAGAACCTACTGAGCCGGCACCTACTCCAACATTTCCGGCAGCTGATGTTATTTCATTATTTAGTAATGCTTATTCGAATGTCCCTGTAGACAAGTGGTCTGCCGATTGGGATGATGCGGATGTAACAGACTTTCAGGTTTCGGGTGATGATGTTAAACTCTATACAAATCTGGTATTTGCAGGAATAGAATTTACATCTCAGACTATCGATGCTACTGCTATGACAAATTTCTTTATGGATATCTGGACACCGGATCCTACGGCTCTTCCAGCAATATTCAAAATTAAACTGGTTGATTTTGGAGCTGATGGTGTATTTGGAGGCGGAGACGATGTAGAGCATGAATTAACATTCGATGCAAATTCAACACCGTCTTTACAAACCGGCAGCTGGGTAAGATTTGATATTCCATTATCAGACTTTACCGGCTTAACAACAAAAGCTCATTTGGCACAGCTTATTTTTGTCGCTGATCCGAATACTGTTTATGTCGATAACATATTGTTTCATAAGTAATGAATTTTCAATGCTATTTAAACTGCTAGTAGAGCATGTATAGAATAAATAGTACAGCAGAAATTGAAATAGATCAGCAAGAAAAACTTTCATTGAAAGATTCTGTTCTAAGATCAATTTGGCATAAACATCAAATTTCCAGAGCTGAAATTTCAAGACAGTTAAATTTATCTCGTTCAACAGTTACTGAGAATATTAAGGAATTACTGCCAACGGGTCTGGTTGCTGAAGTAGGAATCGGAAAATCCAGCGGAGGCAGAAAACCAATAGTGCTTGAATTTCAAGATGATGCTAAAGTTATCCTTGGTATTGATATCGGTGCTACTCACGTTTCCGTTGCAATGACAAATCTTAGAGGGAAATTACTTTTCTGGAAGGAGAAAGATTTTCCTGTTAGAGAGGATGCAGAAGGTACACATAAATTAATAAATGAACTCTGTAATGAATCTCTTTCTTCACAAAATTTAGGCTATGATAAACTTCTTAGCATAGGTGTCGCTGTTCCAAGTCCGGTTGATCCAATTCGTCCCGAGTATTTATCGGAATCAATAATTCCTGCGTGGCATGGCAAAAGCGGATTGGAGAGATTAAGAGAAAAATATGGCGTACCGGTTTACTTGGATAATGATGCAAACCTTGGTGCATTAGCTGAAAACTGGTGGGGTGCAGGCAAAGATGTCAACGATCTAATTTATATAAAAATATCTAATGGAATTGGTGCCGGATACATCTTTGGTGGAAAACTCTATCGTGGTTCCAGAGGCATTGCGGGTGAAATGAGCCACATGCCAATTGATCCAAACGGAAGTTTATGTGGCTGCGGACTTAGGGGTTGCCTGGCTACTGTTATTTCTGCGTGGGCATTAGTAGAAAGAGTTAAAATACTGACTACTTTGTACCCTGGCAGTCCGCTTGTTAATGGCGATCCGAGTATCATTGATATTGAAAATGCTGCACTGGATAGAGATCCACTGGCTATCCAAGTTGTCTCGGAAGCAACTAACTATCTAACAACTGCAGTAACAAGTCTCGTAAACTTAATGAACCCGGAGATGGTAATTATTGGTGGGAGTCTATCAAGACTTGGTGAGTTAGTGCTAAAACCAATCAGGGAAAAAATGGAAGCATCCTCACTTGTTAGAACTATTAGTAAAACTCAATTGAAAACAAGTAAACTTGGTTCTAAAGGAATTGCCATCGGTGCTGCTACTTTGGCAATTGAGCAAGCTTTTTTCGATCCTAAAATTTTAAGGAAAAACATAATTCCTGCAGTGATTAAATAAAATTTAAAAGAATTAAAATAATCAGAAGTAAAAGGAGAATTTATGAAATCTAATAAAAAGCAAATTTTAATACTTTTGGTTTGTGCGCTAATATTTATTACAGTTCCATCCTGCGACAATCCTTTGGAACCGGAAGTACCAAATTATCAACTTGTTTGGCAGGATGAGTTTGATGGACCAGCAAATCAGGCGCCTGATGCTGCGAATTGGACATATGATATTGGAACAGGCGATAATGGATGGGGTAATCAGGAACTTCAGTATTACACAGATCGATCGGATAATGTATCTCTTGACGGGAATGGTAATTTGGTAATTACAGCTAGAAGAGAATCTTTCGGTGGTCGGCCTTTCACTTCTGCAAGAATAAAAACTCAGGGACTTTTCGAACAGACATACGGAAGATTTGAAGCAAGAATGAAGTTGCCCTGGGGTCCAGGAATTTGGCCCGCCTTCTGGCTTTTAGGTTCGGATATAGAAACAGTTGGATGGCCACAATGCGGTGAAATAGATATAATGGAATACCGCGGTCAGCAAACTAATTTAATTAACGGAACCGTTCATGGACCTGGATATTCAGGCGGAAATGCTGTTACAAAAAGTTATGGTTTTGAGCAGGCAAGATTTGATACTGATTTTCACCTTTTCGCTGTTGAATGGGGCACAGATTACATAAGATTTTATGTTGATGACGTGCTTTATCAGGAAATTAAACCCGATGACCTGTCAGGCGAGTGGGTCTTTAATCATCCATTCTTTATGATACTTAATGTTGCTGTTGGTGGTAACTATGTTGGTTTTCCAACAAGTGAAACCCCATTTCCACAAAGCATGGTAATTGATTACGTAAGAGTTTATACGGCGCAATAAGCATTTTTATTTCGAACACAAATAGATGACCCGATTCAAAATATCATAAAAAAAATTGCTGCTTCAACTTCAGAAGAAAAAATAGGAAAACGAATGAGCGGAAAAGAACAACATAAAACAGCGCCGAAGGATCGGATACCCAACGGTCAAAAGTTTGCCTATGGGTTAGGATCTATTGTAAATAACCTTCTTGGTGGCGCAATTGGATATATGTCGATTGTGCTGAATGTGGGTCTTGGCATTAATCCAGCACTTGTTGGTACACTTCAGGCAATACCCCGATTGACGGACGCATTGACAGATCCTGTAATGGGATACATTTCTGATAACACACGCTCAAGATATGGCAGACGAAGACCCTACATTTTCGTTGGGGCAATCTTTGTAGGATTGGTATTTGCTTTAATGTGGCAGCTGCCTGAAGGTTACAGCGAAATGTTTTATTTCTGGTTCTTTCTTATTGGTTCAATCATCTTCTATTTGTTTTATACAATGTTTGCAACGCCATGGGTTGCATTGGGATACGAGCTTACCTCTGATTATCATGAACGAACACGCTTAATGGGTGTTATGAATTTTATGGGACAGTTTGCATGGATAACGCTTCCGTGGTTCTATGCATTTATGGAAAATGATAGGTTCTTTTCTGATTCTGTGCAGGGTGCACGAACACTTGCGATTATAATCGGTGTTTTTGTTGCATTAGTTGGAATCATGCCCGCAATATTTACTAAAGAACGTTTTGTTGGACAGGACAAGGAAGTAAAAATAAAGAACAAATTCGTTGAAGGCTTAAAAAAGAATATCGCTCTCTTCTTTAAGGGATTGTTAATCACTATTAAGCGAGTTGAATTTCTGAAACTTTGTGCGGGTACTTTTTTCCTGTTTAACGGAATTATGCTGGTTGGCGCTTTTAGTTCCTACATTACAATATTTTATGTATGCGGCGGCGATAAAAGTATGGGTGCTAACTACATGGGTTTGTTTGGAACAGTTACAACGATTTCAACTTTAGCTGCTATTGCGGGTGTTACCTGGATCTCTTCGAAAATTGGTAAAAGAAAGACATTTATTATCGCTACATCTATAATGTTTTTTGGCAGTCTTTTGAAATGGTTTTGTTACAATCCGATGGTTCCCTGGATAGTAGTTATTCCTGCACCGTTTATTGCAGTTGGCATGGGCGCGTTGTTTACTTTAATGGGTTCAATGATTGCAGATGTATGCGACCTTGATGAGCTGGAAACCGGTGAAAGACGTGAAGGTATGTTTGGGTCTATTTACTGGTGGATGGTTAAACTGGGAATGGCTATAGCTTTTGGTTTATCGGGCTTTCTGTTAAACGGTACCGGTTTCGTTGTTGATTTTGGCGGTGCTCAAACTTCAAGCACTTTCTTATGGATGAGAATTGTTGATGTTGGTATTCCGGCATTCGGTGCACTGGTAGCAATTTTCTCTGTCGCCTCTTTCAAAATTACCGAGGAGAGATCTTATGAAATAAGAAGCGAATTAGAAAAGCGTCGGAATAAATCAATCAAAGTTGAAAAAATTGCACCGAATTCTTGATAATACTTTTGGGAAATAAAATGAAAAAAAGATTTTTTATTAAGACAAAAACAATCAAACAAATACTTGCATTGTTCTCAATCGCTTTACTAGTATTAACATTCGCATGCAATAATTCTGATAATGATGTTGAAGGTGATGGAACGAATGATAAAGTAACTATTGTCATCACAATGATAGCTAAGAGTTCAGCAAACCCGGTATTTATATCAGCAAAAACCGGTGCAATAAAAACTGCAGAAGCTCTTTCAGAAAAGTACAGCAAGCTCAAAGTTGTTATTGATTGGCGGACTCCTGAAAATGAAAGCGCATCTGAACAAGCCCTAATAATTCGTGATGTTGTAAAAAACGGTTCTAAGGCTATTATTGTTTCCTGCTCTGATGAAGATACCCTTACACAGGCAATTAATTATGCTGTTGAAAACGGTATAGCTGTTATGACCTTTGACAGTGACGCTCCCAATTCAAAACGTTTTGCTTTTTACGGTCCTGATGACTTAGAGATGGGTAAAAGGTTGATGAATGAATTAGCTGGATTAATTGATGGAAAAGGAAAGATAGCAATTCTGGGAGGCAACAAAACTGCTAATAATCTCCAGGAAAGAGTTAAAGGAATCAGCCAAACCGCCGCTGAGTATCCTGACATTAAAATAATAGGAACATATTATCATCCTGAAACTGAAGCAAATGCCATTGCTGTTATGAATGAGGTCATAAAATCAAATCCTGATATTAAAGGTTTAGCTATGGTGGGAAGCTGGGCTTTATTCGGAGAAAAATTAAAAAGCATTATTGAACCTGGTAAAATAAAAATTGTAGCTGTTGATGCACTTCCAGTTCAACTTGAATATATCGAAAAGAATTATGTTCAGGTTTTATTGGGTCAGCCAACTTTCACCTGGGGTGAAATATCAGTTCAAACAGTTATAGACAAAATTTATTTAAATAAAAAAGTAAAAGAAATAATCAGACTAAATACAATTCCGGTATCTATCGAAAATTTAGGTGGTTGGTCCAGACAATTAAGAGCCTGGGGTTATAAAGATATTCCTGAAAAATATTTAATAATGTAAGATCATGTATGCAAGATCATTAATTGTTTTTAATGAAAAAATCTCGGAGTAATAATGAAAATATCTAACGTTTCGTATAAACATATTCTTTACACTACAGAGTTTTCTGAAACCTGGAAGGAAGTCTTTGGTCATGCTCTGGGAATTGCAAAACAATATAAAGCTAATCTTACTTTTCTTTATGTGCTTAATACTGAATTAATAGATCTGTTAACATTTGATGTGGGACTTGAAAGATCATCCAGCATTGATAAGAAATTTACAGAAGCAAAAGATTTTACGACTAATACACGCAAAAAAATTATAAAGAAAATCACAAGTGCATTCGGTAAGGATTGCATAAAAGATATTAATATTCTCGTAGAAAGAGGAAATCCTGTAAAGATAATATTAAATGTTGCTGAAGAACAGAAATGCGATTTGATAGTTATGGGATTTAAAGGCAAAACAGCATTTGATGACTCAACTATCGGAAGCACAGTAAACAGAGTTTTACATAAATCTAAGCTGCCCGTTTTAGTAATTCATAATATTTAAGAAAGAGGTAAAATGTCCCGCAGCGGTTCGAAACATAGCATATTATCCGGCATTGATATTTCGGATTTAAGTAAGGCAGAACTGGATTCAGCTTTTCTGAAATTATTAAAACAAGGTATCCACGGAATTTCTTTCAGTGCGTATTTAGAAAATCAAAGTCCGGGTTCTCAAATTAGCGAAGAACAAATTGAAGCAAGGATGAAAATTATTCAGCCGTACGTTAAGTGGGTAAGGTCTTTCTCCTGTGTTGATGGTAACGAACATATCCCCAAAATCGCACATAAACATGGTATAAAAACTTTGGTCGGGGCCTGGTTAGGGAACGATCGGGAAAAAAATGAAAAAGAAATTGAAGGCATTATAAAAGTTGCCAAAGAAGGTAATGCAGATATAATTGCTGTCGGTAATGAGGTTTTGCTTCGTGGTGATTTAAGTGAAGATGAAATAATTAAACATATTCAAAATGTTAAAAATGAAATTCCAAATATTCCCGTAGGATATGTTGATGCATATTTTGAATTCGTAAATCATCCACGTCTGTGTAAGCTATGTGATGTTATTCTTGCAAATTGCTATCCATTCTGGGAGGGTTATCCGCTTGAGCATTCTTTATCATATTTAAAAAATATGTACTATATGGCAGTTAATGCTGCTAAAGGTAAAAAAGTTATCATCAGTGAAACCGGTTGGCCAAATCTGGGTTCCCCTGATCGGAATGCTATGCCTTCCTATGAAAATGCTTTAAGGTATTTCATCAACACATTCACATGGGCTAAGCAAGAGAACATTGATGTATTTTATTTTGCCAGCTTTGATGAAACCTGGAAAATAGAGAAGGAAGGTGATGTTGGAGCTTATTGGGGTTTATGGGATAAAGAAGGAAATCTGAAGTTTGGCAATCAATAATAGTTGAAACTCATATGGAAACACAATTAATATTTAAAATAATATTCTTCTTCCCGATTTCTTTTATTGCTGCTTTAATCATTGTTTCTTGCGATCAGAATAGAAAAGTATTGGTAACAAAAGGAAATTATGTTACCTCGGAAGCGGGAGATAAGATTGCTCAAAAGCAAAATATTTCATTTGTTGTTGGACAAGCTCCAAAAGGAACTCTAATTAAGATTAATCCTGAAGTTATTAAGCAAGAAATAGATGGAATTGGATCATCATTTACAGAAGCATCTGCATTTGTTTTAGCTCATCTGGATAAAGAGACACGTGCAGAAGTGATGGAGAAAATCTACAGTGATAAGGGGGCTAATTTCTCTCTTACCAGAACTCATATCGGTTCCTGTGACTTTTGCGTTGAAGGTAAATATTCTTACCTGGATAAAAAGGGTGATACTGAATTAAAAAGTTTCGGTATTAATCCCGATAAAGAAGGTTTTGATCCTGATAAGTACCCTGGAATACAGGATCCATCCTTTGATTTATTACCGATGATCAAAGAAGCAATTGAAATTAAAAATAGGCAAGATGATGATGAATTAAGAATTATTGCATCTGCTTGGACTGCACCTCCATGGATGAAAGATATCGAAGATTATTTTATCAAGGGAACTAAAGAAAACAACTACGAAGGCACAGGAGGTAAACTCAAACCGGAGTATGAGGAAACTTATGCAGATTATCTTATCAAATATTTAAATGTTTATAAATCTGAGGGTGTTGATATTTGGGGTATCACACCTGTTAATGAACCCCATGGAAATAATGGTCAATGGGAGAGTATGCATTTCACTCCTGAAACTCAGAAACAATTTATTAAAAAATATTTGGGACCGAAGCTAGTTCATAGTGAATTTAAGGATGTAAAGCTTCTTATTTACGATCAGAACAGAGACGGGCTAGAGCACTGGACAGATATAATTTTGGGAGATAAAGAAACTGCAAAATATGTTTATGGTTCTGCCGTGCATTGGTACGAAAGTACTCATAAAGTTTATGAGGATGTTTTTGAAAGAGTTAATACTAAATTTCCTAACCACGCAATTTTACACACTGAAGGCTGCATTGATGATTTGGGAAAAGAAGCTCCTGAGGGGATTACCGATCCAGAAAATTTCAAAGAAAAACATTGGTTTGATAATGATTCATTCTGGTGGAATGAAAATGCTACCGATTGGGGTTATTCTGCAACTTGGAAGGGATTAAATATGGAGGATCATCCTATTTACTCCCCTGTTCACAGATATGCAAGAAATATTATAGTCAGTATAGATCATTGGTTAAAAGGCTGGATTGATTGGAATGTTGTTCTGGATAAACGAGGTGGACCAAATCACGTTGGTAATTTTTGCGGCGCACCTATTATGATTGATACAGAAAGTAAGCAAATTTATTATACTCCTATTTACTATATCCTTGCACAATTCAGCCGAACCATCAGACCTGGTGATAAAGCTGTTCAAACAGAGAAGTTGTTAAACGGATTAGACAACGATGCATTGCATGCCTGTGCAACAATTAATGATTCTAATTTGCTTACAGTTCAATTATTAAATACAACAAAAGAGTTGTTAGAATTTAATCTTCAGATAGATGATCAGTATGCAAAGATTAAAATGGTTCCGAATTCAGTACAGACGGTTCGCGTTCAATTATAAAAAATAATTATGAATTACATTAGAATAATTTTTATTTCAATTACTATTCAACTTTTAACAAGCAGTATGTTTGTTGCACAGCCAGAAAGCGCTACCGACTTTGAAAATCAATTTTTTGTTCTGGACTTAGAAAATGATAAGTATGATTTCTCAGAAGTAGAGAAATATTTCTTTACAACCTTTCCACACGATGATCCCACTCAAGGAGATGTAATTTATGATCGCACGAAATGGTTAAATGATAATATGATTAAGCTCTCCAATTACGATGGGCTTTATGGTTATATAAAATATAGGAATGATGCATTAGGATTCGACTCTTTCAGATTTACATCGAAACCATATTACAATCTTAAAGATGATGCTCAGAAAATTTTATTCGTTTTTAAAGGAAAGTTTCCCTCCGCAAAGGGTGTCTGGCCAGCCTGGTGGTTGAATGGAAGCAGACAAAGTGAATGGTTGTACAAAGAAAACAGTAATTCCGTTTCAGACAAAAGTTTAGATGAATATTCAGGTGTGGGGCAATTCTACAATACTCCAAGTTCTGTTAATTGCACTGATTGGCCTGCCGCTGGCGAAGTTGATATCATTGAAACTATTAATGGCGATAATATTATTCATAATACCATTCACACCTGTCCGCAGATGTGCGATTCAGAATGGAATGGCGATGGAATAATAATCAATTGTGCAAGTGCAACTGACACCGATCCGAATTCAGGATGCAGTGGAATCCCATACAAGTTAACTTCGGTTGAAGGAACTTTTGCTTGCTTATGGGAAAATAATTCTATTCGCTTTTTCTATTGGGAAACTGAATCTGATGTAAGATCAGATGGAGGTCCTTTAAGCAAATCTCCTAAACCTGAGAACTGGAGTAAATCATCTCTCAAGAATCACGTTAGATTTTTAGAGACAAAAACTGAATGTGATACTGATAGTCATCAAGCTTGGCAATGTGAAAACTGCGAGGGAAAAAACAAATGTAACTTTGTTAATCTTAAGATGATTTTCAATATTACTCTGTGTGGTAAATGGGCCGGAGATGAATTTGATGAAACAGAGAGTTCGCTAATTAATTGTAGAGAATACATTACAAGTGAAGGTAAAGATTCAATTAATAATCAATTTATAAAGATAGAATACGTAGCTGTGAAAAATTTGCTGTGATTTGTAGATCAGTTGCTTATTCAACAATGATGAAGAATGAGTTTAACAATTTTACTTATAAGCATTGTATCATTAATGTTTTTTAGTTGTCGATCAGACGAAATGGAAATTGTAGAAAAAAATCTGGAAGAGCAGAAAACCGAGTCAATGGAGAAAACACAACAAAATCTGGAAACAGAATTATTGGCAGAAAGACAGGATCCATTCATAATCCGGGAATTCGATCCTTACTTAAATGGTAAGTGGATCGGCAAAGCAATTTCTTATGGCTGCTATCGTGAAGGTCAGGCACCGGGAGTAAAAGGTCCGAGTGAATCGGAGATACTTCAGGATCTGGGAATAATATTGAATTACTGGAATATGATAAGAGTTTATGGGTCGGACGAGGACTCGGAAAGAATATTAAAGGTAATCAGAAAAAATAATTTGCCCCTCAAAGTTATGCTGGGTGTTTGGCTTGAAGATGAAAAGAAAAATCCTGGGAGAAAAAATGAAAATATTAAGGAAGCATTGAAAGCAATAAGATTAGTGAATGAATACTCCGAAATTATTTCGGCAATAAATGTTGGCAATGAAACACAAGTTTTCTGGTCAGCTCATAAAATGGAAGTTGATGATCTTATTAAGTACATAAGAATAGTAAGGAATAATACAAAAGTGCCGGTAACCACAGCAGACGATTATAATTTTTGGAATAAAACTGTAAGTAAATCCGTCGCTTCTGAAGTGGATTTTATCGTCGTTCACATTTATCCGCTTTGGAACGGTCAAACACTCGAGAATTCAATTGACTGGATGAATAATGTTTTCGATAATGAAATTAAAAAAAATCATCCTAAAAAAACTTTAGTATTAGGTGAAATAGGCTGGGCAACAAAATATGATTCAACTAAAACCGGTGACGGACAACAAGGTTCGTTAATAAAAGGTGAGGTTAGTTATACAGCACAGGAAAAGTTTCTTATAAAATTATCAGAATGGATTAATCAGAATAAAGTTATAACTTTTCTCTTTGAAGCCTTTGACGAACCGTGGAAAGGTGGAGGAGAGAAATCAAGTGCTAATGAAATTGAAAAGCACTGGGGAGTATTTTATGAAAACCGTGCTCCAAAAGAATCTTTTAAAAATTATTTGAAGGCGTATAAAACAGAAAAATATAATTATTAATTGTAATGGTTGTACAATATAAGTTGAAATAATCTGTTTGAACTACAACTAAATAACTATAAATAATAACAAATTTCCAGGAGGAAAAAATGAAACTTATTAATTTACTTACTGTACTATTTATTGTATCAGTAAGTAGGATTCTAATAGCCCAGCCAACTCATACCATTGATTTTGAACCGGCTGGAGTAGGCGCTGATTGGGATTGGACCGTTGGAGAAAATGGTGATAATCCGCCTCTCGAGTTTATTTCAAATCCCGATCCTAGCGGCATCAATACGTCACCTACAGTTGCCAAATTTATTGCAAGACAAACTGGAAATCCTTGGGCATTATTTTTTACAGATGATGATGGTGAATTCACATTTGATGCAACCAACGCTACTGTAAAAATTATGGTTTGGAAACCTGCAATAAGTCCTGTTCACTTTAAAGTTGAAGGTACTACAGGAACACCTACAGAACTTTCAGTTGATAATACTGTAACCAACCAATGGGAAGAATTAACTTTTGATTTTTCCAGTGTTATTGGACAGACGTATAATCGACTTGTAGTCCTACCGGATTTTTATGCTAGACCACAGGACAATACTATTTATATAGATAATATTCAGGTTCCGGATGGAGTTGTAATTATATTAACTGAACCTACAGTTCCTGCTCCAACCCCAACACTTCCTCAAAGCGAAGTTATTTCAGTTTTCAGCGATGCTTATACCAATATCCCGGGAACCAATTTAAATCCTGGCTGGGGGCAATCGACAGTTTTTGAACTTGTAGCTATTCAGGGCGATACGGTTATGAAATATGGAAACTTAAACTACCAGGGAATTGAATTAGGAAGCAGTCAGAATCTTACTGCTGCTGGTATGCAATACCTGCATCTGGATTTCTGGACTCCAAATTCAACTGATTTTGGTGTATTTCTGATTAGTCCGGGTCCTGTGGAAGCAAGAGTATCATTAGTTCCACCAGGAGGATTGGAAACCTGGGTAAGTAGAGATATACCCCTGACAGATTTTACTGGGGTTGATCTAAGTGATGTTTTCCAGATGAAGTTTGATGGTAATGGAACTATATATGTGGATAATATCTACTTCTCAACTATGTTATCGGACGTGAGAGAACTTCAGAATTCTTTACCATCAGATTATAACTTGGAACAGAATTATCCGAACCCGTTTAACCCCACAACCAATATCAGATTCAGTTTGCTTGAAGCAAACAGAGTCACATTGAAAGTATATGATATGATCGGACAAGAAGTAGCAACATTGGTTAATGGATTTATTAATGCAGGTTCATATGAGGTAACTTTTGATGCTCAAAATCTGCCAACGGGTACATATTTCTATTCTATTACTGCAGGTGACTTCAGTTCAGTTAAAAAAATGATCCTCATTAAATAATTTAATCTGAATAAGATGCTGGTGTTCTTAAGGGCGCCAGCATTTTTTAATTAATTTCTATCATATAAATTAGGATTTAATAACTTGCAGTTATATTCATAAAAAATCAGATGAGTAAAGAAAAAATTCTTGTTGGCAATCATAGATTAAAATTAAAAAAGTCTTCGGTTCGTGGTGATTTTGTAAAAATTGAAGAGGACACTTTTTATAAAATCTCCAATTATGATTTGATGAATCCTTTTTTAGTCAGCATTGTTAGTGCTTCAGATCCCTGGATGTATATTTCAAGTAATGGGGGACTTACAGCCGGAAGACGAAACCCGGACAACGCACTCTTTCCATATATCACTGATGATCAGCTTCATGATATTAATGAAATCACGGGTGGTAAAACCATCATAAAAGTTTTTGATGATGAGAAAATATATTTGTGGGAACCATTCTCTGAAAGATTTAGAGGGATCTATTCAATAGAGAGAAATCTCTACAAAAACATTTCAGGAACGAAAATCATTTTTGAAGAAGTGAATAATGATTTGGGTTTGATCTTTAAATTTGGTTGGACAACAAGTTATAAATTTGGATTTACAAAGTTTTCTGAAATAATAAATACTGCCGATCAAGAAAAAGAAATTGAAATATTAGATGGTATTCAGAATATTCTTCCATCGGGAATAAATCAGCAAATTCAAACTGAATATAGTACGCTCGTTGACGGATACAAAAAGAACGAATTAATTGAAAGCATCGGCTTAGGTGTATTCTCGCTTAGCTCAATTCCTTCCGACCTGGCACAACCAAGTGAATCACTAACTGCCACGACTGTTTGCAGCACAGGACTTAACGTTGATAAATTTTTATTGGGTTCTAGACAAATAAATTCGTTCAGAAAAAATTTGCCTCTGGAACATGAAACCAGCACTAAAGGTATCCGTGGTGCATATTTCATTAATTCGCAATTTAAAATTAAGTCCGGACGATCTAAAGATTGGTACATTATTGCCGAAGTAAATCAGAATGCTGGTGATATAGTTGAATTGAAAAAGTATTTACAAAATAAAAATTTTAAGTCAACATTATCTGAAGATATTAAACAAAGTCAAATAAGTTTAAATAAAATAGTCGCACAGTCCGACGGACTGCAATTAACTGAAGATAAACTTGCTTCTGCCCGCCACTTTGCTAATGTGCTTTTTAATGTGATGAGAGGTGGGGTTTTTGATGATTCGTATTTTGTTGATAAGAAGGATTTCGTTTTATTCATAAAAAAAGCCAACCCTTTTGTTCTCAGTGTTCATTCAGACTTTCTTCAGAATCTCCCCGAAAAAATTTTACATTCTGAGCTATTCAATCAGGTTCACAATTTCGGAGATCCACGTTTTAGCAGAATAGCTTTGGAATATTTGCCATTAACATTTAGCAGAAGGCATGGAGATCCTAGCAGACCTTGGAATAAGTTTTCAATCGAAGTTAGAAATGAGAAAAACGAAAAGGTTTTAAACTATCAGGGGAATTG
>Ga0209536_100005636_pt1 | contig 19401 bp, 17 predicted proteins | sample DeeMarSeWOR28_12_FD_187461 | JGI IMG/M metagenome (GOLD analysis project Ga0209536, IMG submission 187461) | Marine sediment microbial communities from White Oak River estuary, North Carolina - WOR-2-8_12 (SPAdes) (version 2) | ecosystem: Environmental > Aquatic > Marine > Intertidal zone >...
TCGGATTTGATAGCGCCGCGTCCGGGGGCTGGATTTTTGTGCCTGGCATTGCAGCATGACCAGGGACCTAAAAAGAGGGCTGAAAGAGATGGCCACACAACAGGTACCGACAAATCCCGCGCCTTTGCTCATTCCCTGTTCCTATCTCACCACTGAAGGCAACAAGACAGGTTCCTGGAGGTTTCTCAGGCCGCAGTATGAAGAAAAAACCGCCCCATGCAGCACCGCGTGCCCGGCCGGCGAAGACATCGGGCGCGTTCTGATGCTGGCAGCACAGGGATTCTTCAAAGAGGCCTGGGAGACCATACTCATGGAAAACCCCTTGCCGGGCATTTGCGGGCGGGTCTGCTATCACCCCTGCGAAGGACGGTGCAACCGCAAGGAGTTTGATGAACCGGTTGCAATTCACACTCTCGAGCGCTTTCTTGCGGATACGGCAAGTCGCTACGAACTCAAGCCCACCTTCCAGAAGCTCCCGGCGAAGAGACAGAAGATTGCTGCAGTCGGCTCGGGTCCAAGTGGCCTTGCGTTTGCTTATTTCATGGCCCGTTTGGGATATCAGGCTGACGTTTTTGAAGCTCTTCCCGAACCGGGCGGTGTGCTCCGCTGGGGCATCCCCCTCTACCGACTACCCGCTGAAATTCTGAACGAGGAGATTGCGCAAATCCAGGATCTGGGAGTCCGTATTCACTGTGGCAAACCCATCTACCCGCAGTTCTTCAAAGAGGCAGGTTCCGATTACGACGCCGTTTTTCTAGGGTGCGGTCATTCCCACAGTTTCCCGCTCAAGATTCCTGGTGAGGATCTTGACGGTGTAGAAGACGGTCTCCAATTCCTCGGCAAAATCCGCCGAGGTCAAGCTCCGGCCCTGCACGGGACCGCAGCAGTTGTCGGCGGCGGCAATACGGCAATAGATACGGCCCGTTCGGCGGTACGGTTGGGGGCCAAGGTTCTTCTTATCTATCGGCGCCGACGCCAGGATATGCCCGCCTTCGAGGACGAGGTGGCAATGGCGCTGGAAGAGGGTATCGAAATCTGGGAACTACAAACCCCCGTCAAAATCGGTTCACAAAACGGGGACCTGGTGGTGACCCTACAGCAGATGCGGGCTCTCGAAGAGAACGACCAGGGTCAAGTCCGCGTAAAACCCGAATCAAATACAAGGCAAGAGATCCGTGTACAGTATCTTTTTAGGGCCATTGGAGCTTCTGCAGCCGAACACTGGTATGACCCTCCAAAGAAGAGGCGTGGCCTGGTGCGGCTGAGCAACTGCGCGCTGCTTCCTCAGTCCCGAGGACCCCTCCTGGTGTACGGGGGTGACGTGGTGGCGGATATCAAGAGCGTTGTGCATGCCGTCGCTTCGGCTAAACAGTCCGCCTTGGCGCTTGACATTCTCTTTAACGAGGGGGTGAAGGCTATTCAGCCAAAGCTGCAGACCTGCCTGGTGGGTGGTGGCCCGGCCATATCCATGGAAATCTACCTGGGGGGGTCGCGGTCCCAGCGCAATCACAGCGTCGTCCGGTACGAAGACCTCAACACCGATTATTTCCAGTTCTCCCCAAGGATAATTCAGCCCGGCCTTTTGCGGGAGGAACGCGTCCTGTCTTTTGCAGAAATTCACCTGAAAATTGGCGCCAGCCTGGCCATTCGTGAGGCAGAACGTTGTTTTAACTGTGGCCTCTGCAACCACTGCAACAACTGTCACCTCTTCTGTCCGGAAATCGCCGTGATACGCGGAAACAATCCCCAGAGTCGTCGTATTGACTATGACTACTGCAAGGGCTGCGGTCTCTGCGTGGTGGAATGTCCCCGCAATGCAATGAAGTTAGAGGAGGAACGTTTATGCAACAAGTCCTAGAGGGGAGCCACGCCGTCGCAGAGGCGGTGCGCCTGGCCAGAGCTCAGGTGATCTCCGCCTACCCCATAACCCCTCAGACCCACATCGTGGAGCGGTTGTCAGAGTACTGTGCCGACGGCACCCTAAATGCCAAATTCCTCAGAGTGGAGAGTGAGCATTCAGCCCTGGCGGCCTTGATCGGCGCCGCCACTAGCGGGGTGAGGACCTTTACAGCCACTTCATCTCAGGGGCTCGCCCTGATGCACGAACTCCTGCACTGGGCTTCCGGCGCCAGGCTCCCCATCGTCATGGCGGAAGTAAACCGGGCCCTGGCCCCAGGTTGGAACATTTGGACCGATCAGACTGACAGTCTCGCCCAGCGCGACACGGGTTGGATTCAACTATACTGTGAGGACGGCCAGGAGGTGCTGGACACCACCATCCAGGCCTTTCGGTTGGCTGAATGGGTTAACTTGCCGGTTATGGTGATATTGGATGCCTTCTTTCTTTCCCACACCTATGAACCTGTAGACGTGCCCGACCAGCGATCTGTAGACCGCTTCCTGCCTCCGTACCAACCCCGATTTCAACTGGATCTGGATAACCCTTGCGCCTTCAACCAGCTGGCCACCCCTGATGTGTATATGGAAATGCGGCGCAATGTACAAACCGCCATGGAGGACGCTTTGGCTTTCCTCGAACAGATGGAAGCGGAATTCGAAACGCTCTTCGGCCGGCGTCACGGCGCGGTGGAAGCGATCCACTGTGAAGATGCCGATATTATTTTGCTAACTTCCGGCACGGTGACCAGCACCAGCCGGCTGGTAATTAACAAGCTGCGGGAAATGGGCGAAAAGGTGGGGCTGCTGAAGATCAAGCTTTTCAGGCCTTTTCCGCTGAGCCCCATCCGAGAATTAACTGCAACCGCCGCCAAGGTTGCCGTCATCGACCGCAATTTTTCTTTTGGCGCCAGCGGTATTTTTGCCCAGGAGATAAGAGCAGCCCTCTGTAATCTGCCCGGGCATCCCCCGGTTTTCGGTTATATTGCGGGGCTGGGTGGCCGTGACATCACCCCGTCAGTGATCGAGGACATCTACTGGAGCACCAAGAATAGTCCGGCTCCCGAGTTGGAAAGTCTCTGGGTGGGACTCCACGAGGTCGATTATGCCATTGGACGCTCTTGACAGAGAATACATGTGTTCCGGCCATGTGGGCTGCCCGGGCTGCGGGGCTGCCGTTGCCATGCGCTTCCTCCTCAAGGCCCTTGGGGGAAAAACCATTATGATCATCCCTGCGTGCTGCTGGTCCATCATTGCCGGGGCTTATCCCCAGTCGACTCTCAGAATACCCGTGCTCCACACGGCCTTTGAAACCGGCGGCGCCGTGGCAAGCGGTGTCAGGGCAGCCCAGGACATCAAAGGGGACACCGAAACGACAGTGGTAACCTGGGCCGGAGATGGAGGCACCTTCGACATCGGTTTCCAGGCGCTGAGTGGCGCCGTGGAACGCAATGAGAACTTCATCTACGTCTGCTACGACAATGAGGCCTACATGAACACGGGCGCACAACGGAGCTCTTCCACTCCGTATGGTGCTTGGACCACCACCACACCCGGCCAGCACTGGAAAAGATTGCGCAAGAAAAATATTGTCGAGGCCTTGGGCGCTCACCGTATTCCATATGCCGCTACGGCAAGTATAGCCTTCCCAGAAGACCTGATGAACAAGGCCAAAAAGGCAAAGTCCATGACCGGGTCCAGATTCCTTCACATCTTTTCCAGTTGCCCAACCGGCTGGGGTATGCCGTCAGAGATGTCCATCAAGATCGCCCGAATGGCTGTTCAGACCAATATTTTTCCCCTCTATGAATTGGAAGACGGCGTTCGTTACAGTATCAACTACACCCCCAAAGGTTATCTCGTGAATGAATACTTCCGGCTACAGGGCCGGTTCAAACATTTGACCGAAGAAGATTTGGCACACATTCAAGGGATGGTTGATGAGGACTGGAGGTTGCTGCTCCGTAAAGCTGGGGTCTCGCCGGAGATGATTTAAGCGCTTTTCGGCCATGTCTTGCGCGGGGTCCTTGGCAGTCGATTGGGTTGGCCTTTATCTTTCTTTATTGGGCTTTATTGGGGGGAGATTTCGATGATCCGTGGTAATATTTCATCTGGGTCACTTTTGGTGCTTGTGTTAATGGGTTTGACTTTATTGACGCCTCGAAGTTCGGCGGCACAGTATCCCGTGAAGGATCCCTGGGACTGGCCGGCAAAAAGCACCACCCCGCAACAACAAGAAACGGTCCACAAGAAACCGTCTATTGTCACAGGGTTCTTCACTTCGATGCTCACCTTTTTTTCCAGTGTAATTTCCCCGGTTGACGGGGATCGCTGCCCCAGTTACCCAAGCTGCGCCGCTTACAGCAAACAAGCCTACGAGAAGCACGGCGCGGTTCTGGGCACACTCATGACTGTGGATCGCCTGTTTCACGAGGCCGATGAGCCTCGGTTCTCGCCCACCGTGGAAGTCCACGGAGTGAAACGTCTCTATGATCCGGTCTCCGCCAATGAGTTTTGGAAAAAGGACCGCAAAACTCAACCGACCAAGGCTGTTGAGTAGCTCATCATCGGGAACCCGACCTCCATTCCCTCCCTGTCATGTATCAGAGCCAGTTGAGAATAAATCCAGGCCCGGATGAGCTAGCTTTGAGCTGACCCCCATAAGGGAAAGGCTCAGGGCTCAAGGCCCAGTGCATAAGGTAAGAACAAGTTGACTCTAATGCAATTGAGTTGCATAATCTAATGAAACCAGGTTTTATTTGTGTTCATTCATGAGTCGTTGCAGGAATTAGTCCAGGGTAGCCCTGTGAGGCAAGTACTGCTTGTTGCCTTGTTGTTTTCATTTCTATTTCCAGCGCAGATCGCTTTCGCCCAACCCATCAAGGTGTTCGTGAGCATTTTGCCCCAGAGGTACTTTGTGGAAAAGATCGGTGGAGACCTTGTTGACGTTTCCGTAATGGTCCAGCCCGGGGCGAGCCCTGCGACCTACGAGCCGAAACCTAAACAGATGGTTGCCCTTGCAAAAACCGGGATATACTTCGCCATCGGGGTTCCCTTTGAAGCATCCTGGCTTGAAAGAATTACGGCTACGAACCCCAAGATGAGCGTTGTCCACACGGAAGCAGGCATCGAAAAGATACCGATGAAACCGCATTTCCGCCATGTGGGAGTCCGTCCACAGGTGGAGAACGACCACGGGCGCGATCACCACGGACTCAAGGATCCGCACATATGGCTCTCTCCTCCGCTCGTCATGCAGCAGGCGAGAACCGTTTTTGACGCCTTGGCCGCTTTGGACCCAGCTCATCTAGCAAATTATGAAGCCGGCTACAAGCAATTCATAATGGAACTTGTGGATCTTGACTTGGAGCTCAAAAGACTATTTCAGCGAAGTGGAGTAAACCGTGAGTTCATGGTTTTCCATCCCTCCTGGGGTTATTTCGCCCGCGCCTATGGCCTGAAGCAGGTTCCCATTGAATTCGAGGGGAAAGGACCCAAGCCTGCGGAACTGAAGGACCTCTTACAGTACGCCAAAGAACGCGACACCAAGGTGGTCTTTGTTCAGCCTCAGTTCTCTCGGCAAGCAGCCGAAACCATCGCACAATCCATAGGCGGCCAAGTTGTTTTGGTAGACCCTCTCGCTCTCGACTGGGCAAATAATTTGAGAGAGGTGGCTTCTGAGTTCAAAGACGCTCTGAAGTGAGGTGTTCATGAGTGATCCAATTATAGCGGTCCGAGATCTCTGGTTTTCATACAATGGAATACCCGTTCTGGCGGCGGTCAGCCTTCTGGTGAATCAAGGGGACTTTCTCGCCTTGCTCGGCCCCAATGGTGGTGGCAAGACTACCTTGCTCAAGCTTATGCTTGGCCTCTTGAGGCCGGATCGAGGGACGATCCACGTCTTTGGTGAACTTCCTGGGAAAAGCTCGCATCGCATTGGTTATATGCCTCAACATCTCCATTTCAACCAGAGCTTTCCCATATCGGTCTTGGACTCTGTGCTCATGGGAAGGCTAAGACCTGGCAGAGGGTGGTCTCGATACACCCAGAGAGACAAACTGGCAGCGCAACAGGCCCTGGAACGGGTGGAAATGTGGGAGTATCGAAATCGCCGGGTCGGGGAGCTCTCCGGAGGACAGCAGCAGAGAGTTTTCATTGCCAGAGCGCTGGTGGATGAACCCGAGGTACTCTTCCTGGACGAACCTACGACCAGCGTCGACACGAAGCACCAGACCGATCTCTTTCAGATTCTTAAAGAACTGAACGATACCGTAACTATTGTTGTGGTGAGCCACGACGTTGGCATTGTCTCCAGCCACGTCAAATCTGTCGCTTGCGTGAACCAACAAGTCTTTGTCCACAGCGACGCGGAAATTACCGAAGAGATGCTAGAGATGGCCTATCAATGCTGTCCGGTCGAACTGGTTGCGCACGGATTGCCCCACAGGGTCTTGCAACCGCACGAGGATGAATAAGGATTTTAGATTGCAGATTTGCGAACGACGTATGTATCTTGAAGTCGAGACTGTCGAAAAACATTTGAACCCTCCAGGTTGCGGTGTTTCTCAACCTGTAAGCAGTTGATATTACTGAATGCGCAATGGGTCAAAATGCGCAGTCAGGACTTTTTCGACACTCTCGTTATGAATCTGCAATCTGAAATCATCAATCTGAAATTGCCGTGGCGGCTCCCTAAGACGAAGTTCGAAGGACTTGATGATATGCTTGAAGCCCTCCAGTTTGAGTTTTTGAGAAACGCCCTTTTGGCCGGTTTTCTGACAAGCGTTGCCTGCGGGATCATTGGCACATTCGTTGTGGTGAACCGGATTGTGTTTCTCTCTGGTGGCATCGCCCATGCAGCCTATGGCGGCATTGGTCTCGCCTTTTTCTTTGGGCTGCCCTACTCCGTGGGTACGCTAGGCTTCGCCCTTCTCACTGCCATGGTGATGGCCGCAGTCACCCTGAAGGCCAGGCAGCGGTCAGACACTATCATTGGCGTGCTCTGGGCGGTTGGGATGGCCCTCGGGGTTATTCTTCTCGATTTGACGCCCGGTTACAATGTGGATTTAATGAGCTTTCTCTTCGGAAGCATCCTGACAGTTCCCACATCCGATCTCTGGCTAATGCTAGTTTTGGACTGCGTTATACTGTTAACTGTGGGCTATTTCTACAATGATTTCTTGGCTCTGTCATACGATGAGGATTTTGCCCAGATCAGGGGGATTCGGGTGAGATCCCTATACTTTCTCCTTCTAGCCTTGGTTGCCCTCTCCGTGGTGATGATCATCCGGATCGTGGGGCTGATCCTTGTCATTGCGTTGCTGACGATACCGCCCTACATTGCGGAAAAGTTCTCGGTCTCCCTGCTCAAGATGATGCTCTTTTCATTCATACTAAGCTGCGTATTTTCCACAGTGGGATTGTGGCTCGCTTACACCTTCAACCTGACCTCAGGAGCGACCATCATTATGGTGGCGGGGGCGTGCTTTTTCTTTTCCTTGTTCGTTGAGCTTCTGAGATCCAAGCGGATATTTTTTTCATGAGGAACCGGCGGAAGGCCAACAAGCAGTAAGTTTGCAGCGGACTGCGGCATGGTGGCACGGGGCATTATAGGTGGCCGGGGGGATGACGCTGAGACGTGGGGAAGTAGGGAGCAGGGACAGGTCAGTATGCGAGACGAGGTTCATTAAGACCCTTTCTTCACCCGAGTTCCCGTCTCGCTCGACTTCCCGTCTCCACTTGCGAACGCTTTACGCTGTACGGCGGTGAGCCGGAGGAAGACGGACATGTGTGATCAGTGTGATTATGTGTGGTTACTTGAAAATAGCGGTTTGGTCCAAACAACACATCGACTCAGCGTCCTGGAAATCATTGGAAATGGCGCCCATCCACTCAGTGCGCAGGAAATTCTCGAAACTTTGAAGCAGACTCAGGAGGTCAACCGGGTAACCATCTATCGAATCCTGGACCTCTTGCTGGAGAAGAAGTTAATTGAGCGTATCAGCGCCGGAGACCGCTCCTTTCGTTACGGTCTGGCCCCCAATGTCAACCATCAACCCCATTCGCACTTTTATTGCATTGAATGCGGTGAAATGGAATGTTTGAGCCCCGAACACATCAGCCTGGATACGGAGGGGCTTGAACGCTCTTTTCTGGGTTTGATCGAGAGAGTTGAAGTCCGTTTCGATGGCATCTGCCAGGGCTGTAGAAGGCAGTAACGACGCAAAGCACATAGCGTCATCTCTCGTCTTTCTCGCCCTGAGCGAATTGAAAACGTGCTCTTTGTACCGCAGCTCCCCCTGGCCTGGCAACGTCAAGGCAGAGAATCGATGGTCATAGACGTTCATCCAAGCAAATTCCGGAAGAACCATAAATTCTGAATAGTGTTTATGAATCGTAGGACTGGCAACTTGTGAGGGCTTTTGCTACAGCCTGTTTCACTTCTCTCGGTCCGGATAACGCTGCTGAATAGAACGCAAAGCGTCTAGCGAAGAAAAAAAGATTTCAGTGAGTTCGGGATCGAACTGTTGCCCCCGACTTTGCTCCATGGCCCTGAAGATGTCAGACTCCTGCCAGGCTTCCTTATAAGCCCTTTTAGAGGAAAGAGCGTCATATACGTCAGCGATGGCCACTATCCTTCCGAAGAGGGGGATCTCTTCGCCTTTTCTCCCTAGTGTTTTGAACTTTTGTCCCAGGAAGCTCAGTGCGGTCGCTGTAGTGGTCATATCAATCTTGCCGGGATAGCCCTCGCCGTTCCACCATTCGTGATGGTTCAGGGCCACTTCTGCTGCCGCCTCATCGAAATCCGATTTCTTGTCTATGAAAAGCCTGGCACCGAACACGGTATGTTGTTTCATAATCTCGAATTCTTCGTCAGTAAGCCGTCCAGGTTTCTGCAAAATCTTATCCGAAATGGCAACCTTGCCCACATCATGAAGCATGGCTGCCATTCGCAAGATATCCCGCCTGGACTGGATTTCTTTCTCGGGGACTCCATTCTTCCTCGCCCAGCGCTCGTATATCTCCACAGCGTAGGCCCCCACCCGGTTGACGTGGGCTCCTGTTTCCTTGGGATCTCGCAACTCCGCCATTCGGATCATTCGAAGGATGAGGGTTCGCGTCATTTGCGCTCTCTCTAATGCCACAGTGGCCATGCTGGCAAAGTGAACCATCATCCTTTCATCCTCTTCGGAGAAAGGCATTATTCTGCCGTTTTCGTTCTGAGCGTTGATGATCTGGAGCACTCCGATGACGTCCCCTCTAACGGTTTTAAGGGGAACTGCCAGTACCGACTGGGTCTTGTAGCCAACAGTCTCATCGAATCTCTGATCGAAGCGATATGGGACCGTACTTTCAAGTCTGTAGACATCGGCAATATTCAACTCCTGGCCGGTGATGGCCGAATAACCCGCTATGCTGCTCTCGTTGGTGGGTATGGCAAAGGTATTGTAAACAAGCTTCTCATCCTTGGGCAGTCTCTTTTGCAGCGTGGCATTCTGAGTATAGGTGAAGCGCAGATGACGATTGTCCCTGATATATATTGAACCCGCATCGGCATTAACAAAACGGCGGGCCTCCGTCAGTATGTGCTCCATGAGGATGTCAAGGTCTTTGACCTGATTGAGTTCAGTGCCCAGTCCGGTCAGTACCCCCAGTTTCTGTTTCTCCGTAAGCACCCGCTGAATCCCCGACGCAAGCGTTCAATCACGCCCCGTCAGCATAGATGATAGCTAGTTTCCATCCATAAATGGCCCTTTTCCGCAATCTCCGTGTCAATCAGCGGGATTTCTTGTGCGGCGTACTTGAGTACGCCTCCGCGCAATCCCTTGATTTCCTTGACCTTGCGCAAAATTGCTCATGTGTGAACTGGAAACTTTAGCTCGTGTCATCCGGAGTTTCCGGATGGACACTAGCTGGAAACAAGAAAGACAGAACCCACAACTAATGAGCAGTGAGCTGCAATTGACAACATCCGCTTAAAGGTTTGCAAGAATCGTTCCCCCTCTACACGAAAGACGAACGAATACAGTGGCCAAGAAAATGAAGGATTTTGCAGAGATCTCTCCTAACCGACCAATCGACCGCCACTTTTTCACTTGCCACCTTTTCCGCCATCCTGTAGCCTAAGATTAGCCCATTTGTTGCTTTCCAACACTATGTCTATCTTCATTATCTTATCGCTTTGGCGGGGCTGAAATTCACCGATCTCAATCTCAGTGGGCAGTGTTTTGAGAAAACTGGCATTGGTTCGGCGCCATTTGATGAGGAAAAGGCGATGAACGTTGGGGAAAAAACAAAAAACCGACTCACAACCGATTCAGAGATGTTGCCCGAGCACTACACTGAATTAAAGGAACCGGAACCGATATCCACGGCAGATGAGGAATCGATTGGGATCGCTAAGGAGGAGTGGGAGCGAACTTTTGACATCATACCGGACCCGATAGCAATCGTGGACAGATACTACCGCATTATCTGGCTTAACAGGGCGATGGCCGATAGATTGGAGATCGAACCGGAAGAGGGAGTTGGGCTGACCTGTTTCGAATTCATTCACGGAACAAACAGACCGCCGTCATACTGCCCTCATACCAGACTACTGGCCGACGGCCAGAAGCATACGGCGGAGTTTCATGAGAATTGTTTGGGCGGCGACTTCCTCATTACTGTCTCTCCCTTTTGTGACCCTGAGGGCGGGTTGATCGGGAGCATTCACCTGGTTCGTGACATCACCGAGAGCAAGCGGGCTGAGGCAGAGTTGCGCAAGCGCACACATGATCTTGGTGAGCGACTCAAGGAACTAAATTGCCTTTTTGACATTTCCAAACTGATTGAGACACACGGACTCTCGTGGGACGAGATGTTTCAGGGGATAGCGAACTTAATTCCACCCGCCTGGCAGTATCCTGAGATCACTTGCGCTAGGGTTATCTTGGGGGAACAAGAATATAGGACGGAAAACTTTAGAGAAACGAATTTTAAACTGTCCAGAGAAATCTCTGTCCATGGCGAAGACATGGGAGCTTTAGAGGTCTTTTACTTGCAGGAAAGGCCTCAAAGCGATGAAGGGCCCTTTCTCGAGGAGGAAAGAGGCCTGATAAATGCCATCGCCGAGCGGTTCGGTAGACTCCTCGAGCGCAAGGAGGCAGAGGAGGCCGTCCAAGAAGCTTACGACCATCTAGAAATGCAGGTCGAGAGACGAACGATAGAGCTGGCAAAGACCAATGAGGAATTACGGGTCGAAATAGCAGAGCGTAAGCGGGTTGAAGAGGCTTTGCGAAAAAGCGCGGAGAAATTGGAGGCGTTTGCCTACTCGGTAATGCACGATCTCAAAAGTCCATCCGTGGGCATCTATGGACTTACAGAGCTTCTTCACAAGCACTACAAGGATGTGCTCGATGAAAGGGGAAGGAACTACTGCGATCAAATCTTGAAAGCTGCCGTTCACCTGGCCGCACTCATTGAAAAGATAAATACTTACATCATCACAAAAGAAGCCCCGCTAAACATCGTCAAGAACAATGTAAAAGAGACCCTGCAAATCGTGAGGGGCGAATTCTCTCCAAGGCTGGCTGTTCGTCAAATTAAGTGGGTGGAACCCGAGACCATGCCGGAGGTAAAGGTTGATAATTTGTCAATTCTAAGAGCGTTTAGAAATTTTGTGGACAACAGCTTGAAATACGGCGGAGAAGATCTAAGCGAGATTAGAATTGGACATCAGGAATCTGAAGAGTTCCATATTTTTTCGGTGAGCGACAATGGCGCCGGCATCAGAGGGGGTGATTATGAGAGACTCTTTGCACCCTTTCGCAGAGATGACCTCTCCAATGGTGTCGAGGGGGCCGGCCTTGGTTTAGCCATTGTGAGTGAAATAGCGGAACGACATAAAGGCAGAGTCTGGGCGGAGCCCGATAAGGGTAAAGGGACAACATTTTATATTTCCATCTCAAAAGATCTTTGAGCACCAATTTAGCCCTTTGACCCCAGACAAACTGCACCTTCGGCCCTTCGAACCGACCGTGGCTGCGTTCGGCCACCAGCCGGATAGTGGTAGAACTCTAGTCGTAGAAATGGGGAAGACAGGAGAAAGGAGGACACAGCTTTGGCCTGGACAATCGACGATGCCGTTGTCAGCAAGACTTTGAAAGATGCCAAAATCCACATTCTCGAGGTGTCTTTCCGGTTGGGTCATCTTGCTCCTAAGATTAGAATAAGACTGTTTCGGTATCCGGGTGACAAAGAAATCTACTTTGAGCAAAGCCACTTCATGAAATCCCCTGAGCAACCAGATGTTCATTTGCCTGAAATGAAATCTGACAGCAATGAAGCATATGCCTTAACTCATGCTGTTGAAGGGCTTACTCACCCCTACGAGCAAGCTGTAAAGCAAGGACACGAGGCCTCTGAGGCCTGGCTGATCGCGAATGAGGACTTCTGACGTGGACATCAGGTCATCACCGAATACGATGATTTGATTAGTTTGCCACTCATCAGGTTTCTTGAGGGACGAAACATTTTGGAAGTCTTGAACTTTGAGGCTGATCTGAGAGAGTGCATGCTGTGTGAACACAGGTGCGGTGTAGATCGTATGTCCGGTGAACGGGGCGTCTGTGGTTTGGCAGGCCCCGTTATCGCATCCAGGACCCTGCACCCCGCTCCTCCTGAAAGTTACACCATCTTCGTGGCGGGTTGTAACTTCAAGTGCTTGAACTGCCAGAACTGGACCATATCCCAGTATCCAGATAACCGAATGCCCGTTGATGGCTATGTGGATACGGAATGCCTCGCCTTCGAGTCGATCAGACAACTCGAGTCGCACGCAGGAACGCGAATGGGCGCCGACAGGATTTTTTTCTCCGGGGGTGAGCCCACAATTCACCTCCCCTTCATCGAGAAAGTCGTAGCAGCTGCCAGACGGAGCAGGCCGGGGCTCAAGGTCAACTTCGACACCAACGGCTTCATGACGGAACCATCTCTCAAAAGGGTGCTGAGCTTCACTACGTCCATAACTTTTGACATAAAGGCTTTCTACGACGACAGCATGAAGGCTATCACCGGGGCGCCGGTTGAGCCTGTTCTGAGAAACGCCGAAATCGTCGCCAAGACTGCCAGGGAAAAACTGTGGGAGTATCGGATAGTTGCCATACCGGAGGTAAACGAGGAGGATATCGATCCCATTTGTCTTTTTCTTGCTTCGTTTGCAAAAGACCTCCCTGTCGCTTTTCTTGCCTTCAGGCCCAACTTCGTGCTGGACGAACACCCGGGGGCCTCACGAGAACTCATGAGGAGATGCGTTGAGCAGGCCAAAACGGCCGGCTTACGAAACGTGACCTCCGCGGGCGTCACAGGTATACGGGGAAAGATCGGTGTTGTTTCAGACAAGGTGGTAGAAACCTACAACAGGAAGGGGGCCAGGATAGCCGCCTCATATGCCCGCTCAAAAGGCTGTACGACTCAGCCCAGGGACTGCTCCGGATGCTCCTCCATGAACATGTGCCCGATTAAGGGATATATCCCCCAAAGGAGTTGCTAATGACTCTAGGCGCTATGTGCCACGCTCCATGCTCTCAAAGGCGCGATAAGCCGCCCCCAGCAGGGCCGCCTGTTCATCAAGGATTACCTTAACGGGTATTTTTTCCAGAAGCTCCGAAAACCTTCCCTTGTTGGTAAATGCCCTCATGAAGATGGATTCCTTTAATTTAGGAAGTATTTTAGGGGGAATCCCACCGCCTAGGTAGACACCTCCAGTGGTCATTGCCGTCAAGGCCAGATTTCCAGAAACTGCTCCCAATATGGAGACAAACGCATTCAGCGAATCCACGCACAGGGGGTGTTTGTCAGCCAGCGCAGCTGCAGTGATCGCCCTCGCCGGATCCATTCCTTGGATGTTCCTGGCCAGCCAGGCAGGTTCCCGGTATCGACCGGTTTCCTTGAGACATGTATAGATGTTCACCAAACCGGGACCTGACAACACTCTCTCTGTGCTAACGTGCCCAAAACGTTGATGAAGGCAGCGCCACAATTCAACCTCTGCTTCATTGTTCGGAGGAAAATCCGCATGCCCAGCCTCTGAAGCGACGGGGATGTACTTTCCGTCTCGAAAGATAAGCAATGCTTGTCCTAGACCTGTTCCTGGAGCTACGACTGCAAAGTTATTCCCTTTTTTCGTCTTGACATTGTTTAAGGAAAAGAGCTCCCGGCTCATCAGCAGAGGAACGGCCACAGCCGTGGCCGCCAAGTCATTGATCAGGGTCACATGGGGCCACTTGAAGCGGTTCTTTATTTGGACTTCAGAGACATCCCAGGGCAGATTGGTGGTTTTGCTCCGCCCATTGATCACTGGACCGGCAACACCAAAGCATGCACTGGTAACCGCTGTCTGATGCTTGGCAAGGAATTGCTCCACTATATTTTCAAGATGATGAGCCTCCTGGCTGGGATAGCTCTCAATTATCTTGGCCAAAGGACGTCTTTTCCCTTTGCGGAAGAGTCCCAGGTTTGTTTTGGTCCCGCCAATGTCGCCCGCCAACACCAGAGTTTCCTTTGCAGCACTTGTCATAGTTGTCTCCTGTGATCTTTCAGAGGTCAGGTGAGCAAGTGCCAATACCACCGCTTCATTTTTGATTCTTCCGGTTCTTGCCCAGTTAGCAGCTCCCAATCTTAATCGCCAACGAATCGCACAGGCAAGGAGGGCTGCGAGACAAAGAACATCTGAGCCACCTTTAACCCTAACCTTGCATACCTGCGTCGAGGAAAAACGCGCAAGAGCGCGCTAGATGTGGCCGCGCGCAGGCTCGGACAGGTAGAGGCGTACTTGACCGTACGTGAAGTCCTGTCTGAGGCGAGCACAGCCGCAGATGGCGTGCTATCGAGCGAACGCAGCGGTTTTTACCGTTGTAGGTATGCAATGTTAGGGTTTAATTCTTCTACCTCAGCTTTTCACTCGTGTGATGTCCTGTAAATTCGTTTACATAATTTTAGGTGGGTCATACACTACATAATTTGGCAGAATTCGCAAGGGGTATCGGCTCGATTTTAAGGCAGGATTGCCCGATGGCAAACTTATGTTTGGCAATTTGAAATTTATTAGAAAGAATATCAGCAATATTTAAGTTAAAGTTCCCTCAAATCTTTCTTCCGGCTTTTGGTTAGTACCTAAAACCTTAAAAAGCCTCTTTAAACGTTGGTATACTCTCATTTGAAAAAGTTGTTTCTCACAATCCTCACACATCTTCTTTGCAAATTGTATCTGAGATGCATCAAGTAACTGAGGAATTAAATAAGCTTTGTCGATTATCTGATGCTGTGGACAGTGCCCACGGCTGTAATATTGACATTTTTCCCAGGCTAGTTCTTTCATAGCACCGCCTCCTATGGAAGACACAAGGTCCTGAGGGTCGATTATCAAACTGGAGAAATCATTATCGTGGTCTGGAAGAGAGACCAGGACCCTAGGTTGAGATGAAACATTATGATTTTTTTAATGCCTCATTAAATTACGTTTTTCGTGTAATGTAAATACGAAAAATTCGTAGACTTGTTAATTTTTTGTTGGTTTTTTGTTAATTTCTTGCAAAGATTATCCCATGACCTATACTGCACCTGTCCGATATTTCCTGGATCGCCGCCGGGAGGCCGTGACGGTGGTTGCGCCACCGGGCAACCGCAGGTTCTCGGATCTCTAACAGGACTTTCAGAGACAACTGGCGTTATGTTGGGTTTGCTTAAGAAAATCATAGTGTTATCGTTGCAGATATGTAGCCCCTGTATTTGCTGCTAAAATATGTCAAAATAAATAGAATAATATTAATTTAATATTGATTTTTTTGTTGCATTGTAGACCCTGGAGTATATAATGTTCTCATGGCTCATCTGTACAAAAAGATTATCAGGGGCAAAACCTACTGGTACCTGCGCGAGGTCCATCGCGTCGAGGGCAAGGTTCGGGTCAAGTGGCAGAAGTATCTCGGCACTGCCGAGACCATCCTCGCCAGACTGGAGCGTGCAGAAAAAGCCGGGCAACCGGCCCGGCTCAAGACCGAGTCGTTTGGAGCTCTGTTTGTCGCCAACAGCCTCGAAGAGGAGCTCGATAGCATTGGCATCATCGACAGTGTCGTTGCCAGAGCCCGCAACGAGAAAGGACCCACGGTTGGCGAGTACTTCTTCTACGCCTGGGCCAACCGGATGATCGCCCCCAGAAGCAAGCGTGCTCTCGAGGACTGGTACCGTAAGACCGCCATTGAGCACATCCGCCCTGTTGATCTCAAGGAGCTCTCCTCCGAGCGCTACTGGGAGAAATGGGACCGGGTTGGTGAAGAACAGATTGAGGAGATCGGCAGGAGGTTTTTTGAGAAACTGTGGAGCCAACGCCGACAGGGCCTGGAGAGCCTCCTTTTTGATACCACCAATTACTTCACCTACATGGCCACCAAGAGCGAGCTGGCCGTTCGCGGCCATAACAAAAGCGGCAAGCATCACCTGCGGCAGGTGGGAGTGGGTCTGTTGGTGGACCGGCAGACATCGCTGCCGCTCTACTACACACTCTATCCTGGCAACTTGCACGACTCTAAGCTGTTGCATCAAGTCATCGACGAGCTCTTTGGGGTGTTCATGGGCTTTGCCGAAGGCGACAGAGAGCTGACGGTTGTCTTCGACAAGGGGATGAACTCCGCGGAGAACATGGCCCTGATCGACAGCCAGCGTCAGGTCCACTTCATCACCACCTATGCCACCTACTTTGCCGAAGAACTGGCACGGCTCTCTGCCAAACACTTCCTGCCGGTGGACAGCCCAAAGAACCGCAGACTCCAGCGCAAAGGGCGAGAAGACGATCGGCTCACAGCCTATCGGACTACCCGCAATCTCTGGGGCCGGGAACGCGCGGTGGTGGTCACCTTCAACCCGGTGACCAAGCGAAAGAAGATCCACGACTTCACCAGAAAGATGGAGCGAGTGCGGGCCGAGCTCATCGAATACCGCAGGAAGTACCGCAACCAAGAGCCCCAGTGGCGAAGCGGGAAGACGATCGTCTCTCGTTACCGGAGGCTCTGTGAAGAGCTGCATATCGGTCACCAGTACTTTCGGCTCAGCTTTACCGGCAGCACCATGAGCTTCCGCAAGGACACCAGCGAGATCGCAGCGGCCCAGGCAGTAATGGGAAAGAACATCATCGTCACTGACAACCATGACTGGAGCACCGATCAGATTGTTCTCGCCTCTTTGGATCGCTCCAAGATTGAGCAGCAGTTTCGAGTCAGCAAGTCAAGCTGCCATGTGCGGGTCAACCCCATGTATCATTGGACAGACAGCAAAATCCGCTGCCATCTGCTCACCTGTGTGATTGCCCTTGCATCCATCCGAGTCCTCGAGCTCAAAGTGGGCGGTGGCCACAGCGGCAAGACAATCATGGAGGAGATGGCCAATCTCGACTGCGTGCTGTCGTGGCGCAACGGCGCAACGTCACCCGAGGTGCACATTGAAGAACCGAACGAGGTTCAGGCTCAGGTTCTGGCTGCCTTTGGATACCGGGTACGGGACGGTTCGGTTCTACAGGTTGTATCCTAACTTTTGTCACGATTACGGCATGTTGTGAAGTGTGTCCGCACCTGTCTCTGAAAGTCCTGTCTAACAGTACGCCGCAGGGTGCGAGACCCGAGGACGCGTGGAAGTACGTCCATATCCGCGGTCCAAGCAGCTGATTCGTAAAAGATCCTGGCTAGTTAGTGTCCATCTGGAAACTCCGGATGACGCGAGCTTAAGTTTCCAATTCATAAATGAGGAATTTTAGGCAAGGTCTAGGAAATCAAAGGATTGCGCGGAACCTACTCAATTACGGAGCACAAGAAATCCCGCAGATTGATCCGCCTGAGGCGGAGAAAAGGGCCATTTATGGATGGAAAGTTATGTTGAACTCTCGCTCTAGTGGGACACCTACTATCAATGGCAGTTGGATGTCGACAGGAGAGTCTACCCGATAACGCGTAGACGATACTATACGTCAATCCTGGTCCAAAGCTTCACGAACTACCTGGAGCATCTGTTTCATTTCATAGGGCTTGCCAATGAATCTCCTGGCTCCGGCTTTCACAGTCTCTTTCCTAGGTCCAATGTGCGAATAGCCACTGGAGATGACAACCTTTGCCTTGGGATTTATTTTGAGAAGCCCCTCAAGACACTGTCTACCACTCATCCCCGGCATGATCATATCCAGAATTACCAGATCGATGTGTCCCTGTTCCTTGCGGTAGAATTCCAACGCGGTCTCTCCGTCGGAGGCGGTAAGCACCGTGTAGCCAAATCTGAAAAGCATCTCCTTTCCTAGTGTTGTGTAACAGAAATAACATTATATAATCTTTCAAGCTTCTCGAAGATTGATTCAGCCGTTGCCGTCCAGACAAAAGGTTTTGAATCTCGGTTGTAGCTTTTGACGAACAGATCAATTTTTTCTGCAAGCTCCTTGGTGCTGCGGAACGATCCCCTGCGAATCGCCTTGCGGGTGACGATACCGAACCATGTTTCCACCTGGTTGAGCCAGGAGGAGTAAGTTGGGGTGAAATGGGGATGATACCTGGGTCTTTTTGCAAACCAAGCCCGAATCTTCTCGTGCTTGTGGGTGGTGTAGTTGTCCATAATGATATGGATATCCATCTCAGAGGGCACATTGACGTCAATGTGACGCAGAAACTGCAAAAACTCCTGATGACGATGCCGTTTCTTAGGCTTGACAAGCACACCGCCCGTGGCCACATCTAGAGCGGCGAAAAGCGTCAACGTTCCATGGCGGACATAATCATGAGTGTAGCCTTCAGCGTAACCGAAACCAAGGGGAAGGGTCGGTTGAGAACGCTCAAGGGCCTGACATTGGCTTTTTTCGTCCACACACAGTACCAAAGCGTTTTCAGGTGGATTCAGATACAGCCCCACAACATCGCGTACCTTCTCCACGAAAAACGGATCGGTGGAAAGCTTGAAGGTGTTCCTCAGATGGGGCTTGAGTCCAAATGTTCGCCAAACCCGGCAAACCGTCATATGGGAAACCCCGATTTCGTCGGCCATGGTGCGGGTGGACCAATGGGTCTGCCCTGGCGGTTGGCTTTGCAAGGTCTTGTGAATCAGTGCCGCTACCTTTTCGTCCAAAACAGAGCGTGGGCGGCCCGGACGGAGTTCATCCTGCAAACCTCCGAGGCCCTTTTGCGAATATCGCTTGCGCCACCTGCCAACCGCGATCCGCGACAGGCCAACCTTTTCGCTGATCTCCTGGTTACGAAGACCATCGGCCGCAAGCAGGATGATTCTGAAACGCCTGCTCAGACCGCTTGGTATAGAGCGGGAGCGCACATAGGATTCAAGTTGCGCCCGTTCTTGCTTTGTCAACGAAATAACTGGTGCAATTCGCCCACGTTTTCCCATTTGATACCTCCTGTAGAATCTCATTTCAATTGAACCGACAGGAAGGTATCAAAGGTGGTCTAAAAAGTAAAGTTATTTCTGTTACACAACACTAGC
>Ga0209536_100005637_pt1 | contig 19399 bp, 10 predicted proteins | sample DeeMarSeWOR28_12_FD_187461 | JGI IMG/M metagenome (GOLD analysis project Ga0209536, IMG submission 187461) | Marine sediment microbial communities from White Oak River estuary, North Carolina - WOR-2-8_12 (SPAdes) (version 2) | ecosystem: Environmental > Aquatic > Marine > Intertidal zone >...
TAGCAACCACCAATATAACCTCTGATTACTATCAGGCTGATGAAGAGTGGTGGCAGGCAGCTTACAACGATGGTCAGGGGAAAATCTATATCAGCACGCCTGAGTACGATGAGAGCGTAGGAACCACTAGCGTTTTGGTTGCTATTCCGATCATCAATGAAAGAAATAATGAAGTTATAGGTGTCCTGCGCACAACGCTTTCTGTAGAGAAGCTGATTTCAGCAGTAGTAGAAGCAGAAAGCATTGGCGAGACCGGCAAAGTAGATATCATCTTCCCTGGCGAGCCAACAATGCAACTGCATGGGAGGCAGTTCGAAGAAGCGCATCCGGTAATGATGACAAATATCGATGAGCTGGAGCAATCTGATCAGATTTTCACAACTGCATTTTACGAAGGTAAAAATGTTATTTTTGCATTAACCACGGTCAAAACTATCGCCAATGTACCTGAAGTCAACCAACTGGACTGGAAGACAGTGATCTACCAAGATGAGGTCGAAGCCCTAGCACCAGTTCGCGAACAAACGCGAACAACAAGTTTTTTGGGAACGTTCCTGGCCGGCATTGCTATTTTGCTCTCTCTCGTGGTTTCACAGCGCATGGCAAAACCGATCCTCAATCTGACGGAAACAGCCAATGAAGTAGCCACCGGCAATCTGGACGCGCAGGCAACGGTTGAATCCCAAGATGAAATTGGCCAGCTAGCGGAGACATTCAACACAATGACCACCCAGCTAAAAGAAACGCTTGCTGGGCTGGAACAGCGTGTTGCAGAACGTACCGCAGAACTGGAAGAGAGTTCATTACACCTCCAAAAGCGAGCAACGCAATTCCAAACGATTGCGCAACTAGCCAGGATCATATCTACTATCCAGGATATGGACACCCTGCTCACCAGAATAACGCAACAAATAAGTAAGCAATTCGGCTTCTACCATGTGGGTTTGTTCCTACTGGATGAAAGCGGCACGTACGCCGTTCTCAGCGCCGCTAACAGTGAAGGTGGACAACGCATGTTGGCTCGCAAGCACCGCCTGGGTGTGGGACAAACCGGCATTGTGGGCTACGTCACAGGGACAGGTAACCCGCGCATCGCACTGGACACGGGGGCTGATGCCGTTTACTTTGATAATCCCGACCTGCCTGACACTCGTTCCGAGATGGCCCTGCCGCTTCGCGTGGGCAATAGAGTGATCGGTGCGTTGGACGTGCAAAGCACGGAACCAAAAGCTTTTTCCGAAGATGATATTGAAGTGCTGTCCATTCTTGCTGATGAAGTCGCCATTGCCATCGAAAACACGCGGCTGTTTGAAGAATCACAACGCGTACTGTCAGATGCGCAGAGCGCATTTGGTGAATTCACGAAGGATGCCTGGAAGCAATTCACGGCCAAACGAAAACCCATTGGATACGAATACTCAGGCACAGCCATTCGCCCGCTGGAAAAATCGATTTCAAGTGTTGAGACACAACAATCCTTTCAGACTGGCACACTAATTGTTGACAAGAAAGCTAAGGCACTGGCTGTGCCAATCAAGCTGCGTGATCAAGTGGTCGGCACGATGAATATAAGGTTGCCAGAAGACAGGCGATGGGACGCGGATGAGATTGAAATAATAGAAGCCCTGGCCAATCGTGTTGGTATCGCCATTGAGAGCGCCGCATTACTCGAAGACTCTCGACGACGTGCAGCCAAAGAACAACAAATAGGTGAGATCAGCGCTAAAATCGGCGCTTCTATCAACCTTAGAAACGTACTACAGACAGCAGTAGAGGAGCTTGGGCAAAACATCCCTGGTTCAGAAATAGTGATTGAATTTAAAAAAGATCAAGAAAAATCTCAGGGAATTGTTGCAGGAGCAGGAGAATAAGATGAAAGATTGGTTTAGAAAAATTTTATTCTCAGAATATGACCAGGATCCTCGTTTTATTGCTCTGGTCCAGATAATCTTGGGAGTCAGTGCATTTTCGGCAATTGGGATAGCAATAAGTTTGTTGGCAACAAGAGAGTACAGTGAAAATTCCATCACAGTAAATATTGTTTTTACGATAGCCACATTTTCACTTGTCTTTTTAGGGCTGACTTTCCGCTCCATGCTTTGGCCTGGTAAATTATTCCTGCCTGCTGCTATGTTAATTGCTGTTCCGTTCATCGCAACCCAGGCCCATGGTTTACACGATTCGGCAATCCCGCTATTCCCAGTCATAATCGTCATTACCACACTGCTAATTGGCCAAAGAATTATCCCCTGGATTACCAGTATGACGCTTATTGGGATATGGGCTGTTGCTTATTCTGACATGACTGGTATCACCGATTCCATTATTGCCGCAAGAACCGGATTTGATGACGTTGCTGTGATTTCTTTCGGTCAGATCATAGCCGCGGCTACCTTGAACGGCTTGATGACAAGATTAAATCGCACGCTCGCACAATCCCGCCAAAATGAGCAGGCACAAATCCAGGCAAACCAAGAACTGCGCGCCTTGCAAGCATCTCTTGAAGAGCGAATTGCTGAACGAACCGCAGAGCTTGAAGAAGCCAATCAACGAAACGAGCAACGTGCTCAACAATTTGAGGCAATTACCCTGGTAGCAAATGCCATTTCATCCATTCGCTCATTAGATGAGTTGCTACCAAAAATTACCGAACTCATAAGTCAAGAGTTTGGATTTTATCATGCTGGCATTTTTCTCAATGACGCAAACAATGAATATGCCGTTCTGAGTGCTGCTAACAGCGAAGGTGGACAACGCATGTTGCAACGTAACCATCGGCTCAAAATCGGTGAGCAAGGTATAGTAGGTTATGCGACCAGCACTGGCAAGCCCCGTATTGCATTGGATGTAGGTGAGGACGCCGTCTACTTTGACAATCCGGATATGCCTGAAACGCGCTCGGAAATGGCGCTGCCGTTAAAAGTTAGTGAAGAAATTGTTGGCGCCCTGGATGTGCAAAGCAAGGAAGCCTCTGCATTCTCAGAAGAAGATGTCAATGTACTTACGCTATTGGCCGATCAGGTTGGACTGGCAATCGAAAACGCCCGTCTTTTTGACCAGGCGCGCAAGTCGATAGCAGAATCAGAGGCCCTTTACCGCCAATACATTCGTCAAGCCTGGGGCAGGTTACCAAAAGAACAAGATTTGGCTGGCTTTCAATATTCTTCTCTGGGCTCCACTCCCCTAAAGGTCCAAACTTTTGATGTGATCGAGAAAGAGGTAGCGAGAGCAAAAGAAGAAAAACCACAGGCCTCTGTGCCGATTTCCATACGTGGAGAAGAGATCGGAACACTCACTGTACGAATTCCACAGGCGACAAAATTGAATGAAGATCAAATGGACTTGATCAATGCCGTAGCGGAACGTGTGGCTCTCTCTGCAGAAAATGCGCGTCTTTTTGAAGAAACAACGCGTCGAGCAGAACGTGAGCGTCTGGTATCTGATATCACCGTGAAAATCCGAAGCTCAAACGATCCAGAAACCATGATTCAAACCGCGCTAAACGAGCTTAAAACTGCACTTAGCGCAACAGAAGTCAAATTGATCCCTCATACGCTACAAAAGTCCAATGCGAGAAATAAAACTGAAATTCCACAAACAAAGAGTTCTAACCGAAAAGGCAAGAAAAGAAAAGGAGAGGAAGAATGACCTACACAATTGCCGTCTCCAATGAAAAAGGTGGAGTAGCTAAGACCACAACAACCTTATCCCTTGGCGCTGCACTGGCCGAGGTGGGTCAAAAGGTTCTTTTGATCGACCTTGACCCCCAGGCCAATTTAACACTGGCAGTGGGGCTTGAGATCAACGAAACAACTATATCGGCCAGTAATATCCTGGTTGAGAATGCCCCTTTGCTGCAAGCGATAAAAAATACTGAGATCGAGAATATTGATATTGTTCCCTCACACTCCAGTATTGAGAACGCCGAGCAATATCTCCCAATGCGTACCAACTATATCGCTACTATGCATCGTGCCATACAAAGTGCATCCCCTCTTCCTTATGACTTTATCCTGTTTGACTGCCCTCCTTTTCTGGGAGCAATCACGCATAACGCGCTTGGCGCATCTAAATTACTCATAATACCTACACAGGCAGAGTTTTTCTCAGCGTATGCACTTCGAAACATGATGAGTACAATCCGGAGGGCGAGGCAAGAGAACAACCCCGAGCTTTCCTATCGCATTCTCATCACAATGCTCGACCGCCGAAACCGTACACATCGAAACATTGAAGAGCAGTTAAAGAATACGTTTGGCGAAGGATTATTTGAAACCGTTATTGAAATCGACACAAAACTTAGAGAAAGCCCGATCGCAGGCATGCCAATAACACAATACAAATCTGGCACTCGCGGCTCACAACAATACCGCGTCCTGGCACGGGAGTTAATGGACTATGTCAAAGAAAAAAATAAACAAAAGACTTGATAAGCTATTCGAAGACATAAATAAAGATGTGGGGACACCGGCTGAAGCTACAAAAAGAAGCGGTGAGGTATTAAAACCTCTCTCTCCTTCAGAAAAAGCTTCACTTGATACGCCGGAGCCGTTTTCCAATGATGATCTTTCAGTTTTGGAAGATATATCTCCCGTGTCAGATCAGCAAGCTCTCAGATCGCCTTCTGCCATGCTGTCTACAGCATTCCGAACCGATGAAAATAGTTGGGCGACTTTAAAGGTAGTTGATGACACAGAGCAACGCAAATGGGGGTCGGAGGAGCAAATGTTGGTCAGGCAAGTGGCGGACCAACTCTCGTTGGCATTGGAAAATGCGCGCCTTTTCCAGGAGGCCCAACGTCGCGCAAGCGAGATGGCAGCTCTGGCAGAAATCGGTCGCGAAATTTCAGCGACACTCGAGTTGCAGGCTGTTCTCGAACATATTGCTAGACGTGCACATGAGATCCTGAATGCTGTTACTACCGCGGTGTATGTTCCAGACCCTGAATTTAAAACTCTTTTGGCAATTGCTGCCATTGGTGAGGAAGTAGATGAAATTAAGAGCGATCCGCTAAAAATAGGACAGGGAATTCTGGGCAACATTGCACTCACAAAAGTTGGGGAAATTGTCAACGACGTGACAAACGACTCGCGCGCAATCACAATTGATGGCACCGAAGACGTATCAGACGAGCACCTCATGGCTGCTACCATTTTGACGAAAGATCATCTTAATGGTTTAGTTGTCGTTTGGCGTGTTGGCGCAGGTCAAGAATTCTCGCAACAAGAATATGAATTTTTAGAGAGTCTGGCACAACAGGCGGCTTTTGCTGTAGAAAATGCCCGTCTCTTTGAAGAAACAAAGAGACGCAGCGAAGAACTTGCCTACATTAACGAAATTATTTCCGCTGCCAGCCAAACGCTGGATACGAGCTCAATCCTTGAAATAGTCATGAACAAGGTGCTTGAAATTACCGAATTTGATGGGGGCCTCATCACATTGTTCAATGAAACGCGTGGAAAATTGGAACGCGCCATACGTATTGGAATGCCTGGAGATTCTCCAGAAGACCCGGCTCAAGGTCTTGATGGGTCGCTATGCGATCATGTCCATCGTAATGGGGAAACATTGGTCATACAAGATATAGGCACAAGCCTTCCGTCAGGCGTTAGCGCCCAGGGCGATATAGAGGCAGGATTACATGGCTATATCGGTATTCCAATCGAGGCAAAAGGTCAAACCCTAGGGACATTGTGTCTCTTCCGTTATGCCAATGAGGGTATCCCTGAAAATATCGTCAGCCTAGCACAAACCATTGGCGGCCAACTTGGCTTTACCCTTGAAAACGCTCGCCTGTTCGATGAAAGTCGCAAATTCCGATTGGGGCTGGAACGCTCTGCCGATGCCGTATTCTTGACAGATATTAACGGCACCATCGTCTACGCAAACCCCAGCTTCGAAAAAATCTATGGGTTCTCATTGGATGAAGTCATTGGGCAAAACCCGAGAATTATCAAATCGGGTACATCTTCCCAAGAATACTATAAGAACTTTTGGGATACATTGCTGAACAGAGAAACGGTTGCAAACGAAATCGTAAACAAAACAAAAGATGGAAAACTCGTTCCAATTGAAGCAACAAACAGTCCCATCCTAGATGAAGGTGGAAATATTCTTGGTTTCTTGGCAATCCACGCAGACATTACCAAGCGCAAAGAAGATGAGGAAGCGCTGCAACGGCGAAACGAATACCTGGCTGCCTCCTCGGAAATTGGCCGCCTCGTCACTTCCACGTTGGACATGGAAGCGATTTTCACACGATCGGTGAACCTGATTGTTGAACGTTTCGGTTTCTACTACGCAAGCATTTTCATTATCGAAGAAACTGGCTCCAACGCCGTTCTTCAAGAAGGAACAGGGAAAGTAGGGGTAAGGCTAAAGGAGAACAGGCACGCCCTGCCTGTTGGATCCAACTCAACCGTTGGTAAAGCAACCGGCAACGGTGAAGTAGTTGTTGTCAATAACGCCGCAACGGACAGCCTTCATAAGCACAATCCCCTGTTGCCGGAAACAAAAGCGGAAGCAGCTATTCCATTGAAAATCGGGAGCCGCGTTATCGGCGCACTGGACATACAGTCAACCGAGGCGAATGCGTTCACTGAAGATGAGATCGCCATTTTACAAATTCTGGCCGACCAAATCGCCGTCGGGATTGATAATGCGCGCTCCTACAACCTCGCTCAGCAAGCTGTAGAGGAGATGCGCGAAGTAGATCGCTTGAAGAGCCAGTTCCTAGCAAATATGAGTCATGAGCTTCGTACACCGCTCAATTCGATCATTGGATTTGCGCGTGTCATCCTAAAGGGGATTGACGGCCCTATCACTGATTTGCAACAACAAGACTTGACCGCCATCTTCAATTCCGGCCAACACCTGCTCGGGCTCATCAATGATGTCCTTGATTTATCTCGTATTGAAGCCGGCAAGATGGATTTGACATTTGATGAAGTCAACATGACAGATTTGATTTCCAGCGTTATGTCCACCGCGGTCGGGTTGATCAAGGACAAGCCCATTGAGCTGAAGCAGGATATTGATGCCGACCTGCCTACGGTCCGGGCAGATGCGATGCGCGTACGCCAGATCTTGATCAACTTCCTGTCAAACGCTTCCAAATTCACTGATGAAGGGCAAGTTCTTGTCAAGGCATATGTGGAGGAAGTTAAAAAAGAAACTATGGTAACGGTGAGTGTAACCGACACCGGCCCGGGCATCTCAGAAGAAGATCAATCCAAGCTCTTCCAGGCGTTCTCACAGGTTGACGCATCCCTTACCCGAAAGGTTGGCGGTACAGGGCTTGGACTTTCAATCTGCCAGCACTTCATACAGATGCACGGCGGACAAATTGGGGTGCACAGTGAGGTTGGTGAAGGAAGTACTTTCTACTTCTCGGTTCCAGTCTTCGAGACCAAATCTGCTTCGTCAGGGGATGACGCTAACAGGATAATCCTTGCAATTGATGATGATCCGCAAATCATCAACTTGTACAAACGGTATTTGGAACCGAAGGGCTTTCAGGTAGTCGGGCTTAGCGATCCGTCCAAAGCCAGGGAGCGCGCGGAAGAGCTGAAGCCTTTCGCCATCACCCTGGACATTATGATGCCAGGATATGACGGCTGGCAAGTGCTCACCGACCTGAAATCTTCCTCCGAAACGCGAGAGATTCCGGTTATTGTTTGCAGTATCGTAGAAGATGAGAATAAAGGGTTTAGCCTTGGCGCTGCAGATTATCTTCTCAAGCCCATTCTTGAAGAAGACTTGTTATCTTCACTCGATCGTCTCAACGGGGATGGCAGCATCAGAGAGGTATTGGTCATTGACGATGACCCCAATGATCTGCGCCTGTTGGGCAAGATGATTTCCGAACAGGGCAAATACAAAGCCACTCTGGCAGAAGGTGGGCCAGCCGGGTGGAACACGATCACAGCCAAGGCCCCGCATGCAATTGTATTGGATCTCTTCATGCCAGAGTTAGACGGATTTACTATTCTCGAACAATTGCGTAGCGATAAAGAACTTAGGAGCATACCTGTTGTCGTAATCACTGGCGCAGACCTGACCGCAGAACAACAAAAGCAACTAGATAACCTAGGGCAACGATTGTTACAAAAAAGCTCTATTAAAGAGAAAGAACTGATTGCAACCATAGAAGATGTATTGCGCCGAGTAAAAGTGGAATAACGTTCCGGGTTTATTCGTGAATAAGTCCAGACACATCCCAAGAATCTCAGCAGTTCATCACCGGTCCTAGGGGATCTGGAGTGAGTATAGATATGTCATTTCAAATTAGATGTTTAGATTGTAATCATACAGCACCTTTCCACCCAACCTCCTCTCATTGCCCGAAGTGCAATGGACAATGGAGGGTTGCAGAATACAATCTCGAATCTGTAACCAAGGTTTGGGCTACCCAGCTAAAAAATCGTCCGTTCGGTCTGTGGCGGTATCACGAACTTTTACCGATTCGAAATCCCAATCCCACCATAAGTTTAGGCGAGGGAGGGACCCCATTAATCCAGGCAGTGAACCTTGGTATGATGCTTGGCTGCCCAAATTTATTTATAAAAGATGAGCGACAAGGCCCAACATCTTCCTTCAAGGATCGTCAGGCGGCCGTTACGATTTCAGCCCTGAAGGAAGCAGGAATCACTGAACTGGTTGCTGCATCTACCGGGAACGTGGCAATTGCGTACTCCGCCTATGCTGCTCGCGCCGGGATAAAACTCTGGGCATTTGTTACCAGTCTGGTGCCAGCCGTAAAAATGCGCGAGATCGCCCTGTATGGTAGCCAGGTTGTCAAAGTTACAGGCTCATATGACCAGACAAAACAGATGGCATCAGAATTTGCCCGCCAGCGTAACCTTTGCCATGATATGGGCGCCAGAACCATAACATCTGTTGAGGCTATGAAAACACTCGCCTTCGAAGTGGCAGAACAACTCACTATAAAATATGGGCCAACAACAAACAATGGGAAAAACTCTTCGAGCTCAAAATGGCGTACCCCTGACTGGTATATTCAGGCTGTCAGCGGCGGCATGGGCCCTTTAGGCGTTGCAAAAGGCTTCAGGGAACTTCAGCAAATGGGATTCGTGGATAAACTTCCGGCAATAGCAGCCATCCAGGCTGAAGGTTGCGCCCCGATGGTAGAAAGCTGGAAACAAGGACTGGAAATCCCCATCACTGTTGTCTCCCCGAAAACCTACATCGAGACGCTGGCCACTGGCGATCCCGGTCGGACCTACAAATTGCTCAGGCAAGAAGTAAACGAAACGAATGGTTGCTTTGAAAGCGTTAGCGACGAAGACGCCTTCCGCGCCATGCATGTGATCGCCAAAATGGAAGGGCTTTCCGTTGAACCAGCGGTCGGAGTAGCATTTGCAGGATTGTTTAAATTGATTCGCAACGGAGTTATCAAGCCAACCGACACAGTCGTTATCAATTGCACCGGTCACACTATGCCTGCCGAGCAATGGCTCCTTGGAGAAAATTGGTCGCGTGATATTGAGTTGCCAAGTCGTGAAGAAGCGCCTCAACAAGATGGTCTGTTGGCTGCGCTCAATCGTGTTGCTCCAGATCGTTTTCCACGAATTGCAATTGCTGATGACAGTGTGGATGCGCGGCGTCTCATTCGCAGAATCCTGCAATCACAAGGTGACTTCACGATATTCGAAGCAGTCGATGGAAAAGAAGCGCTGGAACTGATTGGGAAGGAAAAGCCCGACCTGGTCATTCTTGATCTCATGATGCCAAAAATGGACGGCTTTGCCGTTATTGACAACCTCAAGCGTAACCCTGAAACCGCCAATATCCCCGTAATCGTTGCATCAGCAAAAGAATTAACCGCCAACGAAAAAAATAGGCTGGAAGGGCAGATACAGTCTCTCATGCAAAAAGGTGATTTTTTGAATGATGAATTTCTCGACGAAGTCCGTTCTCTTTTAGACTAAGGTTGAACAATGCAAAAACGTAGAACGGGGGTGCGAGCCGCATTATTGGCTGCGGGCCTTTTGGGCTTCACGCCAATATTTGGAAAGCAAGCTTTCAATTTACATGCTGCACCGCTGGCAATTGTCGGCTTTCGCACTCTTATGGCTGCTGTTTTGTTATTTATCATTATGGCTATTTTTGGCCGTAAATACTTATACATCTATCCGGCCGGTTTAATGGGTTGCGGGTTGGCGGGTTTTTTGAACGGGGTAGGTTCAATCTTTTACTATGCAGCGCTCGGGCGGATAAATGCGAATATTGGCCAACTTCTGTATTCCCTATACCCATTATTTGTCGCCATCTTGCTGATATTGGATTCCCAGCCTCCCAGCCGATTAACGATCCTGCGCATCACCCTGGCGACAGTGGCTGTAGTCTTTCTAACTTACAGTGCTGCGGGTGAGGTGGACTACATCGGCGTAATTCAAATGCTAATAGGTTCCTTTCTCTACGCAGCCCACCTACCGGTCAATCAACGTGTATTATATGACGTGCCCGCACCTACAGTAACGGTCTATACGTTATTTGCCATGAGCCTGGTTGTATTCCCGGCATTCCTGATATTCAATCGCACACTACCTCCGACTGGTGCTTGGTGGCCGATTATCGGTCTTACAATGGTTACCTTTGGCTCGCGCCTGTTGTTGTTTCTTGGTGTCAAACACCTGGGAGGAATGGAAACGGCGCTATTCGGCCTTCTGGAACTTTTAGTCACGCTTGGATTAAGCTTGGTCTGGCTCAACGAATCCCTGTCTCCAAGCCAGTGGATCGGCGCTGCAATCCTTATTTTGAGCACATTACTGGTCTACTTTGAAAAACCCCCACAGAACAAACCGCCGCACCGCGGAGGGTGGCTTAGCTGGCTTAGATCATCAAATTTGCCCCCTGACCTGCCTCCCGACCCAAATTAATAGTTTCCCCTCCAATTATCTTTCAACTACGATGCACCTTTCCTGTTCTCTCCCGCATCATAGACATATCCCGTGCCGCGAATACTGATTATGTGATTAGCCAGGGCTGGAAAACCATCCAGTTTATGGCGCAAGCGGCTCACCAACGGCCGTAAAATTTCCGGCGCTTCACGCTGCGAAGTATCGTATCCTTGCACCAGCAATACCAATTCTCGATGAGCAAATACTTTACCCTCATTTGCCAGCAATACTCGCAACAACCGTCCCTCGGCAGGCGTCAGGCTAACCAGCGTATCCCCTTGTTTGATTTGCCGACGAGACAGGTCAATTTCCGTACCATCGTCCAGCGTGATCGTATCCAAGACTTCATCCGCATCCAGCGAATCAATCCCGTCCCCTTTGGCGCGGACCCGGGCAGCGCGCCGATCAAGTCCCTTTTTTACGCTGGTGACGATTTTCGCAGGCGGAGCTGGTTTTTGCAGGTAATCATGGATGCGAAGACGCAGCGCCTGGATAGCTGTTTCCGTTGAGGCATAGGCTGTCAGCAGTATGATCTCTGTATCCGGCGCAAGTTGATTAACAACCTGTACAACTTCTAAACCATCCATCCCCGGCATACGGAGATCCACGATCATCAAGTCGACATGATGCGTACGCACATGCTCCACGGCTGCCTGCCCATTTTGCACAGAGGTAACAGAATACCCCTCCAGACGTAAAATATCGGTCAATGACTTACGAGCAACTGGCTCATCATCTACAACAAGGATACTGGATTTCATCGTTTTCCTCCGATCGGCAAGTAAACGCGGAAGCAGGCTCCGGTTCCATTGGTTGAAGCGAGTTCAAGCGTCCCCCCATGTGCGGTGACAATATTGTAACTGACCGTTAGCCCCAACCCCATTCCGCCATCCTTCGTACTGAAAAAAGGTTCAAAGATATGTGATAAGCGGTCATCTGGTATGCCCGGGCCGCTGTCCTGAAACAAGAATTCAACGCCCCCTTTTGCAGCGCGCGCAAGGATGTGAATATCCCCGCCGTCCGGCATTACATCGACCGCATTCAATAACAGGTTGATCATCACCTGCTGGAGTTGGCTGCCAACAGCGAAAATCTTTGGCAGGTTGTCCGGCAGGTCAACTTTAACTTTAATATCCTGCTTCTTGAATTGTTGAGCCATAAGGGTTAGTACATGCTCGAGGGTCTCATGCAGGTCAATTTCCGATGGAGAAACAGCCCCGGGTCGGTAGAAATCAAGCATCCTCTGAACCGTGGACATCAGCCGATTCAATTCCGTTTTCGCCAGTTCAAAATATTCCGAGCGCTGTTCTTTAGACAAGTCTTCACGCCCGGCCAGGTGCAGGCAATTTTGAACGGCCTGCAAAGGATTGTTCACCTCATGGGCAATGGATACCGAAAGGCGACCGGCTGCTGCCATCTTTTCAGCTTGAAGAAGCGCCTGTTGGGATTCTTCGACCTGCCTTACATATTCACGCAGTTCGGCATACAAGCGCGCATTTTCAAGCGCAATCGCGGCTTGATTGGAAAGGATCAAAAACATCTCCAGGTCTGCTTCACGAAATGAGGCTTCTCCCTCGTCGCGCCCAACAAACACCAGACTATTGGTGTTCAAACGCTTGACAGGCACGAACATAACTGCTTCCAGGTTGCGTTTCTTCAACTCGGACTTATACTTCTCCACGCCCGGTCCGCTTACATTCACCAAAAGAGGCGTGTCAAGTTTGTCAACACTTTTCAGCCAGTTCGCATCTGACTTGCTACGCAAAGGGTCGGGAATCGAGCCATTTCCGGAGAGCAATCGGATATCCTGCTCATCTTCTACCTGGTAATATCCAACGTGCGGACAACGCAAATGTCCTTGAATGGCATTCTTCACCAGTTCAATCAGCGGCTCCGGGTGGGTTTCAGAAAGCAACGACTCGGTCACACTGAACAGCGGACGCAGCGCCTGGATCCGTGCGGCGTCACGTTTTTTCTCACTGTCCAGGAAGGCTTGTTTTACCGTATCAACCAACTCTGAACCCTGCTCAAAAGGCTTAAGCAGTAAGCCATCCACGCCTTGCCGCAGGGCCTGGATCGCGGTCTCTACAGTTCCAAAGCCTGTCATGACCAGCACCGCAATGTCAGGCTGCAACTGTTTGGCGTGACTGATCACTTCAAACCCATCCACATCGGGCATGCGAATGTCAACCAGGAGCAGGTCTACGTGATTTGCGCGTAAATGCTGATAAGCCGGGGAAGCTTCCGTGAACGGAACCACCTGATAACCTGCGCGCCTGAGCAGCCTCGTGCACAACAGCGTAATACCTGGTTCATCATCAAGAACTAAAATTTGTTTATCCATAAGGCTAATACGGCAACCAGACAGTAAAGGTTGTCCCTGTGTCTATCGTGCTTTCGACTTCGATCTCACCACCATGGTCAGAGATAATTCCATACGTGACCGACAATCCCAAACCTGTGCCTCCTTGACTGGATCGGGTCGTAAAAAACGGCTCGAAAATCTTTTCGCGGTGCTCAGGTGAAATGCCTTTGCCTGTATCAGCAATGGATGCAAAAACCCATTTGCGTCCACTGCGCTGGCGCGTTCCTGTTCGAATGGTCATATTGCCGCCTGATGGCATGGCCTGCAATGCATTATGAAATAAATTCAGGAAAACTTGCTTGATCTGATTACGATCCACAGATACCCAGGGCAGTTTTTTCCCTAGCGCAACATCTAGTTGAACACCGCTGGTGTGCATCAAATGTTTTGTGAGCGAGAGCACATCATCCATTAGCTCGTTCAAATCGATGCGCGTGCGCTCGCTTTCGCTGCGCCGTGAGAAATCCAACAACCGGCGAACAACATCTCGCGCGCGCCGGGCCTCTTGCAACACTAGGTCCAGATCAGTGCGACTCTGCGCATTTTCCGGCAAGTCATCCAAAACTAATTCAGTGAAGCCTGTGACCGTAGTCAGTGGATTATTCAACTCGTGGGCAATCCCGGCTGCCATTTCACCAACGGCTGCCATCTTTTCAGCCTGAATCAGTTTGCGCTCCGCTTCTAACTGCGCCCCGATCCTGGTCTGTAATTCTTGTTGCGTTTGCCGCAACTGACGAACCGTATTCTGCGAATGCTGATACTGGTCCGCATTCGTTACTACGCTGGACAAAATCCCGGCTAACGATTCGATTGCCATGAAGTCGTTTTGCCCAAACGCATTTTTTGAACTACTCTCAATGTCCATCAGTCCAATAACCCGGCCACCATCTCTAAGTGGCACACATATTTCCGAACCAGCATCCCATCCCTTAATTGGGTAATATAGAGGCGACTGATCTACATCATTCACCAACATACTCTCACCTGTCATTAGAACATGCCGCGTGATTCCTTCTTTGCCATCTTCTACAGGTTTTGAGAGCTCAAAAAGCAAAGTCTCTACAGAAGGCGCATGAGAGCCGCCTACGCCGCAGACAGTCGCTTTCCTCATGTCATCCACCAGGATAATAACAGCAAACTCATAACCGAAGTATTGCACCAGCAATTCTGCCGTGATCTGTATCACCTCTTGCTTATCCAAAAGGCCAATCACATCTTGCACCACTTCATGTATCAAGCCCAAATTCCTGGCGCGCGCCTCAGCCTCCTCGCGCAAACGACTATACTCCAACAAGCCTGCCAGGTGTCCGGCAATGACTGTTATCAAGTGTGTATCATAAACTGAAAATTCTTCAGCGTGTGCTTTTTCCAGGGTCAGCAAGCCGTTCGTCCGCCCGCGATACCGCAGGGGCACCAGCATCATTTCTTGTCCAACGTCTGAACCGAACAGCGCGCTTATATCTTCGGTGCGGCTCAAACGGGTTATTTGCCCGTTCTTGAACAAAGACTGCATGGGATGTCCCGCCAACCCGGTCGTATTCACGATGACCTTCCCACCATTGTTGCGATATTCGCGCACCATGCGCTCATCTGTAGACATCAGGTACAGGCTGCTTATTTCGGTCTTGAAAGCGCGGGCCAACAAAGCAAAAACGCGCCGGGCAATTTGATCGATGTTTTGACCGGACGAAACCGTCAATACAAAATCGTTCAACATCGCCAAGCGGCGCAAATGTCCACCCAACTCAGTAAACGTGATAACCACCTCAACAGAGGGGCTGGAGCGCGCAACCAACTCCACGAATTGCCTCCACTCCAGGTCGGTAAATGCCCGCAATCGCCATAAAGCGATCACTCCAATCAGGCGCTGACCCACCACCAACGGGACGCACCCCCAGGCGCCAGTTGTAGACTTGATCCCAATTTGTGGAATATCATCCCAGCCTTTTTCGTTCCGCAAAAAATACAAACCCGTTTGTGTTTTCACGATCTTCTGCAACACAACATTAGAATCTACATCCAGGGAAACGCCTTTACATTGCGGGGTCCGCCAATGAGACTGTATTTCCAGCGATTCGCCTCGCCGCACTGCCAACCATGCGCCCTGGCAGGGCACTTGCTGGGCAATTGTGGAGAGCATCCTGTCCAACGCAACCGGGAGATCGAATGGAACCCCTTCCTGAATGGCTGGGACTAAAGTATCAGTCACAACCGGGGAAACTTCAGGCTCTTCAGCATCTTCCCCGGACATGGTGCTGGCTACCATTTTCCAAACTTTCTGTGCCAATGCGGTTTGGTCGGAGGTTCCAACCAGAAGCACTCCCGTACTTCGTTCTATCGGATACGCAAACAAACGCTCACAACCGATGTCCAATCCTTTTGGCACCGCGCGAGAACGGCTTGAGCGGCTACCCAGGGCACCGCATAACCAGGAATCTACGGACGATTGACGTAAATACTCGATCAATTTCGTCATTCTGCCTTTTGTTATGCGATAGGAAAATTTATAATCCCACTTCCCTACTTGACGATCCAAATGGGCAACCCAGGCCGCATTCGCGATCTGGACTGCTTCCTTCAAACGATAATCGTAGATGTTTTTATTCGCCATAGAACACTACAAAACCTATAAACATATTATACAACACCAGGCCAACGGGTCTAAATGGTACAATAGCCACGCCCTATGGAACACAACCGACTCACTATAATTGGCGGCGGACTGGCTGGTAGCGAAGCTGCCTGGCAATCCGCGCAATCCGGCATATCAGTTAAGCTATACGAAATGCGCCCGGAAATGTCTACTGGAGCGCATCAGACCAGCGACCTGGCTGAACTCATCTGTTCAAATTCGCTCGGTTCCAACCTGCCCGACCGCGCCTCCGGGGTGCTCAAGAATGAACTGCGCAGGCTTGGCTCTATGTTACTGGAGTGCGCCGAAGCGACCGCCCTGCCCGCTGGCGGAGCTTTAGCCGTAGACCGAAACCTGTTCGCGCGCACAGTCACCGAGCGCATCCAGAATCACCCAAATATTGAAATAGTCCGCAAAGAAGCAACCAGCATTCCAGAAACGCCTGCCATTATCGCCTCCGGTCCGCTGACCTCCCCGGCGCTCTCGCAGGCGTTGGCTGACCTGAACGGCGAAGAGCACCTGTATTTCTTCGATGCCATCGCTCCCATCGTAGAAGCTGTTAGTATCAACATGGAAGTCGCCTTCCGCGCCTCCCGTTATGGCAAAGGCGAACAAGATGAAGGCGATTACATCAACTGTCCCTTCACCAAAGAAGAATATGAAACTTTCATTCAAGCCCTGTTGGAAGCCGAGCGTATCGAGTTGCGTTCCTTCGAAGATGCCATTAAAACAGGCGTCAAGGCGGGCGCGCATCACTTCTTCGAAGGCTGCCTGCCCGTGGAGGTCATCGCCGAGCGCGGACACGACTCGCTGGCTTTCGGCCCGATGCGCCCGGTCGGTCTCACCGATCCGCGCACCGGACGCCGCCCGTATGCGGTCGTCCAACTGCGGCAGGACAACCTGGCAGGCAATCTTTACAACCTGGTCGGCTTTCAGACCAACCTGAGATTCCCGGAACAACGCCGCGTGCTGCGCCTGATTCCAGGCCTGGAAAACGCCGAGTTCGTGCGCTACGGGCAGATGCACCGCAACACCTTCCTGGCCAGCCCGAAGTTGCTGCGGCTTACCCTCCAGCACAAAACCCGGAATGACCTGTTCTTCGCCGGGCAGATTACCGGCGTGGAGGGATACATGGGCAACATTGCTACCGGCTTGCTAGCGGGTCTCAATGCCGCGCGACTCCTCAAAAATCAGCCTCTGCTCGAACTCCCCCCCGAAACCATGCTGGGCGCGCTCTGTCACTACGTCACCCACGCCAACATGAAAGACTTCCAACCTATGAAAGCCAACTTCGGCATCCTGCCGCCGCTCGAACGCACGGGCAAAAAGAAAATGGGCAAGCGCGAGCGCGGAGCCGCCCACGCCGAGCGCGCCCTGATCGCATTGGAAAGTCTTCTTCAGGTTCACCAAGGATAATGGGGATCAACAAAGAAATTCCATTTTATCTGTGTTCATCTCCGGTATAAAACATGACAAAAAAACGTATCGCCATCTACCTCTCTCTGATTGGACTCCTGCTGGCCATCGTGCTGGCCTGGTATACCCTCGCGTTCCTGACTCAGCCCGAACCTGCTTCCCCTTCGGAGACTATGCCCGCGAAATTTGACGGGCAGCGTGCCCTGGCAGACGTAGAGACGCAGGTCGCTTTCGGGCCGCGCACGCCGGGGTCCGCCGCGCATGCCCAGGTCATAGAATGGATGCGGGCGGAGCTCACTGCCGCGGGCTGGGACTCACGCATCCAGTCCGCAGAAATGTTGGGGCATCCCATCCAGAACGTCATCGCTTATCGCATGGATGAGTCACCGCAGATCATCATCGCCGCGCATTATGACTCGCGCATGTTTGCTGACAAAGACCCCGATCTGTTGAAGCGATTGGAGCCCGTGCCCGGGGCAAACGACGGCGCTTCGGGCGTGGCCGTCTTGCTCGAACTGGCGCGCGTGCTACCTGATAACACCGTACCAATCTGGCTGGTCTTTTTTGACGCAGAAGACAACGGCCGCATCCAGGGCTGGGATTGGATTCTGGGTTCACGAGCTTTTGTGGCGGCGTTAGAAACTCACCCCGAAGCGGTGGTGATCGTAGACATGATTGGCGACGCCGACCAGAACGTGTATATCGAGCGCAACTCTGACTCGGCGCTGGTAGCCGAGATTTGGGGCGTCGCGGGAGAACTAGGCTTTTCCGAACGCATTATCCCCACCCCTAAGCATAGCATCCTGGACGACCACACGCCCTTCCTTGAAGCCGGCATCCCGGCAGTGGACATAATCGACTTCGACTATCCATACTGGCACACCACCGCCGACACACCTGATAAAGTTTCGGCAGAAAGCCTGGAAGCAATTGGCATCACCCTGCAAGAATGGCTGCTTCGGCGCAGCGGACGATAAATCAATCTCGTTTGCCAAAATCCGCGAGTACGCGTAAACTATACCTATGTCTGCACAAGACCTGCTTGCAAAAATCCGATCCACCTGGCTGCACCGCGTTGCCTATAGCATGGCGCGTGGAGCCGATGTCCGTGCCAACTTCGAAGCGGAGCTCGAGCAATTCTATTCTTTGCTGGAGCAAGCGGTTGCAACTGGCGATCCGGCCTGGCTGGACCCCATTCTCATTCAGTGGGCTGCTTCGCCCACACAATCAGACCTTGAACGAGGCCAGAACAACATTTCATTGCTGCTCAGGCAAATGATCCTCGTGACAAACGAAGTGGCGCGAGACAGTCTTTCTGGGAGTGAAGCGCTCGATCTGGTGACCACCCTTATCCCGATCTATACGCACTGGTTGGACAAAACCGCGCGCCTTGAAATGGAAGCTCGCGTAGCTTACATCTCCAAAGAACTGGTCAATGTGCAGCAGCAGTTGGAACAGCTCGACCGCACAAAGTCCAACTTCATTTCAGTTGCCGCGCATGAACTCAAAACACCCCTGACCCTGATCGAAGGTTACACTTCCATGATGCGGGACATGCTGGATGTCTCTGGTCAGGACCAATTCGACAGCCTGCTTATCGGCATGAACAAAGGGGTTCGCCGCCTGCACGAGATCATCGACGATATGATCGACATTTCAGTCATCGACAACAACCTGCTCTTGCTTAATTTCCAGGAAACAACCCTGGCACACCTGCTGAACCTGCTCAAAGGCGAATTAACGTCTTCGCTTATGGAACGCAAGCAAAAGTTGGAAATCAAAAAATTCAAGGGGAGCGAAACATGGATCTATGCGGACAGCGAGCGCCTGTTCAAAGCCCTGCGAAACGTGCTGACAAATGCTATCAAATACACACCGGACAAAGGAAAGATTACCGTTGATGGCCGCACCTTGCCGGGCTTCATTGAAGTCACATTTAAAGATACCGGTATCGGGATCGCGCCCGAACACCAGACGGCAATTTTCGAGAAATTTGCCCAGTTTGGCCCTCCCGACTTGCATTCCAGCGGCAAGACAAAATTCAAGGGTGGGGGCCCCGGCCTT
>Ga0209536_100005638_pt1 | contig 19399 bp, 23 predicted proteins | sample DeeMarSeWOR28_12_FD_187461 | JGI IMG/M metagenome (GOLD analysis project Ga0209536, IMG submission 187461) | Marine sediment microbial communities from White Oak River estuary, North Carolina - WOR-2-8_12 (SPAdes) (version 2) | ecosystem: Environmental > Aquatic > Marine > Intertidal zone >...
TAAATTGACTTTCCGCCCAATCACCGTATTCATTCACGGCCTTTAGCCGTTCTGGTGAACCAAGTGGCAAGGAGTTTACATAACTTTCCCAACCGTCTGCTGTTGAAGGTTTTGCGGGGGCAGTTGAAAGAGGGCTAATTGGGTCGGTCACACCCGCAGAAAGTTGCTTTTCTCGCTCGGAAACAAGTTGGTCTCCCCATTGTAGGAAATCTTTCGCAACTGTGGTGAGAGCCTCTTTGTCTGTTAGGTTTGGCAATCTGTCGAGTATGGCGACCATATCAGGTCTTTTCAAGTCCCTAGCTACTTCCAGCTTCAGCTTCAATGCACGTAACTCAGAGAGTTCCGTGGACAGAGCTTGGTTCTCCGCCAGTGATGTTTGGAGAGCCTTGTCTCGCTCACCTACCGCTACTGTCTTCTCGGTGTCTTTGATGGCCAGTTGCTCATTAAGTTGCTCATATTCTGAGGACTTAGCGGCAAGTTGACCCTCTAACTCTCGAGTTTTCAGTGTGAGCTCTTCGACCTTCTTTACAAGGCCGTTGTAGCGTGCCTGCTCGATATATCCAGCAGGTGGCTCCGACGGGGTATTCGCCGGAGTAGCTGAGGACTGCTGCGCAGGGGGAGATTGTGCCTCCACCGGAGGTTTACTCTCTGCTGCTACAGGGTCGTTCGCTTGATCAGTCATTATTGCGCTCCTATCTTACACGATTTTTGTCCTTTAGTCTAGCCTTTTTGACCGCATTTAGGACATTTTGTTTGCCATGGGCACTGGCCCAGCGGGCTACTTTGCTTAGCACCGCTGCGGCCGATACCCCTTTGCCATGATGGCGTAACTTGATTGCGCTCATAGCAGATTTTACATCGAAGACGGGAAATTTCCCGCCCTTCTTTTTCATTCCCGATTTCTTACGGGCGACAGAAGTTACATTACCTTTCTTGGTTCTCATTGCCATGAGACACCTTCCTAGGTTGCAATACCGGCCTGCTCGAGGATGTAAATAATCTCTTCGAGAAACTCCAGGATCTCGGCGTCAGTAGGTGCCGATCCGTCGGCAATAGTTACTGACCCATCAGGCGTAATGCTAGGGTCATTGGCTGTATACGTCAGTGTGAAGTTGGTTTGCTGAGTACGCAAATTTGCCCGGTTCATAGCGCCGCGTATTTTGTTTATATTGAGAGCCATTGTTTTACTCCTTTCCTAGTTTTCGGTGTCGAAAGCTAGAGATTTTCTGCAACCTCAAAAGTGAGGATGTCAGTTTTCCAATCGCCACTTGGTAATGCAACGCGCCCTTGCCACAACCATGTTCCGGTGGTGTCTAGCACGTCAGCGGCGGTGGTTGCATACTCCATTTTCCCATCAGTTCCATCCGTTGTCAATGATGCTGTGTATGTATTTTTAGATAGCGCTGGGTCTGTAAGGTATATTTCCTTTGTTGATGCACTGGAAATATCGACAACGGAAGCACCATCCATGATAGTCAATATAAAGGTTGTACCGACATCTCCCTTGTGAATATCTGTCATATTTCACCTACCTGTTCATAAGTTCTCGTGATCGGCCCCTCAACGTCGTATTCCTGTACGATAGAGCCATCTTCGCTTACCTCTTGGGTGATGAGGCCATTCTGTTCTTCTGTTTGTCTGATATATCCTGTTCCCTCGTAAGATTTCTCAATATATCCTACCATACTTATCTCCTGTACAATGGATCCAATCTCGTCGATAGTTTCGTACCACCAATCCCATAGCGTTGCATATTCAACAGTTGTGTTTATGTACGCCCCTGGTACTACTAAATTGTGAACCTGTGTAAATGTGGTTGTGGTTATCGAACTTGACTGCGATAAGTCTGCCACGCTCATGTTGTTATTGGCCCATACCGCAACTACATCAAGCAACGTGCCACCCTCTAGGTTATCTACATCCAGATTATGTATCGATGTGAGTGATAGGTGATTTACCGAGATATCTATTGATAGCGCTCTTGGATAAATGGTTGCATATTGTATAAATACGCCAAGTGCTGACAAAGAGTTTGCTTGGGATAAATTGGCGACCGTAAGGTTAATAACCCCGCTGCTGAGTGCGATCTTGGTAACAGTTGTAGATTGAGACAGGTCATAGGCATCTATATCGGATTGCTTTGTAGTTGTGATGTGGTCTACTGTGTTTGATTGAGACAGGGAGAAAACAGCCAGATATCCCTCTGCTTCGAGCAATAGCTTTGTAACTGTCGAGGACTGCGACAGGCTTTTTACCTGGAGGTTGTGAAGTTGCGTGATAGAGAACTTGTCAACGGCGCTTGATTGAGAGAGATTGCCTAATGCTAACGCGCTCTCGGTAGATAGCTCAAGATGTTCTACGGTGTTAGACTGGGAGAGGCCGTCAACAGCGAGAATATGCAACTGGGCAAGAGAAAACTTCTCTACCGTGCTGGACTGGCTCAAGTCATCTATACTTGCGTTGTATACTGTTGTTATTGCAACTTTTTGTACCGTCGTAGCCTGCGATAGATTATCGACAGTTAGGTTTATAGCAGATGCCGCCTGCCCTACAACCATCCATAATGCTGGTCTCATTTTCCTTGAAAGCATTGGAACATGAGTATTGGATGATATGGTCACCGGCGTACCAGTTGATCCCATGGGCTTCATCTGGATGCCCTCGATAACATCTGTCCATGCATTTGCTCCGGTTAGCGGAACGTGCATAATCAGGTTTCTTGGGTTTATTTCAAGCGGATGGACACCAGCGGCCAGTCTTAGTATATCTCTCTGATATAGCGGGCCCTGCCACATTGTTGGGTAAGCAATGAACCCACCGAATGGGTCGCCAGGCGAGCTGTCGTTGCGCCTACCAAAGGCAACTACCATGTCGCCTTCAGTATCACTGTAGTTTGGAGTTTGTGGAGTGAGGCTAATTCCCCTGCTTGCCCAATCGCCGTTGTGGACTAAGACGACCTCATTGCCAAGAGCATCTACAGACCATACGGTATGGTTCCACATGTAAGTTGCTGCATAGTTGCCTGTGCGCTCATACAGGTGACCACCAGAGTACATGTCTATACATGGGTATCCTTGGCTGTTGTAGTATTGAATTCCAAGCATAGAGCCTTGGTTGGATACGCTAAGATCGCCAACCCATACGATACCCATCTCTATGGATACAGTTGGTGCATACCACCATGTTGCAACAGAGTATGGGAGAACATCAGAGCTACTGTCATCGCGAAGGCTGTGTGGAAATCTGTCACTAACAAGGTACTGGGAATTAGCCAGCGTAAAGTTAGTGACAAGTCCGCGTTGACGTTGCCTCTCACCAAATAGCTTCATGCGCTTTGAAGGTTATATCTTGAATACTTAAGTGTGTTGCCACTGGATGCGAATGCTTGGCCGGTTTCATTTATGACGAGCACTTTGAAATCCGTTGGTGGGATTGGAATTCCACGTACATGGTTGTAGCGTGCTGTCGTAGCAGCGTCAAATAGGAATGATGCTACCCACGCATTTTCTGGTGGGTCTTGGCTGTCTCCACCATATGTGTAGTTTGATCCATCCAGTTCTTCAAGTATATATATATCCACGCGTGCGTCTGCTCCCCGCGTTGCTCCCTGTGTGGCTATATATAGCTCTAAATCCATGTACAGGTAAAGCTCTCCTGCTGCGTCATTTGATATAGCGGCGGATAACTTATTTGCGCCATCGCCAAGTGAGTTCAGCTCCGTTGATAGTAATGTGGTTGTACTTGCTGGTGCTTCGTATTTTATAGTTGTCATTGCATCCTTGCCTTATATACGTCGCTCTCCCTGACCTCTGGAAGACCTATCTCTCTTGCCCTGGATATGCTCTCCACCCGTGCCTCGGCCAAGCCTTGGATGGTTGTTGAGCCACTGCCAAATACAGATATAAATATCTGTGCCTCGTTCCCAAATGGATTGAGAGATCCGCCCATATGGAGAATATCCCAAATCCGTCTTTGTTCGGCGTCTGTTAATGCCTGCCATTCTGCCGTATCCACGGTGTTTAATACCTCCGTTGCCGTCATGGAGTTTCTGTCTCTTGTACGATACAGTGAATTTATATCTGTTGCGGCCTCGGCATCGGACATGGTTATATAGCTTCTCCCCAGAGGGTCATTTTCCAGCTCTTGCTTTAGTTTGAATATATCCATTGTTACCTCTTTTCGGTGTCGAAAACTATACCGGATCGACAATGTTTGGATAGACGGTGAACTGAACTATTTCAGTGTGCCCCTGCCATGCGGGCAGGTCAACCTTGGCTTGGATTTGCCAGGGCCCAACCTCGTCCAGGTCTCCTGATATTGTCGTGTACTTTATGAGGCCGTCTGTTCCGTCTGTTACGAATACCCCAGTCTTGGTCTTGGTGGCGCCGGATGGTGCACCAAAGTAGAAGGTGATTGTCACCGCCGAAGATATGTCTACAGCTACATCATCCTCTTGTACTTCAAACTGGAAGATAGTTCCGATGTCATATGCGTGTATTTGGTCAGCCATTATAGGTCTACCTCACTTATGTCTGATTGCCGGTCTATGCCAGCACTAATCATATTGGTTTGCTGGTCTATTGTAACATCCTCGTATAGATAGCGGGAGATTGATGCATCTTCGTAGAGATGGTAGTCAATTGCAACCTGCCACTCGAATTGTTCCTGCCAGAAGGACGAGTTCCATAACGTTGATGTAATTGTAAGATTTGCGACTTTGAGTTTTGCGCCCCATGTGGCAAGCTCTATTGTATTTTCCTGAGCCAGGTCGTAAACCATCATGAAGTATGTGGTGGTTACGCCGACATAATCAGTGCTATTGACCTGTGCCAGATCGTAAATAACCAGCTTTGGAACTGGCACAAGGGCAATACTCTCTACCAGGTTTGATTGCGACAGGTCGTAGACAGCAGTATTGTGTTGCTGAACTAGCGTGAATGTCTCTACCAAGTTTGATTGAGAGAGAGCAAACGGTACCAATGTACCTTCGCCACTAACAAAGATTTTCGGTACGCTGTTTGCCTGCGACAGGTCATGGACATTCAACACATGAACCTGAGATAGGATCACCTCCTCAAGGGTGTTGTTCTGCGACAGGTTGTCTATCGACAGAACGTGGAGTTGTGTTAGTGATACTTTCTCTACTGTGTTGCTTTGACTTAGATTTCCTATCGTCATAAATATTGTTGACGATACATCCAAGTGTTCCACCAGGCTTGATTGTGAGAGATTATCAACTGATAGATTGTGTACCTGTGTCAGCGATACCTTCTCGACAATGTTGGCCTGTGTTAGATTTCTGGCTGTTGCATCTCCTTCTGCGGCCAGTTGTATATATTGCACTGTACTGGCCTGTGATAGATCATCAACGGCCAATACGTGTACCTGGGTTAGTACTACTGGTAGTACCAGATTACTCTGCGATAGGCTATCTACAGATAGTATGTGGAGTTGCGTGAGTGATACTTTCTCAACCAGGTTAGTTTGCGATAGACCTTCAACCGTCAGGAATTGGTCTCCCGATATGCTAATTTTCTCTACCAGGTTGGTCTGCGAGAGACTGTCTACCGATAAGATATGTAGCTGTGCTAGATCAACATGCTCTACCAAGTTACCTTGAGATAGGCTTCTTACTTGGAGGTTGTGCAGTTGTGTAAGTGTGAGCTTATCTACTGCATTTGCCTGAGAAAGATTTTGAACTGTCAGGAATTGGTCTCCTGACATGCTCACCTTTTCTACAAAGTTGCTCTGCGAGAGGTTGTCTACCGATAAGATGTGTAACTGAGCCAGATTAATGTGCTCTATCAGGTTGCTTTGTGATAGACCGTTTACCTGGAGGTTGTGTATCTGGACAAGCGTGACAGCTTCTACGGTTGTGCTGACAGATAGGTCTGCAACTGTCAGTATAGATTGCTTCGTGATTGGTATTTTGTCAACTGCTGTAGCCTGTGACAGATCATCTATAGACAGGTTGTGTATCTGGGCTAGAGTTACTTTCTCAACCGTGTTAGCCTGAGACAGGTTTTGTACACCAATTACGCCCGTGCCAGATAATGTTATCTTGTCTACCGTGCTTGATTGAGAAAGATTGTCTACAGATAACTCATGGACTTGGGTTAGTACCAGAGTTGCTAGGGTGCTGGCCTGTGATAGGTTGTCAACTTGAAGATTGTGTACCTGCTCTATTCCTAGCGATGCCCCCTCGGCAACAAAGTCATCAAGATCATGGCGGTCATAGTATAACCAGATACCTGGTTGTCCGGTTCCGTAGTAGCTATCCGTAGTTTGGGCGACCTGATTGCCATTCTGATAGCCTGTTATGACATTACCTACAACTGATATTTTCCAGACATCGGTTGCAGGAGTTATTGTCAGGTCTCCACTTTCGGCTATTTGCGTCCAGTCTAAGTCGCCATCCTGTCTCCAGAGGGTTATCCTGTTAGTTGTATTGCCGTAGTATATGAAATAGCAGGTTTCACCTGATATTCTTACGGCGATACCTGGGCCGTAATCTCCACCCGATGAGGCAGGCAATCTTGCCGATGCCCATTGGTCATTATCAAATGTATTCGCACTCCAAAAGGCACAGTTAAGGGTATCGTCAGCTGAGGCAGTGACAAGGTTAGTATCTATGACAGGAGCGGTCTTCCCTGTCATGGTTGTCCAGTTAGGCCCTAGTCCTCCATTAGCCCTGTTGAAATTATCCGATATCTGGGTTTTTAGTGCATTTGTCTGTGATAGGTCATCAACAGATAGGTTATGTGTCTGCGTTAGGGTTGTGTGCTCTACCAGGTTGGACTGCGAGAGGTTGTCCACTGATAGGCTGTGAACCTGCGTCAGGGATACCTTATCTACTACCGTTGCCTGTGTTAGTGTTTGCGGTGCTAATGCACCTGTACTAGAAAGGCTTAATTTCTCAACGGTGTTGGACTGCGAAAGGTCGGCTACCTGCAAACTGTGTGATTGCTTTAGTTCTACAAGACCCGATGGTAGCCCCTCGTATAGCTCAAAGCTGTCCAGATAGATTGTGCCACTATGAAATTGCTGTGCGCCGGGGTCAAAATAGTTTCCTAAGTATACCCAATCGGGATAATTATTATCACTTGTATAACCCGATAGTCCAGTCTTTTGTACACCATTAATCCACCAGCGCAATGCGCCATTAGCAAAGTCCCACTCTATCTCAAGTGTATGTTCGCCAGAACTTATATCTTCATTTACACTTAGCCAAGTAAGACTATTATCAATTAGAGATGCCACTATGTTGTAGTACGTGCCATCACGATAATTGAGTACAACCGCACCTTTATAATCATTAATAGTGCCATCGTGAATGGCGAAAAGGTCAATCCAATCGTTAATGTCGGCAGAAATATCGTTGGTATCAAACTTGAACTTGACACGATATAACTGATCACCAGTATTTGTCCACTCAATCTTTACATACTCATCAACGGCATCGTACGGTAACTCTAGCCCATACGAACCGTCGATTGCCGCCGCCCCGCTGACGGTAGGTGTAATCGTCCCAGTACCATCCCACGCTGAAATGTCCCCACTCTCGAACCCGTCAGTGAACATTGGGTTATGTGCAACAAGGGTGCTTGCCTGTGACAGGTTGGCAATTGAAAGCTCTATTCCGTATTCAAGTGCTGGTTTCTCAACGGTGTTGGATTGTGAAAGGTTATTTACTTGCAAACTATGTGACTGTTTTAGTCTTAAGGGGCCCGAAGGTATTCCATCGTATAGTTCAAAGCTGTCAAGGTAGGTTGAACCGCTTGTGGCGTTTGCGCCGTAAGCGTTCCCAAAGTCAAAATTGTCGCACAGATGATTACCAGCGTTCCTCCCTGACGCCCCCGTTTGTGGTACTCCATCCACCCATAGGCTGAACCCGCCAGTCGTATCTTGGAAGTAATACTCGACCTCAATTTCATGTTTGCCAGTCAGGGTGACGTCGTTATAGGTTGAGCTTAAAGAATTGTCTCTAATGACTACCCTGACCTGCACATCATCGCCGACTTTCCTCAACCATGCAAAACCGACATACGTACTGCCGTCATTAATCTGCCAGATGTCCTGTATCCCACCCTCTGGACCATTTATGTCGTTTATGTCGATTTTGTGCTTGATCCTGTATGTATCTTTGTCTGTGTTTGTCCAAGCGAGAGAGGTGTGAGTATATGTGTCGTCATAAGCTAGCTCGAACCCGTAAGAGCCATCAATCGCCGCTGTGCCGTTGATAGTAGGAGTACCACTGTAACTATCCCATGCTGAAACGTCCCCGCTCTCGAACCCGTCGGCAAACATTGGGTTGAGGCCAGCTAGGGTACTTGCCTGTGACAGGTTGGCAACTGAAAGCTCTATTCCGTATTCGAGTGCTGGTTTCTCTACTGTATTGGATTGCGAAAGGTCATCTACCTGTAAGTTATGCGACTGCTTTAGTTCTGGAAGACCTGAGGCCACTCCGTATAGCTCAAAGCTGTCAAGATATGCAACCCCGCTGTTAAACTGATTTGCTCCTGGGTCGTAATGATTTCCGAACCATACCAAATCAGGATAATAATTTCCATTGGTTAAGCTTGTAATTTCGTTCTCAAAATCCCCGTCTAGCCAGCACTTCATATATCCTGCGCCGTCGTTATAAGATACCTCTATTTCAAATTCATGTACTCCTGCACTAACTACAATATCAAATCCCTGTTGGCTTGTGTCATTTAATCTTATTCTCGGCTTTAGCTTCCATACATCATCCTCCCAATTTAGCTCTACAAATAAAACTGCCTGTGTTCCATAAGAAACATCTTGGACGATTACAGTATCTACCCAGTCTCCATTATCGCCGCTCAGTGTATTAGTATCAAACTTGTGTTTAATGCGGTAAAGTTGATGGGTAGTGTTAGTCCAAGTTAGCTCAACCTCCTCATTTACCGCATCCCACGGCATCTCAAGCCCATAGCTACCGTCGATTGCCGCCGCCCCGCTAACTGTAGGTGGACCTGTACCTTCCCCATCCCATGCGCTCGTATCCCCGCTCTCGAAGCCGTCAGTGAACATCGGGTTGAGGCCAGCCAGGGTGTTCGCCTGTGATAGATTGGCAACTGAAAGCTCTGTTTCATATTCGAGTGCTGGTTTCTCTAGGGTGCTTGCCTGTGATAGGTTTGTTACAACTAAATCAATAGCACTTACTATGCCAAGGTCAAGGTGTTCAACCAGGTTAGATTGAGATAGTGGCGCAATTGCCAGGTCGCTCTCTTTTGTGATCGTGGCAACCTGCACAAGGTTAGACTGGGAAAGTGGATCAACTACAAGATCGCTTTCCTTGGTCATTCCAGTTATGAATTGAACTGTGTTGGATTGGGATAGAGGAGCAACTGTCAGGTTAGTTGGCGTTGTAATCGACATGGTTACTTTCGGGAACGTAACGCCCGAATACCCGCCGTCAAGGTCTGTACCGCCCGAACCTTCTAACCTGAACTCAAACTCGTCGGTGTCGCTTGCGTATGTGCTATCTACCTGTACACAAAATTCCCACTCGGAATATTGACCGTTGAGTTGAATTGTGGAAGTACCTACTGAACCTGTGCCGTCGTCGTAAAGCCCCGGCGTCCAAGAACCGCTAGCTGGGTCGGATAAGCGATGCGTCGTTTCTTCATCGTCTGCCCTGCTACTGACGTCATTGTTCAGGAACGCTGGCATCCCCGCTGAACTGGCTGTGCTTAGCTCCGTCCATGTCCCGCCGTTATAGGAGCAATAGATATACATTGCCCACGGGTCATTCTTGTTGTTGGTTTCCCTTGCCATCATACGGACAAGGAAATTCTCGTCTGCTGCCTGAGTTGTTCTTGGCGTGTTCTCACTGTCTAAGCTATGGCCACTCTCTGAACCATTATCTGTGCCAAAGGCCCAGATGTTTTCCATGACAGTGTTGGCCGATGTTCCACCCTTAATAGCACGGAGCTGGTATCCGTCACTAAGACGAACCCAGTGGTCACCTCTCTGTACCCATAGGCCTCCGTTGCTGTACCTGAGCTTCATGGTTTGCGCTCCCACCTCTTGAAAGTGTTCTTTACGCCACACATATTTTCAGCCTCTCTGAATAGCTCAAAGAAACGCTCATTTGAAATTGTCTCGCCGAATACTACGGCCTTGGGGCCTGCCTGAAGCAGGTATTGGTACAATCCAAAATCATTTACCCCCACCCATTTATGCCCGTTGCCTATGTCTTTCCATACATAGTTGTGTACACCACAAAGAGCCACCCATGGGTCACGAGGGGTGTCTCCTGGCTGTATGATTACCTGTACGGTACCACGTTCCTTGTCGCCGTCAAGTTCAAAAGGGGACTTGTCATGGTTGCTGATCGTGGTACCGTCAGAGTAAAATATTATCCAATCAAAGTCCTTTACCTGGCTCGATTTCGCGGGCATAGACGTTCCCTTCAGCATCGAAGTTCACTTCATTCCATATGTTCTGGAGCTCGCCCGTGGGCACCTCAAGATCAACCTCATCTATGAGATATTTTGCACACTGGAATGCCCCAGCCGAAATGGATACCATATCTCTCTGGTTCTGCACCACTTTCCTGTGCTCTTCCAGTCGCCTTGCCGCCTCTCTTGTTATCTCGTGGTCTTGACCGTATCTTGCAAAAGCTTCCTGGAGGGTACGCTCCATTTCATCATGCTGGCCTTCCATGTGATTGAGCACAGATGCGTGCTCTAACCGCATGTCGTTATACATCTTGAGATATCTCTCAAGATCTGTCCTGAATATCATTTGGGCTCCTTCGTAACCATATAGCTTGCTCTTTGTTAGTACAGAGTTATGTGGCATTACTATTTCTATGCCCTCTGCTAACGCGTACCCCAAGAAAAAGTTAGCGCCGTATCTTTGATAGCGATACTCTGTGTCGGCGCCCATCTCTATCCCGAAAGTCTCTATTGCGGTAATATTCCATTCGTCTTTCATCAGAATGGCCAGCCCAAGCATATAGTCAAAAGAACTGGTGAAGAAGCGCGATGGCTGATATTCTTGCTTCTCCCAGTCATATCTTCTAAGCTTCGGGAATATTTTCCTTATTACGTCTTCTATTGGATACCTGACTGCTGCGGGCACGGAAGGATGTTCCGTAAGCATATATATTGGATAGGGATGCTCTTTCTGAAGCCAGTCCCAGTGTTCACGAGGTTTTGCCCAGACTTCCTTATCCGTGTCCGCATACAGCCAGATGGGGTGCATCTCGAACAATCTGTCGATGCGCGGTACGTAGTCGTATTTGTACGACCAATTAGGTGTCCAAATTTCGTCTGCGTTAGAAAAGTGCACCGCGCCTCGCGTCGACTTTGCTCCACCGACCAGTGCTATTTTCATTACGTGCTCACATCGGCCATCTCGATCTTCCAGGCAGGAATATTAACAGTGTTGCCTGTAGTTAGTGCCTGCGTTGTGCAGGCGGTTACAAGTAACAGGGTTGATCCTGTTGATCCTGTTAACGCAACATGGGAAGCTGTTCCAGTGGTTGTTACTGATACCGAGTTGCGAGCTGCCATAGTCAGTTTGCGACCATTGCTGTCTCCGTCAGCCAGTGTAGCACCAGATGAACCAAGGTTTGCCTGTGCAAGCATGTATGTTGAGGTGGCTTCCGCGTAGGTAGAAGGTAGAGCGTTATCTACGTTCTCCTTAGTTACGCGGTCGCGAACCCAAATTAGAGCCGCGTCAAGCATTAGGTCGTTCTGATAACTTGTCATTTCTTACTCCTTTTCGACGTCGAAAGTATTAGAAAGCGAAACCGGTATCCGCTCTCAGTTGTTCCAGGTAATCCTGGCCAGTGTATACCCTGCCTCCAAACATTGCGGATCCATCTCTAATTGGGATAAGGGATGGTGCCACAAATCGCTCACTAAAGTCTACCACACCTACTCCTTGTTGCCAATTCATTTGGCTTTTTGCTGCTGGTACTGTTCCATCAATTCTGCAAAGACATCCAGGTGAGAACGCTGTGATTGTTCTTGGCCCATCCTTGTCAAAAACTGTCCTAGAAGCGAGTTCAGCTCTGTGTACATGTCCAAAGATTGTAGATGCTTGAGCGTCATCAAGAATTGCTCCTGCTGTTGCGCCGGACTTCGATCTAACAATTTCTCCGTGCACCGCTCGCAGATTGTTCGTGAGCCAATATTCGGACTTTGGATATTTGCCGATATATTTGACGGATAGTTTTTCCAATCCTAGGATGTGCGGAATGGAGAGTACTTGAAAACCATCTGGGGACGATAGACCATATGCGTATGGAACTTGTTTGTTGATTGCTCTAGATACTCTTTCTTCATGGTTGCCCTCCAAGAGGATTATCTCCTTTTTATCCAATAATCTTCTGAGCTGGCCCAGAAACCATGCAGCTTCCACAACTGCTGGTTGCGTGGTGTTGTACATATCTGGGGAGCGGATAAATTTATCACTCCACTCCGCCAGGTCTAGTATATCGCCCACGATGACAACAAGGTCGGGGTCAATGGCTTTTACCATTGCTAGTGTGGCAGCTAGCGCGCTCCTTTCGTGGAACGGTACAAGTTTGCCATCGTGGACATCTTTCAAGAACCCGAAATGCAAGTCGGCGAGGACAAGCACCCTGCCGTCGGTACTGTCAAATACTTTTGGTGGAGGTATTGTCTTTATCTTTACATCTACGGCAGATATAACTGGCTCGACCGGCTCAGGGCTCCTGTTAACTAGCCATGCTTTTACTTGGAACAATGGCTCAACTACTATTGTTCCATCATCAAGCTTGGCTCCAACTTCCCATTTATTTATTACGTGTCTATCTATCAGCCATTTGTCTGTGTTGATTTTGCATTCTTTGATAAGTTGATCCAGTGTTTTTATACGGGTTCCCTTGGAAGTATATTCCCTGGTATTCCCACTAGCCTCCATCTCAATACGCTCATCATTATTTGACAATTTGCTCTCCAAATTTTGGGCCCTGTAGATGCGACCATGTAAAATGTTAAAGTTCATTCCCAGCTCTTTAGCTAGCTGGCGCTGTGACAGGCCACTCTCCTGCCACATTATGAGTAACTCTTTGCCTGTGTATCTCATTCAGACTTGCAGGCTATTCTTATTACCCTATCTGCAATTTGGTTTACTGGGGTGCCGGATGTACCTGATCTAACCTTGATGTACTGGAAGCCAGTAAACACGTTTGCTCCTGGGAAACCAATTGCTCGGCTTGCCGCGGCGGATAGTGTGTACTCTCCGGTGTCATCATACAGGTTCAGCCAGTTTGTTCCATCGGTTGATACCTGAAATGTTAGATCGGCTGCTGTCCACACCGATGGCATCTCTATCCCATAGGGGACATAGCCACGCAAGTTTTCTGCCTCTGACAGGGATGTGCCATTTGAAATAGTTACGCCGAAAATGCTATAGTCTTGCATTATTCTTCTCCCTTCTTCTGGTCGCCCATACCCGCCGGTTGCTTGGGTTGCTGGGCATTCTTGAGTTCTTGTTTGGTTATTGGATTGATGAATTGCCTGGAGTTCTGGTTCTCTTCCTCAATGCGAGAGACCTCTTCTGGGCTACGCCCGAGTATTTGTTGTGCGGTCTGTGAAGAAATATGGCGTGGGGTTGTGGATGATAGCTTTACAACCTCATCGACTGCTCTTTGCTGGTCTCTTGGAAGGATATCGCTATACTGGGGAATAATTCTTCCCTCCAGTATGTGGTTCAATGGTCTGATCGGGATATCAGACCACTGCTTTTGGCTAAGTATCTGGGCCGAGATGTGTGCTCCTCTCCTTAGTGCAACGGAAAAGTATGATCTGGATCTGCGCGCCGCCTTCAAAAGTGGCCACATGCGGATCTCGAGAGTATCTCCACTCCGTTGACTACCCTGATCTTGGCCAAAAGCAATAGGGGGCATAAAGGAAGAAAATCTTACCCAGTCGTAGATAAATTCAAGGTGCTGAAACACACCCGGCTGGACTGCGCTTTTTACCTCTAGTACCCCCACCTCAGGAGGTGGGCTTGAGCCAATAGTTCTTCCGATATTCCAGAATGAATTTGGCCCAATTGGATAGTTTTCTGCGTTGAAATCACGAGGTAGATTTAGACCCCATCTTGTTGGGTGTGCGTTGTAGTTTATTGCATCACCTATGTCGGCAACCCGCATGTTTAGCTCGTCTTGGGCTGGAATTACATCTTCTGTAAGGGCATCACCATACCACGATCCAGACCTCAATCTCGGTGCAAAGACAACTGGAACAACACCCCATGGGTTTATCCCAGACTTGTCACTTATTTTCTTGCCGTCAATGTGGGTTTCGTATCTGGACTTAGTCCAGTGCTCGACCTTATATATAATATCCTTCTTGGTATCGATATTGTACATGGCCTTTGCCTGATCTTGAGACATGGCCACCTTGATGTAAACCTCCAGAAGGTCGTTGATATCGTTTGGGTTCCAAATTGGGAAAAAGCTCTCTCTCGGTATTCTAGTCCATTTGATATGTGGATATTGCTTGATGGGCTGTATTTTAAATGCAGCGCCACCAAAAATTTCCCTATCGAGGGCTAACTCCCAGAGGAATGTTGGGCCGTCTGATGCATCGAGTATGTCTGAAAGCAAATCGCTTGCCTTCAGGTCAGGATCCTCAATCTCATCCTGTAGCTTTACACCGAACCTGACCGGCTGATCCTCCCATTCCCCGAAGATGGTGTCCGCTTGGGCATTGCACAGCATCTTGGTGAGATTGAGACCAACGGGGAAGACGAGGGGTACTTCCAGTTCCGTGTTAATCTCCGTGTCGATTTGTTCTTTCAGCACCTCGCCTGAATAATAATACCAATAGCGTTCTAGGCGCGCTATCTCTGCATCCCAGTCGTGCATTGTTTGTGGTGTTACTGACATGCCAAGATCGGCATATTCTGGAAAGTTTATTGACATGGTTTATCTCCCGAGATAGTATCATCTGGTACTATCGTTGTCAAGCACGCCTCGCATGAACATCCCGCTTGCTGATACTTATTGCACCACCTGTGTGTTTCTGGCGCAAATGGCATTGGAATGTCGTTGCCTGTTAAGTTGCAACGTTCCTTCTCTCTTCGTCTTCGCTTGGGCCCGGTTGCCCAAATAAATCTGTGTTTGCACCATGTACAGTTGTTGTGGTGGATAACTCTTGACATATTCTACTATAAGCCTCTCTCGCCACGTTTGGATCTTTTTCTATCCCGATAAAATTTCTGCCGTTTCTGACGGCGACAGCACCAGCAGTGCCACTTCCTAAATATGGGTCTAGAACTGTATCTCCCTCTTCTGTTAGCTTTTGTATGTAGTAATCTGCCCAACTCTCTGACTGTTGCCATTCATGGATGTCCTTTTCTGGCTCGACGATTTTGACCATATCACGCAAAAACCCTTTCCCTTGAGGAAAAACGCCTTTTACGTAGTGAACTACTGGCTTCCACATGACCTCGATGCCCATGGCCATACGTGGATGTGGGCCATCTTCCTGGTTCATGCAATAAGTCCACCTGTATTTGAGGGCGCTTCTGCTCATTATCTTGAAGAATTCTGGCATGAAGTAATGCGGAACAATGGTGGCTAAAGAGCCACGATAATGTAGCAATCTGTATGACCAGGTGGAGAGTAGCTGGTATGCCAGTCTTGCATTATCTCTATGCCTATAAGGTGGGTCAGTGTATATGAGATGGACATTGCCAATAGAGCTGGCAATATCATTAAAGTCGCCAGTGATAACAGTGGCTGTAACATTATTCGTCGAGATCGTCCTCAGTTGGTTCAAGTCTAGCATCCGTTGTTCTAAAGCCTCCTGCTCTGTAAATTACGTTTGGCATCTGAAAAACCTTTGTTAGTTTTCCGCCGCATGGATCTCCTACGTTGCCTACTTGTGGGCACATGGTTGGGTCTTCCTCGTCCATGTCCAGTGTAAATTCAGTCTTTCTCCCACAGCTCAGACACTTATATACATATGTTGGCATTTTACCTCCCACTTATGTGAAACTGAAATGTGTCGTACATTCTCTTGTATACACCAGGGCATTCTCTCTCGAAGCCTCCGTAAACTTGTATATGCTCGATGACTTTTGTCTCTGGCTTATCCTCCTTGAGAGATTGTATTATCTCGATTTCTTCTTCGCACTCTGTGCATCTGTATCTGTATATCGGCATGGTTCCATCCTTCCTCCGCAACTTTCTATGTGCGTCTTGTCGTCGAAGAGATTTTTGCGCTCTCGCTTTTTCCTGCATACGTGAGGCCCGCCACCCTCTCTAAACTCGGTGTGCTTACACTTTGTGCATTCCCAGATCATTATTAGTGGCTCCGTTTTCTCCATCATTCTGCTCCAAGTCCACCAGCACGGTGCGCAATCTCTCAAATGTGGTGTGATCGGCATATATTGTCAGATCCTTGAACTCTATTTCGAGTTCTATGGTGTTTTGTCCCTGATTGATGTCCATTGCCTTTACTGGTAGCCTTAGCTTTTGTTTGCCATCTGACAATGTAACAATTCCGTACCTTTCGGTGTCGAAAAACTCTTCTATGTTGAAGTTGATGATGTCCCCTGTGGAACTCTCTACAATCACCTTGCTTACGAACATATTTGCCTCCTACTCTATGAAATCATCATGGTTGTCTGTTGCTCTATCGATAGCCCAAAATATAGCTCCAATTGTTGCAAATATCATTATGGCCTCCATTGGTGTCAGCCAATTGAACATAGGTGCTCGCGGAAGGGATCGAACCTCCACGCCCGAAGGCATATGTTCCTAAGACATACGTGTCTGCCAAGTTTCACCACGCGAGCTCAGTAGCGGGGGCCGGAGTTGAACCGGCTAAATCTGGGTTATGAGGCCAGCGAGCCTACCGAAGCTCTTCCCCGCAACGATGCAGGGTTTCTTTATTTGCGGTCATTTTCACCCTGCTGACCCTGTATTACTCTGCCCTAGAGCCAAAACCCATACTGGCTGGTAACTTGAATAGGCCGGATGCAGTTAGGCCCATGACAATCCCATAAATGGCCACTTGAAACCATGGCTGGATTGCTGGGTACATTTCTTGTAGCTGGAATACAACTCCAAGCAAAACGCCGATTGCCATAGAGGCGATCCTGATTTTTACATCGCCCTTCAGGCCAACCTGCTTTGCGAATTCTACAAGTCCTAGGATAGCTCCCAGGATAAGCGCAACATCGATTGCTCCAAAACTTTCTAGCATTTCAGGCTCCTTTTTGCCTCCTGTGTTTTGCTAACTATACCATCAAAATATGTATGCGACAACTAAAACAAGTATAGTAACCACAAGAGCTAATATTATCCACAATGCAATCTCGAATGGGTCTTGGGAGTTCATCTTCGTCTTCTCCTTGGAGTATGTGTCGTTCTCTGCCTCCTTGAACGGTACACGGGAGGTGGAGGCCCGCTTTCTACATCTGCCAGTGGTGGAAGAAATCTTTGCAGGTAGCTGAGCTCACCAAGTGTCATGACAATATCCTGTGGTTCTTTCTTCTTGTCGCCCTCTAGCGTGTAACTGCTTAGTTGTCTGATCAGTCCCTCTATTGGAGGAAATGCCCAATTATGATTGGTAATATCCATTACAAGTGAATTCAATAGTGCGTTCTTGTCCGATGTAAAATTGATTTTGTCGGTAGCGATGCCCTGGTTTTCAAAAGCCAGCTCATCCATTCCCTTCTGTGGCCCTGTGGCGTCTATTCCCTTGAGGACAGGTGTGTATTTTTCGATTACGTACTTGTAGCTTCGTAGAAATGGATTGTAAGATCCACGCCCTGATCCCCAGTCGAAGTACACCAACCTATAGGGTTTTTCAGTAATATCGGCGACAGCAACACACGGAGCGTTTCGCTTGGGGTACTGATCCTGTCCAGGATCTCCAGCAGCGATGTATACTCGTCCTGGTTCGGGCGGTATCTCAAAATGGGTAATTCCATGCCTTGGGTCTTCTTCAAGTTTGTATCCTTTCTTTGGTAGTATTGCGCTGTCAGGGTCAGCCTCTTGTGGATATAACGCCATGAAGGCGGCATCGTAAAGCCCTTGATCCACACATGCGAGTACATGACTCCGGGGGAACATGCTGAACCCGTAGTCCGGAAAGTGGCCGCCCATTTCTACGTCCACCAGATTGGGAGGATACTCCGCCTTCATTGCCTCCACTTGCATCTTTGTCAGGTATGGGTTGTCCCATGTGGCTACCCTTAAACTTCTGTATAGTCTTGGATCGTATTTGTCGGAGTCTTTCCATCCCTTATCGAAACGTTCTCTAAGCCATGGAGCGTCAGTTGGGGATGTTGTGACATCCAGCCTAGCCGTTCTTGGAGTGTTTTGCCCATCCGGTCTAGTACCTCTGAGACGACCTCTAAGTACTCCGATTGCTTCTCCGTGGAAGTCCAGACCGGCCTCATCGTGATTGATACGGTCATATTCACTTCCTCTGATGAACCTGGCGTTTTTCCCAGCAGTTCTAAAGTCATATCGTGCATAATTTGCAAACTGTATGCTTCTGTATGGTCTGTGTGAAATGTCATGTATTAAATGCTCCAGCTTTGGATTTCCTTCTACCCATCCCATAACCATATCAAATGCAAGCTCTGCCTGCTTTGCGGTTACAGATGTGTTCAGCGCTATAAAGTGCGGTTGTGTAATACAATCTATTAAGTTGGAGGCTGCCACAATAGTAGTTTTACCAGTGGCGATACCTGCAACGAAAGTGGTATTCATCACGTTCCAATGGTGCCAAAGCCACTGATATTGTGTTGGTTTCCAACCTCTTAAGTACCAATCTGTTGCGTAGTGAAAGCCTCTGTTTTCGCGTAGCCCTAAGAGGAGCATGCGACTGTCGCCATCAGTTCTTATTGACAATTGTGTAATTCCTTCCTACTGGGTTGAGAAAAGATCCTTCGCCCTTTACCTTACTGTCCTGTGTCCATATGCTTTCGGCGTCGAAAGCTCCACAGGCCGGACATTCTTTTCCTCTTGTTCCAAACATGGCTTCCGCCATCCATTTGTGCCCACACCAGTCGCAATGTGCGGAAGGGAATATTCCCCACCCTGCTCCTGGCGATGTTCCCTCTTGGGCATTTTCACATAACCTCAGGAATTCCGTAGCCGTAAAACTGATCAAGGATCTCGTATAACTCATGTCGTGGTATCCTGTGGCTCTGTGCATCATCGTGGTGCCTCCTACACAGTGTAATGGTGTTTTCTTTAGTATCGGGCCCACCGGCGCCACGGTTCTTTATATGGTGCGGGTCAAGGACACCCATACATCTACCGTACTTTGCCCCTCGCCCTAATCCTATCATGCAACATCCATCACGCTTGTATAGAACGTAATTAGTATTTTGTGACATATCTCTCCACTTGTTCATTTTCGGG
>Ga0209536_100005639_pt1 | contig 19398 bp, 16 predicted proteins | sample DeeMarSeWOR28_12_FD_187461 | JGI IMG/M metagenome (GOLD analysis project Ga0209536, IMG submission 187461) | Marine sediment microbial communities from White Oak River estuary, North Carolina - WOR-2-8_12 (SPAdes) (version 2) | ecosystem: Environmental > Aquatic > Marine > Intertidal zone >...
TTTTTGGTAGGCGTCCACATACACGTCTCAAGTTTTGCCTTTTCCTCGTCATCGCAAAGGTAGCCTCCCTGTTTTTTTAGCTCTTCGACCATTTGGTCAAAGACGCTTTCGTGTATCACAAGAGAGTTATCCGAGCTGCAGGATGTAGCATTGTCGAAGGTTTTGCTGATAGTAATTTTTTCAGCGGCGTCGGTCAGATCTGCATCTTCTGCAACAATAATGACCGGATTGCCCGCTCCTACGCCATAGGCAGGTGTCCCGCTGGAATATGCAGCTTTGACCATCGGTGCTCCGCCGGTGGCCACAACCAAATCGACCTGGCGCATCAATTCCTGACTCAAATCAATGCTGGGTTCCCCAATGTATTGAACCAGATCGACCGGAGCTCCCACCTTTTTGAGTCCTTCTCGCATAAATTCGCAAGCTACTTTGCAGGGCACCTTTGCACGAGGATGCGGGGCAAATATAACCGCATTTCGTCCTTTTAAAATGCCGACACCATTGCTTCCACACGTGGCCGTTGGGTTGGTGACGGGGGTAAGCGCCCCTACGACGCCAACCGGCTTGGCATACTTGGTTATCCCAGTGGCTTCGTTGCGTTCAATCACGCCGACAGTCTTGGCAGTCAAAATGTCACGGCAGACACCGCCAACCTTTACCTTGTGTTTTTTGATTTTGTCTTCATAAACTCCCATGCCGGTTTCTTCGACAGCGACCCTGGCGCATTCAGCGATATTGTCGTCTTTGTACAACTGCCAACCAACCGAAAGGGCGATCTCATCAATTTGCTCCTGAGTATGGTTTTCAACCTGTTTTTGAGCACTACGAGCTTTTTCTACGAGTTCACTGATTAATTTTTGCGTGTCGCTCATAACGATCTCCTTTGTACCTATCGATGACATGCATATAAAATTCGACCTGAATATGCCGGATCTTCAACCAGTCACCATGCTATATCCCATTTCAAACGCGTTTCTATTCTCATCTTTGAATTTAGGGATAATACCCAACATGGTCTCGAGCATATTTTCTTTATCGAGAACATCGGATGCAGCCGCGGTCAGGGCTCCAAGCATGATAATGTTGGCATATATCGGCCGTCCCAGTTTTTCGATAGCTGTATCCTTAGCGGGAATGGCGAGCTGTTTGAAGGATTTGCTGTCATCAATCTCCACCATTGCAGGATCATATAAAACCACACCGTCTTTCATCATGTGACTGAACTGTTTGTAAGCTGCTGACGAAAATGAACAAAAGTAATCCGGTTCTTCCACCAGCGGGCTGTCAATTTCTTCTTTAGAAAGCACTACTTGCGTTCGAACATATCCTCCCCGCTGCTCTGTTCCGTGGCTTTTTAGCATGGTGACCCGAAAGTTCTGATTGACGGCGGCGGTGCCAACAATCTGCCCCAGCCGCACCACGCCTTGGCCGCCAAAACCGCTGGCCAATATCTCAATGCGATCTTTCATCTTAATACCTCCCTTGAATCTCGGCTGTTTTTTCTCTCACAGACTGCGAGAACTCAGGCCTCGAATTGCTGGAATCATGGTAAATTCCGGTTCGCCAGAAGATTTCAGGATTATCCTCCTCTTCTCCCAGCGGAGCAGCATGATTTTTTATCCAGTTAAACATGTTAACGGTATTACGGGATCCGAGCGCATTTTTACCGAAGTTGGTAATGCATGGAAAAACACAGTGCACCAAAGAAAACCCATTGTTTTGGAGTGCTTTTTTACAGGTGTCTACCAGTGCCCGGCCATCCATGCTCACGTGTCTCGCTAAAAAGGTCGCCCCTGCTGCTTGAATAATATTTAAAATATCCATTTGCGGTTGAACCCAGTTCGGATCCGACATGCCGTAGGGACTGCTATCGGTGACCACACCCACCGGAGTCGTCCATCCATACTGGCCGCCGGTAGACTGATAACCCAGGTTATCGCACACTAACACGGTCATTTGAGTATTGGAGCGAGCAGCATGCAATAGATGATTTAGTCCAATACCAAAGGCGTCTCCATCTCCCACTGTTAGAACAATTTTCATCTCAGGTGGTATAGCCAGTCTCAAACCTCGGGCAATTGGATAGACGCGTCCGTGTGTTCCGGCAAAATTGTCTCCCTGCCAGGTGCCAAATGTCTGTCGACCGGCACATCCGATGGATGTCCCCCAAATAATATCATTTACTTCAAGATTCAGCTCATCAATTGCCTGAACCAGCGCTTTATGGGCTTGGCCGAGACCGCACCCAGAACAGGCCGTACTGGGTATTTTTCTGGCTCTTAAGTATTTATCTGATAATCTATCCATCACCATGCCTCCCTTTCCCATCCTATGCGACTTAATGCTTCGCCGTTGAGAAGTTTATCGAATGTCTCGTGTAACTCGGCTACGGTAGGCAATTCTCCGCATTTGCCGAAAAAGTGAACCTCACTGTCACTGGAGGTGGCCCGTTGAACTTCCCGTACCATTTGGCCATCGTAGTCAAGCTCTACGGAAAGATATTTCGCTTTTTGAGTAAAGGCTTCATCTGGGAACGGCCACAAGCAAATGGGTCGAATCATCCCGATTTTTAGCCCTTTATCGCGAGCCTTTTTGACGGCAGTTTTAACGGTTCGAGACGGTATGCCAAAAGAAACCGCTATAATATCCGGATTGTCATCCAGGAATAAACTTTCATAACGGGTAATCAGATTCCGGTTATTTCTGATTTTATAAATCATACGATAGGAGTGTTTGTGCTGGGCTTCGACCGTCTCAATGTCATACCCCTCTTCGGTCGGTGTCCAGTCAGAACACATAGCTCCGGTACCCTTGCCCAACACCACCGGTGGTACATCGATCTCATCTGTTGGAGGATAGAATTCAGGTCCTTGATGAACTTTACGTTCGATAAACCGCAGACCCATGGCTTCTTTTTCTTCGTCAGTTTCCGGAACACTGATGTCTTCCAGTCCATCCGTAATTAATTGATCAGCCAGAATGGTGACCGGTGTCCGAAATCTTTCAGAAAGATAAAATGCCTCGACGGTGAGTTCCATGGCCTCCTGGGCACCATTGGGAGCCAGGACGATAGTCTCGTAGTTGCCGCCCTGAGTAGGATAACGCGAATTGTAAAATTCACCCTGTCCCGGTGCACCGGTAATACCGCTGACCGGACCGACGCGTTGCGAGTTAAGAACGACCATCGGAATTTCACAACCGATAGCCCAGCCATAAGGATCAGCATAAAGGATATATCCGGGCCCGGAGGTGGCTGTCATGGTTTTCATACCACCGGCAGCTGCGCCCACGGCGATATGCATCGCCGCACACTCGTCCTCCGCCTGGACATAATAGCCACCGACTTTGGGCAATTCTGCAGACATGGCTTCGGCGATTTCAGTGGCCGGCGTAATCGGGTAACCTGCAAATAGCCGGCAACCTGCCATGATCGCACCTTCGGTAATGGCAAAATTTCCAGTCTCAAGAAAACGTTTCATTTGTTAATTCCCCTCAACTAGTATGTTGAATTGTTTGAAATTTATGCTCCAATTTTTTTCTCGCTCACATCAATGGAAAAGTCCGGACAGGCATAGAAGCACGCCAGGCAACCCACGCATCTCTCGGGATGTTGCACTTCCATGGGGAGGTAACCTTTCTCATTAAATTTGTCGGCCGGTCCGAAGACACCTAAGCCGCATACCTCCACACAATAGCTGCATTCCTTGCAACCATCGCCATAAAGGTTTACCTCAAATTGTCTGGCGTCGCAGCCTCTGCATCGTTCTGCTTCTCTGATGGCCATGTCATTGGACAATCCCGCCTCAACAGCCGCGAAGCTGCAGGTTCGTTCATCTAAGGAGATACACGGCATGACGACACGGTTCTGGTCTCCTGCCTGGTAGTCCACCACCATAATGTGCTGTTCAGGAGGAGCCAAAGGCTGATCGATTCGGCCGCTTCCCCCAAGATATTTATCTATGGATTCGGCCGCTTTTCGTCCTTGGGCTATGGCATCGATAATCGAAGCCGGTCCGGTGACGACGTCCCCTCCGGCAAAAACACCGGACTTATCGGTGGCAAGGGTCCGAGTGTCGACTTGCACGAAATCACCACTAGACAAACCGACTCCCAAAGATTGTGTACCTACGGGTACCTGCCCGATAGCGGCAATCACATTATCATATTCCTTCTTATACTCGCTCCCTTCCACCGGAACCGGACTCGGGCGCCCGCTGGCATCGGGTTTCCCAAGCTTCATGCGAGTAAGCGTCAATTGCAGGGCACCATTTTTTCGCTCAACCGCCACCGGTGTCGATAAATACTCCAACTTGACCCCTTCAAACATGGCGGCACCGACCTCTTCTTCATAGGCGGTCATTTCAGCCTCAGTGCGCCGATAAATGACCTCGACTTCTTTGGCACCAAGCCGGATCGCACAGCGGGCGGCATCCACTGCCGTATTACCGCCGCCGATGACTGCCACCCGTGGACCAATTTCAACTTTTTCATCTTGATTAACTTTTCTGAGGAAAGAAATACCATCAACTACGCCGGGCAAGTCATCGCCTGAAATGCCCAGTTTTGCTCCCTGGTGAGCACCGCAAGCAAGATAGATCGAATCAAATCCTTCTTTCATAAGCCGATCAACGGATTCAATCTGATGACCGGTTTTGATCTCGACACCCACCTCCTTTAAATAATCGACTTCTTTAGCCAAGGCTTCCCGAGGCAAACGATATCCGGGTATACCCACACGCAGCATTCCGCCGACCTGCGCTAACGCTTCGAAAACAGTTACGTTGTATCCAAGGGTCGCAAGATAGTAGGCTGCCGACAAACCGCTCGGGCCCGATCCGACAACGGCCACACGCTTACCGGTATCAGGCGCAATCGTTAAGTTTTTTAACCATAGATCGCCTCCTTTTTCCGCAGCCGCGCGCTTCAAAGCTCTGATGGCGATAGGTTCCCCGAATTGTTGATTCCCACAATTTGCCTCACAGGGGGCGTAACAGGCAAATCCGCAAATGGACGGAAACGGTATTTTTTCGCGTATCACCGCCAATGCCTCATCAAATTTGCCCTCTTTAATCCGCCGAATATACCGCGGTACATCGATCCCGGCCGGACAGGCACATTGACAGGGAGGTGCGGTCGTACTCTCTTTAGGAACATGTTTTTCACTCATGGGTTCAGGCCTCCTGAAAAAAATGGACTTTTTATTTTGCAATCAATACTATTATTGTGGGGTTTGTCAACTGTTATTCTAGATAATCGACTTGGTAAAAGGATTTCATTGAAAGATAGTTAAACAGCTTCCATAATATCTTGAAAAACGCATATTTTATCTATAGGATAAGCCACTTTTTAACCAAATCGCAGAGGAGGTTGAGGATGAAAAGGATTGCCCCAAGCTGTTTTTGTTTCTTACTCGTTGTTTTTTCCCCACTCGGCCTAATGGCAGCGGACAGAATGATAGAGGCCGACAGGCTCTTCGACCAGGGAGGCTTGGTGAATTACGAGAGCGCCATCGACCTGTATATAGAAGCGCTGGCTGAAACTCCAAACAGCTATGATGCCAACTGGAAGTGTGCACGCGCGCACAGAGAGTACGGAGATGAGGCGAAAAAACAAAATGTTCAAGGATGGAAAGAGATCTGCGCCAAGTATGGTAAACAAGGCATGCAGTATGCCGCAAAAGCCATTGAAATTCAGCCGGGCAAGCCCGACGGATATTATTATTACGGTCTAAACGTGGGTATTTACTCAGACGGCGTGAGCATATTAACGGCGCTGAACGAAGGATTGAAAGACAAGACCCAGAGCAGTTTTGAAAAGACCTATGAAATCGACAAGATGTATAACAAGGGTGGACCGATGATCTCCCTGGGTCGATTCTGGGCAGTTTTACCATGGCCGATGCGAGATCGTAAAAAATCTCTCAAATATTACCGCGAATATCAGCAGACCGAATGGTTTGCAGATAATACCGAAGCCCAGCTTTTCTTAGCCGAGGTGCTAATTCAAATCGGCGGCAAAGACAACCAAGCGGAAGCAAAAGGTTTTGTGGAAAAAGCACTGCAGTCCGACGATCCCTATTTTAAGCAGTGGGCCGAAAAGCTAGATACGAAATTGTGACATTGAGTAGAACCCAATTGTGTCTGATCTCCGGCCTGTATCTAAACTGATCTGAAAATTGGCTCTCTTTGAAAAGACCTGTCTACAAACTTTTAACCCGCAACGTTGAACCGCTCAACCCAGGTAATAGTTTATTTATTACAGAATCTGTGAATCATATTTCCTAATATCGTGTAATCCTTTTCCTAGCCCGCGTCGCTATCAATCCCATCGCTGTATTCAACAGTCTGAAATTTAAACTACATAGTCCTCCAACACCCCTTTGGCATGATAGTTGTAATGTCAAACCTATGAGTAGTTCAGGGCGATGGCTCTGACTATTAACTATCCTCTTTTACAGCGGAGGGGGCTGCACGTATCCTTTCTCCGAATATGGCATTTAAGAGCCCCCCCGCTCTGAAATAAGTTGGTGAAAAATGGCAGAATTATTTTTTCAATATGATAATGTCCCCTATGTGTTCAACACGAGATTATTGAAACTCTTCAGGCTTGATCATACGCGCATCACCGAAATTAGTAGCCCTGAAATTCTGCGAAATATTCGATTTGACTCCATTGAAATAAATCGCGAACAGGCATTTACATTAGCAAAAGAAATCCCTAAATAAATTTCCAATAACATGTCTGCAAGAGCCAAAAAAATTTATCTACATCTAAATAAACAAGAAAGAAGTTACGCATCGCATACCGATGTCGCCGGAAAAGATCGCCGCTCAGGTCAAGATAGGCGAAAATCATCTAACATAAGATACTTTCTAAAAGGTGGGATTGATAGAAGGAGTTGGATGGAGCGGAGATACCTGTGGTATCTGACAATGTAAATCAATCAATCTCCAAAAAATTCAACTTCGCGCTAAAGGCGTTGTGCGATTATGCCGCGGACCTATCTGCAGGATAACTTCCGAGATTTTTCAATGAAATCGTCAACTCACCTATTTGTTTCAGAACATCTGCAATTCTCTGTTCACGATCCGAACCTTCAAAGTCTAAAAAAAAGCAGTAGTTGCTCGGATCTGAACGCAGCGGCATTGAAGCGATTCGAGTCAAATTTATATCCGCCTCTGCGAATAGATTGAGGACTTTTGAGAGCATACCCGCTTCATGGGCAACGGCAAAAATGAGCGATGTCTTTTCTCCGTCACGGTCATAAGGTTCCCGAGATAAAAGCAGAAACCGTGTGGTGTTGGAAGGGCCGTCTTCTATGCCTTCCTTAATAATCTCGAGATCATACAATTCACCACACAAAGAACTCGCAATGGCGGCCGCCGCCTTGGGGTTTTCCCTGGCCAACATTTTAGCCGCTCCTGCTGTGTCATAAAACGGATGGGGCTCCAATTTATTGCGTGCCAGAAAGTCACGACATTGGGCTAGCGCCTGAGGATGAGAATAAACCATACGTATCTCACGATAATCAGTTACTTCGGTAGCAAGCAAACAGTGACTGACGGTAACCTTGGCCTCGCCAATAACTTTCAAATCAGTGGTTGTCAGCAGATCATTGACCTGAGTGACGGCTCCTTCCAGGGAATTTTCCACCGGAACGACGCCCAGATCGAAATAGCCTTCTTCAACTCCGCGGAAGACATCAATAAATTCCAGACAGGGAATATATGCTGCGGCAGGAACCAGCTGTCGTGCCGCCACCTCGCTGTAAGCGCCATGTTCCCCTTGAAAAGCGATGAGTGGGCGGTTCTCGTTCTGAAGCCGTTTGCTTTCTTCAATTATGGTTTTGAGCAGTTGCCTGGTAAATGAACGTTCAACAAGATCCAGATTTAAACGATCAACACGAGCGAACATATCTTTTTCACGTACAGGATCACTAAGCGCCTCTTTGAATCGTTTAGTTCGCAGGGCCAGTCCCATTCTTTCCTGAAGCAGAACCAGCAGTTCGCGATCAATTTTATCCATTTTTTGCCGAATCTCTTCCAATTTCATTACGTCTACCTCAACGCCTGTAAAAAGTCCGCATCCAGAGAAGACCCGGTTTTAGTTGAGACCCTGTAATTGGTTTGCTGGGCTAAGCTTTTGTTTAACAAATTGGAATACCCAGGTTTACATTAATTGGGCAGGTCTTCTAAAAACAATTTCAGTGGCCGGATACGACTCATAAGTTTCATAAACCTCTTTGGTGTCAGCGCCTGAGCCGCATCACACATGGCTTCTTCCGGTTTGTAGTGAACCTCGATGATCAACCCGTCCGCACCTGCCGCCACGGCTGCCAGGCTCATCGAATCAATCAGGCTAATACGCCCGGTGCTATGCGTCGGATCTATAATTATGGGCAGATGAGTCAATTCTTTAATGGCCGGCACAGCGCTTAGATCTAATGTATTTCTGGTGTAATTTTCAAAGGTGCGTATACCTCGTTCACATAGTATGACGTCCGGATTACCTTCACTCAGGATGTACTCGGCACAATTCAGCCACTCTTCGAGGGTCGAGTACATGCCCCGCTTGAGCAGAACCGGGCGGCCCGCTCGCCCCACCTCTTTGAGAAGGGAAAAGTTTTGCATATTGCGGGTTCCGATTTGAAGAACGTGTGCAAACTCGGCCACCCACGACACGTCGCGCGGATCGATCACCTCGGTAACAATAGGCAGACCGGTTTCCCGGCTGGCTTTATCCAATAGTTTTAAACCACGCAAGCCAAGGCCCTGAAAGGCATAGGGTGACGTTCGGGGTTTAAATGCACCGCCTCGAAGCATATTCGCACCGGCAGCTTTTACAGCGCGCGCCGTTTCCAAGGTTTGTTCTTCGCTCTCGACACTGCAAGGTCCGGCAATCACAACAAATCCCCGACCGACTTCCACATCGCAAACCTTCACGACTGTGCCTTGTTCAGTCTCCCGGGAGACAAGTTTAAGATTTTTCATGACAACATTACCTAGTCTGGTTAAATCATCCTATTTACATGGTTTGATGCCAGAGAATATTGAAATAATCACTAAAAACGCTTAATTTCCTCAGGCTGCCGCTTCGAGCCGGCCAAATGTCTCGAAATCTAACAGCTGAACTCCTTTTTCCTTTAAAACCCCAATGGCCCGATCATTATCATCGAAGCAGAAAACCATGACGGCTTTTGTTGATGAATTACCAGCGAATGCATAACTGTACTTAATTTTAATGTCGGCAGCCATAAGGCTTTGCAGTAGTTTGGAGAATTGGCCCGGCCGGTCCTCTATTTCAATGGCAACCACGTCCTCCACCCAGGCAGGGATATATTTCTGCATCAGGATCTGCCGGGCGGCGGCAACATCGGAAACAAGAAGTCGCAATTCGCCATAATTGCCTGTGTCCACGAGGTTTAACGCTCTGAGGTTAATGCCATTGTCTCCGAGGGCTTTGGTGCATTCATACAGTCTGTCTTTCGAATTCTCAATTGGTACGGAAATTTGTTTTAGTTTCACGTTCACCTCCTAGTATGGTTAGATCCTAAAGTGATCGGTTCCAGGTTTTGGGTTCAGCGTTCAAAGGTTATAAGATGATGATTTCCAGACTTCATTATCAACGGCTGGGACTTGTCTCTTCCACCCATTGGGTGAAACAAGATAGGCAATCGATTAGCATGTAATCCTATTGTTCTAAACCAGTTAGAGCACTTTAACCGGGAACCTTGAACGTTGAACCGCTCAACCTGAGTAGATAACAAAAAAACCCTGAGAATTACCTTCCCAGGGCTTTCATAAACATCGAACCCCGAGCAGGCCGTTTGGTCCACCCGGGGAGTTTAACGACTATCTAATGACGTTAGGCTTCCGGATGGACGCTCCTAAAGCTAAAAAAGAAGCGTCCGAAATTAAACAAACATATGGAAGAATACGTCGCTTTCATAGTTTTTTCCTATGAATTAAACTATTACATATACTGTAACATGCTTGTCAAGCTTTTTTTTTGCCATAATTTTGAACTATTTGGACAATAAGACCTTAAATACTGTTTCTTAGGAAGTTTTCTATCAACACCGTAATCTCTCTTATTTGGCGTCGCTCTTTCCATACAATCTCTGAATCGGCGTTAAACCAGGTAAGCTGACGTTTGGCGTAGCGTCGCGTATCCCGCTTCAGAGTCCGAATGCATTCGTCCCACGGCAGACGTGCTTGAAGATGGTCGACCATATGACGATAACCGATAGACTGCATGGCTTTTAAATTCGGGCTGAACCCCTTTTGCAGCAGAGATTGCACCTCATCCAACAGCCCGGCCTGAATCATGGCATCCACTCGATGATTGATACGACTGTACAGTACGTGCCGTTCCATAGTTAAGCCGATTTTTAACACATGAAAGGCCGTTTTGCCAAATTTGTGCTCGCGGTGGTGTTCCGAAATAGATTTACCGGTGGCCTCAATCGTTTCCAGGGCTCGGATTATGCGGTAGGCATCATTGGGGTGAAGTTTGGCGGCTGATTCACGATCACAGTCGGTGAGCCTTTCATGAAGGAATTTCGAACCGAACGTTTCAACGTCAGCTTTAAGCCGCCCGCGAATTGCCGGATCAACCGAACGAGACTGGAACATACCATGAATCAGGGATTTGATATAAAGACCGGTGCCACCGACAACATAAGGAAATGCGCCGCGCTTATGAATCTCAGCGATTCTTTTGCGGGCCTGATCAGAAAACTGCGCTGCATCGAAATGCTCGTCAGGGTCTAGGATGTCAATCATGTGATGGGGAACTTTAACCTGCTCTTCAGGGGTAGGCTTAGCCGTGCCGATATCCATGTAGCGGTAAATTTGCATGGAATCGGCGCTGATAATTTCACCGTTTGTCTTCTGGGCGATGTCGATCGCCACCGTAGTTTTCCCGACAGCAGTCGGGCCGCAGATCACAACAATTTTTGGTTTATCGGTCGCCGAATTCATACGTGAGACCTTAAAGGATACACAGGCGGGAATCCAAAATCAATTCTGCTTGAGTGCCGGTTCATGTGGTATTGACTAGAAATTGCAGGCAACTTTGAAACATGTCTGCGGGCACAGGATCCGCTTAGGAAAATGAAATCTGTATCGAAACTCACAGCCCGGGAAGCCTTGATGCCAATCTGAGATGGGGCGGGAGAAACGCAGATATAACAGACCTTCAAAGGTGCTAGCCAATCGTATTTTTAACAATACCGATCAATTTTTCAGGATCAAATGGTTTTTTCACAAAGGCTACCGCGTCTTTGATGGCATGGTCACCGTCGATGCCGCTAACAACAATAACCGGTATATCTCTCAACTCTTTGTCTTTTCGCAATTTTCGGTAAAATCGTGGGCCCCATTCGCCCGGCAACTGCAAATCAAGTGTGATCAGATCCGGTTTTTCTTGTCTGACAACTTCCAGCCCTTCCATGGTGCTGGTTGCCGTGCAGGTTGCATATCCGTTATCACTGAACACAGCTTGCAAATATTTGACGATGACGGGGTCGTCTTCTATAATTAATATTTTTTTCGGCATGGCAGACCTCACTAAGATGTTCGTAATTTTTATTCCACGTTTGCAAGTCTTCTTACGTGACATTGACCGCACATAATCGGTCCTTGCTTTTTTTTCTCGTGGCATCCCTTGCAGTTTGTATGAAAGGCTTTCATCAGCGCCGGTTTACGTCCTGAAGTCTCCAAGTCATGGCAATCGGAGCACCGTTGATCCTCCGATGATTCATCTTCAACCAGATTACCGTTGTCGTCATAGACGTGATGGCATTCATTGCATTCTTCGATCTCGGCTGTTTCATTGTGCTCATCATGCCGGAAAACAGCCGGCGGCCGCTGGGGGTTTTTGAATGCATCGGTGTTAACGACGTTCATATCTTCTTGGGAAAATGCAGAACCCAGAACAATTACACAACCTATAAATACGGTAAAAATAAAGAGGACATTTTTCTTCATCCCGTTCTCTCCTTTACATCAAACCGGTTTTTCCATAACTTCATAGAGAATGTCTCCTATAAATTTAATCTCCAATCCAAGTCCGTAGTGATGATTAATATCCTCAAGCCCGCTGTGGCAGTTGTGGCATGGGGCCACAAGTACCTTGGCACCCCTGGCTTTGGCTGCGAATAACTGCTCCGCTTTGACACGGTTGCTTTCAACCCGTTTCAATTTATAGGGGGGGCCGCAGTTAATCACCCCACCGCCGGCGCAACAGCAGTAGTTGTGTTCGCGGTTGGGATGCATCTCGATCAAGGATTTACAAATAGTCTTGATAACATAACGCGACTTTTCATGCAGGCCCCCGCCCCGGATGACATTACACGGGTCATGGAGGGTAACGGGTTGCTCATATTTTTTGGTGATCGTAATTTTGCCCTCCCTAAGCAACTCATCGTAAAAGTCGATGGCATGGACAATGGGTATGGGCGGCATTCGCCAGCCAAGCCAGCGGTTGCCCATATCATATACAGAGCGAAATGCATGGCCGCACTCACCCATTACGATTCGTTTTACTTTCAGTCTTGCAGCAGTTTCAAAATGCGCACGCTTAACACGCCCCATTATCTCATTGTCCCCCGTATACATGGCCATATCACTGTTGTCCCACCCGGGAGTCGCCGGCATGGTCCAATTAACACCGGCCACATCCATGAGTACCGCGGCCTGGTATATGAGCTGGGCCTGAAATTTAGGCTCCGGTCCGATCACCGAATACATGATGTCGGCACCTTCTTTTTCAAGGGGGATACGCAGGGTCGGGATTTCGGCTTGGGCCTCCTCTTCCTGCCACTGCAAGGTGTCGATCCACTCATCATCCTTGACCCACATTTGATTCAACGTTGCGGCGTGACTGTGAGCAGTGTCTTGGATGTAAAGTGGGGTTACGCCCAACAAGTGACAAATGCGCCGGACTACCAGCATCATATAGGCAATATCGATCCCGAAGGGACAATACATGGCACACCGTTTGCACACATTACATTCCGTGGACGCAATTTCGGCGGCACGCTGTATGAATTCCGCACTGACGTTGCCCTTTTTCTTCAGCATTTCCCAGAGGGTTTGCTTGACCTTGCCCACCGGTGACCAGCGTGGATCGTTGTCGTGGGACAAGTAATAGTGGCAGGCCTCAGAGCAAAGACCGCAGTGAATACATGTGTCCACATAGGCTTTCAGACGGGCTCCGGTTTCACCTTTCAACACCCGGTGAATCACCTGCTCAATCCGCTGTTGAGTAAGTTTTTCTGCGCCTCTTTCCAAACCCTCATCAAGAATCTTTTTTTCTTCTTTGGTGGCAGGTTCTACCATAATATGGGTCTCCTAACACGGATAAGTCCGGATTTATTATTCAATATTGAGGATATTGCGTCGCTCGTTTATTCTTATCAAAAAAATTCCTCGAATATTCAATCTCCAATCAAAAATATTCAATTTAAATTCCCTACCAGTCCCTGGCATGTCGGACACCTCCGAACTCCGAGCCCATATAGGCGCGCGTCAGCGGTGAGAACATCATATGGCTCAGGCGGGTGAAGGGGATAGCGACAAGCATAACTTCACCGGCCAGAATATGTAGAATCGTAAAAAATTCAGGGCCGAACCACTGGTAATATGCCAGAAAACCGGTGATAAAGGGGGCCGCCACAATGGCCAGGATGACATAATCGGATACGGACGTGACATACTGTACTTCGGGAGTCACCAATCTACGGATCAGGAAAAACACGCAGCCGGCGATAACGATCAGTGTCATAACGATGGCGAGACTATCGGGTAGGCTCCACCAGCGAACGTTGAACGATTCATCCCATAAAATCACGTGAGCCAATAGAAATATGGGCGTCACAACCAGGCAGATGTGAAAGGCGAAGGTGACGATGGTCAGGGCTGGATGTCTTCTCCAGTTGGTCGTACCAAATGGTATTACCCAGTGTAAAATTGAGCGAAAGCTATACTTCCAGCTCATGTAGGTGTATATAAATTTCTCTTTCTTATGTACCAGAACCAACAAGCGTATGACCCGGTATAAACTGCCGAAAACGAAAATTGTAAATGCAACCCAGGCCAGAGGACCGCTAACAAAGTTGTAAAGGCTATTCATTATTCCGCCTCCCACGACCGAAACAGCTTGTGTATAGTTTGTCCGTTTTTTGTGATTTGTATTTCGAGATCTAAATTTTCCCCCTAATGTTTGAAGCCTCCATGTCAATTCACACTTATCCGATCAACTCTGAAATAGGTAAAACCCGCCGACAATAAGTGCCGTTCTCAATGGTTCGCAGCAATAGTTTGTCTCCATCAGGACTGAAAACAGGGTCCCAGGCGGCCTCACATGTGTGGGTCCAAAGGCGATCATTCAAAGCAATGGTGTATTGGCCGTTTTTTTCCACTCTGACGGCCAGATGTTTGCCGTCGGGACTGAAGACCGGTTTCCAAGCCATATCGAAAATACTTTTCCACGGGGTGCCGTCGGCCACGACAAACCATTGCGGTCCTTTTTTGGCCAGGGCGGCCAACCGGCTGCCATCCGCACTGAAGACTGCATCGGTCACAAGATCCTCGAACAATACGGACCAGGGTTGGCCATCGACGGCAACCGTCCACTTACCGAAACTGGGTGCTACAATGGCAGCCAGCCGATTTCCGTCCGGGCTGAACATCTGATGCCAGAGCTGCACAAATCGCCGATCCCAGATCATCTTGCCGTCCTCTGCTAGGCCCCAGGTTCCTTCGGACCTCACTGGGGCTACGACGCTACCATTGCGCGGACTGAAAATCGGTCCCCAGACACACCCGTAAGTTTGCTCCCAGGGCTGACCATTGACCGCAATGGTGTAGTCGTATAAATTCAGCCTCACCTCGGCCGCTACTTTTTGACCATCCGGGCTGATGGCCAAGTTCCAAACATTCACAAATTTCGTGTCCCACGGTTTGCCGTTGAAGGCGGCGGTAAAAACGCCTTGTTGAAATTTATAGATTTCACCTTCACTAAAATTCTCCACCTGAACGCAGGCAGCGGTCTGATTGCCATCAAATGACAGGGTCGGATTTGTCATATTGGTAAAGCTCTCTTCCCAGGGAATGTCATCAACCGCCATACAGTAGGTCATATCTTGCTGCACCGCTACGGCGATATGGCTGCCGTCCTCGCTGAACAGCGTGTTCCATACATATCCAAATTTATTCTCCCAGGCAGCGCCGTCCACGGCTACCGTCCATTCACCCATATCCGAAATCAGAGCGGTAAGTCGCCCATCTGGAGAAAATCGAAGATACCAAATTTTCTCAAAGGTATCTTCCCAGGTCTCTCCGTTTACACAAACATTGAATTCACCTTCGGATACATTCACAATTGCGGCAATTTTTTCACCGTCGGGGCTGACATAAGGCTCTTCCACCCATTCAAAATTACCTTTCCAATCGCTGAATGCGATATTTTTTTCAGAAGTTTCCCAATCCCAGCTTTCCAAATTAATCATAGAGCCTCCTTACCATTCGGCAAGAGATGTTGTCCAATGCAACCAGTATGAGTTTAAACAGATTTTATAGCGAACAATCTCACGGATTGCAACCTAAGTATATAATTTTTATAGTATATTAAAACTGTAGGTTTTAAAGCGGATAACTCACTGGGAAAAAAGAGTTTTTCTTATATATATTTGAAAATATTAAATAAAAATAATAATTGAACAAAATTAAAGCGGATGATATTTCATAAATAGTCTAGCTGCCAATCAACGCAATTTTGCCATTTTTGTTATGATCAAAAGGATCGTTGCTATGAACATAGCGGTTATCGGTGGAGGGAGACGGTGCAAACGCTTAATCGAAGTGATTGAACGGCATAAATTTCAGGAAATAGACCCGAAGGTTGTTGCCGTTGCAGACTTAAAGGATGACGCCCCGGGCTTCCTTAAAGCCAAAAAAAATGGTCTTTTCGTCACTCATGACTATAATGATTTTTTTGAAAGAGATGACATTGACCTTATCATGGAACTCACCGGCAACATGGATATCTACAATGATATCCTTAGCAAAAAGAAGAAAACCGTCCGAGCCATTGCCAACCGGACTGCCCAGCTTTTCTGGGAGATCTCAAGGGTTTCCACCTTGCAGAAAAAAACAGATCAGGAACTTAAGGAAACCCGTGCGAGATATAAGTCAATCATTAACGAGCTGATCCAGGAGGACGTTCTGGTTATCGCATATAATTACCGAATCATGGATATCAACGACAGCCTGTTGACTAAACTCGGTCTTCAACGCAAGGATGTCATCGGGCGCTACTGCTACGAAATTACCCATCGTCAGGATCTGCCATGTTCAGGCGAGCGCCATCCCTGCCCGTTGATTCAAACTATGGAAACGGAAATGCCTTCTCAAACCACTCACACTCATCTGGACAAAGACAACAGAGAAATATATTACTCTATCGGTACATATCCGTTGCGTGAGAACAACGATGTTATCGGCGCTATTGAAATATCCAGAGACATCACCAAGGATATCAATATACAGAAGGCCATGATGCAGCAAGAAAAATTGGCCTCTGTTGGACGCTTGTCTGCCGGCGTTGCCCATGAAATCAACAACCCCCTGACGACGATTTTGACCACTGCCATGTTGATTCAGGAGGATCTTGACCCTCAAGATCCAAATTACCAGGAACTGGAGACAATTACCAAAGAAACCCTGCGCTGCCGTAAAATTGTTGCCAGCCTGCTCGATTTTGCCCGTCAGTCCACTCCCACAAGAAACCGCTGTGACATCAACAAGATCATCAAGGAAAGTATCGTCTTGACCCAAAAACAGGCTGCATTTAAGGATGTGATCTTAACTTATGAATTGCCTGAAGATATTCCTCACCTTCATATAGACAAAGGCCAGATCCAGCAGTCGGTCATTAATTTGATCATTAACGCCATTGAAGCAACCGATGCCGGCGGGTCCATTGTTGTTTCCACGGTCTACAATAAGTACCAGGAACGTGTCAATATTATCGTGAGCGACACGGGCCAGGGAATCAGTGAAAATGATTTAGGTAGAATTTTTGATCCGTTTTTTACAACCAAAGATGATGGTAACGGACTTGGATTGTCGATAACTCACGGGATAATCGAACAGCACAACGGAACCATCAGTGTTTTCAGCAAATTAGGCCGGGGAACGGTATTTACCATTAAACTTCCGGCCATATCTGGGGAATACGATGCCGCCTGATAATCCTCGCATCCTGATAGTCGATGATGAACTGAATATCTGCAAAAGCTGCAGTAAAGTATTGACAAAGATGAACTGTGAGGTGAGCTATGCACTGAATGGTTATGATGCTTTAAAAATGATCGATGCCGGACCGTTTGACGTCATCATTACCGATTTAAAAATGAGCAGTTTGGGCGGCATGGAGGTTTTGCACCGCGTAAAAGACGCTTATCCCGACATACCCGTAATAGTGATGACCGGTTATGCCAGTGTTTCCTCGGCCGTGGAGGTCATGAAAATGGGCGCCCTGGATTATCTGCCGAAACCGTTTACCCCGGAGGAGCTGCGTGCTATTGTCCGCCAGGCCGTAACCGAAAGAGAAATTCGACTGCAGAACAGAAAACTGCAGCAACAGGCAAAAAAGCCCCAGCCGCTTTTACACCAGCTCATCGGTACCAGCCCGAAAATCAAACAGGTGATTACCATGGTCCAAAAGGTGGCACCCACCGATTCCACGGTCCTTATTTATGGGGAAAGCGGAACCGGCAAAGAGTTGGTGGCCAGAGCTGTACATGCCAACAGCACTAGGAGCAAAGAGGTCTTTTTTGCAGTGGACTGCGGAACCCTCTCAAGTAATTTGTTGGAAAGCGAACTGTTTGGTTACATTAAAGGTGCGTTTACAGGAGCAGAAAAAAACAAAGACGGTATCTTCAAATTAGCGGATGGAGGGACAATTTTTCTTGACGAGATCAGCAATATCGGCCTGGAAGTTCAGAGTAAGCTTCTACGATTTTTAGAATCGCGTGAATTTCTGCCTTTAGGCGCCGGCGCCCCGCTGCAAGTTAACGTCCGATTAATTTTTGCCACCAATAAAAATTTACAGGAAATGGTGGCCAATGGCTCTTTTAGAGAAGATTTTTATTATCGTATTGATGTTTACCCGATCCTTCTACCGCCGTTAAAAGAACGGAAAACGGATATTTTACCGATTGCCTATCATTTTTTGAATCAGTTTAGCGAATCAATGGGCAAGTATATTGCGGGGGTCGACACGGAGGCCGCGAACCGCCTGGCCGAATATGACTGGCCCGGAAATGTCCGGCAACTGCGCAATACGATCGAACGGGCGGCTATCTTATGTGAAACAGATCAAATTACAGTGAACGATTTGCCGTTGCTGGCAGAAAGGGACGATATCGAGCAGTTGCTGGAGAATATCCCCGCAACCAACCAAGAATTGAAGCGCATCAAAAAGGAAATCCGGCAGAAGGCGGTGCGCAAAATCGAAAAAAAGTTCATTCTAAATGCCCTGGCAAATAATCACTGGAATGTAACACAGGCTGCGCAGAGCGTCGGGTTGCAACGCAGCAATTTTCATAACTTGATGAAAAAATATGGTATCACCATTCAACAGCGCGACCAGACTCGGCAGCAATGAAGCAAGGTCCAGAGGACCAAATTTTTGAAGGTTGAATTGTCGGCTTAAGCTCTCAATAAATATGTAAAAAATTCACTGTATATATTTTTTATACAGTCTCAAGATTAATTTATACGCTTTCGAACAAATCCTGCCTCCACGTGACAACTCCCCGGGAAATAAATAATATAAAGCGAATTTATATAGTTATATCGCAGCTAATAAACGACGGTTGAATTTGAATAAAAAATCCACCGGTCAAGAGTTGCCTTCGGTTCAATTGAAGATGTATATTATTTTTATACACCATCTATCGCGCTGAAATCGAAGATAACTAAAATATATATATATTTCAGTATATTATAAAAATTAATAACTCCTGGCACAGAACCTGCTTAATAGATCAGCAGATCGATTAAGTGAATAGGACAATATCATCGTCGCTCACCATCTAAATATTTCTGGGGAGGAAAAATATGGAAACACCAGCCAAAATCATCGTCGTCGATGACGAAAAGCGCATTTGCCAAAATGTGGCCAAGATTCTTTCCAAAAACAACTATGAGGTCACTCTCGCACTGAGCGCTCAAGATGCTCTGGAAAAAATGACCAGGGAAAGCTTCTCGCTTTTGATTTCCGATATCGTCATGCCGGGGAAAAACGGCCTTGAACTGCTCAAATTGGTTAAAAAAGAGTGGCCGCTGACTAAAGCAATCATGATGACCGCCTATGCTTCGACAGAAA
>Ga0209536_100005640_pt1 | contig 19398 bp, 29 predicted proteins | sample DeeMarSeWOR28_12_FD_187461 | JGI IMG/M metagenome (GOLD analysis project Ga0209536, IMG submission 187461) | Marine sediment microbial communities from White Oak River estuary, North Carolina - WOR-2-8_12 (SPAdes) (version 2) | ecosystem: Environmental > Aquatic > Marine > Intertidal zone >...
CGGCCAGATGACCGCCGGTTCCTGGATCTATATCGGCTCCCAGGGCATCGTCCAGGGCACCTATGAAACCTTCGCCGAATGCGCGAATCAGCACTTCGGCGGGAGCCTGGCGGGGCGGCTGGTCGTCACGGCGGGCCTGGGGGGCATGGGTGGCGCCCAACCGCTTGCGGTGACGATGAACGACGGGCTCTGCCTGACCGTCGAGGTCGATCCCTGGCGCATCCAGCGGCGGGTCGAAACAGGATACTGCGACGTCATGTCGGAAGACCTGGACGAGGCCCTGGACCTGCTGGACAAGGCAAAAAACGACGCTACGGGCGGGCTGTCGGTCGGCCTGCTAGGCAACATCGCCGACGTGATGCCGGAACTCGCTCGGCGCGGCATCGTTCCGGACATCATCACCGACCAGACATCGGCCCACGACCTGCGCTTCGGTTACATCCCGCGCGGCTATTCCCTCGACGAGGCCGCGGAACTGCGCGAGGCCGACCCCGGGAAATACGACAACAAGGTTCTCGATTCGATGGTGGTCCACGTTCAGGCCATCCTGGACCTGAAGAAAAAGGGCGCAGTGTGTTTCGACTACGGCAACAACCTGCGCGGCCAGGTCGCCGACCACCGCGGTATGCAGGAGGCCTTCGACTATCCCGGCTTTGTGCCGGCCTACATCCGGCCGCTGTTCTGCAAGGGCGCCGGCCCCTTCCGCTGGGCCGCGTTGAGCGGCAACCCCGCGGACATCCACGCCACCGACGAGGCGCTGCTCGAACTGTTCCCCGCCAAGGAATCCCTGCACCGCTGGATCCGCAAGGCCCAGGAAAAGGTGCATTTCCAGGGGCTGCCCTCGCGCATCTGCTGGCTCGAATACGGGGAGCGGGCGGAAGCCGGCCTGAAATTCAACTGGCTGGTCAGGAACGGCAAGGTGGATGCCCCGCTGGTCATCGGCCGCGACCATCTCGATGCGGGTTCGGTCGCCTCACCGAATCGCGAGACCGAAGCCATGAAGGACGGGTCCGACGCCATTGCCGACTGGCCGCTGCTGAACGCGATGCTGAACACCGCCTGCGGCGCCAGCTGGGTCTCTATCCACCACGGAGGGGGCGTGGGCATCGGCTACTCCCTGCACGCTGGAATGGTCTGCGTCGTGGACGGGACCGACACGGCAGACCGCCGCCTGCAGCGGGTGCTGACGGCCGATCCGGGCACCGGCGTCATGAGGCACGCCGACGCAGGCTATGAACTGGCAGTCGAGACCGCAGCGGAGCGCGGCGTGGATCTGCCGATGATCAACGGCTGACCCGCATGATCCGCGTTGCGTCGCTGTACAGCGACCTCTCCGCCAGCATGGACTCGCTTCGCGCGGGCCACGGGGCCCTGGACCGCAGCCGCGACATCGTGCTGCGCGCCCTGGAGGACGGACGCGCGCACTACGGCATCAATACCGGGTTCGGCGTGCTGGCCGATCGGCGCATCGACAACGAAAAAATCGTCGACCTTCAGCAGAATATCCTGCTGAGCCATGCCTGCGGGGTCGGCGACCCGGTCCCGCCCGAGATCACCCGGTTGATGCTGCAGCTGAAAATCCACGCACTGGGCCTGGGGCAATCGGGCATCTCGCGCTCGACATTCGAACAATTGCTCACCTTCGAGCAATTCGGTCTCACGCCCTGGGTTCCCAGCCGCGGCAGCGTCGGCGCCTCGGGCGACCTTGCCCCCCTGGCCCACCTGTGCCTGCCGCTGATCGGCCGCGGCGAGGTGTGGAACGAAACCGGTACGGGCAAGAAGGACGCTGCCGAGGCCATGCGCCTTCTGGGTATCGAGCCGGTGCGGCTGAAAGCGAAGGACGGCCTGGCGCTGATCAACGGCACGCAACTGATGGCCGCCTACGGCGCCTTCGTCCTCGAACGCGCCCTTGTGCTGCAGAGGGAAGCCGACATTCTCGCCGCCATGAGCCTGGAAGCGCTGCAGGGCAGCGCTGCGCCGTTCGACCCGCGAATCCATCGTATCCGGCCCCATCCCGGGCAGATCAGCGTCGCCGCCAACATACGGAAATTGCTTGAAAAAAGCGAGATCATGGATTCCCACCGGGATTGCGGCAAGGTACAGGATCCGTATTGCCTGCGCTGTGTCCCGCAAGTGCACGGCGCCAGCCGCGACGCGCTGGCCTACGCAACCGGCGTGATCGAAATCGAACTCAATTCGGTGACCGACAACCCGCTGGTGTTCGACAACGGCGACATCCTCTCCGGCGGCAATTTCCACGGGCAACCGCTGGCCCTGGCCATGGACACGGCAGCCATCGCCCTCGCCGAACTGGCAAGCATCTCGGAGCGCCGCACCTATCTCCTTCTCGGCGGCCACGACGGCTTGCCGGAACTGCTGATGAAGGACACCGGCATCAATTCCGGCTTCATGATTCCCCAGTACACGGCGGCGGCGCTGGTCTCCGAGAACAAGGTGCTGTGCCACCCGGCCAGCGTGGACTCCATTCCCACCAGCCTCGGCCAGGAAGACCACGTCAGCATGGGTTCGATCAGCGCGCTCAAGCTGCTTTCGGTATTGCGCAACGTGGAGTGGGTTCTGGCGGTGGAGTTTCTGACCGCAGCCCAGGCGCTGGATTTCCGCGCTCCGCTCAAGCCCGGGCATGGCGTGTGGCTGGCCCACCGACTTCTGCGCGGGCAAATCGGCCACGCCGACCGCGACTACGAAGTGCGCAACGACCTCGACACCTGCGCCGATATCCTGCGTCGCGGCGAGCTGGCGAGCCATGTCGAAGCCGAGATCGGCCCGCTAGCCTGATGCCGGTCCTGCGCAATATCTCGCAGCTGGCCACCTGCCCACCCGGCAACGCGCAGCAGGATGCAGGCCTGATCAGCCAGGCGGCGCTGGCCTGGCGCGACGGGATCGTGAGCTGGGTGGGACGCTACTGCGATCTGCCCGCCGCGTTTTCCTCGGAGGAGGTGATCGATTGCGAGCGCCGGCTGGTCGTCCCCGGCCTGGTGGATTGCCATACCCATCTCTGCTTCGGCGGCTGGCGCGGCGACGAATTCGAGGCCAGGCTGCAGGGCGCGACTTACCAGGACATCGCCGCGGCCGGCGGTGGCATCACCCGGACCGTGGCTGCCACGCGCGGAGCGAGCATCGGCGAATTGCAGCGCAAGGCGGCCGAAGCGCTCGACGCCATGCTGCGGCTGGGTGTCACCACCCTCGAGTGCAAGTCCGGTTACGGCCTCGACGAAGCCAACGAACTCAAGCAGTTGGAAGTGTACCGCCGCCTGAACGGTGAGCACCCGGTCACCCTCGTACCGACCTTTCTCGGCGCCCACATCATTCCACCGGAACATCGCCAGCACCCCGATCGCTACGTTGACATGTTGTGCGAGACCCTCATCCCCCGTGTCGCCAGGCTGGGCCTGGCGCGATTCTGCGACGTGTTCGTCGAGGACGGCGCCTACAGCGTCGAAGACGCGCGCAGGATTCTCGCAACGGCACAGGCCCACGGCCTCGGACTGAAGGTCCATGCAGACCAGCTTTCGCCGGGCGGCGGCGCGCAGCTTGCCGCCGAAATGGGAGCGGTTTCGGCCGAACATCTGGAATACGTCACGCCGGAAGGCATCGCCGCCCTGGCCGCCAGCGGCACCGTGGCGGTCAGCCTCCCGCTCGCCTCCCTGTACCTCGGTGAGCGCTATCTGCCGGCCCGGTCTTTGCTCGCGGCGGGGGTGCCGGTGGCCGTGGCCACCGACTTCAACCCCGGGTCCGCGCCCAGTTTTCACCTGCCGCTCGCCATGACGCTGGCCTGTCTGAACCAGTCCATGACGCCCCAGGAAGTATTGATGGGAGCCACCACCGTGGCGGCGCGCGCCGTGTCGCTCCAGGAACAGGCGGGCTCACTGCTGCCCGGCTACCCGGCCGACCTGGCGATCATCGACGCGCCCTCGCTGAACCACTGGCTGTACCACTTCGTGCCTAATGCCTGCGTCGGTGTTCTGAAGAACGGGAATTGGTTGCTTACTTGATCCAGGTCTATGTACTGCCCCGTTCTTTTCCCTTAGAATATCGCTAAATGAAAATCATTCTCAATTAGAAAGCACACTATGACTCTCAGGGAATTACGTCCGGGACAATTCGCCCGCATTGAAAAAGTCGACGCCAGGCAACCGGGGGTGGTGCGGTTGATGGTGCTCGGACTGATCGAAGGCGTCGAGGTGCAGCACGCCAATTCGGCCATCGGCGGCGACCCCATGGAAATCTCGGTTTATGGCACGGCGATATCGGTGCGTAAACAGCAGGCAGGCTGCTTCCGGATATCGCCGCTCGCCTCGAATGACTGATCAACCCGCGGTCTACGTACCGGTCGACAAGATCGGAATCCGCCGGCGCGCGTCTGCTTCGATTGCGGTCATCGGCAACCCGAACTCCGGCAAGAGCACGCTGTTCAACAGGCTGACGGGTTTACGGCAGACGACGGGCAACTATCCCGGCGTAACCGTCGAAAGGCACTCGGGAATCGTGCAACTCAACGGAACCGCGCTGGAGCTGATCGACCTGCCCGGCATATACTGCCTCGGCGGCTTTTCCACTGACGAACGCATTGCCGTTGACGTCATCCTTGGGCGGATGGACGGATCGCCCCGGCCGGACGGCCTGCTCATCGTGCTGGACGCCACCCACCTCTATCAAGGCCTCTACCTGCTGCAGCAGCTGATGGAAATGCAGCTCCCCACCGTGGTGGCGCTGACCATGACCGATGCTGCAACTGCGAGCGGCGTCGACATCTCCATTGAAGTCTTGCAGCGTCACCTTGGCGGCCTGCCCATTTGCCCGGTCGTAGCCACGACGGGTCGCGGGCTGGAAGACCTCAAGGCGGCGCTGGAGGACATTGCACATGCACCGGCACCGGCAATTCCGGAATCCTGGCCGGAGCTGAGCGGCACGGCTGACCAGCTCATGCAGGAAACGGGAGGGCTGCTCCCTCGCATCGACGTGATCCAGGCCCTGATCCATCCCGACAGCAAGCGAGCCGCCTTGCTGGAAGAGCGGCTTGGTGCCGGCGTTCTGCAGTCCGTACGGGACAGCCTGTTTGGCGACGAGCCACCCCAGGCCGCAGAAGCCAGACATCGTTATCGATGGGCACGCGAAGTCCTGCGCGAAGCACAAACCCAGGCCCCGCTGTTCGACCGGTTCGGCGCCCAAACCATGCGCTGGTTCAACCGGCCCTGGCCCGCCACGTTGATGTTCTTCGCGATCATGGCGCTGGTCTTCCAGGCGGTGTTCTCCTGGGCCACGCCGCTGATGGACGCGATCGACGCCGGAGCCAGCGGACTGTCCGGCTGGGTTGGCGGCCTGCTGCCCGACAACGCCTTTTCGAGTTTCCTCACGGACGGCGTCATCGCCGGTGTTGGCAGCGTGATCGTATTCCTGCCGCAGATCCTGATCCTGTTCCTGTTCATCATCGTGCTCGAAGACTCCGGGTACCTGGCCCGAGCCGCGTTCCTGATGGATCGGGTCATGCGCGGCGTGGGCCTGTCCGGCCAATCGGTTATTCCGATGTTGTCGAGCTTCGCCTGTGCCGTGCCCGCCATCATGGCGACCCGCGTGATACCCAACCGCCGGGACCGCATCGCGACCATTCTCGCCGCGCCATTCATGACCTGTTCCGCCCGGCTGCCCGTGTACGCATTGCTGATCGCGGCGTTCGTGCCCGATCGCTCGGTGGGCTGGTTCAATTTGCAGGGCGTGGTGCTGCTGGGCCTATACCTGCTTGGCATTGCCGGCGGACTGGCCACCGCCTGGCTGATGAAACGGTCCGCCTTGCGCGGTCCCAAGCCGCAGTTTGCGCTGGCGTTGCCGGAATTCCGGTGGCCCAATCCGCAGACCGTGTCGATCAAGCTGCTCGACCGCGCCCGGGTCTTTTTGCGCCGTGCGGGATCGGTCATTTTTATCGTCGCGATTGTCGTCTGGGCGCTGGCCTATTTTCCGCGGTCCGCCGGGATTGAGGCGGACCTGAAGGCCGCCACGGCAGAGGTCCAGGCCACCCGGTCCGGAGAGGATCTCGCGGCAGAGATCAGGCATCTCGAGCACGAGGCGGCCGCCGCGCAACTCGAGCAGAGTTTCCTCGGCCGCGCGGGACGCCTGGTCGAGCCGGTTTTCCGTCCGCTGGGCTGGGATTGGCGCGTGTCCGCTGCGGTGATCGCAGGCTTTCCCGCGCGCGAAGTGGTGGTCGCGGTGATGGGCACCATTTATGCCGTAGGCGAGGAAGCGGAGGAGTCCAGCCTTGCCGGCAAGTTGCGCTCTGCGACCTGGCCCGACGGCAGGCCCATCTTCACGCTGCCGATGGTGCTGGGCCTCTTGCTGTTTTATGCCTGGTGCCTGCAGTGCGCGGCGACCATTGCAGTCATCCGGCGCGAAACCAACAGCTGGCGCTGGCCAGTGTTCGCATGGACCTACATGACGGCGCTCGGCTACGGCGCCGCCCTGTTGGTTTATCAACTCGGCACCGCGCCGGGCTGAAAGCGCGGTCCGGACCATCAATGCCCGCAGCCACCCCCCGCGAGGGTGCGCCACTCACCGTTCAACAGTGAACGATCTCCCGGAAACCACTGACGGTAGACGAGATTTCCTCATAGACCTCGCGGATTCGCTGCGGCTTCGACCCGAACTCCCCGCCCTTGGCAACGACCTCTGCTGCCTTGGCGAGGTCCGGCTGCCCACCCGCCTCGCGCTGCTCGCACATTTCGTTTGCCACGGCGATGGCCAGCCGCAGATCGCGAATGAAACTGCAGGTATCATCCCAGTGGCCCTGATGCGGCTTGAGCTGAACCGCATCCAGAACGGCGTCAGCCAACTGCTGCCCGGTGCCTTCACAGCAACCGAGCTGGCGGTGCATCCCGGCCAGCAGCATCCTGCCCCGGTCGGTCAGCCATAGCTGGCCGTCCGGCGTGTCCCGCTCGGTCAGCATGGAATCCAACATCTCGTGCAGCTTGCGGGCCTGCCCGGCATCGCCCTCCTGCGCTGCGTGAACGTAAGCATCCAGACGGGCGTTGATGGACGCCTCGTCCAATTGTTTGTGGTTCATGGTTTGGCCTCCCACTAGAGCGTTTGCCCATCGATATCGATGACAGACTCAAACATTAGACTTCCATTGGGATGCATTTGGTCCCACGCCGCGCTGACTTATGTCAAATTCATGCAACGGGACGCAGTCGTCGATGGGCGGTACCATAGGGGTGATGGGCCATCACCCGAATGAACAGAGCCATTGACCGGAGGGAAAGTGGAGCCATGCGGAAACTGCTACTTGTTCTGATCGTGTTCGCGCCGCTGTTTCTGCCCACAGCCGTTCGCGCCGCGGACTGGGCGTGGGTGATGAGTGTCCCTTACGCCCTTTCCGGGGAGCAGGTCTACAAAGTCAGGCTGCTCGAAATAGACGGGGTGCCACAGAAGGAGCTTATCCGCTACGCCGTCAAAGCCGGCCGACGCACGTTCACGGTCCAAATGATGCTGGTTGTCGAGTGGGAGCCGGATCTGTCGGAATCAGCGCGCGAGCTCCCGGTCAAGCAGATCACTCTGGATATCGAAAACGGCAAGACCTATCAGCTGGCCGCGCGCGTCGACATTGACGCTCCCGCCGAGGCGCAGCTCGACCAGTCCTACTGGGAGCCATTCGTTTACCGGCAAGAGTAATTCCTTCCGCAAACAAAAAGCCCGGCAATGCCGGGCTTTTTGTTCGGTAAAGCGCATGGCCGCGACGATTACTCGTCGGCAACTTCCTCCGCCCGCGGGCGGTCAACCAGTTCGACGTAAGCCATCGGCGCGTTGTCTCCGGGCCGGAACCCACACTTGAGAATACGCAGATAACCACCCGGGCGATCGACGTAACGCGGGCCGAGTTCGTTGAAGAGCTTCGTTACGACGCCCCGGTCGCGCAGGCGGTCGAACGCCAGGCGTCGGTGGGCGACGCTGTCTTCCTTCGCCAGCGTGATCAGAGGCTCGGCGACGCGACGCAATTCCTTGGCCTTGGGGACCGTGGTCTTGATGATTTCATGCTCGAACAGCGAAGATGCCATGTTCCGAAACATGGCCTTGCGGTGCGCGCTGTCGCGGTTCAGCTTCCTTCCGGATTTGAGATGACGCATTGTCTTGTCCTGTTTTCTCTAGGTCTGGCTGTGTGGTCCGGGGCGCCTCAGGCGCTGACCAGGCTTTCCGGTGGCCAGTTTTCCAGTTTCATGCCCAGCGAAAGATCGTGAGACGCCAATACGTCCTTGATTTCCGTCAAGGATTTCTTGCCGAGGTTGGGCGTCTTCAGCAATTCGACCTCGGTCCGCTGGACCAGGTCGCCAATGTACAGAATGCTTTCTGCCTTCAGGCAGTTGGCGGAACGCACGGTCAGTTCGAGGTCGTCGATCGGGCGCAGCAAGACCGGGTCGATCTCCTGCTCCTTCTCTTCGATTTCGATCGCCTGGCGCGCCTTGAAATCGACAAAAACGGAGAGCTGGTCCGCAAGGATGTTGGCCGCGAGCTTGACAGCGCCTTCGCAATCCATCGTCCCGTTGGTCTCGATGTCGAGTACCAGCTTGTCCAGATTGGTGCGCTGCTCGACACGTGCGGCGTCGACGCTGTAGGCGACCTTGCGAACCGGGCAGAACGACGCGTCCAACTGCAGCCGTCCGATCGGACGGGTTTCCTGCTCTCCGATGGTCAACTGGTTCGCCGGCTGGTAGCCCACGCCACGACTGACCTTGAGGCGCATGTTGATGCTGCCGTCCTGGGTCAGGTTGCAGATGACATGCTCCGGATTGACCACCTCGACGGTGTGGTCAAGCTGGATATCGCCGGCCGTGACCGGCCCGGTGCCAGACTTGCTGAGCGTCAGCACCGCTTCTTCGCGCTCGTACATGCGCAGTGCGATTCCCTTCAGGTTCAGCAGGACCTCGATGATATCTTCCTGCAGGCCCTCGACCGCCGTGTACTCGTGCAGCACGCCGTCGATCTCCACCTCGGTGATCGCACAGCCGGGGATCGAAGACAACAGCACGCGCCGCAGGGCATTGCCCAGCGTGTGGCCGAAACCCCGCTCGAGCGGTTCGAGCGTAATGCGCGCGCGGTTCGGATTGACTGCGTCCACGCCCACGGCACTGGGCTTCAACATTTGATCAATAACACCCATCATAGGGACTGCCTCATATTCTTTGGAGTAGAGCTTACTTGGAGTAGAGCTCGACAATCAGGCTCTCGTTGATGTCGGCCGACAGTTCCTGACGATCCGGATAGGCTTTGAACACCCCTTCCATCTTCGTCGCGTCGACTTCGACCCACGCCGGCACCAGGTTCATCTCCTGGCTCAACGTAACGGCTTCTTTCACGCGCAGCTGGTTTTTGGCCTTCTCGCGAATCGCCACGACATCTTCGGGCTTCACGCGATAGGACGGAATGTTGACCGTCGCGCCATTCACCGAGATTGCCTTGTGCGAGACCATCTGGCGCGCCTGGGCCCGGGTTACGGCGAAACCCATCCGATAGACCACGTTGTCGAGGCGGGTTTCCAGCAGGCGCAGAAGGTTCTCGCCCGTTGCACCTCGCTGTTGCGCCGCGAGCTTGTAGTAGTTCCGAAACTGGCGTTCCAGCACGCCATAAATACGGCGCACTTTTTGCTTCTCGCGCAACTGCAATGCGTAATCCGAAAGCCGCACGCGCCGCGAAGAGCCGTGTTGGCCGGGCGGTTGGCTGAGCTTGCACTTGGACTCCAGTCCTCGGGCCGGGCTTTTCAGCTCCAGGTCCACGCCTTCGCGGCGTGCCAGTTTGCAGGTTGGTCCGGTGTATCTTGCCATCTATTCAGCTCCAGTCAGACCCGACGCTTCTTCGGCGGCCGGCAGCCGTTGTGGGGAATCGGCGTCACGTCGGTGATATTCGTAATCTTGTAGCCCACGGCGTGCAGCGCGCGCACCGAGGATTCGCGTCCCGGACCCGGGCCCTTCACGCGCACTTCGAGGTTCTTCAGCCCATAATCCAGGGCGGCGCGACCGGCGTTTTCCGCCGCCACCTGTGCGGCAAACGGCGTGCTCTTGCGCGAACCGCGAAAGCCGGCACCGCCCGACGTGGCCCAGGAGAGGGCATTGCCCTGGCGGTCGGTAATCGTGATGATCGTGTTGTTGAAGGAGGCGTGCACGTGGGCTATTCCGTCCACGACCGTCTTTTTAACCTTCTTCTTTCTGCTGGTTGGCTTGGCCATAAAGTTTTCCGCTCTGTACGCTTGGCGTTATCGTTTAATGGGACGGCGCGGGCCCTTGCGGGTACGCGCATTGGTCTTGGTCCGCTGTCCGCGCACCGGAAGTCCCCTGCGATGCCGCAGGCCGCGATAGCAACCCAGGTCCATCAGACGCTTGATGTTCATGGCGACTTCACGACGCAGATCGCCCTCGACCGCGATCCTGCCGATTTCGGAGCGAATGGTCTCGATTTCCGCATCGGTCAGGTCCCGGATCTTTGTTTCGGGCGCGACTCCCGCAGCCTCGCAAATCTTCAAGGCACGGGTTTTACCGATGCCATAGATGTACGTCAGCCCCACCCAAGTGTGCTTCTGAATCGGTATGTTGACTCCGGCAATTCGAGCCATACTCACAAACTCCTGTCAGTTTGGTGCCGCAAAGGTGAACAGCACATTATATCCAAATCTATGTACCGGCGAAAGCTTGAAACGGCTTCGCGCCGGCGGGCAATGGCCATCAGCCCTGCCGTTGCTTGTGCTTTTTCTCGCTGCAGATCACGAACAGCACACCCTTGCGCCGCACAATTTTGCAGTTCCGGCAGATCTTTTTAACTGACGCCTGCACTTTCATAGCTTTTCTCCAAATCCAGGGGGCCGGTCTCTACACGGCGACCCGTTTTAACCACCAGGGGTGGCTCGAAATCGTTATCTCCGGACGACGCCGGAACGGCCGTAGGACTTCAGGTTGGCCTTCTTCATCAGGCTGTCGTACTGATGCGAGATCAGGTGGGCCTGGATTTGCGCGATAAAATCCATGATCACGACCACGACAATCAGTACGGAAGTGCCGCCAAAATAGAACGGGACCTGCCACAACACCCTGAAAATATCGGGCAACAAACACACCGCCACCAGGTAAACCGAGCCGACCATGGTCAGCCGGGTCAATACATGATCGATATATTCCGCTGTCTGGCGCCCCGGGCGGATCCCCGGAATAAAAGCACCGGACCGCTTCAGGTTGTCGGCCGTTTCTTTCGAGTTGAACACCATGGCGGTGTAGAAGAAACAGAAGAATATGATCAGGCCGGAATACATGATCGTGTATGCAAGGTTGCCCGGGGTCAGCGCCGCCGAAACGTCAGTCAGCCAGTTCAGGCCCTGCGAACCGCTGAACCAGGTGGCCAGCGTCGACGGAAATATGACAATGCTCGATGCGAAGATCGCCGGGATGACGCCCGACATGTTCACCTTCAGCGGCAGATGGGTCGACTGGTTCTGGTAGGCCACCCTTCCCTGGCGCTGCGCATAATTGACCGTGATCCGCCGTTGGCCGCGCTCGACCCGGACGATGAAGTAGATCACCGCGAGCACCAGCACGAGGATGATCAGCACGGCGGGAATACTCAGCTGGCCCGTATTCACGAGTTCCAGGGTACCCGCCACGGCGCGCGGGAGGCCGGCCACGATGCCGGCAAAGATGATCAGGGAAATACCGTTGCCCACGCCTCGCTCGGTAATCTGTTCGCCGAGCCACATCAGGAACACGGTGCCTGCCGTCAGCGACACGATCGCGGTGAACAGGAACCCGAACCCGGGTTGCAGCACCACGGCCGACTGCCCTTGCAGAGCAAACGCGACTCCCCCGGCCTGAATGCCGGCGAGAATAACCGTGAAGTTGCGCGTGTACTGGGTGATTTTCTGCCGCCCGGTAGAGCCTTCCTTCTTCAATTGCTGCAGCTGTGGCACGGCGCTGCTCATCAACTGCATGATGATGGAAGCCGAAATGTAGGGCATCACGCCCAGGGCGAAGAGCGAAAACCGCTCCAGGGCTCCGCCCGTGAACAGGTTGAAAACGTCCACGATCGTTCCCTGCTGCGAGTTCATGAACTGCAGCAGTGCCTGCGGATTGACGCCGGGAACCGGGATGAAGGTGCCCACGCGGTAAATGATCAGCGCGACGAATACGAACAGCAGGCGTTGCCGCAGTTCCGTCAGTCGGCCGAGTCCGCCCAGCGTTTCCGCCATCTGTGACGGGGAACGAGCCATTACTCTACCTTGCCTCCGGCAGCCTCGATAGCCGCCCGTGCGCCCTTGGTGACGCTCACGCCCTTGACCGTCACGGGCCGACTCAGTTCGCCCGTGTTGATGATCTTCACCTGGCGCGTGTCGTGACCGATGACGCTTTCCGCCCGCAGGCTTTCAAGGTCGATGACGTCGGCCTTCATGACCTGCACCTGGTACAGGCGCACTTCGGCGTTGTAGCGCGCTGTCCTGGAAGCGAAGCCCCGCTTGGGCAAGCGGCGCTGCAGCGGCATCTGGCCACCCTCGAAGCCGACCTTGTGGAAACCGCCGGCTCGGGACTTCTGTCCCTTGTGACCGCGCCCAGCCGTCTTCCCGAGGCCAGACCCGATACCGCGGCCGGCTCTCTTGCGGTCTTTCTTGCTGCCCGCAGCCGGGCTGAGTTCATTCAGTTTCATGTCTTTATTCTCAATTTAGGCAATGCCTGGGGTCAGAGTAGAAATTCCTTGTAACGCCAACAGGGTGTAGAAGCGGAGTCAGCAGGAATTTTTACTCTGACCCCGTTCCTCACGCTTCTTCGACTCGCACCATGTAATCGATCTTGTTGACCATGCCGCGCACGGATGGCGTATCCTCGAGCACGACCGTCTGGTGCATCCGCTTGAGGCCCAGGCCGCGCACGCACTCCCGGTGCTTTGGCTGGTATCCGAATGGAGAACGGACCAGCGTCACTTTGATCTGTTTTTTCTTGGCCATGTTCCTTACCCGACGTTTGCCATGATTTCGTCGACGGACTTGCCGCGCTTGTCGGCGACCGTCTGCGGGCTCTGCATGGCTTGCAAACCCTTGATGGTCGCCCGCACCAGGTTGATGGGGTTGTTGGAACCCACGCTCTTGGCGAGCACGTTGCGCACGCCGACGGTTTCCAGCACGGCGCGCATGGCGCCGCCCGCGATCACGCCGGTACCTTCGGACGCCGGCTGCATGTAAACGCGCGACCCGGCGTGGCTGCTCTTCACGGCATGCCACAGCGTACCTTCGCGCAGCGACACGGTGACCATGTTGCGACGTGCTTTCTCCATGGATTTCTGTATGGCCACCGGCACCTCGCGCGCCTTGCCATAGCCAAATCCGATCTTCCCGTTGCCGTCACCGACCACGCTGAGCGCGGTGAAGCCGAAAATCCGACCGCCTTTGACCACCTTGGCCACGCGATTGACGGCGACCAGTTTTTCAAGCAGGCCGTCGCCCGTGTCTCTATCCATATTCGCCATGATCTGTACCTGTCTCTAGAAGCTCAAACCGACTTCGCGCGCGGCGTCCGCCAGCTCTTTCACGCGGCCGTGGTAACGGTAGCCGGAACGGTCGAAAGCCACCTCCTTGATGCCCGCTTCGACGGCCTTTTCGGCGATAGCCTTGCCTACGGCCGCCGCGGCCTCCTTGTTGGAGGTGCTTTTCAGCCCCGCCTTCAAATCCTTCTCCAGCGTGGAAGCCGCGGCCACCACCGTGCCGTCTTCCGAACTGATGATCTGGGCATAGATATGCCGCCCGCTGCGGAACACGGTGAGGCGCGGCCGGCCAAGCCGGCGGATGTGAGCGCGAGCCTTGCGTGCCCGGCGCTGACGGGCTTCTCTCTTCATTTCCATCTCAAATTCCTCGCCTCATCAAGCCTTCTTGGCTTCCTTCCGAATCACGCGCTCATCCGAATAGCGCACGCCTTTGCCCTTGTAGGGCTCGGGCGGGCGAAACGCGCGGATTTCCGATGCCACTTGCCCCACTCTCTGCTTGTCACAGCCCTTGACCAGAATTTCGGTCTGGCTGGGGACCTCGATGGTAATTCCCTCCGGCGCCTGGTATTCGATCGGATGGGAAAAACCCAGCGCCAGGCTCAGCGTCGAGCCCTGCGACTGCGCGCGATACCCCACTCCCACCAGGGAGAGCTTCTTCTCGAAGCCATCCGAAACGCCTACGACCATGTTGTTGATCAGTGAGCGAAAGGTGCCCGCCATCGGCGTGTCCGCCGCAGTGGCCGGCTTGACCACGTAACTGCTCTCCTCCTTCTCGACCGTGACGCCCGGGTGAAGCCGGATCTCCAGGTTACCCTTGGGACCCTTGACCTTCACCTCGCCGTCCTTGATGTCGATTTCGACGCCCGAAGGCACGTCGATCGGTGCTTTAGCTATGCGTGACATGTTCCTCTCCCAAACTCCCGCCGCATCACGTCACGATGCACAGGATTTCCCCGCCTTCGCCGGCGGCGCGGGCGGCATTATCCGTCATGATGCCCTTGGACGTGCTGACCACTGCGATTCCGAGGCCGTTCTGAATCTTCGGCAAATCGTCCTTGCGGCGGTACTGCCGCAGGCCGGGGCGGCTCACTCTTTTCATGGTCTCGATGACTCCGCGGCCGTCCATGTACCTCAGGGTGATTTCCAGGCCGGGCTTGCCGTCGATCTCGGTGTCGCTGAAGTCGTTGATGAAACCTTCGTCCTTCAGCACCCGGGCGATACCTGTCTTGACCTTGGATGCCGGAATGACGACTTTCGTCTTTTTCACTGCCTGTGCGTTACGAATACGCGTCAGCATGTCCGAAATGGGGTCGCTCATGCTCATCTATAAATTCCTCTTTACCAGCTGGCTTTACGCAAGCCAGGCACATCGCCGCGCATGGCTGCTTCACGCAATTTGTTCCGGCCCAGACCGAACTTGCGGTAGAAGCCGCGCGGACGACCGGATATGGCGCAGCGGTTACGCTGCCGAACCGGACTCGAATCACGCGGCAGCTTCTGCAGCTGAAAAATGGCCACCTGCTGCTGTTCGAAATTGACGTCAGGATTGGAAATGATCGCCTTGAGCGCGGCACGCTTCTTGGCGTACTTGGCCACCAGCTTTGCGCGACGCTTCTCGCGGTTGATCATGGATACTTTTGCCATCGTGATTCCTTCGTTTGATTTCCCAGGTTTACCGTTCCCGGAATGGGAAGTTGAAAGCCTGCAACAGGGCCAGAGCTTCCTCGTCGCTCTTGGCCGTCGTCGTAATGGTGATGTCCATGCCCCTGATCACGTCGATTTGATCGTAGTCGATCTCGGGAAACATGATCTGTTCCTTCACGCCCATGCTGAAATTGCCGCGGCCGTCGAACGACTTGCGGTTCAGTCCACGGAAGTCGCGGATACGCGGAATGGCCACGTTCACCAGGCGATCCAGGAACTCGTACATCCGCTCGCGGCGCAGCGTGACCTTGCAACCGACCGGCCATCCATCGCGGATCTTGAAGCTCGCGACGGACCTGCGGGCGTTGGTCACGATCGGCTTCTGGCCCGAGATCGCGATCATGTCGCCCACCGCGCGGTCCATCACCTTCTTGTCGCCCACGGCTTCGCCCACGCCCATGTTGAGCGTGACCTTGGTTACCCGCGGCACTTCCATCACGTTGCGGTAGTCGAACTTTTCCCGCAACTGGGGCACCACGGTCTCTTTGTAGTAATCCTGTAGTCTGGACATCGGACGATCCTTAAATGTCTACGGCTTCGCCGTTGGACTTGAAAATGCGCACCTTGCGGCCGTCTGTCAGCGTCTTGAACGACACGCGGTCGCCCTTTCCGGTGCCAGGGTTGTACAGCATGACGTTGGAATTGTGGATCGGCGATTCCTTCTCCACGATTCCACCGCCGCGGTTCATGGCCGGATTGGGCTTCTGGTGTTTTTTCACCATGTTCACGTTCTCGACCACCAATTTTTCGCCGTCGACATGCAACACATGTCCACGCTGGCCTTTGCTACGGCCGGCGATCACGACGACTTCGTCACCTTTACGAATTCGGTTCATCTTTCCGTTCCTGCTTACAGCACTTCGGGCGCGAGCGAGATGATCTTCATGAACTTCTCGGAACGCAGTTCACGGGTCACCGGCCCAAAAATTCGGGTACCGATCGGCTCGTGCTTGTTGTCCAGCAATACCGCAGCATTGCCGTCGAAACGGATCAGCGAACCGTCACCGCGGCGCACGCCCGACCGCGTCCGCACGACGACGGCGTTGTAGATCTCGCCCTTCTTCACCTTGCCCCGCGGGATCGCTTCCTTGACCGTCACCTTGATGACGTCGCCAATGCGCGCATAACGTCGCTTGGAGCCGCCCAGCACCTTGATGCACTGGACCTGGCGCGCGCCGCTGTTGTCCGCGGCCGCGAGCATACTTTGCATCTGGATCATCGTTGATTTCCTTTACGACGCTCGTCTTCGGGATCGCGACCTTACTTGGCGCGCTCCACGATCTCAATCACCCGCCAGCTTTTCGTCTTCGACAGCGGACGGCATTCCGAAATTCGCACCAGGTCGCCCTCGGCGCAACTGTTGTCCTCATCGTGCGCGTGCACCTTGGTGGAGCGCTTGATGTACTTGCCGTACAGCGGGTGCTTGACCTGGCGCTCCAGCAACACGGTAACGGTCTTGTCGGGCTTGTTACTGGTCACGCGGCCCGTCCGCGTACGTTTTACCGATTCTGTCGCACTCATGACGCTTTACCTTCATTCCGCTTTTCGTTCAGCACCGTCTTGACCCGGGCTATGTCCCTGCGCACGCGGCGCAGATCATGTGGTGTGGGAAGCTGGCCGACGCCGCGCTGCATTCTGAGGTTGAACTGCTCGCGCAGCAGACCACTGAGCTCCTCGCGCAGTTCCGATTCGTTTTTCGCTCTCAAATCGTGTGCGTTCATCACATCACTGACCTCTTGACGAAGGTGGTCCGCACAGCCAGTTTGGCCGACGCCAGACGGAAAGCTTCCCGAGCCTGATCTTCGCTCACGCCCTGGATCTCGTACATCACCCGTCCGGGCTGGATCGGGGCCACCCAGTACTCCACGTTGCCCTTGCCCTTGCCCATCCGGACCTCGACCGGCTTCTTGGTCACGGGCTTGTCCGGATAAACCCGGATCCACAGCTTGCCGCCACGCTTTACGAAACGCGTGATCGCACGGCGGGCGGACTCGATCTGGCGCGCGGTGACGAAGCCGCGAGTCGTCGCCTTCAGCCCGAACTCGCCGAAACTGACGCGATTGCCTACCTGCGCCAGGCCGCGGTTCCGGCCCTTCTGCTGCTTTCTGAATTTTGTTCGCTTGGGTTGCAGCATCTCTCTATCTCCTAGCTGGCTGCCGCCTGCTGACGCTTGTTCTCGCCTTCAGTGCCGTACAGATCGAAAATTTCACCTTTGTAGATCCAGACCTTTATGCCCAGGACACCGTAGGTGGTCTTCGCTTCGCAAAACCCGTAATCGACGTCCGCGCGCAGTGTGTGCAGCGGGACCTGGCCCTCGCGGTACCACTCGCTGCGCGCGATGTCGGCGCCGTTCAGGCGCCCGGCGACACTGATCTTGATGCCGAGCGCGCCCAGGCGCATGGCGTTGCCGACGGCACGCTTCATCGCCCTCCGAAACATGATGCGGCGTTCGAGCTGCTGGGCCACGCCTTCCGCCACCAGCAGGGCGTCGAGCTCCGGCTTGCGGATTTCCGCAACCGTGATGTGCGTGGGCACGCCCATGAGTGCCGTCACGTCCCGCCGAAGGCTCTCGATGTCCTCACCTTTCTTGCCGATCACGATGCCCGGACGCGCGGTGTGAATCGTGATCCGGGCGGACTTGGCCGGACGTTCGATCTGGATTCTGCTGACCGCAGCCTGCGCCAGGCGCTTCTGCAGGTAGTCGCGGACCTGAAGGTCGGACTTCAGCTGCTCCGCGTAGTCTTCCTTGTCGGCGTACCAGGTGGAATTCCAGTCTTTGGAGATGCCCAGCCGGATTCCTGTCGGATGTACCTTTTGACCCATTATGCTTGTCCCGTATTGTCGTCGGCCACGGTCACGGTAATGTGACTGTTCCTTTTCATAATTCGAGTGCCCCTGCCCTTGGCCCGGGCGCGCCCGCGCTTCAGGGTCGGACCTTCGTCGACCATGATCGTGGCAACCTTCAACTCATCGATATCCGCGCCTTCGTTATGCTCGGCGTTGGCGATCGCAGAAAGCAGCACTTTCTTGACGATGTGAGCGGCTTTCTTGTTGCTGAAGGTGAGCAGTTGCTCGGCCTTGTCCACCGGCAACCCCCTCACCTGGTCAGCGACGAGGCGGACTTTCTGCGCCGAGATGCGCGCGTTTCTCAATCGTGCAGTCACTTGCATGGCAACACCTACTTCGTCTTGCGGTCACCCGAATGACCCCTGAAGGTCCGGGTAGCCGCGAATTCGCCGAGCTTGTGCCCGATCATCTGATCGCTGATCAGGATCGGCACGTGCTGTCGGCCGTTGTGGACAGCGATCGTCAGCCCAACCATCTCCGGAAGGATCATGGAGCGCCGTGACCAGGTCTTGATCGGCCGCTTGTTGTTGGTTTCGACGGCGCCGGTCACCTTCTGCATGAGATGGTGATCGACGAACGGTCCTTTTTTGATCGAACGTGGCATGGCTTTACCTGTTATCTGCCTGAACGTTTACGCACGACGAACTTGCTGGTCGTCTTGTTCTTGCGTGTTTTGTAACCCTTGGTCGGAACGCCCCACGGAGTCACCGGGTGACGTCCGCCGGAAGTCCTGCCTTCACCGCCGCCGTGCGGGTGATCCACCGGGTTCATGGCGACGCCGCGCACGGTGGGACGCACGCCCCTCCAACGCTTTGCTCCCGCCTTGCCCAACTTCTCCAGGTTGTGCTCCGAATTCGACACTTCACCGATCGTGGCGCGGCAACGCGATTCGACCTTGCGCATTTCGCCGGAACGCAGGCGCAGCGTTGCGTACTGCCCTTCGCGGGCCACCAACTGAGCGGCTGCGCCAGCACTGCGGGCCAACTGCGCCCCCTTGCCGGGCTTGAGTTCCACGCAGTGGATGACCGAACCCATGGGGATGTTGCGCAAGGGCATGCAGTTGCCCGGCTTGATCGCCGCCTCGCGGCCGCTGATCACCTCATCGCCGGCCAGCAGGCCTTTGGGTGCGATGATGTAACGGCGCTCGCCGTCACGGTAAAGCACCAGAGCAATGTGTGCGCTACGGTTGGGATCGTACTCGATGCGCTCCACGCGCCCGACGATACCGTCCTTGTCGCGCTTGAAATCGATCAAGCGATAGTGGCTCTTGTGCCCACCGCCGCGATGACGCGTCGTTATCCGGCCAGCATTGTTGCGGCCGCCGGTTTTCGACTT
>Ga0209536_100005641_pt1 | contig 19397 bp, 13 predicted proteins | sample DeeMarSeWOR28_12_FD_187461 | JGI IMG/M metagenome (GOLD analysis project Ga0209536, IMG submission 187461) | Marine sediment microbial communities from White Oak River estuary, North Carolina - WOR-2-8_12 (SPAdes) (version 2) | ecosystem: Environmental > Aquatic > Marine > Intertidal zone >...
GCAGGAGGCGATCGAGACCACGATCAGCACGCCTCAGTTCATTGCCAACCCCACCAATGCGGTGCTGAACCCGTGCGGCGCAGCGAACACGCTGTGCACGGATCTCACCGGCGACGGCGCGCCGGAATACACGACGCAGCTCATGCCGACGCCGTCCTGTGTTGCGGTCAACGGCATCAAGATGAGTGAACTGGTACTCACCAATATCGAAGACCTGGGCTGCGCCGCAGGCCAGGCGCAGCAATTCGGGGTCACCGGCGCCGTCACCGGGGACTCGCTGTGCGCCAACACGCTGTGGGAGATCACCGCGGAGACGAAGGGATCCGCCAACGCGGCCCGCGTGACGGTGACCCAGGGCGTCGGCGTGCGGATCAGCGCGGACGACATGGCGACTTCGTGCCTCTAGGACCGCAGTCCGAAATCAATCTCGAATGGGTACTCACATGAAACGCATCTGCCGCCGGCTCCTCAGCACCTCACTCGCCGTGGCCCTGGCGGCCGCTGCACCGTCCTCGATTTACGCCGAGGACGTCGATCTCTTCATGGGCGCGGCTTCGCCCACCACCGGCAACCGGCCCAATGTCCTGATCGTCATCGACAGCAGCGCGAACTGGTCGGCGGCCAGCCAGCACTGGGCTGGCGGCATCAAGCAGGGGCAGTCGGAACTGCGCGCCCTAAGGACGCTTGCGGGCGAGGTCAGCGACACCGTGAACATGGGACTCATGCTGTTTACCCCTGGCAGCGGCAGCAACAAGGATGGCGCCTATGTGCGCTATCACCTGCGGCAAATGACGTCTGCCAACAAGACCGCGCTCCAGGAGTTGATCGGCGACAACGGCTGCGTCGACGCGCCAAATAGTCTCAACGGCACGCCCAACTGCCTGTTCAAGAATTTCGACAACCCGACCGAGAAAGTGGGCACGGCCAAGACCGATTACAGCGCCGGTCTGTTCGAAGTGTTCAAGTACCTCGGCGGCTTCACCAACCCGGCAAACGCGCAAACCGATATCGCGGGAAGCCCAGTGGATTCCAGCCATTTCGGCCAGGACCGTTACTCGGGCGACCCCGATCCCAAGGCGGATCCGGCCGCCTATGTGAACGGCCTCACCGATCCGCTCAAACGCACCTACAAATCACCGATTGACATCAACAACAGCTGCGCCAAGACCTACGTCATCTTCATCGGCAACGGCTTTCCGACCCAGGACTCGCCCTCGACGCTCTTGAGCGGCGTGCAGGGCAATACCAACCAGCTGCCGTTGCCGCAGTTCACCACGATTGCGCAGCAGCAGTGCACGAACCTGAGCAACTCCGGCTGCACCAGCTCCACGACCTGTACCGTGCCGGGCAGCGTGATCACCGCCAACCCGGGATTCGACAGCTATCAGTGCGCCGTGAACAACGCGGCGAGCTGTCCTGTCGGCCAGCAGGATTATCACTACCAGGGCTGCGGCACGGTCATGAACGTGACCCCAACCGGCACGACCGCCGTGCCGCCGAACAACGAGATCCGCTACGCCGACGAATGGGCCAAGTACCTTTACACCACGGACGTGAGCCCGGAGGGTGGGCAGCAGAACGCGGCGGTCTACACCATCGACGTCTTCAAGGACGCCCAGGATGCGCGGCAGACCGCGCTGCTCATGAGCATGGCCAAGTACGGCGGCGGGCGCTACTTCTCGGCCACGAGCGAGCAGGCGATTCTCAATGCCCTGCGCGAGATCCTGATCGAGATTCAGTCCGTCAACAGTGTATTCGCATCGGCGAGCTTGCCGATCAACGCCACCAACCGCTCGCAGAACGAGAACCAGGTCTTCATCGGCATGTTCCGCCCGGACGCAAACGCCAAACCGCGCTGGTATGGCAATCTGAAGCGCTATCAGGTGGCGCTGTTCGGCGACGAGGCTAAGCTTGCCGACAAGGACGGCGCCGAGGCGGTGTCGGCGGCAACGGGGTTCGTGCAGGCCTGCGCTTCCAGCTTCTACACGACCGACAGCGGCAATTACTGGAACTTCTCCCCGATCAGCGCCGGCCAGTGCACCTTGGGGTCAACGAGCGTGTTCTCCGATCTGCCCGACGGCTCGCTGGTGGAAAAAGGCGGGGTCGCGGAAGTGATCCGCCGTGGCAACAATCCCAGCGCGGTGCTGCCTACGTCGCTCGTTAACCGCACCGTGTACACGTGCCCGCTGAATTCCACCACCTGCTCGCTGATCCCGTTCAACGCCGCAAACGTGAGCCAGTCGCGGGTGCAGGCAGCGGACGCGACCGAGCACCAGCGGATCATCGATTTCACGCTCGGCTACGACGTTAACGACGAGAACGGCAACAGCATCTACAACGAGACGCGGCCCTCGCTTCACGGTGACGTGACGCACTCGCGTCCGCTGCCCGTCAACTTCGGCGGCACGACCGGGGTCGTCGTCTTCTACGGGAGCAACGAGGGGACGTTCCGCGCGGTCTCCGGCAACACCGGCCGCGAGCTCTGGTCGTTCATCGGCTCCGAGCACCACCGCTTCCTGAAGCGTCTCTACGAGAACACGCCGATCGTGACCTACCCTGGCCTGCCCGGCACCGTGACCTCGGAACGCAAGAACTACTTCTTCGACGGCTCCGCGGGGCTCTACCAGAACGCCGACAACTCGAAGGTCTGGATCTTCCCGTCGATGCGCCGCGGCGGACGCCGGATCTACGCGTTCGATGTGACCAACCCGGCAACACCGGTCATCAAGTGGCGCATGGGTTGCGCGCATCTCAACGACGACGTCAGTTGCACGACGGGCTCCCAGGACATCGGTCAGACCTGGTCCACCCCAGCGGTCGCAACCACGCAGGGGTTCAACGGCGGCAACGATCCTCTCATCGTCCTGGGCGGCGGCTACGACGCGTGCGAGGACGCCGACTCTTCCGCGCCGTTCTGCGCGTCCGCAAAGGGGCGCAAGGTCTACGTCCTCGATGCGAACAATGGCGCCATTCTCCAGGCGTTCGACACGCTGCGGAGCGTCCCGGCCGACGTGACGCTCGTCGACCGCAACTTCGACGGACACGTTGACCACGGCTACGTCGTGGACCTCGGCGGCAATCTCTACCGCATCGATTTCGTCGATCCTGCAACGCTCGGGCCGCTTTCTGCAGGCAACTGGACCATCACCCACATCGCCCGAACAAACGACCCGGCAACCAATCCTACCGCCGGCCGCAAGTTCCACTTCGCGCCCGCCGCGCTGCCCGGGAAGGACCGCGTCTACCTCGCGCTCGGCTCGGGCGACCGCGAGCGTCCGCTCGAGCTCAACTATCCGTACATGGAAAACATCCAGAACCGCTTTTACATGTTCATGGATACTTTCATCGCGGCGGCTCCGGTCGATCTCGATGGCCCGGCGTTGACGGATTTCACGGTCAGCACCACCTGCCCGGCCGTCATGGGCAGCGGCGCTGCCGGCTGGCGCATGGATCTCAACAACGGACGCGGCGAGCAGACGGTAACGTCAGCGGCAATCTTCGGCGGCCTGATTTTCTTCAGCACCAACCGCCCGGTGGCCACAGCGCCGGGGCAATGCGCGGCCAACCTGGGTGAAGCTCGCGGCTATGCGGTCAACCTCCTCAATGCCTCGGGCGCAGTCGGCACCGAAGATTTGTGCGGCGCGGATCGCTCGGGCCTGTTCATCGGTGGCGGCCTGCCGCCCTCACCCGTGGTCGGATCAGTGCCCGTCAACGGCAAGCAGGTCACGGTCGTCATCGGGGGCATCCAGCGCACGGGCACCGCGAGCTCACCGATCGCCGCGCAGCGCGTGCGGCCCACGATCACTCAGCGACGCTCGCGCCTGTATTGGTATCAGCACGGGGATAAATAAGCACGGGCGTGCCGCAGGCATCTCGGAGAAGCCGCCGCTACTGGGTGTAGCGGCGGCCTGCCGCGAAGCTTACGCGCGATTCAGGCGGCAAGGCCTCTGGGCAGCGGAAAAACGGTGTTCTCCTGGACGCCGGCAAGCTGATCCACGCTTTCGGCACCCAGCTCACGCAGCCGGTCGACAACTTCCTCAACCAGAACCGCGGGCGCCGAAGCGCCCGCGGTGATCCCGACGACGCGCGCGCCGGCCAGCCATTCGGCCTGAAGGTCCGCGGCCTTGTCTAACATATAAGCGGCAACGCCCTGGTTCTGCGCCACCTCCCGCAGCCGGTTCGAGTTCGAACTGTTGGGCGAGCCCACGACGAGGACGACGTCGCACTGCGCGGCGAGCGCCTTCACCGCGTCCTGGCGATTCTGGGTCGCATAGCAGATGTCGTCCTTCTTGGGACCAACAATGCCGGGGAAGCGTCGGCGCAGCGCGGCGATGATCTGCTGCGCGTCATCCACCGACAGCGTCGTCTGTGTGACATAGGCGAGCCGGCTCTCGTCCCGCACCACAAGCTGCGCGACGTCCTCCGGCCGTTCCACAAGGTGCATGCCGTCCGCGCTCTGCCCCATGGTGCCCTCGACCTCCGGATGGCCCCGATGCCCGATCATGACGATCTCGTATTTCTGCGCGCGCATTTTCGCGACCTCGACGTGCACCTTGGTGACGAGCGGGCAGGTGGCGTCGAACACGCGCAGGTTGCGCGCCGCGGCCTCGCGCCGCACGGTCTGCGATACGCCGTGGGCGCTGAAGATGACCGTCGCCCCTTCCGGCACCTCGTGCAATTCCTCGACGAAAACCGCGCCCTTCTGCCGCAGGTCCTGCACCACGAACTTGTTGTGCACGACCTCGTGGCGAACGTAGATGGGGGCGCCGTGCAGCTTGAGCGCGCGCTCGACGATTTCGATGGCGCGATCGACACCGGCACAGAAACCGCGGGGATTGGCGAGCAGCACTTTCATGCGTGGATTATACAAGCAACGGCAAAGGTGCCGGGGGAAACGACTTCCAGATTCGAACCGAAAACCAAACCTTATTGAACCACGGAGAGACGGAGAGAACCAAAAAAAGGATTAAAAATCTGCTCGAAGGGGCGAGAGCTGAAAGCAGCATGGTTCTTGCCCTCGCCTGTCTCCGCATCTCCGCGGTTCAGCTATTGTTCTTGCCTTCGGTCCTATCCGTATCTCCGCCGTCCAATTAATACTTTTGCCTCCCTCGGGGTCTCGGCGGTTCAATCAATGCTTCGAACGCGGGCGTAGCGCATCCCACACCAACAGCACGGCACCGCAGGTTATCGCCGAATCCGCCACATTGAACGCCGGCCAGTGATAACCGAAAGCGTGAAAATCGAGAAAATCGATGACGGCGCCCACGAGCAGCCGGTCGATCAGATTACCCACAGCGCCCGCCAGGATCAGCGCAAGCGCCAGCGCGAACAGGCGCTGATGCGGATACCTGTGCAGCAGGTAGGCAATCCAAACCGATGCCACAAGGGCGATCGCGACAAACAGCCCCCGTTGCCAGCCGGCACCATCCGCGAGGAAGCTGAATGCGGCGCCGGGGTTGTAGACCAGCACCAGGTTGAAGAACGACGTGACCTCGATTGCCGGGCTCCCGGCAAGGCTCCGGACAGCGATGAGCTTCGTTGCCTGGTCAAGGACAACGATCGCCGCCGAGAGCAGCAACCACCCAATCGTTTTGGTGCTCATGTCAAAACCGAAAAAACCTTATTTAGCCGCAGATAAACGCAGATAAACGCAGATTTCAACATAACCATCAATTCGACCCCGGAAACCAGCATTTCGAGCGAAAAGCCTGCATATGGTTCACTCGCTGCCGGCGACGGCAGCGGGGCACATATCGATCGGATTATCTATGTGCGGCACGTGGTTGGCGGGAAGCAGTCGACTAGCCACACGACCGGGTTCGGTACCCAACAGTTATGTTTCACGAATGTGATCCGCGTTTATCTGCGTTTATCTGCGGCTAAGAAATGGCTTTGGGACGGCAGCGCGCTCTATGCGTGCACGCGCGGCTCGCCGGCGCCGAACAGGTTGGAGACGCAGCGGCCGCACAGGGCCGGGTGTTCCTGATTGGCGCCAACGTCCGCCCGGTAGTGCCAGCATCGCCCGCACTTCTGATGCGCGCTCGGGCTAACCCGCAGCGTCACATCGGGCAGAGCGGTGGCGGCCGCCTCCGGGTGGCTGCCGTCCGCCACCTGCGCATGGGACGTGATGAAAACGAAGCGCAGATCGTCGCCGAACGAGTTCAGGAACGCGCGGCTCTCGCCATTGGCATAGAGTTCCACTTCTCCCGCGAGGGACGAGCCGATTTTCCCGCCAACCCGCAGTTCCTCAAGGCGCTTCAACACGTCCGAGCGCAACGCGCGCAGCTTCTCCCAGCGGGCACGCAGCGACTCGGTGTCATCCGGCAGCCGGAACTCGTACCAGCTCTGCTCGAACACGCTCTGCTCCCCGCCGCCCAGCACCTCCCACACTTCCTGAGCCGTGAACGACAGGATCGGCGCGAGAAGGCGCGTCAGCGAATGTGTGATGTGGTAGAGGGCGTTCTGCGCGGAGCGGCGCGCGCGCGAATCGGCAGGCGCCGTATAGAGACGGTCCTTGAGGATATCCAGGTAAAAACCGCCCAGGTCCTCGGAGCAGAACGTCTGCAGCTTCTGGGCGACGAGATGAAACTCGTAGTGGCCGTAGTGGCCCGGCGCCGCCGGATGCTTTACGCCGGATTCGGAGGATGCCATCTCGCGCTGCAGGTCGTGCGTCATGACCAACGCGTAGCGGTCGATTTCGAGCCATTCGTCGACGGGGAGCGTGTTGCGAACCGGGTCGAAATCAGCAAGGTTTGCGAGCAGGAAGCGCAGCGTGTTGCGAATGCGGCGGTAGGATTCCACCACGCGCTTCAGTATCTCGCGCGAGATCGAGAGCTCGCCCGAGTAGTCGGTCGAGGCGACCCACAGCCGCAGGATGTCGGCCCCGAGCTCGTCCATCACCTCCTGCGGGGCGATGACGTTGCCCTTCGACTTGCTCATCTTGTGGCCGGAGCCGTCCACCACAAAACCGTGCGTGAGCAACGCGCTGTAGGGCGGCATGCCGTCCATCATGCACGAGACGAGCAGCGATGAATGGAACCAGCCCCGGTGCTGGTCGGAGCCCTCCAGATACAGGTCTGCGGGAAACGCGCTCGACGATTCGTGCGAGCCGCGCAGCACGGTGAAATGCGTCGAGCCCGAGTCGAACCAGACGTCGAGCGTGTCTTTCACCTTTTCGTATTGCGCCGCCTCCGCGCCGAGCAGCTCTCCCGCCTCCAGCGACTGCCAGGCTTCGATGCCGCCCGCCTCCACGCGCTTCGCAACCTGCTCGAGCAGATCGAGCGCGCGCGGGTGCAGCGCGCCCGTTTCCTTGTGAATGAAGAACGGCATCGGCACGCCCCACTGGCGCTGGCGCGAGAGCGTCCAGTCCGGGCGGTTGGCGATCATGCCGTGAAGGCGCGCCTTGCCCCACGCCGGAAAGAACTTCGTGGCTTCCACGCCGCGCAGCGCGGTTTTGCGCAGCGGCTCGGCTGGCTGCACGCCGCCGTAGCCCGGAACCTCGTCCATGCCGGCGAACCACTGCACCGTCGCCCGCAGGATGACCGGCGTCTTGTGGCGCCAGCAATGCATGTAGCTGTGGACGTAGTTGGCGTCCCGAGCGAAGAGTCGCTCGCGCTCCGCGAGCGCCGCGACGATCTTGGGATTGGCACGCCATATCATCTCGCCACCGAAGAGCGGCAGGCTGGCCGCAAACTTGCCGTCACTCGTCACGGGGGTAAGGATCTCCTCGTCCTTCATGCCGTAGGCTCGGCACGACTGGAAATCCTCGACGCCGTAAGCGGGCGCCGAGTGCACGATGCCCGTGCCGGTATCGAGCGTGACGTAGTCGCCGAGGTAGACTGGCGAGAGCCGGTCGTAGAAGGGATGCCGGAAGCCGATGCGCTCGAGCGCCGCCCCTTTGCACTCGCCGAGAATCCCGCGCCCCTCGAGGCCGAAGCGCTTCAGGCAGGCCTCCCGCAGCTCCGCCGCGAGAATCAACATGCCCCGCTCCGTGTCGACGAGACTGTACGTGAGTTCCGGGTGGACGTTCAGCGCCTGATTGCCGGGCAGCGTCCACGGGGTGGTGGTCCAGATGACGGCATAGCCCGGCTTCGATGGCAAAGCGCCAAGGCCGAATGCCGCCGCAACCTTTTCCGGCTCGGCAAAGGGAAAACCAACGTCAATTGCGACGTCCTTCCGGTCCTCGTACTCGACCTCGGCCTCGGCGAGCGCCGAGCCACAATCGAAACACCAGTTCACGGGCTTCAAGCCGCGGTAGACATAGCCTTTCTTGAGGAGAATGCCGAGCGCCCGGATTTCGTCGGCTTCATTCTTGAAAGCCATCGTCAGATAAGGGTGGTCCCAGTCGCCCAGGACGCCGAGGCGCCGGAAATCAGCCTTTTGGCGCTCGATCTGCTGGGCCGCGTACGCGCGGCACAGGCGCTGCGTCTCCGCCGCGGGCAGATTCTTGCCATGCTCCTTCTCGATCTGGATCTCGATCGGCATGCCGTGGCAGTCCCAGCCCGGCACGTAGGGCGCGTCGAACCCGGAGAGCGTCTTGCTCTTGACGATGATGTCCTTGAGGATCTTGTTGACGGCGTGGCCGATGTGGATATCGCCGTTTGCGTACGGCGGGCCATCGTGCAAGACGAAGCGCGGCGCGCCCTGCCGTGCCTGGCGGATGCGATCGTAGAGCCTGCGCGCATCCCACTCCTTCAGCATCAGCGGCTCGCGTTTGGCGAGATCGCCGCGCATCGGGAATTTCGTGTCGGGCAGGTTGAGCGTTTTCTTGTAATCGGCCATCGAACCGCTAGTCGTAAGTCGTGGTGCGTGTGCGCCCGGCTAGGCCTTCGCCGTTTTCGATGCCTGCGCGTCCTGGCGCCGGAAAAAGGCCTTGGCGTTTTCGACATCGCGCCCGATCTGCCGCGTCAGCGTCGCGAGATCGGCATATTTTTCCTCGTCGCGGAGCTTGTGGTGGAAATCCACTCGCACATGGCGCCGATAGAGGTCCTCGTCAAGATCGAACAAGTAGACCTCGAGCACCGGTGCCCCCTGGGCCTTGACGGTCGGCCTCACCCCGAGGCTCGCCACGCCCGGCAGCGGCCGGTCCCGCACACCGGCCACGGATACCGCAAAAATTCCTGTCAGCGGCGGGCGGTTGTGTTTCATCTGCACATTGGCCGTCGGAAACCCCAGTTTGCGCCCGAGGCCGTCGCCGCGAACGACGCGCCCGCTAATTGAATAAGGGCGTCCCAGCAACTGACGGGCGCGGTCGAGCTCCCCGGCGGCCAGCGCATTTCGCACCGCCGTGCTGGACACCCGTTCCCCGTCGAGCATGACGCTGGGCAACGCGGCCACCTCGAACCCGTAATGAAGCGCTGCCCGCTTCAGCATGACGAGATCGCCCGCGCGGCGTGCGCCGAAACGGAAATCATCGCCAACCAGCACCCAGCGCGCGCCAAGACCACGCACCAGGACCCGCTCGATGAACTCCTCGGCGGCGATCTGCGCAAAGGCGTAGTTGAAGCGGCAGATATGAACGCGGTCCACGCCAAAACTCGCCAGCAACTCCAGCTTCTCCCGCAGGGATGTGAGGCGGGTCGGCGCCTTGTCGGGCGCGAAGAACTCCCGCGGATGAGGCTCAAAAGTCAGCACGCAGGCGGGCACGCCGAACCGCCGAGCTGCGCGCGCGAGCTCATCCAGCATAGCTTCATGGCCGAGGTGCACGCCATCGAAGTTGCCAACGGTGAACGCAGTGGGGCCGTCTGCAGCGGCAGGCAGGCCGCGTGAGATCCGCATACAACCAAGCCGGGGTGTGACTAAAAGCTTGAATTGTAGCGTGTTTTGTGAGACGCGGTCCAGCAAAAACCCGCGCACCGCGCGCTCGACCGCAACCTCGCATTGTTGCTCGACCCAACACGTGCCGTCGTCGATGCGACGCTCAAGGACGAGGGATCAAGCTACAAGCTCTGACCGGGTTTCAGGTTTCAAGTCTAAGGTTCCGGGTTCAGGGTTCGAGGTTCTGCCCGGAATGCTGAACTGGAAACTGAAAACTCAACCGGCGAGCCGCTGCCGCAACCACGCGCTCGCCCCGTCTACCAGCGCCACCAGGAGCAGCATCGCGATGATGACCGTCAGCGCCTGCGGTTGCTGGAAAAGGGAGAGACTCACATAGAGCAGCTGGCCCAGGCCGCCGGCGCCCACGACGCCCAGAATTGCCGCCATGCGGATATTGATCTCCCAGCGGTAGAGCGAGTACGCGACGAGTTGCGGGACTACGTTCGGCATCGTGCCGTACAGAAACGCCAGCGGCGCCCGACCTCCCGTTAGCTGCAGCGCTTGCGCCGGTTCTTGGGGAGCGTTCTCGAGCGTCTCCGCAAACAGCCGCCCGATCACCCCCGCCGTGTGCCACGCAAGCGCGAGCGTTCCGGCAAAAGGGCCGAGCCCAGCGGCGATCACCATCAATGCCGCCCATACGAGCTCCGGGATCGAGCGCAGGAAATTAAGAAGCAGCCTGGCCGCCGCGCGAGGAAGCGGGCCAAACCGGCCCGCGGCGGGCACAGCAAGCAGTAGCCCCAGCACCGCCGCGAGCGCGGTGCCTGTCGCCGAAATAGCAAGGGTCTCGAGCGTGCCAACGCCAACGCGGGCGAGATAGGGCCGCGACAGATCGGGAGGAAAAAACGCCGCAACGTAGCGCCACATCTGGCCGAGCGCCTCCAGCGAGGCGAGCTGGCCCAGGTCGAGCGACAAAAAGGCAAAACTCGCCCATGTCGCGCCGAGCAGCGCCATCAGCACGACCCAGTGCGCGCGCCTCACGCCGTCACCTTTCGCAGCAGCGCGCTCAGGGCATCGGCCAGCACCACCAGGAGCAGGAACACGATCAGGATCGTGCTCACCTCGCCGCCGTTCAGCATCCGCATCGAAAGCTCCATCTGCTGGCCAAGTCCGCCCGCCCCGACGAAACCCATGATGACGGAGGCGCGCACGGCGCATTCCCAGCGGTAAACCGAGTAGGACACCAGCTCGGGCAGCACGACCGGCCACGTTCCGTAGAAGAACGCCTCAATGCGGCCGCTGCCCGTTTCGAGCAGCGCGGTGGTGGGCCGCGTGTCGTTCGACTCGAGAATTTCCGAATAGACTTTGCCCAGCATGCCCCCGTACGCCACTCCAATGGCAAGCACGCCAGCTGCCGGCCCAAGTCCGACGGCGCGCACGAACAGCAGCGCCCAGACGATTTCGGGAACGCTACGGAAGAACATCAGCAAGAATCGCGCGGGCACGCGCAGGATGCGGCCTGCGAGATAGCCCGGACCGGGTCCGATACGCGAAATCGAGAGACTGCGCGCAACTACAACTGCCAGAGGACAAGCCAGCACCAGTGCGATCGCCATGCCCGCTGTTGCGATGGCGAGCGTCTCGAGCGTGGAACGCATGACGAGACGCAGGAACTCGGGCGATGTCGCGAGGGGGAAGAAGCTCGCGATGAACTTGCCCATCGTCTCGCGGCTGCGCGCCTCGAACAGCACGCCCGGATTGAACTCGGTCAGGCTGAACGCCGGGACGAGCAGGAGGAGGACGAAGATCGTCAGAGCCGCGCGCGGCAACGCCGCCGGATCGCGCATCCGCATGACCAACGCGTCACCGTTCACAAAAGCACGTCCCAAAAACCAAGAGACACATTAACCGCAGATAAACACAGATGAACGCAGATCACGAAACGCATACCAATCAAAAACGTTGTGTTCACGGGCGCCGATCGGCGCGCACTAGTGGCGAGAAAACAAGCGCAGATGAATGAAAGCGGAACTATTTTTGAGTTGTATCTGCGTTCATCTGCGGCTAAGCCTCGGATTCTTTACGTTTCACGTTTCACGATTCACGATTCGCGACTCACGACTCACGAATCACGTTTGAGGCTCGACGAATCACGGCGGCTCAATAGCAAAGCGGCCGCCGCCGGATTCCCTTGGGCGCCACCTCGAGCGGCTGGTTGTCCTGGGTCGGCACGTGCGCCGCCTCGGACGCATACAGGTCAGCGAGCATTGCGTCGCTTACCCGTACCGGCGGCAGGTCGAATGCGATTTCGCCGCCCTTTACGCCGATGATCCGCGGAAACCAGTGCAGCGCCAGATCGACGGCGTGCAAGCTCGCAACAAGAGTCACGCCCCGCGCGATCGCCTCGCGGTTTAGCTCGCCGATCACGCGGTCCGACAACGCCGGGTCCACGGCCGAAACCGGCTCGTCGGCCAGGATGAGGTCCGGCTGCTGGTAGAGCACGCGCGCAACGCCGACGCGCTGCAGCTGCCCGCCCGAGAGCTCGCCACAACGCTGAAACAGCTTGTCCGCAACTTCCATGCGCGCGAGCCCACTGCGTGCGCCCTCGATATCCATTGGGTAAGCGAGCGAGAGCAGGCTCTTCCAGGCCGGCCACTTGCCGATTCGCCCCGCGAGGACCGCCGTCACGACGCGCTGGCGCGGCGGAATCGGAGGCGACTGGTGCACCATCCCGACGCGGCCACGCAGGCGGCGAAGGCCCGCGCGATCGAGACGCCAGGGATTGACTCCAAGCAGGCCCAGCTCGCCCGAAGACGGGCACATCGCGGTGGCGAGCAGCCTGAGCAGAGTCGTCTTGCCCGCGCCGGACGGGCCAATGATCGCGACGCGTTCACCCTGCCCGATATTGCAGCTAATGTCGCTTACCGCGCGGAACCCGCCAGGGTAGTCGAGACTGACCCGCGATAATCGAATGCTCATGCGCGCATCCTGTCCAAGTGCGCCGCACCGTCCTACTTCTTCAGCAGTCCGGCCGAACGGGCGGCCTCCTCGATGCCCTTGTAGTTCTCGGGCCGGGTGGGAACGAATTTGCTCGCCCGCTGCAGATCGAGCAGTTCCTTGTGCGCGGGATTCCTGGCGTCGAGCTTGAGAAACGCCGCGGTCAGTTTCTTGACGATGGCCGGATCAAGATCGCCGCGCACCGTCCAGTTGTAGTCGTAGTACGGCGGCGTCGTCCAGATCACCTTGACCTTGCCGGTGTCGACTTTTTTCTCGCGCACCAGCTTCTCCCACACCGAGGCGTTGAGCGCGCCCGCATCCACGCGGCCCGACTCGACCTGGAGCGCGGTGGCGTCGTGCGCGCCCGAGAAGGCCACGCGCCGGAAATCCTTTTCCGGGTCGATCTTGTTCTGCAGCAGGAAGTAACGCGGCATCAGGTGCCCTGACGTCGACGAGACCGAGCCGAAGGTGAAGTTCTTCCCTTTCAGGTCAGAGAGGCCCTTGATGCCACTCGTCGCGCTGGCAATGAACTTGCTGGTGAATTTCTCGTCCTCGGCCCGCTGCACGATGGGGATCGCGTTGCCGGTGCGCAAGCGCGCCTGAACAAACGTAAAGCCCCCAAGCCAGGCCATATCGATCTTCTTCGCCGCCAGCGCCTCGACGACCGCCGCATAATCGGTTACGGCAGTGTATTGGATCTTCACGCCGACTTCTTTCTCGAGGTAGGCCGCGACCTTGGAGAACTTGCGCTGGAGCTCGGTCGGGTTCTCGTCGGGGATCGCCGAAATCCGCAGAGCGCCCTGCGCAAACACGGTAGTCGCAAACAGCAGGCCGCAGAGCACGGTGAGGGCACGCTGCAACATGGGTTTTCCTTACAAAATGGATTTTTGATGGTCGAACGGGAACGACAGATTCTCTGCCGCAGGCACCGATGATACACGATCGCGCGGGGTCGAAAGACCCTGCTCCATCCGCCGGTATTGCCTGCTTTACACGCGCTTTGCGAAATCGCTCAAACGGAAACCGAGGACCCAAAGCGCCCCAAAATACGAGACCGCGCCCAGCGCCACCACCCACGCGAGGCGCAGCGCGCGCTCCGCGGCATTCATTGTGAGCCACGCGGCGTCAGGCCCCGCTGCAATCCATACGACCGCGAACATGGCATAGACCGCAACACCGAGCTTCACCAGGAACACCGACCAACCCGGCAGCGGCACATAGATGCCGCGCCGCCTGAGGCCGCGCAAAAGGAGCGTGGCGTTGAAGCAGGCGCCAAGCCCGATCGCTAGTGCCAGCCCCGCGTGCTTGAGCCACCAGATGAACGTCAGATTCATGAGCTGCGTCACTCCCAGCGTCACCAGGGCCATCCTCACGGGCGTCCTGATGTCTTGCCGCGCATAAAATCCCGGTGCCAGCACCTTGACCAGGATGAGGCCGATCAATCCGGCGCTATAGGCGACAACCGCGCGGCGCGTCGCAAAAACGTCCTCGGCGGTAAACGCGCCGTAATGGAAGAGCGTCGCCACCAGCGGCACCGCAAGCAACGCGAGCGCCACGGCCGCCGGCACGGCGAGCAGCAGCGTGAGACGCAATCCCCAATCGAGCAAGGCGGAGTATTCCGCTGCCGATCGCTCCGCGTAGTGCCGCGACAGGCTCGGCAGCAGGATCGTGCCCAGCGCGACACCCAGCAAGCCGGTCGGAAATTCCATCAGCCGGTCGGCGTAGTAGAGCCAGGACACGCTGCCGGTGACGAGAAACGATGCAAAGATGACATTGATGAGCAGGCTCACCTGCCCGATGGAAACCCCGAACACGGCAGGCCCCATTTGCCGCAGCACGCGCCGGACGCCCTCATCCTTCAGGTCAAGGCGGAAGCGGGGCAGCATCCGCAGCCTGGCGAGGAACGGTATCTGAAAGAGGAGTTGCGCCACCCCGCCCGCGAACACGGCCCAGGCCAGCGCCTTGACCGGGGGGTCGAAATAGGGCGCGCCCCACAACGCGAAGCCGATGAACGAAAGATTGAGCAGCACCGGCGTGAATGCCGGCACCGAAAACCGGCTGTAGGTATTCAGGATGCCGCCGGCCAGCGCGACAAGCGAGATGAAGAGGATGTAGGGAAACGTGATGCGCAGCAGCTCCACCGTCAATTCGAATTTCCCGGGTATCGCGGTGAATCCGGGGGCGCTGACGTAGATGATGACCGGCGCGGCAACCACGCCAATCAGCGCAACGAGGAAGAGCGCCCCGGCCAGCGCTGCCGCCACGTGGTCGACGAGGAGCCGCGTCGCCGGCTCGCCGCGCCGGTTCCTGTACTCGCCCAGGATGGGAACGAAGGCCTGGGAGAAAGCGCCCTCTGCAAACAGCCGGCGCATCAGGTTGGGTATCTTGAACGCGACGAAAAAAGCGTCGGTAAAGAGCCCCGCCCCGAAGACGCGGGCGATGACGAGATCGCGAACGAAGCCGAGCACCCGCGAGACGAGCGTCATGCCACTCACCGCCGCGACGGCTCTCAGCAGGTTCATCCCGCGCGGCCTCCGCCCGGATCTGCGGGTGTTCCGGGTTCCAGGTCCCAGGTTCCGGGTTCCACGTTCAGAGTCCGGGGCTCAGGCCTCAAAGCTGGAACCATCGGCACCGGTTTGCCCCTTGGGCTTTGAATCCCGAACATTGAACCTTGAACGTTGAGCGTTGAACCTGTATCATAGCGCCCTTTTTCCGATTCAAATTCCGGAGTTTACCGCACATGGCCAACATCGCATCGGCGCGGAAGCGCGCCCGCCAGGCTGAGAAGCGCCGCCAGCACAATGCCGCCCTGCGCTCGGAGTTGCGCAGCGCTGTGAGGAATATCAAAAAGGCGATCACCGCCGGCGACAAGAAAGCCGCGCGCGACGAGTTCCAGCGTTCAGTTTCAGTGATCGACTCGATCGCCGACAAGAACATCATCCACAAGAACACGGCGGCGCGGCACAAGAGCCGTCTCTCGGCGCGCATCAAGGCCATGGCATAGGCGGCCCCGCGGCGGCGCCAGCCGCTCAGACTCGGGGGCAACCTGCCGCAATTTTGCTTGCGCGGCAGGACCTTATCGGACAGAATTAACGGCAGAACAGCACGGCGGCACCAGCCGCCGTGCTCGCTTTTGGGCTCCACAATATGTCGCATGTGATGAACACCTATGCCCGGCTGCCCGTCGCGTTCGTTCGCGGCGAGGGTTGCTGGCTGTGGGATGCGCAAGGCAAGCGCTATCTCGATGGCATGGCGGGCGTCGCGGTCTGCGGTCTCGGCCATGCGCATCCCAAGCACGTCGCTGCCCTGCGCGAACAGGCCGGCACGCTCATTCACACCTCTAATCTGTACGAGATCGCGCTGCAGGAGCGGCTCGCCGACCGGCTTGCCGCCATCTCGGGCATGGAGAACGTCTTCTTCTGCAACTCCGGGTGCGAGGCCAACGAGGCGGCGATCAAGCTTGCGCGGCTCTTCGGTCACAAGAAAGGCGTCGAGTCGCCTGCTATCGTGGTGATGGAAAAGGCGTTCCACGGGCGCACCATGGCGACGCTCTCCGCGACGGGCAGCCGCAAGGTGCAGGCCGGTTTCGAGCCCCTCGTCTCGGGCTTCGTGCGCGTGCCGTTCGACGATCTCGACGCCGTGCGGAAAGTGGCGGAGAACAACCGCAGCGTCGTTGCCGTCCTGGTTGAGCTGCTGCAAGGCGAAGGCGGCGTCAACATCTGCGGGGACGAGTACCTGGCGGGCCTGCGCGAGATCTGCGATGCCAATGGCTGGCTGCTCATGCTCGACGAGGTGCAAAGCGGCATGGGACGCACCGGGCAGTGGTTTGCGTTCCAGCACTCGGGTATCAAGCCCGACGTTATGCCGCTCGCCAAGGGACTGGGCAACGGCGTGCCGATCGGTGCCTGCCTTGCCGCCGGGCCCGCCGCGCAGCTGTTCAAGCCCGGGAGCCACGGCTCCACGTTCGGCGGCAATCCGCTCTGCTCGGCTGCCGCGCTTGCCACGCTGGAGATCATCGAAGAGGAGCGGTTGATGGAAAACGCCGTGCAAATCGGCGATTTCATCCGCGGCGAGCTGGTGCGGCATTTTGCCGGGTCGCGGGGCGTCAAGGAGATCCGCGGCAAGGGCCTCATGATCGGCATGGAGCTTGAGCATTCATGCGGCGAACTCGTTCAGCAAGCGCTCGACAAGGGCGTGCTGATCAACGTCACGGTAGACAACGTCATCCGGCTCTTGCCGCCACTCATCATGAAGCGCGAGGAGGCGGAACTGCTGCTTGCGACGCTCGTTCCGCTGGTCGCAGCATTCCTCGACAGGCAGAGCGCCCCGCGAGCAGCTGCCCAGTCGGCCTGAGCGCGGGCCTCTGGGGTCGCACCCATGGAAACCCGTCACTACCTGCAATTCAAGGATTTCTCGCTCGAGGAGTACGAGTATCTCTTCGCGCGGACCGGCTGGATCAAGGACATGTTCAAGCGTTACCAGCCCTACCAGCCGCTGCGCGACCGCACCCTCGCCATGGTGTTCGAGAAGCACTCGACCCGCACGCGGGTGTCGTTCGAGGCCGGCATGCACCAGCTCGGCGGCTCTGTGATCACTCTCATGACGCGCGATACTCAGATGGGCCGCGGCGAGCCGCTCGAGGACGTAGCGCGGGTCATCACGCGCATGGTGGACATCGTGATGATCCGGACCTTCGAGCAGGACATCATCGAGCGCTTCGCCCGGGTTTCCCGGGTGCCCGTGATCAATGGCCTCACGAACGAGTACCACCCGTGTCAGATCCTCGGCGATATCTTCACCTACGTCGAGCACCGCGGCAGCATTCGCGGCAAGACCGTTACCTGGATCGGAGACTCGAACAACGTGTGCAATACCTGGCTGCAGGCTGCCGAGCTGTTCGATTTCAACGTCCATGTCTCGACACCTCCGGGCTACGAGGTCGAGCCGGAGCGCGCCGGGCTCTATGGCACCGATCACTACGAGGAGTTCGAGGATCCGATGCAGGCGGCAAAAAGCGCCGACCTCATCACCACGGATGTATGGACCAGCATGGGCGACGAGGCCGAGGATGCCGAACGCAAGCGCGACTTCGAGGCCTGGCGCGTCGACCGCGAGATGATGAAAGCGGCGAAAAAAGATGCGCTATTCATGCACTGCCTGCCAGCGCACCGTGGCGAGGAAGTCGCGGCCGACGTGATCGACGGCCCCCAGAGCGTCGTCTGGGACGAGGCCGAGAACCGCCTGCACACGCAGAAGGCGCTGATGGAGTATCTGCTTCTGGGCCGGATCAAGACCCAGGGCGATTTGTGGTCCACGTGACGGCTCGTGAATCGTAAGTCGCAAGTCGTAAGTCGTGAACCGGAGCAACCAAGAACGGGGAATGCCGCGTCTCACAACGACTCACGACTTCCGACTCACGACTAACGGCAAACAGAAATGAACAAGATCAAAAAAGTGGTGCTTGCCTTCTCCGGCGGGCTGGATACCTCCGTCATCCTCAAATGGCTGCAGGATACCTACGGCTGCGAGGTCGTCACATTCACCGCGGATATCGGGCAGGGCGAAGAGGTTGCGCCCGCGCGGGCGAAGGCGCGCAAGTTCGGCGTCAAGGAAATCTTCGTTGATGATCTGCGCGAGGAGTTCGCACGGGATTTCGTGTTCCCGATGTTCCGGGCAAACGCGGTCTACGAGGGCGAGTATTTGCTGGGCACCTCGATCGCCCGCCCGCTCATTGCCAAGCGGCAGATCGAGATCGCGCGCAGGGTGAGAGCCGACGCGGTTGCGCATGGCGCGACCGGCAAGGGCAATGACCAGGTTCGCTTCGAGCTCGGCTACTATGCCCTCGAGCCGAACATCAAGGTCATCGCACCGTGGCGCGAGTGGGACCTCACCTCCCGCGAAAAGCTCCTGCGCTACGCCGAGCGGCACGGCATCCCGGTCGAGGGAAAAAAGAAAAAGGGCGTGGCGCCCTACTCCATGGATGCCAATTTGCTCCATATCTCTTACGAAGGCGGCATCCTGGAGGACCCGGACTTCGAGCCCGAGGAGTCGATGTGGCGCATCACCGCTTCCCCAGAGAAGGCGCCCGGCCGTCCGCAGTATGTCGATCTTCAGTATCAGGGCGGCGACATCGTCGCCGTCAACGGCCGCCGCCTGACACCGGCCCGGGTCCTGGCAGAGCTCAACCGGCTCGGCGGCCGGCACGGCGTGGGCCGGCTCGATATCGTCGAGAACCGCTACGTCGGCATGAAATCGCGAGGATGTTACGAGACACCCGGCGGCACCATCATGCTGAAAGCACACCGCGCAATCGAATCCATCACGCTCGATCGCGAGGTCCTGGCGCTGAAGGACGATCTCATGCCGCGCTACGCGCGCCTTGTCTACAACGGCTACTGGTTCAGCCCGGAGCGCCGCGCGCTGCAGGTGCTGATCGATCATACGCAACGGCCGGTAAACGGCACGGTGCGGGTCAAGCTCTACAAAGGGACGGTGATGGTGACGGGCCGCGCGTCAACCCGCGACTCGCTGTTCGACCCGGATATCGCGACCTTCGAGGAAGATCGCGGCGCCTACAACCAAGCCGACGCCGAAGGCTTCATTCGCCTGAACGCGCTCAGGATGCGCATCGCGGCGAAGCGGAAGCG
>Ga0209536_100005642_pt1 | contig 19395 bp, 17 predicted proteins | sample DeeMarSeWOR28_12_FD_187461 | JGI IMG/M metagenome (GOLD analysis project Ga0209536, IMG submission 187461) | Marine sediment microbial communities from White Oak River estuary, North Carolina - WOR-2-8_12 (SPAdes) (version 2) | ecosystem: Environmental > Aquatic > Marine > Intertidal zone >...
ATAATATCTGCTACCTGATGCATTCTGGATGGTTGACCAACCGAGGTTCCACCAAACTTCAAGACTTTCATTCTAATAGTTTATTGATGTTAATGAGTTATTGATTAAATGTTTAATTTACCCAGGACTTAAAATCCTAACATTTTGATTGCCGTGGCTGCAGCTTCATCACCTTTATTCCCATGTTTTCCTCCTGCCCTGTCTAGGGCCTGTTGATGGTTGAGTGTGGTTAATACACCAAAAATTACCGGTTTGTCATATTTCAATGCAACATTGGTGATCCCATTGGCCACAGCCTGACAGATATATTCGAAATGAGGCGTTTCACCCTGGATTACACATCCCAGACAAATTACTGCATCGATATTTTCATCCTTGGCCATCCACTGTGCCCCAAGCGTCAGCTCAAAGCTACCGGGAACAGATTTTCTTATAATATTATATTTTGTGGCTCCATGATGAAGCAACGTATCAACCGTTCCGGCGTACAAGGATTCAGTTACATCAGAATTCCACTCTGAAACTACAATACCAAACTTTTTGCTGGTTATGTCTTTAATGTTCTTTTCACTAAAGGTGCTGAGATTTTTATTCGATGAAGCCATTTTTTAATGAGTTGTAATTAAAAAAGGGATAAAGCTTTTACCTTATCCCTTTCAAAAGCTTTTTATGTATTCATTATCCTGCATTTACCATGCCTTCCAGCCTTGCTTTATGCTTTCTTGCAGATTGGTACTCACTTGCATTCACATAATTCTCAACAATTTTATTGTAACATTCTATTGCCGATTCATAATCCTCCATTAACTCATAAGCCACAGCCGCTTTCATCAAATACGCCGGCGTTGTGTATTCATTTGGATTATAATCTGCCGCCTTATTGTAAAAACTTACAGCTTCTTCAGTATTACCCATTTCCATATTTGCATCGCCAATGAGGCCGTATGCCCTTGCCTGAATGAGTAAATCATTGGAAGAAAATTCATTTAAATGATCTATGGCTGAGATATATTCTCCTTTTTTCAGGAAGCTTGCTCCTGCATAATATTGTGCAAGGTTGGCGGCATCTGTCATGGGATATTCTTCTATAATTTCCAAAAATCCGTAATTGTTCCCATCTCCGTTCAGTGCTTTATCCAGACTGTCTGCTTCAAAATAATACACGGCCTGAAACATTTCATTCTGGGCTGCTTCATTCTGATTTGTATTCCAATAATTGTATAAAAAATAGGCTGCTACGATAATAGCTATAGCTCCTCCAACGGTAAATACAAGCTTTTTATTTTTTTCTATAAATTGCTCAGTCTTACTGATTTGCTGCGCAATTACTTCTGGATTTTCTAGTAATTCTTCACTCTTGCTGGGTTTCCCCTTATACTTCGATTTCGCCATCATTCAAATTTTCAGGATGCAAAAATAGTAGAAAATAATATTAAAAAAATATTTCTGCGCTTAATCCTTTATAAAAGGATAATCCTCTTGTACATAGACATCTTTATAAATCTCTTCAGGTTCCGGAAATTTTGATTCTTCAGCAAACTTCACAGAGTCCAGCACGATTTTCTTTGTTTTTTCTTCAATCTCCTTGAAATAGGCCTCATCGCCAAACTTGTACTTCAGGATGGAAAGTTTTACTTGTTCTATTGGATCCCTTCTCTTATAGGCTTCTACCTCTTCTTTTGTTCGATATTTAGCAGGATCAGACATAGAATGTCCCTTATACCGATAGGTCCTGAATTCCAATAGTGTAGGACCTTCTCCCTTTCGTGCCCTTGCAGCTGCTTTTGCTACAGCATTGTGAACCTCTTCCACTTTCATAGCATCTACAGATTCTGAAGGCATGTCATAAGCATCTCCCAGTTTGGCCAGATCAGTCACGTTAGAGGTCCTTTGTACGGATGTTCCCATCGCATACCCGTTGTTTTCAATTGCAAAAATTACAGGTATCTTAAAATGCATGGCCAGGTTTAAAGCCTCATGAAAAGCCCCTTGCCTGACTGCACCATCTCCCATGTACGTGACACAAAGTTTATCCGTCTTATTATATTTTTCAGCAAAGGCTATGCCCACGCCTAATGGAATTTGACCACCTACAATTCCATGTCCGCCAAAGAAATTCCTTTCCTTATCAAACATGTGCATTGAGCCACCCTTTCCTTTAGAAATTCCGGTCTCTTTACCAAAAAGCTCTGCCATGATCGCATTAGGATCTGAACCCAAAGCCAACGGATGTGCGTGATCTCTGTATGCAGTGATATAACTATCACCTTTTTTTAACGCTGAAATAGCGCCAGAAGCACACGCTTCCTGCCCAATATAAAGATGACAAAATCCCCTTATTTTCTGTTGACCATATAATTGACCTGCTTTCTCCTCAAACCTTCGCATTAAAAGCATACTTTCAAACCAGAATTTATAAGTATCTTTTGAAAATGGAGCTTTTGTAGAAGCAGTACTTGTTTTCTTTTCCTTTGCTGTTGCCATACGTGAATGCTTAATTATTTTATTTTTGCAAAGCTTTATTGAACTCTAACCCAAATTAAAGCGAAGGGTTTAAAAAGCGATGCGAAATTAAATAAAATCATTCAACAAAGAAATTTATGCATCTTGAAAATCTGAATTTGGTCAATTTTAAAAATTATTCCGATGCCCATATTGATTTTTCAAGGTATATAAATGCACTTGTCGGTGTTAATGGTAGTGGGAAAACTAATCTTCTGGATGCCATTCATTTTCTTTCCATGACCAAAAGTGCATTTAATTCGCAAGATTTACTTTGCATCAGGCACGATCAATCCTATTACAGTATAGCAGGCAGATTTATTGTCCATGATAAAAAGGTCACAGTAGGTAATTCGCTAAAACATGGTAAACGTAAAAAAATACATATTGATAAAAATCCTGTTGATAAAGCTGCTGAAATTATCGGAATGTTTCCAATCGTCCTTATTGCTCCAAACGACCATGCCTTAATTACTGAAGGAAGTGAGACCAGAAGAAAGTTTTTTGACAGCACAATTTCTCAGCTCAGTAAATCCTACCTGATCAATTTAATGGATTACAACCATGCGCTAAAACATCGGAACAAACTATTAAAGCAATTCTCCGAATCAGGCAGGACTGATAAAGATTTGCTGGAGCCTTATGATCAACTATTACTTTCATTAGGTAAAGATATTTGTTCGGTTCGCTCCCGGTTTTGTGAGAATTACTTAACTCAGCTAATCAAGCATTATACATACCTCTCCAGCGGGAAGGAGGTAATTCAGCTTACATATGCATCCGATTTCAAAAAATCGAATATTACAGATTTATTTCATGATTCATTACAAAAAGACCTGATGCTTCAGCGGACAAATGTAGGCATTCACAAAGATGATTATATCTTTGAAATGAATGGGTATCAGCTCAAAAAATTTGGCTCGCAAGGTCAGCAGAAATCTTTTTTGATTTCACTAAAACTAGCACAATTTGATATCCTCCGTGAAAATAGAGGATTCAAGCCCATACTTTTAATGGATGATATTTTTGATAAACTAGATGACCACAGGATTCAAAAACTTACTGAAATGATCGAACATCATGAGTTTGGTCAGGTTTTTATAACGGATGCCCGACCGGAACGAACTTACCATTTTTTAGAAAAATTAAATATTGAATGGAAGGTAATTTATGTCGATAATGGTAACTTGTCTGCCCAATAATATCCTTCATGACCATGGTGTATAAAAATAAAAAATCAGAAAGGAAATCAGATACGTCAAGCGTTAAAGAAGCCATTGATGAGATGTTGGATTCCTATAAACTCCGTGGAAAATTTGATGAGAAAAAATTGATCAACTCATGGGGAACTATAATGGGAAAGCCAATTTCCAGAAGAACAGAAAAAATCTATATCAAAAACAGAGTACTTTTCGTAAAGCTGAATTCAGCCCCATTGCGGCAGGAATTAACTATTGCCAAAGCAAAGGTACTGGAAATTATCCACCGCAGTTTTGATAAAAATCTGGTAGAGGATGTAAAATTTTACTAAAAGAAAAACCCCTCTTCAAGTTATGAAGAAGGGTTTATTAAATATTATTTGTTAACTAAATATTACTTGGCGCCAATAATTGTCCATCCAACATATACCTGTACAACGGAATTTTTCACTTCGGTATCGTCCGGAAGTTCTGACACATTTGTAAATCCCCATACATAGCGTACACCGCCATTTAAGCCAAGTGGAAGATGTACCGTGGCACCAACGGCTAATCCGAAATCGCTGTTTTTGATATCTTCTTTAATATCGTCTCCATCAATTTTTGCGTTTAATAAACTACTGAATTGCGGCCCAGCTTCAATACTTAATACACTTACAGGTTTCCAGCGCAGTAATACAGGAATTGACATATAGTTAAATTCACTTGTTTCAGAAGGCAGTTCTGATCCTTGAGCAGAGTACAGCAACTCTGGTTGAATACCCCATTTTTCTGAAAATGCAATCACTGCATATGCTCCAACATGAAATCCAGTTCTGCTGTTAGTATTTATATCAGTGATGGACTGATTTGCGAAGTTCACTCCAGCTTTGATCCCAACACCTAATCCCTGAGCATTGACATTCGAATAAACAGCCAAAGATATGAAGAAAGCTATTGATAGAAAGATTTTTTTCATGGTTAGAATTTTTTGTTGACGGTGCAAATATTCAAATTTTCTCCTGGAATAATCATTAAACCCTGAAAAAGTTGGGTTTATGTAATGTATTACATGTTTTTAAATATTTCCTATATCGTATTAATGAGCCTCCAACCAATTATGACCAAATCCAAGACCGATCTCCATGGGGACCTTAAGTTTAATAGCTGTTTTCATGAATTCCGGGATCTTCTGCTGTATGATTTCTTTTTCCGGCTTATATACATCAAATACTAATTCATCGTGTACCTGAAGGATCATTTTTGATTTGAGTTTTTCTTTTTTCATCCATCTATGAATATTGATCATGGCAACTTTGATCATGTCGGCAGCACTTCCCTGGATTGGGGCATTGATAGCGTTTCGTTCGGCAAAACCACGCATGGTGGCATTCTTTGAATTGATATCCCTTAAGTATCTCCTTCTGCCTAATATTGTCTCCACATATTCATGTTCACGAGCATCATTGATGACTTTGTCCATATAAGCTTTCACTGATTTAAACTCAGTAAAATAGGCATCAATAATATCGGAAGCTTCCCTTCGTGGTATTCCTAGTCGCTGTGAAAGACCAAATGCGGATATGCCATAGATTATTCCAAAATTTGCTGTTTTAGCTTTTCTTCGCATATCTCCATCCACGTCCTCCAGCGATACTTTAAAAATTTTACTCGCCGTCGTAGCATGTATATCTCGCCCTGCCTCAAATGCCTCAATCATGCTTTTATCATCAGCAAATGCCGCCATAATACGCAATTCGATTTGAGAATAATCAGCTGCCATTAACATATAATCGTTATTTCGCGGCACAAAGGCTTTCCTGATTTCCCTCCCCTTTTCCGTTCGTACAGGTATATTCTGAAGATTGGGATTAGTACTGCTTAATCTCCCGGTCGCCGCAACAGCCTGATTATAAGAAGTATGAATTCTCCCATCCTTTTTACTTATTAATGAAGGCAAAGCATCTACATAGGTCGATTTGAGTTTTTGAAGCTCCCTGAAATCCAGGATCTTCGAAGCAATGGGATGATTATTAGCCAAACCTGATAATATATCCTCACCAGTAGCATATTGACCTGTTTTTGTCTTTTTTGGTTTTTCCACAAGCTTCATCCGGTCAAAAAGTACTTCACCAAGCTGCTTGGGTGAGGCAATATTAAATTCCATGCCGGCTATGTTATAGATTTCATGTTCAACTTGTTCACTTGACTCAGCCAATTCTCCAGATAATTGTTTCAATGCTGATTCATCAACTTTCACACCTTCATATTCCATATCCGCCAGAACATCAACTAATGGGATCTCTACATCATAAAAAAGCTTTTGTAATCCTTTTTCTTTCAGCAAGGGATAAAAAACATGTTTTAACTGAAGCGTGATATCTGCATCCTCACCAGCATATTGGACTATCTTATCGATTTCAGCATCGCGCATCGAACCTTGCCTGGTCCCCTTTTTTCCTATCAAAGTTTGAATGCTAACGGGGGAATAATTGAGGTAATTTTCAGACAATACGTCCATGTTATGGCGCATGTCTGGTTCGAACAGATAATGAGCAAGCATGGTATCAAATAATTCACCTTTCACTTCTACATTATAATTTTTCAATACGAGGATATCATATTTGATATTTTGTCCAATTTTCCGTATTGACTCATTTTCAAGCACTGGTTTAAGAAGATTAACAATTTCCATGGCTTTTTTCTGATCTGCAGGAACAGGGATATAGTAAGCTTCTTCCGGAACATATGAGAATGCAATTCCGACAAGTTCAGCCTCTCTGGCATCCACGCTTGTAGTCTCCGTATCAAAACAAAATTCATCCTGAATTTCTAAATAGTGAACAAGTTTTTTTACCAATTCTACGGAATCAATTAGATGATAATCATGAATGGTATTGTAAAGATTTTTCTTTTCTTCTGTTGCAGTAATTTCTTCCTCAACTTCAATTTCATCTGAGGTCGACTTTTCAAACATGGATAATTGAGCATTTTCCGGTTGAATAATTCCTGTTGCCGAAGCACCGAACACCCGTTTAGCCAGTGTTCTGAACTCCAACTCCTCAAAAAGAGATTTTAGTTTTTCCTCATTGAATCCGGAATATTCCAGTGCTTTTTCATCAAAATCCACTGGAACATCCAATATAATCGTTGCCAGTTCTTTTGATAAAATTCCCTGTTTCCCAAATTTTTCCACATTCTCTTTTTGCTTACCTTTAAGCTTATCTGTATTTGCCACCAGGTTTTCAACAGTATCAAATTCCTGCAATAACTTAACGGCTGTTTTCGCCCCAATACCTGGAATGCCTGGGATATTATCTGAAGAATCCCCCTGTAACCCGAGAATATCCCGCACTTGATCCACGCGATTGATTTCAAATTTCTGTAACACCTCATTTACTCCCAGAACATCAACAGCATTACCCATGTAGGCAGGTTTGTATAAATACACATGATCTTCCACCAACTGGGCATAATCTTTATCCGGAGTCATCATAAAAACCTCAAAGCCTTTTTGCGATGCCTTTTTTGCTAATGTGCCAATGATATCGTCAGCTTCATACCCGCTCATTTCAAGTACCGGAATGTTGAAGCATTTCACAAGTTCCTTTACCAATGGTATTCCAGTTTTTATATCTTCCGGAGCTTCTTCCCGGGTGGCCTTATATTCTTCAAACATCTCATGGCGAAATGTTGGCCCGGGCATATCAAATGCGACGCCAATATGTGTCGGTTTTTCTTTATTTATTATTTCAAGGAGGGAATTTGTGAAACCTAAAACAACGCCTGTGTTTACGCCTTTTGAGTTTATTCTTGGATTCTTACTGAACGCAAAATGAGCCCTAAAAATCAACGCCATTGCATCCAATAGGAATAATTTTTTCTCTGGTTTGGCCATAATATTTTTTTGTCGAATAAAATCAAAGAAAGCTTTTAAGTAAAGGAATTAATCAATGAAAAACAATTCCATTTATTCATTATATATTGTGTAGAGCACGGTCTCTCCAACAGCCTGCAAGGTCTGTTTGTCAATAATGTGGATGTTGTCATTCCGTGTATGATGATAATCACCAAAATAATAGCTTGGAGAATCAGGATCATATTCAACAATATCGATCATGGGTATTTTAGCATCCCGATTCACAAAAATATGATCATCCATGATCCCGGGACTATTTGTATTGATAAAATAATTGGAATAACCAAGGCTTCTGGCTGTATTCCATACCTTTTGAACTACTTTTGGTGCAAATTGCATAGAGCCTCCCTCTTTGAAAAATCTGGCATTTTTTGCCCCTACCATATCAAGTAATATTCCATAATATGCAGAATATTTGGGAACATGTGGGTGCTCAGCCCAATATTGAGAGCCAAGGCACCACCATATTTGCACCAAACCATTTTTCAGTGGGGTGTCTTCAACATCTTCGTGTTCGCCGTAGTCTTCTCCATCAAACAGTATGATATCAAGTCCGATATTTGGTTTTTCATTTTTACTTAATATCCGGGCAACTTCCAACAATACACCTACACCACTGCCACCGTCGTTTGCACCATCAATTGGTTTATATCTGGCTTCGACATCCTTGTCTGCATAAGGCCGTGTGTCCCAGTGTGATCCTAGTAAAATCCTTTTTCTTGCATCAGGATTGTATGTCGCTATAATATTTTTCAGATAAAGTATCTTCCCATTATATGCCTGTTCACTGAAATTTTGTTCTATTACAGATGCTCCATAGGATTTAAACTTGTTTACAAGGAATTCTCCGCAAACTTTATGTGCATCTGTATTTGGAACACGAGGTCCAAAATTTATTTGCTTTTGGATAAAGAAATATGCAGAATCGCTATTAAATGACGGAACTGTAACAGCTTTTTTAGATTTCCTGCCCGTTGCCTGATCTAACGATTGTTTGCTCCCTTCACACCCAAAAAATAAACCTGCAACAACGAAAAATATACAAATTAATATTCTGCTCATAGTTCTTCGTACGCCCAACCTATCGATTCTTTCATATCTTTCAGTACAACGCCATACTTTTTTAACTTTGCCCTGATCTCATCCACTTTATCATAATCCTTAGTCACTTTCGCTTCTGTATAAAGATCAATCACTATGTTGATAATCCCTTCTACATCTGAAGGTTTTTCCTCTATCAGTCCTAAAACTTGTTCCACAAGAGAGATATAGGTATGTTTTAACTTATCAAAAGTATCTTTACCTATTTCACTGCTTTTCATATTTCCAGTTGCTATTAAATTTATTTTCTTTAACAAGTTAAATAATTGTGCAATGGCTAAAGCAGTATTAAAATCATCATTTAATGCGCGGTAGCAATTTTCAATGATACTGTTGATTTGACTAATACTTTTTTCGTTGACTTCAACGGAATCATCAGAAATAAATTCAAGATTTTTTGCCAATACCAATCCATTAATCATCTTTTTATACCCTTTTGCCGCAGCTTTTAGTGCATCATTGGAAAAATCCAGTGTACTGGAATAATGAGATTGCAACATAAAAAACCTTACAGTCATAGGACTGTATGGTTCGCTCAGTAATTCGTGTGAACCTGAGAAAAGTTCCTCCGGAAGAAATGAATTCCCAAGAGATTTGCTCATTTTTTGGCCATTTACTGTTAGCATATTTGTGTGTAGCCAATACTTTACCGGTTGCTTCCCATTTGCACCAACAGATTGCGCAATTTCACACTCGTGATGGGGAAATTTCAAATCCATTCCGCCTCCGTGGATATCGAAAGATTCACCAAGATATTTTGTGCTCATGGCCGAGCATTCCAAATGCCATCCTGGGAATCCACTGCTCCAGGGAGAATCCCAACGCATAATATGTGAAGCACTGGCATTTTTCCATAATGCAAAATCAATACTATTCTTTTTTTCATCCTGCCCTTCCAGCTCCCTTGATCCTGTTATTAATTCTTCTACCACACGACCTGAAAGTATTCCGTATTTTTCCTTTTCATTATATTTTGAAACATTGAAATAAACCGAACCGTTTACCACGTACGCCAATTTTTTTTCAATCAGCCTTTCAATCATTTTAATTTGTTCCTGAATGTGCCCAGTTGCACTTGGTTCAATATCCGGATCCAGAATATTGAATTTGGCCATTACCCTGTGAAAATCATTTGTATATTTCTGAACAATCTCCATAGGCTCGAGATTTTCCAGCTTCGCCTTTTTGCTGATCTTATCTTCACCTTCATCAGCGTCACTTTCCAAATGACCGACATCAGTAATATTCCTGACATAACGGACTTTATATCCCAAATGCTTTAGGTATCTGTAGATGACATCAAAACTCAAAAAAGTTCTGACATTCCCAAGGTGTACATCGCTATAGACCGTAGGGCCGCAAACATACATCCCAACAAACGGTGGATTGATCGGCTCAAAGACTTCCTTACTCTTTGTGAGGGAATTATATACACTCAACTGGTTTTGCATGGCGCAAATTTAAGAAAATTGATATTTTATGATAATAAAAAACAAGTACTCCACTTATTATTTAGACAACAAAGTAACTTGTTTTCTTTAAAATAGTTGTTTACCACTTTTTATTATTTGTTTTCAAACTCATTTTCCTTACATTTGCATCGAAATATGAAATGAGCCTGAGGGGACAAAGTCCCCTTTTTTAATGGTTCAAAATTTGGGGAAAATGGATTTGATAAAGGAGGTTTCCAAAATGGTCGAATCTCTCATTGAAAAGGAAGAGATTTTTTTAGTTGACGTGAATGTCAAAGGGAAAAGTGGGAATCAGAAAATCCAGGTGTTCATGGATGGTGATTATGCTATAGATGTTGATGAATGCTCCAAAATTAGCAGAAAACTTGCTGATAAACTGGAGGAAAGGAATATAATCGAGGGGAGATATGTGATTGAAGTGTCTTCTCCGGGCATAGATAGGCCTTTAAAATTTAGCAGACAATACCCAAAACATATAGGTAGAGAATTAGAAGTATCAACAATAGATAAAAAGAAATACCAGGGAGTTCTTCTTGACGTTGCGCATGATGAAATTGAATTGTCAATTAAATCAAAAAAAATCAGGAAAGAATTAAAAAGCGAATCCTTAAAATTACCATTTACGGAGATTGATAAGGCTAAAGTTATCCTCAGGTTTTAATTAAACATTAAATTAAGGATATATTATAAATGATGGATCACTCAACATTAATTGAATCTTTTGCCGAATTTGCGCGGCACAAAAATGTCGATCGTCCTACGATGATCAGGATTTTAGAGGATGTTTTCCGCACCATGATAAGAAAAAAATATAAAACAGATGATAATTTTGATATTATCATTAATGCGGACAAAGGTGATTTGGAAATCTGGCGATTCAGAGAAATCGTTGATGATAACTCAGAGGATATTTGGGATTATGATAAGATTAGCTTATCTGAAGCAAGAAAGATTGAACCAGACTTTGAAATCGGAGAAGAAGTTGCTGAAGAAATTAAGTTAATGGATTTTGGAAGACGTGCTGTTATGACTGCCCGACAGACACTAATTCAAAAAATTAAGGATCTGGAAAAAGATAATCTTTTTCTTAAATACAAAGATCTGGTTGGTGAAATCATTGTAGGTGAAGCTTACCAGATCATGCAAAAAGAGATGCTGTTGATAGATGCTGAAGGAAATGAGCTGAATTTACCTAAATCAGAACAAATACCAAAAGATCGGTTTAGAAAGGGAGATTCGGTAAGAGCTATTGTTCACCGTGTGGAAATGGTCAATGGAAATCCAAAAATTGTCCTTTCCAGAACATCTCCAACTTTCCTGGAACGATTATTTGAAAATGAAGTTCCGGAAGTATTTGATGGATTAATCACTATAAAAAAAGTTGTTCGTGAGCCCGGGGAAAGAGCAAAAGTCGCTGTAGAATCTTATGATGATCGAATTGATCCCGTTGGTGCATGCGTGGGTATGAAAGGATCCCGTATACATAGTATCGTCCGAGAATTACAGAACGAAAATATTGATGTGATTAATTATACTGATAATCTTGACCTATATATAAGCAGAGCCTTGAGCCCGGCAAAAATAACTAACATTAAGGTCGAAGAAAATGAAGGAAGAGTTGCCGTTTACTTAAAGCCGGATCAGGTATCTTTAGCTATAGGTAAGGGCGGACACAATATAAAATTAGCAAGTAAACTCGTTGGACTTGAAATCGATGTCTTTAGAGATCTTGCGGGACAGGAGGTAGAAGAAGATGTGGATTTGGAAGAATTCGCAGATGAAATTGAAAGCTGGGTCATAGATGAATTTAAACGAATCGGACTTGATACAGCAAAAAGTGTATTGGCTTTATCAAAAGAAGATTTGGACAGAAGAACTGATCTTGAAGAAGAGACTATTGAGGAAGTATTAAAAATTATCAGGCAAGAGTTTGAATAGCCCTTGTTTGCACAACAACTTTAAATAAAAGATTAATGGCAGAGCGAATGATGCGATTGAGCCAAGTATCCAGGAAACTCAATATTGGGAAAAATACCATTATTGAATTTCTTGGATCACATGGCTATAAAATCGAGGATAATCCAAATTTCAAAATCAATGGCGACCAATTGGACTTGCTGTCCAAGGAATTTGCTGATTCAGCACTTGATAAAGAGGAAGCGTCCAGCCTTTCAATAGGTGGTAAACATTCCGAAAACGTCGTGATAGATGCTGAAAGCGACAATTTTTCATCAAGAAATGATGATGAAGAAGAAATTCTAATAAAAGGGTCACAATTTGATAAACAAGAGGAAACCATCTTTAGTCCCGAATCTAAATCTGCCGAAGAAAAGGCTGAGGATGAAAACCTCTCGGAAACACCAAAATTAAAAGGAATTAAAGTTGTTGGTAAAATAGACCTCGACAAGAAAAAGACGGAGAAAAAAGAAGAAAAGAAGGAAGAGAAAAAAGAAGAAAAGAAACCAGACGTTGAAGTAGAATCAACAAAAAGTACCGAGGAAGAAGTGGAGGAAGAGGTTTCAGAGCAAGAAATCAAATCGGAGAAAAAACAAACTGAGTCTATTACACCTCCTTTAGATGAAGAAAAAGAAGATTCGGTGATTGAAGCAAAGGCCGAAATATTAAAGGGATTAAAAGTACTTGGCAAAATCGATCTTCCTAAAAAAATTGAAAAACCGGTTGCTTCATCTGACGATAGCAAAGAAAAGAAAAAGAAAAAACGACCAAGGAAAAGACTTAGAAAAGAGGAATCGGGTGAGTTCGATGAAAGTCTTGAATTAAAACCGCAAATTAAAAGAAAAGAGAAAGATAAGAAACGAGTTCATAAGGAAGAACCTACTGAAAAAGAAATTCAGGAACAAATAAAAGCGACCTTGGCAAAACTTAGTGGAGGTGGTAAATCCGGCCAGGTAAGCAGGTCAAAATACAGAAAAGAAAAAAGAACTGCTATTGCAGAAGCTCACGAAAAAGAGTTGCTTAAAGAGAAAGAAGCATCAAAAATTCTCAAAGTTAGCGAGTTCGTTTCAGCGAACGATATGGCTTCTTTAATGAATGTTTCGGTAAATGACATTATTTCTACATGTCTGAGTTTGGGAATGTTTGTTTCAATAAATCAACGACTCGACGCAGAAGCAATAACCATTATTGCTGATGAATTTGATTATTCTGTTGAATTTGTCAATGAAGAAGAAAACGTTGATGTAGAATTAACTGAGGATAAGGAGGATGAACTTGAAGAAAGAGCTCCGATTGTTACCATCATGGGACACGTTGATCACGGGAAAACTTCACTTCTTGATTATATAAGAAGTACCAAAATCACTGAAGGCGAAGCAGGTGGTATCACCCAGCACATTGGAGCATACGACGTAATGACTGAAAGCGGTAAGAGAATTGCTTTTTTAGATACTCCGGGTCATGAAGCATTTACTGCTATGAGGGCAAGGGGAGCTAAATTAACAGACATCGTTGTGGTGGTGGTTGCTGCAGATGATAATGTTATGCCACAAACCAAGGAAGCAATCAATCACGCATTGGTAGCGGATGTACCTATTATCATTGCAATTAATAAAATTGATAAACCAAATGCCAATCCGGATAAAATCAGAGAGGAATTGGCCAATATCAATATACTCGTAGAAGAATGGGGCGGTAAATACCAAAGTCAGGAAATATCTGCTAAAACCGGTCAAGGTGTTGATGATCTTTTGGAAAAAGTGCTGCTTGAAGCAGAATTGTTGGAATTAAAGGCAAACAAAAATAAAAATGCAGTTGGGACTGTTGTTGAAGCTGAGTTGGATAAAGGAAGAGGATACGTCACCACGGTATTGGTACAATCCGGCACACTTGAAATAGGTGATGTAATTCTGGCAGGGTCTCATTATGGCAAGGTAAAAGCCATGTATGACCATCGAGGGAAAAAAGTAGATAAAGCAATCCCTTCAACTCCAGTGTTGGTACTTGGCCTTGATGGGGCACCCCAGGCTGGAGATAAGTTCAATGTCATGGATAGTGATCGCGAAGCTCGAGAAATTGCCAATAAAAGAGAACAGCTACAGCGTGAACAAGGTCTTCGCACTAAAAAACACATAACACTCGATGAAATTGGCAGAAGGCTAGCCATTGGTTCATTTAAGGAATTAAACATCATACTCAAGGGAGATGTTGATGGTTCTGTAGAAGCCTTGAGTGATTCATTGTTAAAGCTTTCGACTGAAGAAGTACAAGTGAATATCAAACATAAAGCGGTTGGTCAGATCAGTGAATCTGATGTATTATTGGCTTCAGCATCAGATGCAATAATTGTGGGATTCCAGGTAAGACCTTCATCTATCGCAAGAAAACTTGCGGAACAGGAAGAAATTGAAATCCGTCATTATTCTGTGATCTACGATGCCATTAATGAAATTAAAGATGCCATGGAGGGTATGCTTGCCCCTGAATTTGAAGAAGTAATCACTTCAAATGTTGAGGTCCGGGAAGTATTCAAAATATCAAAAATTGGAACAGTCGCCGGTTGCATGGTTACCGATGGTACCATAAAAAGAAATAATAGTATACGTTTGGTCCGGGATGGTATCGTAATCTTTACAGGAGAGATTGATGCTTTGAAGCGATTTAAGGAAGATGTCAACGAAGTTAAGCATGGTTTTGAGTGCGGCATAAGGATTAAAAATTTCAACGACATTAAAGTCGGAGACGTGATCGAAAGTTTTGAACAAAAAGAAGTAAAAAGAACGTTGTAATTTTGCCTCTTTTTAGGTTAATTTTAAAAACCATAATCCATAAGAAATAATGATTATTTTTTTGATCTCGTTGTTAAGTTATCTTATGCCACTTTTATAAGTAGTTCCAGGGCTTGATGCTGATATATCGCAATATTAAAATCCATTACGCTATTAATATTCGCAGGTTTCAATTGTAGAATTTAAAACCATAATTAAATAAGCATAAAGGACACGAGAAATAAAATAAATACTATTCTTTTTGAATTTATTGCGGATTTATTTCTAAAAGAAAACATCTTCATTTCACTGTGCAGCGTCTTCTTTTTTCTCTCCGGTTATCTACTTATAAATAATAACTATTCGCCTTTAATTTATATCAGCTTAATTTTTTGGTCAACCCTCCTCATATACCAGATAAACACCAAATTGAAATTTAATTTTTTAGATTTTGCCTCCTATAAAACTTTTCAATTTCCTTTAAGTATTCGGCTCAAATTAATTATCCTTCTAACTATATTAATTCTACTCCACATACCTTTCCTGTCATGGCCAGTGATTATTTTCCTGGTTCATCTGGCTTTCATCTCAACACTTTACAATGTCCCGGAAAAATCAAAAGGATGGATCTATCTCCCATTAAGAAGTATTCCAGTTTTGAAAGTATTCTTGATTGCCTATATCTGGGCATCAATATCCTCATTCCTACCCGCAATTATTGAAAGTAAACAGCTTTTTTCTCAACAACATTTAGTAATATTCATTGCCCACTTTTTCTTTATTGTTTCAATTACCCTTCCTTTTGATATCAGGGATTATAATACAGATAATAAAGACGCCTTAATTACATTTCCCAAGCTGATCGGAATTATTCCAACAAAAATTGTGGCTTTGGTTTGTTTGGGAATATTTATGACATTAATTACTGCATGTACGCAAAACTGGCATCTATATATTTTCAGCTTATTGGTTGCTGGATTAATTCTTTTCTCTACTATAAAGAGAAAAGATTATTACTTTACATTTATTATCGATGGCACCTTAATAGTTTATTTCTTTGCTCTAATTTTACCATGAAATAAGAATTTAATTAATGAACTCCCCTGGAATAAATGATATATTGGACGCAGCTCATCGAATTTCTGCATACGTCCATCACACACCCATCCTCACATCGAGTAGTATTAATGAAATTTTAAAATCTGAAATATATTTCAAGTGTGAAAACTTACAGAAAGTTGGAGCATTTAAATATCGTGGCGCCACAAATGCAGTGCAACAATTAACATCAACACAACTTCAACATGGTGTAGCCACACATTCATCAGGGAACCACGCTCAAGCACTTGCCTTAGCTGCCAAAATTAAAAATGCAAAAGCATACATCGTAATGCCAAACAATGCTCCTAAAATTAAGAAAGAAGCAGTAATTGGATATGGCGCAGAGGTAATTGAATGTGAACCCACTTTAGAAGCACGCGAATCCACGTTAAACCAGATATTGGAAGAGAAAAATGCTCATTTCATCCATCCATACAATGACTATCGAATTGTTGCAGGCCAGGCTACTGCAGCAAAAGAACTTATAGAAGATACACCAGAACTTGATTATATGATTGCACCAGTTGGTGGGGGCGGATTGCTTAGTGGGACAGCGCTTTCTGCACACTATTTTTCACCGAATATAAAAGTAATAGGGGCTGAACCAACAGGCGCGGATGATGCATTTAGATCATTAAAAGCAGGCAAAATTATACCATCATATAAACCACAAACAATAGCGGACGGCTTACTGACATCATTAGGGGACAGAACTTTTCCAATCATTCAAAAATTTGTGGAGCAAATTTTAACGGTGGAAGACTCTATGATTATTCAGGCCATGAAACTTATTTGGCAACGGATGAAAATCATTGTAGAGCCATCTGCTGCCGTTCCTTTGGCAGTGGTCATGAAAAATCAACCCTATTTTGAAAAGAAAAAGATAGGAATTATTCTGTCCGGAGGAAATGTCGATTTAGATAAACTCCCGTTTTAACTTTTGATAAGAGTTATTTATTCTTCTTTTTCAGTGATTTGAAGAACTCAGCCCAGGCAAATGGATTTAAGAGTGGATTATATCTGGGCCCATAACCGTCATGCAAATAAATAGCCTGTTGCTGCATAAAATATCGATGATTTTCACTACCATCCATTGGGGTAATTCTTGCCATTTCAATTAATGTCATCGGATCAAGATTTTTATTCATATTATTCAGATCACCCTGATTTGGTATCCTGTAGGCAAGTACTGCTTCCTTAAACAATTCCTCTGTTGGATAAGGCAATATCTCGAGTTCGGGAAGATAGGTTGTATCTTCGACCATTGCAATAATCAAGGTATAACTATCCTCATCCAATTTAGGTATGATTATGTGCTTTTTCTGAAAACCAACAACACTAACTACCACGCTGTCTCCTTCCAGAACCGGAAATGAAAAGTATCCATAATAATTCGTCGTTGTTCCCCTTCCTCCTTTCGGCACATAAACGTGCGCCCCCATTATCCCTGATAATGTATCCTGAGTTGCTACTACACCAGAAAACTGAATAGCATCCCTTTCATCATCCTGTGCCAGAGATGATTCCACAGCAAAAGTAAGTGAGAAAAAACCACCTATAATTACAATCAATATATACTTCGCAGAGCTCACAAAATCCAATATTTCGCTTTAAAAATACTTTAAAGATTAAGAAACGACAATTTATTTAACGTAATTTAACAATTAAGTATATAAATGATAATAGTCAAAATTGTTTACGTCCTGATTAAATTTTGTCTACATTTAAATGAAATTAAAAAATTTAAGCCTTTCCTATAGTACACGGATTTTCAAGGCACTCGCCGAAGAACCAAGAGTAAGGATTCTTAATTTATTGCATTATCATGAAGAAATGTGCATTTCTGATATTGAACAAATATTGGATTTTACGCAAACAAAAACATCAAGACATATGTCTTATTTAAAAAATGCAGGCATTGTCGGTTTTAGAAAGCATGACCAATGGATTTTTTATTATATCCAAGAAGAAGTCCAGGATCTGATAAATCAGATTTGGAGTTATATTGAAAAAGACCATATCCTTAAAAAAGATATAGACGTTTTTGAAGTGATGTTTTCCAATCGGGAGTTAGCAGCCTTTAAACATAATCATTCAAACACACAATTTAATCCTTAAACATTTTTTTTCGTTTATAGTATTCATTATACAAACACCATTTTGAAAGAATACAAACATCTTTTTTTTGATCTTGATCATACCCTATGGGATTTTGATCGAAATACTTCGGAAGCCATTGAAGAGATTTATAGCATCTTTAATTTTGGCAGATGGACGTTTTTTACCTATCAGGATTTTATGAATATTTTCCAAGAAGTAAACAATTACTTGTGGGATAAATTTAATCACGGATTGATTGACCGGATGGAATTACGCAACAGCAGGTTCAAAATGATCCTTGGAAAACTTGGTGTAAGCGAGCATGAAATCCCGGAAGGTATCGGGGAAAAATATCTTGAGTTAGCACCCGTTAAATCCAAAGTGATTCCCTTTGCTTATGAAATTCTGGATTACCTGAAACCAAATTATCAGCTCCATATTATATCAAATGGCTTCGATGACGTGCAGCATTCAAAGCTTAGGGCTTCTAATATTCACCATTATTTTGATATAATTGTCACTTCGGACAGTTCCGGCCACAGAAAACCACAGCGAGGTATTTTTGATTTTGCATTGGACCAGGCAGGTGCCTCCAGGGATAACGCCATTATGATCGGTGATAATATTGATACGGATATTGTTGGCGCACAAAATGCCGCACTTGATCACATTTTTTTCAATCCAAATAATATTAAACACTCGCTTAATGTCACATTTGAAATTAACTCACTAAAGCAGCTGAGGAATATCTTTTAAAAATCTTTGGGTACTGTCTCAAATACTTAAATTTGCAAATAAAGCACTAATTAATAAATCAAGTAATTCCATGCCAAAAGGATTTTTTAACGTCCCACTACCAAAGAATGAGCCGGTACTCAATTATGCTCCAGGATCGAAAGAAAGGGCTGAACTAAAAGATATGTTGCGCTCATTAAAATCACAGGTGCTAGATATTCCAATGTTTATTGGTGGTGAAGAAGTGAGGACTAATGAAAAAAAAGCTATAAATCCGCCTCATGATCACCAACATATTATTGGATATTATCACCAGGGTGACGCAAGTCATGTAAATCTGGCGATTAATGCTGCGCTTAACGCCAAGGAAGACTGGGAAAATATGTCTTGGGAACACCGGGCGAGCATATTTCTTAAAGCTGCAGACCTAATTGCAGGTCCATACAGGGCAAAACTTAATGCCGCTACAATGCTTTGTCAATCAAAAAATGCATTCCAGGCTGAGATTGACGCCGTATGTGAAACAATTGATTTTCTAAAATTCAATGTGCAGTTTATGATCG
>Ga0209536_100005644_pt1 | contig 19390 bp, 16 predicted proteins | sample DeeMarSeWOR28_12_FD_187461 | JGI IMG/M metagenome (GOLD analysis project Ga0209536, IMG submission 187461) | Marine sediment microbial communities from White Oak River estuary, North Carolina - WOR-2-8_12 (SPAdes) (version 2) | ecosystem: Environmental > Aquatic > Marine > Intertidal zone >...
CATCTCGTAGTTCTTACGCCCCAGATACCTCCGAGAGAACACGACGATGACCACGGCGATGATCAGCGTCAACACCGTCAACGCGTAACCCATTGGGTTCACCCAGATGTCCTTCACCATGGAGAATATGATGGGAGGGACCACCTTCCGATACTCGAAGATCAGAGGCGTGCCCAGGTCAGTGAACGCCCAGATGAAGACGATGAGGGATCCAGCCAGGTACCCGGGCAACATAAGGGGCGCGGTCACCGTCCTGAAGAGGTGGAACCCGCTGGACCCCATGTTCTCGGCCTGCTCCTCCAACGTGGGGTCGATGTTCGCCAGAGAAGCTGAGAGGTTCAGGTAGAGAAACGGGTACAGGTGAAGGGCCTCCATGAGGATGACCCCCCAGAACCCGCCTCCGAACCAGTCGACAGGCCTCTGGATGAGATTCAGCTGCATCAGCAGCAGGTTCACCGAGCCGTATCGGGCGAAAAGCTGCTTCATCCCGATCGCCCCCACGAAGGGAGGCATCACCAATGGGACAAGGAGGATCCCCTGCATGAACCTCTTCCCAGGGAACTCGTACCTGACCATCAGATAGGCGAGGGGGATGCTGATGAGGGAGGTGACCAGGGTCGCGAAGACCCCGATGACCACGCTGTTGTAGATGCTCTCCTTGTAGAAAGGGTCCGTGAACATCAACATGAAGTAGGTGAGGGTGAACCGACCCCCCTCGAAGAACGCCCCCCTGAAGACGTAGAGGATGGGGAGTATGAGGAAGGCTCCGAAGAAGACCATGAGACCGAGGAATATGATGAAGGCATTCCGGTCCATCTCCCTCAAGCTCTTCTTTAGAGACAACCCAGAGAGACCCAGCACACTGCCTCCTAGAACGGAAACACATCCACATCCTCGGGGTCGAAGGCCATGAGGACACGCTCGCCGTCATCTCGCCTCTTCACGTCTGGATTAAAGTTTGTGACCTTGACCTCCATTCCACCGAAGCCCCTGATGATATAGTGCTCAATGACCCCGTAGTAGGTCATGTGAAGTATCTCCCCCTCATGAACCTGACTCTCAGGAAGATTAGGGGAGACATCCATAAGACGTATATTCTCGGGCCTGACGGAGCAGAGGACCTCCTGCCCCACAGTGAAGCGCCCATGGGGGGCTCCGGCTATAATCTCATCGCCGGACGAGGCTCTGATCGTCAAGAGGCCCTCATCTTCTCGAATTGATCGGACCTCTCCCTCGATGAAGTTTGTCTCACCGATGAAGCCGGCCACGAAGCTGTTGACAGGCTTGCTGTAGATCTCCCTCGGAGCCCCGATCTGCTCGATTCTCCCCTCGTTCATGATGGCGATATTATCCGCCATGGAAAGGGCCTCTTCCTGGTCATGCGTGACGTAGATGGAGGTGGTCCCCAGCTCCCTCTGGATACGCTTGATCTCATGGCGAGTCTCGATCCTGAGCTTGGCGTCTAGGTTACTCAACGGCTCGTCTAGGAGGAGCACGTCCGGCTCGGTGACGATCGCTCTCGCCAGAGCAATCCTCTGCTGCTGCCCCCCGGAGAGCTGGTTGGGGTACCTCGTGGCAAACTCCCTCATCTGCACAATGTCAAGGGCTTCTCGCGCTCTCCTCACCCGCTCGGAGACGGGAATCTTCCTAACTTTTAGCCCGTAGATTACGTTGTCGTAGGCGGTCATATGGGGCCAGAGGGCGTAGTTCTGAAAGACCATGCCCACGTTTCTCCTGTAGGGGGGGATTTCGTTGATGAGCCTGTCGTCGAAGTAAACGTTCCCTTTTTCTGGTTTGTAGAAACCAGCTATCACTCTCAGGGTTGTGGTCTTCCCACATCCCGAGGGGCCTAGTAGGAAGAAGAGCTCACCTTCTTTGACTTGGAGGTCAATGTCGTCAACTGCCTTTACGTCCCCGAAATATTTTGAAACTCCACTTAAAGAGACTTTAACCGTCTTTAAGCCCTCTCTTGCGCCTAGTACCAAATATGAAATGATCCGTAGGATATTAAATTTTTAAAAAAGGGGGAGGGAGGGTTTATGCTTCTACGGCTGCAACTTCACCCTTTCTTGACAGGTAGTAGGCGATGGCGTATCCGATGACCGCACCGACTACTAACCCGCCACCAAGCCCCATGTATAGGTTGTTCTGCGTCTGTGCCTTCACTTCATCCAGCTGAGCCTCGTACTGGGCAATTAATGCCTCACGCTCACTTTGCAACTGAGTTGATAGCTCGGTTCTGGCTGCCGCCGCTAGACCCGTGGCGCTTTCGTACTTCTCCAGTGCGAATGTGTGCCATTCGGAGATGTACTCGTTCCTGATCTCCGCGTCGCTCCAGTCCTCCGCGGCATCTAGGGCATCTGCAGATGACAGGGGAGCTTCTCCGAGCTTGTCCTTGGCCGCCTCTATGTTCATTGACGTGATCCCTGCTTCCTGGAGGGTGCTCTCGGTTGCGATGATATCGCTCCAAGCAGCTACCAGGTCCTCGTGGCTGTCTATTACCATGGAGCCGATGAGGTCGTTCACGAACGAATAGCGTATTGAGCCCAAGTCAGCGTCGTAGTCCAGCGAGGACTCCACCTCAAAGGGGTTGATGGGCACGACTGTGATATCCGCTAGTTCATCGAAAAGGTCTGGTATCACGCACATGCGTCCAAGCAGGTAATCCGTTGGTCCCCCTTCGGCACCCACGTCGAGCATCCAGAGTTTCTGTCCAGCTTCTGACAGCGCGTACTCCACGAATCTCTCAGCAACCTCCATGTTTGGTGCTCCCTTGAGGATGGCGATGCTGTCAGGGTTGATCACCGTCAACCCGGAGGGCATGACGTAGCCGATCTTGTCGGCTCCGACCTTTGCGACCTCAGACCATGCGTAGAAGTCGATAGCAAGTCCATATGCGACGTCTCCGGCGCCTACAGATTTAGGTACTGCGCTTGAGCTCGGGGGGAAGGTCTTGATGTTGGCGCCCATTAAAGTCGCCAGCTTCACCCCCTCCTCCCAGCCGTATGCCTGCAGAATGATCTCGTACATCATGTGCGTGCTGCCGCTGTGACGGGGATCAGCGGAACCTACCCAGCCCTTGAGCTGCGGATCCGTCAGGTCCTCCCAGGTCTCTGGCTCAGGTAATCCCTCCAACTCGAGCAACGCCTTGTTGTAGATGATGCCGAATCCTGAGAGAGCAGAACCGTACCACGTGTAATCAGGATCATACATGGGTACACCGGCTATGGTCGCGGGTATCTTGCTGAGGATGGCCTCGCTGACCTCATATGCTTGAAGTTGTCCCTTCTCCTTTGCAGCGATGAATGGGTCGACGCCTCCTCCCCAGAAAATGTCTATGCCGATTCCGTCCGGGGTTGCTTCATAGGCAGAGTCGACGTACTTGATAACATCTGAAGTTCCACCGACGTCGAGCCATTGGATATTGACTACGTCGCCGAAAGTCTCAAGGTAGTAGGCTTCGAATGCAGCTTCATATTCTATTCTGATGCCTTCCCAGTGAGGGGTTACGATAACCAGATCAACGTCAGGGTTTGCTTGTGCTGTGCTGACGACTCCCGACATAGCGAATGCCGTCGTCAACAGCATACATAGGATGAATACTTCTTTCTTTCTCACTTCCATTCCTCCATTGACTATTAGTCAATCTAAGCTCCTAGCCAAGAACCTATTAACCTTTTTTTGGGAATCATACGATTCAAATGGCAGTACTCCAGAATTTCCTCTGTTTATAAAGATGTAGTGCCTCTCAATATTTCATAAAATACATCATGAAAACTCAGATCCGAACTCACCTGAAGGAAGGGCCCATGAAGACCTCTTTTAGAGCTAGGGAGAGGTGATCGCTTGCGACCATCCCTTGAGCTGTGGGGGCACCTCTCAATTCTACGAGTCTTAGATGTGCTTCATGTATCCGGGAGACTCTGCCTCCGGAAAGCTGTCGGTGTCCGGGTTGTACGGTTTAAGGTCGACTATCGGTGAGCCCTCCAATGCGTCCAAGCCTCTGACGACGAGTCTACCTCCATCTACCCTTTCAAGCCTTACCATCGTTACACCTATCGGATTCGGCCTAGAGGGGCTCCGACATGCGAAGACCCCTGTAAGTGGTGCCCCCTCATGTCTGGGAGGGGTGACCTGGAGCGTCTCCCTGTGCTCAGGATTGTCGCGTAGGTGGAACCAGTAGAGCACAATAAGGTGGGAGTGTCTCTCTAAGCCAAGAAGAGCAGGTAAAAATGGAGGTTCTATCTTTATGGTCGAAGTCTCTCCAGTTGAATCAACAGTGCCCAGAAATGTAACACATCCAGTTTCGATCATTAAATATCACTCAACCTCATGAAGATCTCATTCGTCAAATCCATTAAAATGATTCGTGGATTGGTGCGGTAACTTAATGGATGTATTGGTACCAATAAAAAATTTTCATAACGACCAAAAAAAAGAGGCGTTCGATTGCGACTAAAAAACGTATTAGACAACAACGATAATGGTACCATTATTATGCGCGCGCGCAAAGGTGGAATGCAACAATCCTGCAAAGGGATCCGTCTAGAGATTAAAATCCTTAACGGGCACTAAACAAGGGATCAAGATCAGGTACACAGGATCCCCGCGGATCCCAAAAGTGCTAACTAGGGATCCCATCCGGTGAAAAACGATGAAAAAGCGGGTAATTAGAAGGGCTACCCAACGTTCCACATACGCAAACGCCAGCAATACAGCCTCGTTAATATGTGGCCCACACAAAATGATCAGATCCCCTTTTGATCCTCGAAGTATCCCTCCTTGATCCCTCAATTATCCTTCTCAGATCCGAAAGATATTCTCCATTACCTAGTTGTATAGGTCATCACTGCCATCAAAATATGATGGTATTTGGTTTAATTGCAGAGATCACGAGAGTAAATTAAAAAAATTATTTTATAAGATAGTCGTCCAGGACGTTCTTCGCCTTCTCCCTCTTCTCCTGGAAATCGACGAGGAAGCGTCTTATGACCTTCGCAAGCCTCGCCTTGCAGTCCCCGCAGATGAGGGCGCCGGACCTGCACTCGTTCTCCAGGTTCACCAGCCTCGCGTCGTCCTCCTCGAACAGGAAGTAGTAGTAGGCGTAGATGCTGCAAATGGTGGGGTCCCCTCCCTTCTCCTTCTGCTCCCTCACGGTGGGCTGCCCCCCTGTGAACGCGGCCATGATCTTCTTCTCGGCCACCTCCGGGGGATCCTTGGTGAAGATGGCCGTCTCGGGCTGGCTCGACGACATCTTCCCGCCCTGCCCCAGTCCGGGGAGGAACTTGGCGTGGATCTGGGCGGGCTTCGAGTATCCAAGCTTCTCGGCGATGTCTCGGGTCATCCTCCAGTATGGGTCCTGGTCGATGGCCGCGGGGATGAGGCAGGGTATGTTGAATCCCTCCCTCTCCGACTGGAGGAAGCAGGGCATGGCCTGTATCGCTGGGTGCCAGATCATTCCTATGTTGTCGCTGTCCTTGAATCCGAATATGGCCTTCGCCGTGCTGTAGGTTACCTTCTTCGCTACCTTGAGGGCTAACTTGTAGATGTGCGAGATGTTCTCGGTGTCGCTGAATATGTGGGTCTTCTCGGCGTCGAAGCCGCAGGCGATGACGTCCAGGGCGTTGTCGTAGGTGTTTGCCACGGTCTGCTCCAGGGTCAGATGATCGTAGAACGTGAACTTCTCATCGTCCGTCATCTGGAAGTAGAGGTCCGCATCGAACGCGTCCTGCAGGTACTTGGTGAAGAACCATGGTAGCAGGTGCCCAAAGTGGACGTGGCCTGACGGACCGCGGCCCGTGTAGAGCCCCACTTTCTTCCCTTTTTCGTATTCATCGAGCCACCAGTCGACGTCCCTGTGGCTCAGGTAGATCCCGCGCCTCAGCTGCAGGTGCTTGAAGCCGGCCTGCTTAGCTATTCTCTCGGGGATGTCGGGTGTCATCCGCTGGACGCCGAACTGCTCAATCAGCCTGTCGTAGTCCATGTCCCCTGATACGTCCCAGGGGGTGACGATCATCTCTTCCTTCTTTTCATCGCTCATATTATGTCTCCTCGTGTGGCCTCCGAGTCTGGGATTATGGCTTCTAGTAGCGTGTTGTCTGCATAAAATGGGTGCCATTTCTCCCGGTGGAGGCCGTTTGATTCCTTCTTAAAACTAGGGTTGCTCTCTTCCCCCGTCACGGGGGGGATATTCTCCAGTCCGAGTGATACACACTCATGCCTCCTTGGCAGATCTGTTATCCTTGTGCTTGTTTTAAAATATTACCTATCCAGGCTCCATGGTGTCCAGGTCTTACCCTAAGAGCTCCTTGGACATGAGAACCGCGTCGATGTAGACCCCGTCCCTCTTGATCGCCTTAGGCCAAGCTCCCACCTCTCGGTAGCCCACCTTTCCGTAGACGTGCTTCGCTCTCTCGTTGGTCTCAAACACCTCGAGGTTCAGTATCTCCAGCCCCAACCGTCTGGCCTGGGTCTCCGCCTCGTTCAAGAGCTCGGTGCCGATGCCGATCCCCCTGTAGCCGTCCTTCAACGCGATGCCTAGGACGCCGACGTGCTTTGATCTCATGCTCTGGGGGGTCACCTCGACCTGGCCTACGAATCTTCCGTCCACCTCTGCTACGATGACCGTCTCTTTGTCATTCTCGATCTTCGTGATGTGCCCCGCCAGCCACTCGACCTCCTGCTCCCGCGTTTGCTTAGTGTCTATCATGATGTCGACGCCTTCGTCCACAAGGGAGTTGATGAATTCGAGCATGTCGTCTAGGTCATCCCATTTGGGCGCCCTGAGGGTCACCTCCCTCCCGTCCTTCGCATAGAATTTTCGGATCACAGTGCCAGCCTTCATAGTCTCTCCTTCTCCCATCTAGTGATTGGAACTAGAATATCTGAAATAAAAAAAGTCTGCGAACTTTTAGTTTAAGCCTTCAGGAGTATGTCAAGGACGGCCTCTTCCAGGGTGACGCCCTTAGGTGGGTTCTCGACTAACTCCCCCAGCTTCTCTCCGTCCTGATTGAGGAGGGTGATGAGAGGGATCTTGATGACGTTGAAGACCCTGACCTCCGGCGGAGATGGGGGTATCGCCCACTTCTCGTTTGGGTTCTTGGCGTTCCTCATGAGGTGTCCGAACACCCTCACCTCTAGTCCCGTCTGCTCACTTACCAAGCCCAGCACGGGGACGTTCCTGAAGCAGTCGGGGCACCACTCCGCAGAGAACACCACCACGACGGTGCTGCCCGCGTAAGCCTTAATCTTCTCGACGATATCTTTGTTCAGTTTGTACGTGGATTTACGCTCTGCGAATCTCGGCGCCTTCTCCTCAGACGATGTAAGATAGTCAGCTACTGATTCGGAGTTGCTCCTTATGGCTTCAAGATCAAATATCATTTGTTTCAGGGAGTCTATCGAATCGGCGCTTATATTCCATTCTGCTTTTTCGTTTCGCATAGGCGTAAAATGAAAAGGGTAGTGATGGAAAAATGAGGTTCATGGACAAGTTCTATCTGTTCTGGAATCGAGTCCGCATATCGTTGAATTTGTCCTCTGAGAGGTAGTACTTTCCGTCGACCTCGTTGAATATCCCTGACTGGCCCATGGGGCTCTGCATCATCATCCTGAACATGGGGGGCAACCCGAGCTCCTCAGGTGATAGAGCTCCCTCCGGTGATGTAGCTTCCTTCTCCCTGAAGGTCTCCACTATCTCCATCATCCTCCCCATCATGCCGGGTCCACCCCGCATGCTTCCGAGGCTGCGGGGCCTATCTGTGCCACCCCTGTCTCCCAGATTATCCCTTGGGCCCATGCCGTGCATACCTCCCATTCCACCCATACCGCGCATACCGCCCATCCCGGGCATGCCCCTCTGGGGGAACTGGGGGGCGGTTTGTTCCGCGGGCATCAGCCTAATGGGCTCGAGGTCACCACCGTTTGTCCCCTTGAACTGGCTCATGTAGACCCTGTAGTAGAAGCCCTTCCTGTCGAGGAGCTCCTCATGGGTCCCCCGCTCGATTATCTCGCCGTTGTTGATTACCAGGACCATGTCTGCCCTGCGGATGGTGCTCAGCCTGTGGGCGATTACGAAGCTGGTCCTCCCAGTCATGAGCCTCCTGAAGGCCTCCTGTATCTGTATCTCAGTACGTGTGTCGACACTGCTCGTGGCCTCATCAAGGACCAGTATAGCCGGGTCCGCGACCAGGGCCCTGGCGATGCTTATGAGCTGTCTCTGCCCCTGGCTTATGTTGCCCGCCCTCTCACTAAGCTCCGTCTCGTATCCCTTGGGTAGGCGCCGTATGAAGCTGTCTGCGTTTGCGAGCTCTGCGGCCCGTATGCACTCCTCGTCGGTGGCGTCTAGCCTGCCATATCTGATGTTGTCCATCACCGTGCCGCTGAACAGAAACACGTCTTGGAGGACGATGCCCAGCTGCCGGCGGAGGTCGTCCTTCTTGATCTTCCTTATGTCGTTGCCGTCTATCTTGATGCTGCCGTCCTTGATGTCGTAGAACCTGGTGAGCAGGTTCACGATGGTCGTCTTCCCCGCCCCTGTGGGCCCCACGAGGGCGATGGTCTGGCCAGGTTCAGCACTCAGGCTGATGTCCTTGAGCACTGGGACGCCCTGGTCGTACTCGAAGTCCACGTTCTCGAACTCGACGTATCCTTCAAAGTCGTCCACACCTATCGCGTTGGACGCGTCCGTGAGTTCGGGCACCGTGTCGATCACCTCGAATACACGCTCGGCTCCCGCAAGTGCTGACTGGATGCTGTTGTAGATGTTACTAAACTGCCGTAGGGGATCCGCGAACCGCCTGCTGTACGTGATGACTGTCGCAATAAGCCCCACGGTCGCCATTCCTTGGAGGGTCATCCAGGCGCCCAGGCCAGCCACGATGGCGATATTTGCGTTGGTGAGGATCCCCATCAGGGGCATCATCATCATCGAGTATGTATTCGCCTTGATGCTGATGGCCTTAACCTCATCGTTGGTAGCTGTGAACTTCCGGTTCACCGACTCCTGCTGTTCGAAGGCTATCACAACGCGCTGTCCTGCGATTGTCTCCTGCATGACGCTGTTCAGGGAGCCCATCTGCGTCATGAGGTCCATGAACCCCGCTCGCGTCTTCCCTCCGATGAAGGCCGTGAGGTACACCATGAGCGGGAACACGATTAGGCTGGCCAGAGCCAGCCAGATGTTGAGGCCGAACATCATGACGAGGATCCCGACGAGCGTTATGGAGCTGCTAATAAGCGTCGTGACGTTGGAAGAGATGGCCCTGCCGATTGAGTCCACATCGTTTGTTAGCCGGCTCATCAGGTCCCCAGACATCCTCTTATCGAAGAAGCTGAGGCTCAGCGTCTGGATGTGTTCGAAGAGCTCCTTCCTAAGCTTCTTCAGGCTCCTCTGGCTGATTATTGCCATGACCCAGCCTGAGGCCATGGAGACCAGGGCGCTGAACAGGTACACTCCCACAAGGAGTGTGGCGATCCTCAATAGTCCTTCCATGTCGCCAGTCAAAATGGTGGTGTCTATCGCCACTCCTATGAGGTAGGGCCCCGCCAGAGCTAGGAGTGAGCTCGCCACTGTGAGGAAGGCGATGACCGCGAGGTGGACCTTGTAGTCGCCCAGGTACCTGATGAGCCTGTTAAGGGCTCCGCGCGCATCCTTCGGCTTCTCGATGGCGCCCATCGCGTGGGGTCCACGGCCCATCATACGTCGAGGCTGGGGCTGCTGGTTGCTGTCTCCTCGTTCTCCCTGTCTTTCTGTTCCGCTCATGAGTCGAAGCCTCCATCCCCGAGCTGGCTGTCATATATCTCCTGGTAGAGGGGGCTCGAGTCTATCAGCTCTTCGTGGTTGCCCTCTGCGACGATCTTGCCATTGTCAAGCACCAAGATCTTGTCGGCCTTGAGGACCGTGCTGATACGCTGAGCAACGATGAAATTCGTCGTGTCGTCCATGAGCGTCTCCAAGGCGTTCTCGATCTCCGCCTCCGTCTCGACGTCCACGGCGCTGGTGCTGTCGTCCAATATGAGTATCTTCGGCTTCACGAGCAGCGCGCGTGCGATCGCCAAGCGCTGCTTCTGTCCTCCGCTCAGGTTCACGCCCCGCTGCCCGACCATCGTATCGTACCCCTTTGGGAAGGACACGATAAACTCGTGAGCCTGGGCCAGCTTGGCTGCTACGACAACCTCCTCATCGGAGGCGTCAGGTCTCCCGTAGCGTATGTTCTCCCTGATGGTACCGCTGAACAAGATCGCCTCCTGGAGGCTGATTCCTATGTGGCTCCTCAGATCCTTCATTCTGACGTCCTTTATGTCGTGACCATCTATGGTGACACGCCCAGAGTTGGCATCATAGAATCTCGGGATGAGGTTGATGAGGCTGGACTTGCCGGACCCGGTCTGCCCAAGCAGGGCCACCTTCTCGCCGGGCTCGGCGGTGAAGCTGATGTCGGTGAGTACCGGGTCACCCCCATCGTCCCTGTAGCTGAAGGTCACGTTCTCGAAGACCACTCGTCCCTGGATCTTGTCAAAATTAATGGCCTCGGGGCTGTCTTGAACTTCTGGTACAGTGTCGAGAACCTCCATTATGCGTGAAGCCGAAGCGCTCGCTGCTGAGATCTGACCTGCCATCATGGAGAGCATGAGCACGGGGAACATAGTGCTGAACAGGTAGTTGGTGAAGGCTATGATCTGCCCTACAGAGGTCTTACCCACGAAGACTTGGAGCCCGCCATAGTAGATGATGGCGACGGTGCCCAGGTTCATCAGCGTCATGACTATGGGGAAGAAGATGCTAGTGTACTGGGTCATCTTCAGGGATATCTCGTAGAGCTCCGTGTTCGCCTTCTCGAACCTGCTGTTCTCATAGTCCCTCCGCACGAAAGCTTTGACCACTCGGATCCCCGAGAGGTTCTCCTGGAGCACCTGGTTCAGATAGTCGAGGCGCTTCTGGACCTGGGTGAAGAGAGGTCTTACGATCCGTATGAAGAATGCTACCAAGAGGAACGTGATTGGTAGCAGTGAGAGTATCACGGTCGCCAGGTTCGGATTTATGGCGAACATTATACCGAAGCTTCCCAGGAACATGAGGGGCGCCCGGATGAACATGCGAAGCCCCATGGAGATGATCATTTGGACGATGGTGAGGTCGCTGGTCAATCTTGTGAGGAGCTGCCCCGTGTTGAGGTCGTCGAGGTTCCCGAAGCTGAACGTCTGCACCTTCATGAATATGGCCTCCCTTAGGTCCGCCTCGAAGCCACGTGAGGCCCTGACGGAGAAGAAAGTGTTGGCGATCGATAGCATTGCGCTGAGGATGCTAGCGCCAATCATGAGTAGGCTCGTCCGCAGGATCACATCCATGTCCATTTCTGCCACGCCTTCGTCGATTATGATCTGAATGAATCTGGGGATGGAGAGATCTGCGAACACAACCAGCCCGAGGAACACTGTGGCTAGGGCCACCTCCTTCTTGTATGGTGATATGAAGCGGAGGACTCGTCGAAGATCGTTCATGGTGTTACGAACCAATCTCCTTGATCGTGGTTGCTGCCGAGTCTAGGGCGGCCTTGAGCTTCAGGGAGAAATCGGAGTCGCCTTTATGCTTCATATGGGTGTCCTCTAGGGCGTCCAGCAGGTCCCTGAGGCTGGTATAGAGCTCCTCCGTCATCCCAGCGTGGAGCTTCCAATACATCTTCCTGATGTTCCGGTTCCTGGCCTTCATCTGGGCATCGTGGATCATCAACTCGTCGGCGCGCTCTCTACCCATCTCTGTGAGCTCGAAGCGCTTGAGGGTGGAGTCCTGGTCCTCATGGGGTCTTATGAGCCCCCTATCCTGCATGTGAGCGAGGAGGGGGTAGATGCTGCCCGGGCTGGGCCTCCAGTCCGTGTACTCCTCGATCTTGTCAACTATCTCGCTTCCGGACATGGGCTCCTCCTTGAGGAACTGGAAGCTGAGGTGTCTCAGCAGCCCCCTGGGCACCCCTATCCTTCGACGTCTATCTCGCCTTCTCTCATCCATTGAATATCACTTCCGATATCGAATATGCTATCATACCCGATATCACGTCCGATACTCACTTATAAAGATTCCTAATAAAGCGTGGGAACGCATGGCCAATACCTATTTCCTTAGCTGGACCACGAGGGCACCGACGAAGACCAGTCCCATCGGGATGAGCTTCGCCACGGTGAGCTGCTCCCCGAGGAACATCCAGGAGAGGACCGCTATCTGCACCAGCATTGTGTTCTGGAGCACCGAGATCTCGAAGGCCTCCAGCCTCTGGAGAGCGTGGTTCCAGAGGAAGAAGGCGAGGGCGGTGTTGACGACCCCCAGCCAGACGATGATGCTCCACCCGGTCAGCGATACCGAGGGGAGCCCCTCCACGGAGAAGGCTGCCAGAGCCAGCAGCAGCGTCCCGAAGCCCATGGAAAAAGCCGTCAACCCCAGGGGATTCAACTCGTCCCTGACGAAGAGGAGCCTACCCAGCACCAGATAGGACCCCCAGCCTATCCCCGAGACGAGGGTGATCCCCACCCCAAGGAGGCTATTTCCCCCGAGGGGAGCGTTGAAGTACATATAGGCACCGACCAATACGAGGCCCATTCCGGTAAGCTGGTGGAGACGTGGGTACTCTTTAAGGGCGACGACCCCGAGGACCGCCACGATCAGCGGAGTGAAGTTGAGGATGAAGGTCACCGAGACGGCGGGCAGGTAGAACAGCCCTAGGCACTGCAGCCCCTGGGCCACGGTGTAACCGGAGAGGCCTAGGACCGCCATCTTCAATAAGTTACTCCAATCCCTCAGAATCTTTCCCTCCCCACTCTTTAGAGCTAGGGGAAGAAGTATGAGGGAAGCGACCATGTAGCGGAGGGCGACAAGGGACAAAGGCGACATCTCCGTCAGCCCCACCTTCACGAGGACGTACGACGAGGACCACAGGAAGGTCACGAAGAACGCCTCGAGGAGTGCGACGAGATGATCCCTGGACATAAACTGCTCACGAGAGTGATATCACTATCTCTATTTTTGGGGTATAATAACTATCTAAAAGGGGAGAAGGTTATCAGCAGGTCGCTGGTTATCTGGAGGATCCTCTCAGCGCGTTTATCACGATGATGGCGCCGAAGACCACGGCGAAGATTGCGGCGACGTTGAAGTATATACCCACGAGCTCCGAGACCCCCCACAGGACAATCACGGCCCCGATGAGGAGACCCCACATGCTTCCGGACATGGGGACGCCGAAGCACATCTCGCGTTCATATCGGCTGCGTCTGTGGACCGTGGATCTGCCCGTCAGTGACGCACCGCATTTGACGCAGTACTCGGTCCCTTCCTCGTTGCTCTCACCGCACTTAGTACAGTAGACCATTTGAAATCCACGGATGTCTAGGGTTAATCTGTTTTTAATAGTTTCCGAATACTGGATTAGAGCCGAGGGGAGGTTCGCCGGGACGGGAGGCGGTGCGATTACAGGGTTCGACCGCTACTATGGCACAACGTTGCGGTGGTGCCCTGTATGACCTCCCGAGCCGGCATCCGTAGGTCGTTGGGATCTATTGAGGCAGGTTTCCCCTATTCCCTTTGGTGCTTCCCTCGCAGCCCGAACTACATCAGTGATAAATAAGGTCTTTATGTATCCATCATCCATCGTCTCCAGTCCATTTTGTAGGGGTCGGAGCCTGGTAATCCGGGATGTGACGGGAGCATACCCATCTTCACAGAGAGACACTGTCTTGAACGACTTCGTCCCTTCATTCGAGCCGCTTAAATGGGTCGAACATCAAGTTCCCTGCTTGAGGAAGACATGGAAGGAGACCACTTCGTCAGGGCAAAGATCGTCTGCACAATCGGGCCAGCCTCCGACGCCCCGGAGACCCTCTGGGCCATGGCGGAAGCAGGGATGGACATCGCCAGGATCAACTTCTCCCACGGCGACCCCATGAGTCACAAGAACATATTCGACGCCCTCGAGGGCATAGACAGCGTCTCGACCCTCCTAGACCTGCCTGGCCCCAAGATCAGGCTGGGCGATGTTGACGGAAGCGTGAACCTGAGGGAGGGCCAGGACATCCACTTCACTACACGCCCCGTCATTGGCAACGCCGACGAGCTGCCCGTCAGTTACGGACGGCTCCCCGAGGAGGTGAGGGTCGGAGGCAGCCTCTTCATCAACGACGGCCTCATAGAGGTGAAGGTCACCTCCGTTGACGGCGATCACAAGGGATTCCAGGGAACGGTAGTCTCAGGCGGAGAGGTGGTCAGCAATAAAGGCGTTAACGTTCCGGGCGCAGAGCTCTCCATCAGGCCCCCCACCGACGCCGACCTGAGGGGCATCCAGTTCGGGGCTGGTATCTGCGACTGGTTCGCCGTCTCCTACGTCAGGGACAAGCATGATGTAGAGAACGTCAGGAGCGCCATCCACGAGGCCGGGGGAGACCAGCCCATCATCTCCAAGATCGAGCACAGGGAGGCGATAGAGAACATCGACGATATAGTCGAGGCCAGCGACGGCATAATGGTCGCCCGAGGGGACCTCGGCATAGAGGTCCTCCCCTGGGAGATCCCCCTCCTCCAGAAGCGGATCATAAACAAGTGCAACGAGGCGGGAAAGCCCGTCATCGTCGCAACCCAGATGCTGGAGTCCATGGTGACCCACCCTAGGCCCACACGGGCTGAGGCCAGTGACGTCGCTAACGCCATCATCGACGGGGCGGACGCCGTTATGCTCTCAGAGGAGACGGCAATAGGCCTGTTCCCAGTGCATTCTGTCAGGGCCATGAACAGCATCAGTCGGACAATGGAGATGAAAGCTCTTGACGAGCGACAGAGGCCTCAAGCCCTCGAGGGCACCATAGCCGAGGTAATCGGGAGCCTCGCCTCGAGAGCAGCGAGGACAGTGAACCCCGCGGCCATAATCGTCGTCACCAGGAGCGGTTTCAGCGTCCGGATGGTCTCAAAGCACAGACCCAGGACCAAGATTTTGGCTGTCACCCAGAACACCAAGATAGGAAAGAGGAGCCGGCTCTACTGGGGCGTCCAGCCCCTAGACGTCCCCTGGAGGGATGACAGAGAGGAGCTCCTGATAAGCGCCGTGGAGAGGAGCCTAGAGCTGGGGTACATAGGGAGCGAAGACAGGGTGATGATCGTCTCCGGCTCGAATCTGGAGGCCCCCGGGAGGACCAGCACCCTTGAGATTCTCAACGTGAGTGAAGTGATCAACCAAGCTTCACGAAAAGAATAAGCATCAATCGTGAAGGCACAATAAACTTTTAAACAAAAATGAGGATGTAGATGGCACCCAAATAGTTTGGAGGTATGTGTGTGTATCACTCGGACTGGATAGGAAGATCCTCCTGACGGAGGATCAGATACCCAAAAATAGAAACTGTGTTTTACCTAATCCCCATCGACCTCAGCGCCCCTCCCTCAATCAGGAGACCTTTGAGCAAGTGGACTCTGAGAGCCTCAAAGCAATCTTTTCACGGGAGCTTCTTAAGCTGATGGGCTCTCTTAGAGGTCCCATCAGGTCGAAAAACGGTGGAGGGCATTAAGATGCAGGACCTGAAGATAGTTGTGAAGGAGATTAAGGGCTTTTGTGACACCATCGAGGTCGGAGACTACTTCATCGTCAGGGGAGGAAGGATAAGCATCCCCGAGGGCCACTTCTGCTACTGGGCCCTCAACAGCATCATCCCCCTACTGCCGGCGAAGCAGAGGAAGCTCGACGAGCCGGACGACTGGATGCCCAGGACGTGGCTCGTGGAGTGCCCCGATCCCAACGGACAGGTGATCATGGAGATCGTTCCAATAGACCCCGAGTGAAGGCGGGATCTAACTCTTTTCCAAAAAAACCATTTTTCTAAACGAGAGCCTCACTAAAGCCCGTTAACCCAGTCATAAAACTCCTGAGTGCTATCGAACTCCACGCAGACGTCCATGTTGAACACGCTGGTGACCCTCATGTTTGCCTCCCCCCAGTCGTTGAACCAATTCTGGATAGCGTACTCAGCAGGATACTCTAGGAGGCTCCCTATCTCTTTCCCAGAGTAGTATCCACTTTCCGAATCTAGTATTGTGATACTTCTATCGTTCGTAATCAATGCAGCTGAACGTTTTGATGCATTAGAGTTTGCTAGTAAAACGTAGTAATTATCATTATTATCATCATATGCTTTCAACATACTGACAAGCAGAACTGCATGATCTTCATCGTCACCATGTCCCTCAACCAGAGTCTCGTTCGGATATCTATAATTCTCACTAATCCACTGAGGACTAATCTTTATATCCTCCGAGAAAATCGGATGAGGCGAATCATAGGAATAACTGATATGAGAAACAACCCAATCATAAAGACCTCGCATGTCAATTCTTCTTTGAACGGCAGTTTTTCCATCGCTTGTTGTAGAAGTGATCTGCAAAGTGACATTCATCACTATATTATCATCTGGAGTAATCATACGTCTTTTTAGGTTTCCAAGCCCCGCTCTGGCGTTGATCTCTTTCATTATGCCCTGATATTTGTCCTGATACTCCTGATACTCCATAATCAGCCTTGTCATATCGGCACCGAGGGAGTCATAAGCTGTCTGAGAGACCAAATAGTTCTCCCATAGATTATCATAATTATTATCGAGTTCCGTTAAGGCCTCAAGGGCTTTATTATAATCACTCTCTAGAGAAGAAAAATCATTAATAATAACAGAAAGTAAATCCTCTGTCTCATTTTTCTTTTCAATTATGTCTTTGTAAGTCTGTTGTAGCTCGTCGTAATCGTTGGTTAAAGCAGTGTTCTCCATCTTCAACTCGTTCAGATCGTCGATAAGTTTTATGTTAGCATTCAGCTGTTCACTATACTCATCGTAGATCACGTTAATAGAGCCTGGAAACTTACCAGTTAGCCCATTTATAGTCAATGCTATGTAAACTCCTTCGATTGCGGCAATAATAGCGAGAACGATGATAGCCGCAAGTATCTTACGATCCATTAGGGAAACCTGCCCCGTGGACGATAAATTGGTTATGAAGTGTTAATCCAGACTGAGAATGCAGTTTAAAAAGAAGAACCCAAAATCCATGGCACTGTTTTCCGGATTATTTGTAATTTTTGGCCTTTAGAATCCATTATCTCCACATAAATTCGCTTCTTTAACCTTCACGTGTGATTTATCCATATTTTATGTCTCCAAAGAGGCCTCCAATTTTTCAACGGCCTCATCGAGCTTGTCGCGTTCCACCAGAAGGCTGAACCAGAGATGGCCTACCTGCACCCAAGGAACTTTTACGCCATTACTTGTGAGCGTTTTCTTCACTTTGCTAACTGCCTCGGTGCTGTCAAGTCCACGCCCTTTGACGGTCAGGTAGGCGAGGTTCTCTGTGCACGAAACCGCTTTTACTTCTCCGGATTCAACGAGCTCGTGGGCTCTCCTGAGATTTTCACTTGGGTCGCCGTCGACCACCAACATTGTTGACTCCCCATTGGCCTTGATCCCCAGTATCCGTCCTCCGGCCAACTCCACCGCCTGGGTGATGCGAATTATTCTGTTGGGCTTGGAGACCGTGTCTCCGATCATGTTGAGTAGGGAGACCGGGCGGTCAAACGATTCAACAGAATTCAAGGCCAGCGTTCCATCTATCATCGTTCCATCCCCGTCCAGGGGTTCATATCTTGATACTATTCGAATCGGGAGGTCATTGGGCTTGTACTTGAAGACCTTGTCGTGGAGGACTTGGGCCCCCGCCGACGCCATCAGGCTCGCCTCCCATGCGCTGAGCCGTCCGATAGGCCTTGCAGACTCCACCTTCTTTGGGTCTGAGGAGTAGACTCCAGCCACGTCCTTGACCAGGATGACCTCATCGGCGCCGAGGCATCGAGCAAGGATCACAGCGGTAGTGTCGCTACCTCCACGGCCCAAGGTGGTGATGTTCCCATCTGTGCTCCTTCCGGTGAATCCGCAGACGACTGGCACCCTCCCCCTCTCGATGAGGGGTTCCAGTCCCAGCTCCACGTTGCCCCGACACTCCTCGACGATGGGCTCCGCGTTACCGTAGGTTTCGTCTGTGACGATTGGCCAGCTGGGGGAGTCGGGCGTGATCTCCACGGCGTCCACCCCCATACCCTTCAGTGCCGAGGCCATGAGCCGGACGCTCTGCTCCTCACCGAGGCCGATGATATGGTCGATGACGTCTGTGGGAGTGTCTGGGGAGATATCATCTGCGACGCTCAGTAGTTGGTCAGTCACCCCTCTTAGTGCAGAGACCACGACGACGACCCCAACCCCTCGCTTATACTCATCCTTGACCGCCTCTGCGGCGTTTCTGAAGGCAAACCCGTCCTCGAGCACCGAGCCGCCGTACTTCACGACGATGAGCTTCTTCGGGGCCATCTACGATGCCTCCTTGGAGGGTGTCTCTTCTTCGTCGGGATTAACGCCTATGATGGGGGGGACCTCCCCTCCGAGTCCGACGTGTCCTCTGTAGAGAATGAACACCCCTCGGACGCCCTCGATACTGAGTCCGAGCTCGACGGCCTCCTCCACGATCCTCTCCTCATCGTCGCCTCTAACTGTGTTCGCCACGGCGGTCGCAGCGGCGTCAGCGATGCCCGCGTTCTCAGCGAAGATGGTTACGGCCTCGGCCTCCCCAAAGCTGAGCGCGTGGCTGAAGCGACCTGAGCTGGTGGCCACGCCGATAGGGAACTCCTCGAGCCTGAATCCCACCCTCCTAGACAGGGGAGTCTCTCCAGCCTGGATGGCTATGTCTATGGGTCTGTCCGAGATGAAGTAGGCTTCGCCGCCGTTCTCGACCACGGCGACCTTGGCCGCGGCTCCGATCATCTCATTGACGGCGAGGTCGGCCAATACCCCTGCCACCGCTGCCATGGGGCCGACTCCGGCTCTCCTGGAGGCTTCAGCCATGAGCTCCACTGCCTCCGGCCCCCCATCCACTTCGACGGGGTCCAGGGCCATCTGGAATACGGGGGTCCCCTTAATGTACTCCTCCAACTCTGTTCGGTGACTCTTAACGGCGTAGACTGCCGCCTTCAGGCCTTCGAGCCTGTCCGTTATGATGGTGCACTGGGATTCCTTGAGCTGGTACCTCAGCCTGTGCAGCCCTTCAGTCTCGGACGAAAGCATCTCGAAGCCTCCTCAAAAGGTGAAAAAAATTGGTTCTATTCTACCCAAGGAGCCTTATGGCCTTCTGGGTGCATGCGTCGACGCAGAGGCCGCAGGTTATGCCGTTGCACTTCTCCTCGTCCAAGACCACCGTGTGGATCTCATCGAAGGTCAGGGCGTCCATGGGGCAGATGGAGACACACGCCCCACAGTCGATGCACTTGTCGTCGTCCTTCTCGACGAGCTTCCTGACGTCGACGGTGACGCCTTTGTCCCTGAAGGC
>Ga0209536_100005645_pt1 | contig 19389 bp, 18 predicted proteins | sample DeeMarSeWOR28_12_FD_187461 | JGI IMG/M metagenome (GOLD analysis project Ga0209536, IMG submission 187461) | Marine sediment microbial communities from White Oak River estuary, North Carolina - WOR-2-8_12 (SPAdes) (version 2) | ecosystem: Environmental > Aquatic > Marine > Intertidal zone >...
CAAAAGAGCATCTTGGTACTGACATGGAGCTGGCAGTCATGGAGGCGCAAGGCGAGGAAGGCAGCCTGGAAATGTATTATGGTCAGTACCGTGCAGGCCTGTTATCGGCAAAATTGATACTTGGTGCTGATGTGGATGCCGACACCATTGCCCTGATGCGTGAAAATGCGGCTGAGAGAAAAGTGCTGGAGACAGGTGCGAGGAAATACCTTCTCGACAGGAATGACCATGCGAAGGCATTCAGCGCCGTAATTGAAACCATCGCATGTGTGCCAGCCGTGAACCTGGATCACGAAATCATCATTAAACGCTTTGGCGAAGCTGATGAAGTCATTCAGAAGGACGGAGTAACGCATTATCTGTACGCTGATAAGGGACTCGATGTGATATTGAACGAAGACGGCAAGGAAGTGCTGCAATATGTCGCGCCGAGTGACTTCAAACGCCTGCGCGAACCGCTTGATCGGTAACCCGACTAGTGTTGCTGGCCGATACATGAGATTTAACGCAAAGGCGCGAAGGCGCAAAGGACGCAAAGAAAGTTCTTTGAAGGTATTTAAATAATCTCCTGAAATCTGGGTAGAGGAGAACCAGCTCCTGATAGAACGTAGGGTGCAATAGCGAGGCGTATTGTACCAAAAAGCACCCGGCGGATTACGGCTAAAGCCTAATCCGCCCTACATTGGCTAAAGTCGCTGCTGTAACCACTCATAATAATATCTGCGTTCTTTGCGTCTTCGCGCCTTTGCGTTGAAATGGTTTTCTGGTCTCAACCTTGGTGCTGGCTTCTGAAGCTTGTTATCTGCCAGCCGCGTTCGCTGGCGATGGCGCGTAACTGATCATCCGGATCGACTGCTATCGGGTGTGCCACTTCCTCGAGTAAAGGCAGGTCGTTGTGTGAATCAGTATAGAACCAGCTATTGTTGAACTCGATCTTTGTCTGATCCAGCCAGGCGTGCAGTCTTTCAATCTTGCCTTGTTGAAAACAGGGTATACCTTTGACTTTGCCGGTGTACTCGCCATCGACGATCTCGGGTTCGGTGGCGATCAGGTCATGGACACCGAAAGCCCGAGCTATCGGGCCGGTTACAAAACTGTTGGTTGCGGTGATGATAACCGGATGATCACCCTCGCGTCGGTGTTTGGCAATCAGGCTCTTGCCGCGCAGGGTCATGATAGGTTTGATATGTTTTTCCATAAACTCCTGGTGCAGGGATTTCAGCATTTCGGCCTCGTTGCTCGCCAGCGGCTGCAGGGCAAAGTTGAGGAATTCGTGAATATCGAGCTTGCCCAGGGCATATTCCTGGTAAAAGCGTTGATTGGCTTCCTCGTAAAGCTGCTTGTCCACCAGGCCCTTTTCTACCAGAAAACAGCCCCACAGATAGTCGCTGTCACCGGCGAGCAGGGTATTGTCGAGATCGAAGAGGGCAAGTGGCATCAGCAGTAGTGGCCTTGGTTATTTGGGCGCGATGATACTACCTTTTCCATCGTCATGAAGCCAGTATTGAATACATTGATAGATACAAGCAGGGTGTCGATATATTTAACAGGTTAAAGCGTATCGCAATGATCACAGAAAATTACACAAGTAAATGATTTAAAAGGCAATAAATTATTTAATGCGGTCAGTATCGGTAAATGAAAGAGGTGAAATCTGTAGTTAAGGCCAGTAATAAGTGCTGGATACGTCATTTAAATGTCGACCGAGCTTACACAATGACTGGCAAAGGTAGTTATCTCATGCGCATAAAATATGTAACTATTTGTTTTTAAACGGTATGTCTAAACATGGTATGCATATTGCAGCTTAATAATTACTGATCAATGTTGATTTGGTTTTCAAGGAAACGGAAATGTTAAAAAATTTATTACTCCTGCTTTTCTCAGTTGCAGTATCTTCAGTTGCACATGCTGCCACTTTTGATTTTGCTGCGGTTGCTGATGGCGATGCATCTTACGGAGCCGCTCCAGGTGAATATGGCGCCAGCTCGATTACCTTCACCAAGGATGGAATCACCGTTACTGCCACGGGCGTATCTGATAATGATGATGATACTTCCCAGTTTGCCTATCTTGATTCCACATGGACACACAGCGGCGGCGGCGGTGAAGGCGGACTCGGTGTCTGCGCCGATCTTTCGGTTGATCAATGTTTGCCTTCTTCGGATGACAACGTCACTATCGGTGAGACCTTGCTGCTGACATTCGACCAGGAAGTTATTATCACCGGCATCACATTCAGGGATGGTGCGCATAATCCAGTATTTGGTGAAGGTGCGGTTTTCGGGCTGGTTGTTGATGGTGATACCAAGGTAGATCAGGATTTGACCTTCAGTTATACCCAGAGCTGGCAAGGCACAAGCTTTGAATTCAGCAATAGCAATGATTCGGACACCGATCCATACAGATTTTATATGAGCGCACTGACGGTAACTGCGGTGCCTGTACCCCCGGCGGTCTGGCTATTTGCATCGGGACTGCTCGGCCTTGTTGCCGTTGCACGCAGACGCGTATAATTAGCGGCAATCCAAATTTAAAGAAGGCCCGTATTACGGGCCTTCTTTATGCCTGCTTTATTCGTGTGTCGCTGTATTTATCTTGAACTTTAAATCCTGTGATTGTCTGTTAATATCATAGATATTGATATTTTTTATGCGTCTTTGTTGAAATTACGCAGAGCACAGGATTTATACAAGTGATTGATTCTGATGGGTTCAGAGCCAATGTAGGCATTATTTTGAGCAACCCGGAAGGCCAGGTTTTCTGGGCGCGCCGGAGTGGCCAGAATGCATGGCAGTTTCCACAGGGTGGCATTCGACCAGATGAGTCGCCGGTTGATGCCATGTTTCGTGAACTGTTCGAGGAAACCGGTTTGTCAGCTGACCATGTCAATGTTATGGGCAAGACACGTGGCTGGCTGAGGTATCGTATACCCAAGCACCTGGTCAGGCATCGTTCGAAACCGCTGTGCATCGGTCAGAAGCAAATATGGTTTTGTCTGCGCTTGATCGGTTCCGAGAGTGACTTCAACCTGGAGATTTCCGAAAAGCCGGAATTTGACCGCTGGTGCTGGGTCGATTACTGGAAGCCCGTGGACGATATCGTTTTCTTCAAACGCAAGGTCTACAAAAGAGCACTACAGGAACTTGAGCCGCTGCTGTTTACCTGATTGCAATATGCGGGTTACATGGGTTTGAGTTCGACCAGCAACACCGCGGCGATAAGTATCAGCACAGGGAATTCATTAAACAGGCGATACCAGACGTGGGTATGCCTGTTTCTATCCAGCTTGAAGTCCAGCACCAGCTTGCCGCACCAGATGTGGTACAGCACCAGCACACCTACCGCGGCCAGTTTTGCCTGTAGCCATAAAGCTGAATAGGAAAATCCACTTATTTCGATCAGCCAGAAACCCAGCGCTATGGTAATGATGCCTCCGGGTGTGGCGATTCCCCAGAATAATTTGCGCTCCATTACCTTGAACCGTTCGATGCTGATACCGTCTTCACTGCTGGCGTGGTAGACGAACAACCGCGGTAAATAAAAAAGACCTGCAAACCAGGTCACCATAAAAATAATATGAAAGGATTTAACCCATAACATGGATATTTGCCACTACAATTACACAGAAAGCTGAATATTACAGTTGTTGAAGATTTCAGCAAGATTTAACAGAACAATAAAAATGAGAATGCCAAATTTCACTACAGGAATTGAATCATGTTAAGCGCAGGTGTTGTTGGGGGCACGGGCTACACGGGCATAGAATTGCTGCGTTTGCTGGTCATGCATCCACAAGTCGAGTTGAAATGTGTGACTTCACGCTCGGAAGCGGGCAGCAGGGTTGCTGATATGTTTCCTAACCTGCGTGAGCACACTGATATTGAATTTACAGAGCCCGATGAGAAGGCATTGGGGAGCTGTGATATCGTATTTTTTGCCACGCCCAATGGTACAGCGATGACGATGGTGCCTGCGCTGCTCGATCAGGGTGCCCGCATTATCGACCTTGCTGCCGATTTCAGGCTCAAAGACGAGGCGGAATGGGAGCAATGGTATGGCATCAAGCATGCATGTGCTGATGTGCTGGCAGAAGCCGTCTACGGCTTGCCTGAGCTTAACCGTAGCGCAATAAAGCAGGCGAAAGTCGTTGCCAACCCGGGCTGCTATCCAACAGCGGTAACACTCGGTTTCCTGCCTTTGATTGAAAATGACCTGATCGAGGATCAACACCTGGTTGCCGACGCAAAATCAGGCGTCAGTGGCGCCGGTCGCGGTGCCAGCGTTGCCACCTTGCTGTGCGAGGCGAGTGAAAGTTTTAAGCCCTACGCCGTCGATGGCCATCGCCATTTACCGGAAATACGCCAGACCTTGAGTATTGCTGCCGGTCATGATGTTGGCCTGACTTTCGTGCCGCATCTGCTGCCGATGATTCGCGGTATTGAAGCAAGTCTGTATGCCGTACTCAAATCAGGCGATGTTGATTTGCATGCACTTTACCGCACACGTTATGAGTCCGAGCCGTTTGTCGATGTACTGCCTGTGGGGACCATGCCGGAAACGCGGACAGTGCGTGGTGTGAACATGTGCAGGTTATCGGTGTTTCAGCCACAGGGTGGCGATACCGTTGTTGTATCTTCGGTTATCGATAACCTGGTTAAAGGAGCTGCCGGCCAGGCCGTGCAGAATATGAACATCATGTTCGGTTTAGCCGAAGAAACCGGACTGAACAACGTAGCATTACTACCATAATGAATATGAAACCACTTCAGACACGATATTTGATTACTATTCAGCGTCCGTTCCGCTGGTTTATGGGCTTATTGGTCATTATTGCACTGGTTGCTGCCATGATCTTGATGTCATACGAATACGGCAGGAGAATGGCGGGTTTCAATTCCTCGGATGCTGACCTGGTCATTAATGGTCAGCAGGTAGAAATTGAAACTTTACAGTCGAAATTGGCTGAATATCAGCGACAAACTGCTATGCTTGAGAGGAACAGCAAGATAGATGATGACACCACTGGTCAGTTAAAGAAATCGCTGACTGAGGCTCAAAACGAGGTGCTGGAGCTCAAGAAGGAGCTGGCTTTTTATAAAAGCATTGTCGCACCGGAACAGGGCAAACCCAGTATGGTTATTCAGACGATCCAGCTGAAAAAGGATATTGCCGGTGATTATGACTACAAGATCATGGTTAGCCAGCAGGGCAGAAATGACCGTTTTGCACGTGGCGCTATTGAAGTCACCATCGAGGGTACAAATCAGGGAGCAAAACAAACATTAGCCTTGAGTGATGTATCTGATGATGCAAGCAAGCCAATGAATTTTGGCTTGAAGTATTTTCAGAATTTCACCGGCAAGCTCAAGTTACCGGAAGGTTTCGTAGCAGAATCCATGAGAGTCAAGTTGAAGCCCAGTTCAAAGACACTCGAATCGGTTGATGAAAAATTTCCCTGGGACGATTTAACTGCAGGAGATTAAGTATGTGGGGTAACAATAAAATTCGTTCATCCAAAATTGAAACACTGATTGGCCAGAGTATTGAAGTCGATGGTGATCTCAACTTTAACGGTGGTCTGCACCTTGATGGAAAGATCAATGGTAACGTCACTTCTGAAAATGGCTCTAATTCAGTTCTGGTCGTGAGCGAGCAGGGGCAGATTTCCGGCGATGTGAATGTCCCTTACGCAGTGATCAATGGCACCATCAAGGGCAATGTCTATGCCAGCGAAAAGCTGGAGCTGTCACACAAGGCCTGCATCACTGGAAACGTGCACTACAATGTGCTGGAAATGGCGAGTGGAGCCTCAGTGAATGGCAATATGCTGCACGACAACAAGGAGAGGCACCTGCTGGAGCATCATTCCGGGCCCGTAGAGATGCACGAGGAAAAGAATGAAGAGCCGGAGCAGGAATTGAACGATGCGGCAATGGCCAAAGGTTGATGCCCGGGCTGGCAAGTCAATACTTGACTAATTTACTCGGGAAATGATAATTTAGTAATATCTAATGTATTAATCCGGATATTTGGCAAACAGCACTATGAGTATTAACGTCTCTTTTACCCCGATGCAACAGCCCAAGGTTGTCGAAAAGCCAGTTATTGGATTTACTGATGCTGCTGCAGACAAGCTTAAGGCTTTGATAGCAGAAGAAAAAAACCCGAACCTGAAACTTCGTGTGTTCGTCAGTGGCGGTGGCTGCTCAGGCTTCCAGTACGGTTTCGAGTTTGATGAGGATGCCAGGGATGATGATATCAAGGTCGAAAAGTCTGGCGTCACCATGCTGGTTGACGCGATGAGTGCACAATATCTTGGCGGCGCCACCGTAGATTATGAAGAAGGGCTTGAAGGCTCCAGATTCGTGATCAACAATCCGAATGCCACCTCAACCTGCGGCTGCGGTGCGTCATTTTCGATCTAGCAATACGATAGTTATTTACCAGAGGGCGATAATCATCGCCCTTTTTTTATGCCACAAGTCAAAACCGGTTCATACAGATTTTGGTAAGCTATGCAGCTTTGCAGCTGAAGGACGTTTGAAATGAGTGAGTACCTGCCCGGCCTGGCCGGCGTTCCGGCAACCAAGTCAAATATTTCATCTATCGATGGCGAGAAGGGCATTCTTGCTTATCGTGGCTACGACATTCAGGAACTCGCTGAAAAAAGTACCTATGAAGAAACGGCGTTGTTGCTGCTGGATGGAGAATTGCCTGACAGCGCTGCGCTGGATGACTTCGATCAGCAGCTGCGTGGCGAACGCAAAATCAAGTACCACATTCGCGAAATTATGCGAAACCTGCCTGCTACCGGGCATCCGATGGAAATGCTGCAAACAGCGATCTCCAGTCTCGGTATGTTCTATGGCAATGCGAATATCCTTACGGAGAGCTATGGCAGCGAAGACCTGTATTACGTACACAGCATGTCGGTAAAAATCATCGCTCGCATGGCCACCATCGTCGCTGCATGGGAGCACGTGCGTAACGGTTATGATCCAATCGAACCACGTCCGGACATGACGCACGCTGAAAACTTCATGTACATGCTCACCGGCCTGGAGCCGGATCCACTGAGCGTTCGAATCATGGATGCCTGCCTGATCATGCACGCAGAACATACCATCAATGCCTCGACCTTTGCCGCGATGGTCTGCGCTTCGACACTGGCCGGCCCATTCCGGGTTATTTCGGCTGCCATCGGCACCCTCGCAGGTCCGTTGCATGGTGGCGCGAATCAGCGCGTGGTAGAAATGCTGGACGAAATCGGCCGTCCTGAAAACGTCAAGGATTGGCTCGATATGAAGCTGGAAGAAAAGGAAGTGATCTGGGGAATGGGGCATCGCGAGTACAAAACCAAGGACCCGAGGGCGATTATTCTGCAAAAAATGGTGATGGAGTGGGCAGATAAAAAAGGCAATCTCAGCCCCATGTTTGAAACCGCGCTGGCACTGGAAGAGGCCTGTGAAACAATACTGGGTTCCAAGGGTGTGTATCCTAACGTTGATTATTATTCAGGCATTCTGTATTCGGAAATGGGTATACCCACCGACCAGTTCACCCCCATATTTGCGGTATCACGCATCGCCGGCTGGATGGCGCACTGGCGTGAGCAGCTGTCCGATAACCGTATCTTCAGGCCAACACAGATCTACACCGGTCATCCACCGCGTGACTATGTGCCGATCGAGCAGCGTGGCTAGAAAAAGATCAGTTTCAACACAAAGAGCGCAAAGACGCTGAGAACGCAAAGAATAACTAATGTAATTTATAATAGTCAGGATTAAATCTGACAGTCATTGTCATATTAATCCAGGGCATGATTTTTTATCAGTACGACCGGGTTTGGCGCCTTTGCGTTATATGAATCTGTTAAACAGTGAGCAATGGCTCAGAGTCATGTAACACTAATCGATTCACACCCGCTTGATTCAGTTTGCTGGCTTGGCCAGTTCTTCTTCCACGAAACGCAACACGGCTTCGAGCAAGGCTTCTCGTGGATAGTCATTCTGGTCGACGAACATAGAACCAATCGTCGGATGGGTGCGGGCAACGGGTACAGACAGCGCCCAGTGATCGGCATTTATATATGCAATCAAGGCGCTGCCCGGAATCACCTGGTCGTAGAATAACAGCTGGCCGTCATTGCGTGCGTCCACCCGGCTCAGCTTGTTGTAACTGGATTCGAGCATCAAGGAGATGCGTTCGGGATTCGGGTATGTAACCAGCGAATAATAAGGGAAGTCATCCGGGAGTGGATTTTCAGCCAGCCATGCTTTGCGCGTTGCAGGGCGCAGGCTTTCGACAGCACCGCCGTCACCGCTTGTGCACTCCGCGTCGGGCCAGTGCTTCAATAATTCAAGCTGTGACTGTGTCGCGTCATTAGCCAGCGGGGAACCGCCCACTGCACCAGAGGCGCTAACCACGGCAATAATGCGCTCCCGGATCTCTGGATAGGACACGATTGCCTCGAGGATATCCGGTGTACCCTTGGAGTAGCCGATGAGTACGAGACCGGGCTCGTCGCCTTTCATTTCCATGTTCATTATCGCATCGCGGATCTGGCGTGCATTCGTGGTGCTGCTCGACAGAGCGTCTACGTTCGGAACGACCAGGTCATAACCGAACTGGCGAATGTGATCCCGTGCGGTTCCTTCAGCATCCAGCCAGTTGGCGAAGCAGGTCCAGCCAATCCCTGGTATTTCCATTGCGACCAGGCCGCGTTCGGATGATCCAAGCGCTACGCTTTTGCCAGTCCCTTCGGGCTCAACACCTACGCGTGTAAGCGCATCATCACACGGCCGGTAGTCCGGCAGCGTCTGGCCGCGCGCCTCGAGAATGGTGCAGAAGATCTCACGAAAACGCCCGCGCTGATCCTCTACGCCAGCCTGCGAGGCGGGCACAAGTATCAGCGGCGGGGTATCTTCCGTATACGGTGAAAGCGGCGTGGTTGAACAGGCACTGACTATGATGCCTGTCACAGCAGCAATAGCCGGCAATGCACACCTGCGGACACGAGCTTGCTGGAACAGCTCACTGACTGTCATTTTCAATCTCCTTAACAGCATCTGCTTCACGAAGCTTCAAAGCGGGATGCCAGTCGAGAATTTGCACATCTGACAAGGAAAGCGGGCGGGTAACCAGAAACAGCACTACGCGCAGGCCATCGGTGTGATAACTGGCGCCGCCAAGACTGTCGCGAACTTCTCCTGGCCCGGTCGGGCCCACGCCGCTTACGAAAGCAATTTTCGACAAACCGTTTGAGTACAGCAAATCCTGGATTAAAAGGTTCCTGACCTCATCGACGTTTGGATTCAGCATCAGGTCCTTGTCCTCAACCTCCGTCAAGCGCCAGCCTTGTCGCCGTCCAGCCTGAACCACGAATACAGTCTTACCCTGATAGCGAAACGGTGCCACCCATAGACGTACCCAGTTTGCAGGCATACCGCCCATGACTATCTTTCGTCCCACAATGTCTGGCGGCCGATCGAAAAGCCGTTGAACAGAATCAAACTCCAGCGCGCTGCTCCTGAAACCACGGCGCACAAGCGCGGTTACAATATCGGCAAAATCACCAACCAGTATTACGTTGAGCGGATCACCTGCTGCGTTTCCATCCGCACTCGAGGCACAACAGGGGAGTTGCTCCAACCTGGCGCGGAATGTGTCAGCGTTCTGATAATCATCAACTGCCATTTCGATCAATTGATACACATTTTCAAGCACAGTATCGTCGTCGGTCCGATCATCGGGTACCGCCAGAAACAGGGTGAACGGAAACAACTGCCCCTGACCAAGGATATCAATGTTGAGCAGTCTTGATTGCTGATGCGGATTGGTGAAGATGACACCGGATTGTTTTGTACCTGGAGCTATAGGATTTTGAAAGCTCAGACGATGGAAGTGATCATCGAGCAATGCATTGGTTTCGCCCGCAAAGGATCTGTGGAAAGACCAGGCCACTTCCAGTGGTGAGAATAAATCCGGATCGGTGCCGGGCCGCAGCAGCCACAGCATCTGATCTGTGGTGTTTTCAACTTCAATCCATACCGGTTGTACGCCTGTCCCGTTGATGTTGGCACCGAACATTCGCTGGCTGTCAACGGTGCTGAGTACGGCTGCGCTCAGTTTGACTCCTTTCACCTGCCCGGTTTCAGCGCGGGCACGTAAAACAGAATCATCGAATTCCGCGGGGGGAGGCTGCCAGCTTGCGCATCCCGTCAGCATCAGGCCGAGCATACTCAATATGAGCATGATCTGGGCAGGCCATTTCCGACAAGGCGGTTGCTGTATGGATTCTTGTATTGAATATCTTTCGGTCATCATTGCTGCTGGGTTGAGTACTCGATAAAGCCACCTTCGCGACCTTCCCAGGGAAGAAACTGGATGTCGGTTATCGCTGTGGGATGAACATCAAACATCAGTACGCCGCGAAAACCATCGGTGTAGTACGGGTCCGTAGTCAGGTTGCGTCGAGGTGCGTCCCTGGATGCGGCGCCGACACCCTTGACCAGTCCCAGTTTAACCAGTGATTGTGAATACACCATGTCTTCCTGCAAGGCGGTGCGTGCCTCATCCACATCCGGATCGATCTTGTGGGTCGTCAGGTAGGGCGAGTGGATGGTGAAACGGCTGCCTATGTCACGGCTGATCTGCCCCACCCATACATCTTTGCCATGATATCGCATCGGACTCAACCACAGGCGCAGGTGATTTCGCTGGTGAATATTGTCGCGCGCCTTTTGTAGTGCGAAATCCTGCGGCCTGTCGTACAGGTAGAGTGGGCTTACCGGCGCATAGGGGTAGCGCTCGCCAGACATGGCGGAGTTGATCATCCTGAGTACAGAGCCGGACCAGGTTTGTTCTGTGGGGCGCCAGCCACGTCGCACGAGAGCCGGAAATGCGTCGTCCAGTCCACCAACGACGACGAGGTTAAGCGGGTCGCCGTTGCGCGACGCATCCTTGTTGGTGACGCAGCATGGCAGCTCTTCGAGTGCGGTGCGAAAGGCTTTTTCATCGGTGTAATTGATGATCTCATCTGCGCTGTACAATTCACGATTGAAAATCCTGCGCGCATGGTAGTCGGCGCGGAATCCCGGGATGGACGCAAAGATAGAGAAAGACTTGTGGCGATCGTTTGCGACCAGGTCTACCTGGACCATTTTCAAACCCTTGTCGAGATTGGTCAGAATGAAACCGGAAACTGTGGTTCCAGGTGGTATGGGATTACGAAAGGCCAGGGCTCCAAATCGCTGTTCGAGTACTTCTCTGGTTTCATTTTCGTGCGTGGTCGCAAAGGCCTCGGCTGCTTCGGATGCAGGAAAGAAGTTCGGGTCCAGTCCCGGCGACAGTAACCAGTAAGCATCGTCATCTCCGTTTTCGATTTCGATCCATACAGGCTGTATGCCTTTCTTTGCCAGTGGAACGCCATAGATTTCACGGCTTTCATCTGCAGAAAGCGCACTGGCAGATGCAATCACTGGACCATCGCTACGTGTCGCTACACGGCTTTTGTAATCCAGCTTCTCAGTCTCATATTCCGTGCTTACCGAAGCGCAGCCAGCTAATGTGAGCTGTAGGAGTATACATGCGAGTAATGTTTTGAATATGCCTGCCATGAGTTAATCAATGCCACCAATGGCTTTAGTATCTATGGTTGCCCCGGTAATTGCAGATAGGATCAATGAGAATAAAGATGAACGTAATAGTAGCAAATTGATATGTGCAAGCGAAACGTTGTGCCGTTGATGCCTTTAAAAAGCTCTATTGGGCTGTTAGTGGACATCATGCCTGTAGATCAGGTCAATAGAAAGCTATAGAGTATCTTTGTCACTGTCTTTAATGATCTGGCAATAGCTGCGATCGTCGGGATTCTCGACGGCATCGGCTACGGCCGCTATGAACTGGTTCAGTTCAGTCGTGCTTATTACCCGCAGCATGCGGTTCACCATGTCGGTATCAACATGGGCGTAGGATATCTCTCCATTTTTCAGGGTAATCAGCAGGCTGGCTTTCTGGTAATTCTGCCGGCTTTCACCTTCTTCGCTGTCGGTCTGGTCGCGGCTGAGGTCCAGCAAGCGATCATATTCATCTTCGATCTGCTCTATCAGCTCATCATCCACGTCTTCTGGTACTGACACCGTAATGGTTTCTTCATCATCCTCGACCCGGTATTCAATGCCCAGCCCGGCTATTAAGTCGGTGAACTGTGTGCTGATGTTGTGGTGAAAGAAAATAAATTCAAGCATGGCGGTGTCGGCTTGATAACAGTAAAGGTAATGATCAGCTGTCGGGAGAGCTGAGTGACCCTAATACCACGGCATCTCTCGCGCCTGTAACCGAGGGCAGGTTGCCCGGTTTGTTTTCGATATAACGCTGCGCCAGCCAGGCTAATGCCATGGCTTCGACCCAGTCAGGATGTACACCATGCATCTGTGTTGATTCAACGGCTATGCCGGAAAGCAGGGACTGTAATCGCTCGAGACCGTATGTGTTATGCGCACCGCCGCCACAGATCAGCATCCGGTCAATCTTTGTATGGCTTGCGATAACGGCATCAGCAATGGTCGCTGCTGTCAATTCGCACAATGTTGCCTGTACGTCCTCTGCGGGCAGTGTCGCAACATCATGCTGCTCCAGCCAGGCCTGGTTGAAGTGTTCGAAGCCGGTGCTCTTGGGGGCTGGCAGCTGGAAGTATTCATCTGCTTTCAGGCTCGCCAGCAGCGCATCATTCACCTGGCCGGACCGTGCCCAATCACCGTTATTGTCGTAGGGCAGGTGTTTGTGCTGATTGACCCAGCCATCCATCAGGTTGTTGCCCGGTCCGGTGTCATAACCGGTGACAGGCTGTGATTCGTCAGCAGGCAACAGGGTAATGTTGGCGATGCCGCCGATGTTGACGATATAACGATTTTCACTGCTGCTGCGTAGTACGGCATGGTGAAAAGCCGGCGCCAGGGGTGCGCCTTCGCCGCCTGCATTGATATCTGCGCTACGGAAATCGGACACGGTTTGAATACCGCTCAGGTCAGCGATGCGCTGCCCCTTACCCAGTTGCAATGAAAAGGGTTTGTCAGCGTGAGGTCGGTGACGAATGGTCTGGCCGTGGCTGCCGATGGCGATGACTTCACTGGCATCGGTCCCGGCTATTGCAAGCAGCTCAAGCGTGGCTTCGGCGAATTGCTCTGCAATGGCCCTGTCGAGTTCATGTAGCCCGAACACGGCTTCATCATTCAACTGCTTGGCTTGCTGCAGCTGCTGACGGATTGAATCTGGCCAGGGCTTGCTGTGTGTGGCGACTAGATGTGGTTTGTTCGTGAAGCAGTCAACCAGTGCTGCATCGATGCCATCCATGCTGGTGCCTGACATCAGGCCGACATAGAGTGCTGTCATTCAGTCTCGGCTAAAGCGAGCTGGGTATCGCGGGTCAACAGGTCAAGCTGGGCAAGCACAGGTGTTGTGGTCAGTTCGAAATCAGTCATGTGACGCTCGGGCACAGGTCCTGAACTTGGCAGCTTCACAGTCAGCGGATTACGGTGTACGCCGTTGATGCGGAATTCATAGTGCAGGTGCGGCCCTGTTGCCAGACCGGATTTGCCAACATAGGCAATGGTCTGACCCTGTTTGACTTTCTTGCCGACACCGATCTTCTTGTTATAACTATTCAGGTGTGCGTACAAGGTTGTGTATTTGCTACCGTGCTGGATTATGACCACGTTACCATAACCGCCTTTCTTGCCTTTGAAAATAACCTTGCCGTCGCCGGCAGCGCGAATAGGTGTACCGGTTTTGGCTGCATAGTCAACGCCCTTGTGTGAACGGACCTTGTGCAGTACCGGGTGGTAGCGCTTGGTGGTAAAGCGAGAGCTGATACGCGCGAAGTCTACCGGTGTGCGCAGGAATTCCTTGCGCATGCTTTTGCCTTCGGGCGTGTAATATTCAGAGCGGTTGGTTTCCGGGTTGGTGTACCTGACGGCACGATAGATCTCGCCGTCGTTAATGAATTCTGCAGCAAGAATTTCGCCATCCTTGATTTTTTCACCGTTGCGGTAGATTTCTTCGTATAGCAGCTTGAAGCTGTCGTCCTTGCGGATATCCAGCGCGAAATCGATGTCCCAGCCGAATATGCCGGCCAGTTCCATAATGACATTTTCAGAAATGTTGGCTTCGTTGGCGGCGAGGAACAGGGAAGAATCTATGGTGCCTTCAGCATGGGCCACACGTGTTTCGATAACGTGTTTGTGTTCCGTGGCGATCAGTTCACCGTTCTCGTCCTCACGTTCAACCATGATATAAGTTTCAGGGTCAATTTCGTAGCGTAAAGCCTGTAATTTACCCTGTTCATCAGTGAGTACACGAATAGTATCCTTGGGGAAAATCTTGGTGAGTTTTTTCGCAGCTTCGCCCGATTTCATCACTTCATCGAGTTGCTGTGGTTTGAGCTTGGCGCGTTTAAACAGTTTGGAAAGGCTGTCGCCTGATTTAACCGTGAGTTCCTGCCATTGCTTGACCGATTCATGATTCAGTTCATCAATAATCTTCTGTTTCGCCTGCAGTTCGGGCAGCGTCAGTTCGAAGCTGAGGCGTACGATTTCATCCCGAGAAGGTTTGATTTCTGTGAATGTTGGCAGGGTGTCCGGGGTCAGGGCGTTAGATGAAGTTTTGGCGATGACCACGCCCAGCACGACACTTGCAGTGGCAAACACTGCCCAGCGTAGGAAGGAATGACGTTTGCGTTTCTCCCTGAATCGGAAATCTTTATTAATCAATGCCATAGCGCAATAAATATTTGTTTTTATTATAAGAATGTAGTCAGTAATTGACCCCGGGTCAATGAATTACGGATATATTCCAAACATTTCTGCACGGCATATGCGCGGCAGACAACTGTTCCTTGTGATTATTCCAGTCGGAAGGTATCTTATACGCCTTTTGCACCGGGAACCAGTGATGACGGCCATTGATGAGCAATTAAATATTATCCGCCGAGGCGCCGACGAAATACTTGTCGAAGAAGAGCTTGTTGAGAAGCTGAAGCAGGGGCACCCGCTGAGAATCAAGGCCGGGTTTGATCCGACCGCGCCCGACCTGCATCTTGGTCACACGGTGCTGATCAACAAACTCAAGCAGTTCCAGGACCTGGGCCACGAGGTGCTGTTCCTGATCGGTGACTTCACCGGCATGATCGGCGATCCGACCGGCAAGAGCGCAACCAGGCCGCCGCTCACGCAGGCAGAAGTGCACGAGAATGCCAGAACCTACCAGGAACAGATTTTCAAAATTCTGGATCGAGAAAAGACCAAGGTCGTGTTCAATTCCGAATGGATGAACAACAAAACCAGCGCCGATATGATCAAGCTGGCAGCGAGCAGCACGGTTGCGCGCATGCTCGAACGCGATGACTTCAGCAAGCGTTACAGCAGCGGCCAGGCCATTGCAATCCACGAGTTCCTCTACCCGTTGATACAGGGTTATGACTCGGTCGAACTTGAAGCCGATGTCGAGCTTGGAGGTACCGACCAGAAATTCAACCTGTTGATGGGGCGCCAGCTGCAGGAACAGCACGGACAGAAGCCGCAGGTCGTTCTCACCATGCCGATTCTCGAAGGACTGGATGGCGTGCAGAAAATGTCGAAGTCGCTCAATAATTACATTGGCATCGCTGATGAGCCAAAAGATATGTTCGGCAAAATCATGTCGATTTCCGATGAGCTGATGTGGCGCTACTTCGAACTGCTGAGTTTTCGCCCGATGGCGCAAATCGAAAGTTTCCAGCAGGAAATTGAATCCGGCAAGAATCCGCGTGACATCAAGTTTCTGCTGGCCGAAGAAATCATTACGCGTTTTCATTCGCTTGAAGCGGCTACCAAGGCCCGCGAAGGTTTTATCGCGCAATTTGCCAAAGGCGCGATTCCTGATGATATCCCTGTGCATGCTTTTGCAGCAGGGGAGGATGGCTACCCCATAGCAAACCTGCTGAAAGACGCCGGCCTTTGCGGCAGCACATCCGAGGCCATGCGTATGATCCAGCAGGGTGCCGTAAAGATTGATGGCGACAAGGTATCGGACAAGTCACTCAGGATTGTGTCTGGAACAGAAGCGGTATTTCAGGTCGGTAAAAGAAAGTTTGCCAGGGTAACCATTAGCTGAGCATTTCACAGTTCTGATTTAACTGTAGCCGGCCCATTCGGATGCCAGGTTGACAGAAAATAAAGCTGAACTTGACGCGCCGGGCTGATCAACCAGTCGGTCGAAGACGGTGATGTACTACGCCGATACGGAAACACCCGATACGGATGCGATCATTGTCGACGCCGGGTACCCATTCTTCTGGTGAGTATGTGGAAGCGGATGAATGCGCAAGGCCCGCGTTCGAACCCGACCTGGATGCTTTAAGGAAACTCTGATTAATTCAGAGTTTCCTCAACACATGGGTGTTTTGCCATTTTCAATGGCTTATCCGCCACTGAAAAATGAAGAACAAGATAAAACGCACTAATCTTGTTCGTGTTCTGATAATTCATCGATGAATTATTCAGAGCTTGCTTGACTCGAAGGGTTATAAAAATGATTGATAATGCTTATTAAGGCCGTCACTATAACTTCACAGGTCGGTTCGGGTGACCGACACGCACCGCGGAAGGTCAGGATGAAATTATTCAGAAGTATGGCGGTCAACTTGCTGGTGATTGCTGGATTGCTGTCTGCATCAATGGCGCATGCTGATGCGGCGGCTATACAGGTTTACAAGGGTGAATTGAGAGTTTTGGTTCCCGATCGGCAGTCGCGTGATTCCCTGCTGATTCGGTACCGCTCGAAAACAAGGGAGGTTGTGCGCATCGGGATTAACGGACTGGCATTAACCAATACAGCAACAAAAGAAGTAATCAGGCTGCAAGATCAATCGGCGAGTCTTTCAAATCGTTATGACCAGGAAGGTTACTGGAATACCGATATTTACTATAACGATCTGGAGCTCGGCAATGACGACAATCAAATCCAGGGCAGGCTCACGCTCTACCTGGCAGGATCGCAGCGAACAGGAAGCTTCGGCGTTTACCTGAAAACCGAATCAGGCAAGAAGCCGCCAGGTTCAACAATCGACTGGGGTGTAAACAACTAGCACGCATACAGGTCGAAGTGTAAAAAACAAAGGATTTATAACGCAAAGGCGCGAAGACGCAAAGTCCGCAAAGAAATCCATTTGTTAAGCACGCCGGGTGCACTGTGTGCACCGACACCAGTTCATTTCAAGCTTCATGGTGCGCACGGCGCACTCTACATAGCATATCAATTTCCAGAGTTTTTAATTGCTGTACCAATAAAAAATCTTTGCGTCTTGGCGCCTTTGCGTTGAGAAGTAAGTTTTTAACTTGAAAAGCTTTATGCGTTTTGTTTATCGATTTTCGCCCAGGTGTCGCGCAGGGTGACTGTGCGGTTGAATACGTGTTCTCCCGGTTTTGAATACTTGTCCAGAACAAAATAACCCGTGCGTTCGAACTGGTAATGCTTTTGCGTAGTGGCTTCCTGTAGTGACGGTTCCAGTTTGCACTGAGTCAGCGACAGCAGTGAATCGGGATTCATGAGTTCGATAAAGTTATCTTCACCTGCGGGATTCGGGTGGGTGAACAGGCGATCATACAGGTTGACTGTTGCATCAACGGCGTGCTCGGCAGATACCCAGTGAATCGTACCTTTTACTTTACGGCCATCGGGTGAATCACCGCCTTTTGTTGCAGGATCATAGCTGCAGATCAATTCGATGACTTCGCCATTGTCATCCTTGATAACGTCCGTACAGGTTATGTAATAGGCATAACGTAAGCGGACCTCGCGGCCGACTGACAAACGAAAGAATTTCTTGGGCGCGTCTTCCATGAAGTCATCACGTTCTATATAGATGACTTTCGAAAATGGTACCGTGCGGGTGCCCATATCAGGCTGTTGCGGATGGTTTTGTGCAAGCATTTCCTCAACCTGTCCATCCGGGTAGTTTTCAATGGTGACTTTCAGCGGATTCAGTACCGCCATGACACGCAAAGCGTGCTCGTTCATGTCTTCGCGGGCAGTGTTTTCCAGTACGGCCATTTCGATAAAACTGTCTTTCTTGGTAACGCCGATGCGGTCACAGAAGTCGCGAATCGATGCCGGGGTAAAACCACGGCGGCGCAAGCCTGATATGGTAGGCATGCGCGGGTCGTCCCAGCCGTCAACGTGCTTTTCGTGCACCAGCTGGTGCAGCTTGCGTTTGCTGGTCACCGTATACTTGAGTTGCAGGCGGGCAAATTCGATCTGCTGTGGATGGCAGGGCGCACCGGCTTCATCAAGCACCCAGTCATAAAGCGGGCGGTGGTCTTCAAATTCGAGTGTGCAGATCGAATGCGTGATGCCTTCCAGTGCATCAGACAGGCAATGGGTGAAATCGTACATCGGGTAGATCACCCAGTTGTCACCGGTACGGTGATGGTGGGTGCGCTTGATGCGGTACAGCACGGGGTCGCGCATGTTGATATTGGGCGAAGCCATGTCGATTCTGGCGCGCAGCACATGCTCACCGTCAGCGAATTCGCCTTCTTTCATGCGCTGGAACATGCCCAGGTTTTCCTCGACATCACGGTCACGGTAAGGGCTTTCCTTGCCGGGTTCTTTCAGCGTGCCGCGTGTAGTGCGAATATCTTCAGCGCTTTGAGAATCAACATAGGCCTTGCCGTCCAGTATCAACTTGACGGCAAACATGTAGAGCTGTTCGAAGTAGTCCGAGGCGTGTCTTTCTTCGTTCCATTCAAAGCCCAGCCACCTGACGTCTTCCATGATGGAATGCATATACTCTTCTTCTTCCTTGTCAGGATTGGTGTCATCAAAGCGCAGGTTGCATTTACCTTTGTAATCCCTGGCGATGCCGAAGTTCAGGCAGATCGACTTGGCATGCCCGATGTGCAGGTAACCGTTGGGTTCTGGCGGGAAGCGGGTGACCACGGAGGTATGTTTTCCCGAAGCCAGATCAGCGTCGATGATGTTGCGAATAAAATTGGTAAGAACGCTTTCTTTTTCGTCCATTATTGTGTTGTCTGCAGGTTTCATATGGCGCGGTATTCTACATCATCAGGCTCTGCAGCATCAGTACAATACTCATGATGAATATAGGTTTTTTCGCGATAGAACTTCACCACCAGCATAAACAGCAGCGAGGTTGCCAGCATCATCAGGGTAAAAAACCAGTAATAGTCTGCGCCTTCAAGTTTGCTGCTGCCGTCCGGGTTCTGGATGAAAAAATTCACCGCACTGGTAAACAGGTTGCCGGCAGCAATAGACATCATGAAAAAGGCCATGATGAATGACTTCATTCTGGCAGGCGCCTGGGTGTAGGAAAACTCCAGGCAGGTGATC
>Ga0209536_100005646_pt1 | contig 19387 bp, 12 predicted proteins | sample DeeMarSeWOR28_12_FD_187461 | JGI IMG/M metagenome (GOLD analysis project Ga0209536, IMG submission 187461) | Marine sediment microbial communities from White Oak River estuary, North Carolina - WOR-2-8_12 (SPAdes) (version 2) | ecosystem: Environmental > Aquatic > Marine > Intertidal zone >...
CTTCGTGGCAGAGCTGTGCAATTTGGGCCTGGGTGGCGTCGGGTTTCAACAGGGTATGATCGATGAAGCGAGCTATGTCGCCATCTACGTGTTTGACACCTAGCGTGGCGCTAAAGCGCGTGGCGCCTGCTTCCATCGCCTGTCGCACCAGGTGTGGGCGATGTTGCACGCCTTGGCTCTCGCAGTCGGGACAATTGGGGTCATGGCTGCTGACAATGGCGCGCGTGCTTGCGCGATCCTGGTTGAGGGCTGTTAGCACCTGTTGGGTTATTTCTTCCACCAGACGTTCGATTGTGGCAGCGTCGTATTGCACCAGAGAGTTCACCTTTCCTTCAGAAAACGTCCCTCAATTTCCATTATCTTGTTCACTCGGCGCGCGTGGCGCCCGCCGCCGAAGTCGGTTGTCAGCCAGGTTTTGACGATTTGGCGGGCCAGGTTGTTTCCAATGAGTCCAGCACCAAGGGTGAGAACATTGGCATTGTTATGTTCCCGGCTGTTGACGGCGGTTGCCTGATCGTAACACATAGCGGCGCGCACGCCAGGCACTTTGTTGGCTGCCATGCAAGAGCCGATGCCTGCGCCGTCAATAATTATGCCCTGAAACGCGTTTCCGTCGGCCACCTGCCGGGCGACAGCAAAGGCAAAATCAGGGTAGTCTACTGACTCCTGGCTATGAGTACCGCAATCCAGGGGACGATAGCCCAGTTCGGCCAGATAGCCTTTGAGATCCTCTTTCATCGCGTAGCCTCCGTGGTCACAGCCAATAGCGACCACGTGGCTTTGTTGGGAAGAAGTGGGCCGGTCGTCAGAGGGGGCAGAGGCGGTTGACGTGAGTGTGATACCGCGTTCCATGGCTGCCTGTCGAGCCAAGGGTGTTATCAACGCTTCAGCTGGCACCTGCATCTCAGTGCCGGGTTCGGCCTGCCTCACCTCTTCGGCAGTGACAACTGCCCGGTGGGGGCGCTTATCCCCAGAGAGCACTACCCCGGTGGCGGATTGTAGTGTGCGCAGCACCACTCGGCGCACGATTTGTCGGATCTCATCTTCACTATACGACATGATAGAGGTCGGCTATTCTTGGGTGATGAGACTTTCTAACAGGTGACCAACTGTTGCTGACGCCGTAGGTGCATCGCGCGGAATCACCCCCCACTGGTCTGGAGGCCAATAGGAGATCCACGCTTTGCCAACTACCTTATCCTGGAGGAGCATTCCCCAATTATGTGAGTCGCTGGAGCTGTTTCGATTGTCCCCCAACACGAAAAGTTCGCCAGGGCCAACACGGCGCGGAGTCATGGAGTAAGATCCAGGAAACACAACATAGGGTTCATCGAGTAGCTCACTGTTAATGAATACCTGTCCGTTTTGGATCTCGACCAGTTCTCCGGGTACGGCAACAACGCGCTTCACGTAATCCTCGCCAGGTCGGCTGGGTGGTTCGAAGACGATTACATCGCCTCGTTGCGGCTCGCCCAAGTGGTAACTTATCTTATCCACGATGAGGTACTGGCTGTCGTGCAAGTTCGGCTCCATGCTGGTGCCTACCACACGGAAGTTACGCACGACTGTCTGGATCAGAAAGAAAATGATCACAGTGAGGATAACTGTCTCCAGTACCTCACGGACAACCGTCTTGATCGTATCCCAATTGGCGGACGTCTCTTCTTCGGCTGGGCCCTCCGCGATTTCTGTCTCTATGGCTTCCAAGTATGTGTCAACTGAAGAATCGCTACCCATATCCTTGTCCAAAGGGCTATTCAAGAGGAACTCCTAGTCTCACATAGATTAGGAGCAATTATAGTACACTTCCAAAGGGGTGGCAAAAGGGGGGAATGAGCTTATGCGTCGTCGGCGTGCGCTATCGGCAGTGTGAAGGTGAAGGTCGTCCCACGGTCGGGCGCGCTTCGGAACCAGATCTCGCCCCCATGTATTTCAACCAGGCTTTTGGTGATGCTGAGTCCCAAGCCCGTGCCAGGCACGTCACGGACGCGAGGGTCATCGGCACGGAAGAATTTGCTGAACAGTTTCTTCTGATCTTCGGGCGAGATGCCCACTCCAGTATCGCGTACACTGACGGTCAGGTGATCACATGATGTAGAGCCGTTATGCCCATTAATCGCAATGTGAATTTGTCCACCGTACGGCGTATACTTGTAAGCGTTACTGACCAGGTTGGTGAGAATCTGGATGACTCGTCCTTGGTCACCCCAGATGGGTGGTAAGATGGGGGGCGCCTCGACCTCCAAGGTCAATTGCTTGGCCTCGATCTCCGCTTTCACCGACTCGATCACTGTTTCGATGACTTCGTGCAGATCGACCTGGTCCATCTCCAAGCGCAGACGGCCAGCCTCGATGCGGCTTACATCCAGCAGATCAGCGACCAGTCGGTCCATGCGGTCTACGTTGGCCGATATGATGTTAAGGAAGTCATTCTGTTGCTGGGTGAGGTCGCCGGCAGCGCCTAAAGTTAGTAACTTGGCATAGCCCTTAATGGAAGTCATGGGGATTTTCAATTCGTGCGAGGCGACGGACATGAACTCTGTTTTGGCCTGGTTGGCAGCCTGGGCCTGTTGATAGAGGCGAGCATTTTCAATGGCGATAGCGGCGTGGTTGGCCAGCCGGTCCATGAAGTCCAGATCGCTCTGGCCAAAAGCATCAGGCTGGAGACTCTCGAGGCTGATAACTGCCCGAACTTCATCTTGATACAGAATAGGCACGGTCAGCAGCGAGTAAGGCTCGGCTGTGTTGAGTTTTGCGTCATGGTCCTCCCTAACGTTGCCAGCGATGACCGGCTGGCCGGTACGGGCGACTTGCCCAATGATGCCCCGCTCCAACGGCCATAACTGATCTCGATAGCCCTCGTATTTGGTTGGCATGCCGCGCTGTGCCACGAGATAGAGGCCGGTTCCCTCTTCGTTCATTACTCCCACCATGCCGGCGGAGGCACTCACTGCGTCCATTGCGTGCTCCAGTGTCAGATCCATGACGCGGGCGAAGTCAAGAGTGGCGTTCAGTTGCCGATCAATGAGTTGCATTGTGTGGAGTTCTTGTACCCGTTCGGCCAGAGCCTGGTCTGTCATGGTAAACATCCGGGCGTTTTCGATGGCGATGGCGGCTTGAGCGGCAAAGCTGCTCAGCAGTTGGGTGTCCTCTTCGGTGAAGCTAGCTGGGGCACGCTTGTTAAGCACTTCGATGACACCCACCAGGCGGTCGTGGCTTACCATCGGCACACAGATCAAGTTGCGCGTATTGAATCCAGTGATCTGGTCGAAGGATGTATCCCAGCGGGCATCAGCTTGCGCATCGTTGACGATGAGCGGTTGTGCTTGAATGGCAACGCTGCCGGCGATGCTGCTAGTGTCCATGACCACGCGAGCCTCTCGCAGCCTATGGTCGACGGGACTCAGCACTACCTCAAAGGTCAGGCTCCCTGTGTCCTCATCGACCAGCAAAAGGGACCCGGCCTCGGCATCGAGTAGTTCCAGCGACTTCTCCATGATCAACCGGAGCACTGTGTCCAGGTCAAGGGTTTGATTGACGATGCGGGTTACCTGGTTGAGGGTATCGAGTTGGAGTGCTCGCCGCTCGGTAGCTTCAAGCAATTGGGCATTCTCCAGGGCGATAGCTGTTTGGTTGGCCAACGTGTTCAGAAAAACCACGTCGTTCTCGCGGTAAGGTTCGCCTGATCGTTTGGATCCCAGCGTGATCCAGCCAATGAGATGCTCGGTCCCATTAAGAGGCACAAGCAGCTTTGCGTCAAGAATAGCGAGTTTTCCCAGCTCAGCCCGAGGCAAGCTGTGAGCCGCGAGTCCGTTGTCGCCGAATGATAGGTGTAACGTCTGGCTGTCTTGAGGGAGTTCTGAACGGATAGCAGCGAGGCGGTGAGGCAATTCGTCGTCTGAAGTGAACTCAATATGAATGCCAGAGGGCAGCGGTGCCCCCACTAGCTTGGGTGTGGAGTAAACCCCTGATATGGGGCTGCGCAGAAATATGGCAGCCCGTTCTGGGTGCAGGGCAGCGTCACACTGATCGAGGAGCGTGGTCAGGATACGATCGGTCTCAAGCGGTGCCGATGTTAGCTCGCGGCCGTAGTCCTGCAGTAACAGCCGATAATCTGCTTTCTCACGGAAAAGGGCCTTGTCAACGACAGCCTGCAAACGGTCGCGCACTGGTCCCAAGAAGAAGATCAAGGCCAGAACAAAGAGAGCCAACAAGGTTGGATCATCAGCCGCTGCCGAAGTCTGAAACAACCAGCCTACCAGGCTGACGATCAGGAAGTAGGCGCCCGTTACCAGCAAGGTAAGGCCCAAATAGACAAGACTGCGGCTGAGCACTAGATCGACGTTAAGCAGGTGATAGCGCAAGATCGCGTAAGTGATCGAGGCGGGAAAGAGAGCGAGTGGGACGAATACCACGATGAATCCAGCCGACGGCAGAGGGAGATGCGTACCCAGTAAGTTAAAGAGAGTCCAGATGGTGATGGGTAGGAAGGCAATGATGCTGCCCCAAATGATAATACGCGCTTGTCGCCGTACAACGGGAGACGATGTCTGGAAGCGAGTGTAGAAAAGCAGTATGATAAAGCCCAGCGCTGAGAGTCCTGCATAAGCAAAGCACCAACGCCACGGGACAAAGAAAGCGCGCGGAGTGTCAAGGGTCGTAATGGCGCAAAGCCCGATGAGCAGGGCTGGCCCGTAGGGCACGAAGCGCAGCCAGGGAAAACGCCGAGCCAGTCCAGTTTCGGTGGGGAATACCAGAGCCAGGTGAAGCAGGGTAGCTCCGATCAGGGGGATGGATAGCGTCCAGAGAAATGCCAGTACGTGGTAGCCATACAGGTCAAAAAAGGAACCGGCGAAGATAGCAAACGAGATGGTGAAAAAGGCAAAAACCTGTCCCGAGCGCTCGTACCTTCGCACTCGATAAACAGCGATGCCCAAGACCAGGTAGAGCAGCCCTAGCAAATAAGGAAATACAAAGGCCCCGATGAAATCACCCAACGGGAAAGTGATCAGGGGAATTTCCAGTTCAACAACACTTGTCAGGGGCTGGTCGCTTTCAGGGGCAGCGCGGTTGGCCTGTCTGGCTGGGTCTTTCTCGGCGGTTAGAGCAACCAACTGCCCGGGTTGCTTGTGGCGCAGGACATCGGCTACGTCGCGAGCGGTAGCGACAGGCTGAGCGTCAATTGCCAGCACTCGATCAGCGTTGCGCAGCCCGGCCTGCCTGGCGGGCCAGGCCGGGTTGTGCACGTCACTTACAATCAGCGTGGGTTCGAGAAACACGCCTAGAAATGGATTTCGCGTCCATTGCCAGGCCAGAACGGGCGCGAGGAGATAGGTACCTATGGCCAGGACGAAGGCGCCAGATATGATCAGGTGAACTATCCATCTCCGATCACGAGGGGTCTGAGTATCCTGGGTGCTTTTGAAAGTGCCCATGTTTGCACTCGTAGCTATGCCACGGCAATCAACAGCCCAATGGAAAAGTCAAGGGGATAACTGGCTAAAAATCCCAAGACACCGTGCCATAGATTCAGTGTAGCATATAGAGATAGGCAAGTCAAGGGAAAAGTTAGTACTTTTTAGTAAGAAAGGGTGGAGTAACGGTTCTCGCCAGGGGTAAAGGGCGAAGCGAGCACAGTAATGCGGTATCAGCCATCGAGCAACTCAGAGGCGGGGCTCAGCCTCGTGGTCCGTGTGAGGTTCTACCCGCACCGCGGTGGCGCCCAACATCTCGGTGAGCCTCTGCACAAGCTCCACGCAATGGCGGGTAGTAGCGTTGGGGAAGTCAAGCTCAAGACGCCCCTGGCCGTTGGGGATAAACAGACTAAAGGTGTCTTGGCCTTGATAACCGGTAACCAGTTCGTAGACAGAACGCAGTCGTTGCCGGTCGCGCTCAGCTTCACCGCTGCGATTCACGGTGATTTGAACGTGGCATATTGGCTGAGGGCTGGAGGGCGCGAGCTGGAGATCAGGTGTGGAAGTTGGCGGATACTGTGGCAGAGATGCTCGGTAGTCTCGAGATTCTGGCGCTACGCGGGTGATGGCATCGTCTACTTTCTCGCAAATGATCTTTGGACCATTGCCTTCTCGGACGTCGACTTTGCCGCGTACGACCACCACTCTTTCTTCCTGCCAAAACTGGCGCGTCTCTTCATAGGTGCGAGGGAAGACGACCACTTCGATAGTAGCTTGTACGTCTTCCAGTTCGACGAAGGCCATAGGCTTGCCATTCTTGGTATAGATCTGACGTACCCAGTTGATCATGCCGGCCACAGTCACTTTCTGCCCTGCCATAGTCTCATCAATTTGACCTAAAAAACACGTGACAGAGTCGCCCAGTGTGCGAAGGAGCGGCTGTATTGGATGTTCTGAGACATAGACACCGACGAGTTCTCTCTCCCAGCTCAGGATTTCTCGGCGCGAGACTTCTTCTACCTCGGGCAGTGGGTACAGAATCGAACCGGCAGTTGGCGCATCGAAGCCGACTGCGTCGAACATACTGATTTGGCCGACGGCCGCTGCCTGGTGGGTCTGGCCGGACAATCCAAGCATGCGGTCGATGATGGACAACATTTGCGCTCGCTGGCCAAAGGGACGGAGTGCACCTACTTTGATGAGGCTCTCCAAGGCACGCCGATTTACCTGGCGTAGGTCGACACGGCGGCAAAAGTCGTCCACGCCGGCAAAGGGACCATCCACACCGCGAGCTTGCAGGATGACTTCGATGGCACCTTCACCTACGTTCTTCACTGCGCCCAACCCAAAACGGATGGCCTGACCGTCGTCAACATCTTCGATGGCGAAGTAAACGTCGCTCTTGTTAATATCAGGTGGTAGCACTTGAATGCCCATGGTCCGGCATTCTCCGATCAGCAAACCTACCTTGTCGGTGTTGTGGCGCTCCACGGTGAGCAGGGCAGTCATATACTCCACGGGGTAGTGGGCTTTGAGATAGGCAGTCTGGCAGGTGATGACGGCGTAGTCGGCGGCGTGTGCCTTGTTGAAGCCGTAGCGGGCAAAGAACTCGATGTCATCAAATATCTTGTCCCCGGCCTCTTTGGGTATACCACGCTCAACAGCCCCAGCGACGAATTTCTCGCGGTGCTTAAGCAGCTCCTGCTTCTTCTTCTTACCAACCGCCCGCCGCATCAGGTCAGCATCGCCGGGGGAATAACCCGACAACTGCGAGGCGATTTGCATAATCTGTTCCTGGTAGACGATGATGCCGTAGGTCTCAGCCAGGATGGGCTCCAACGCTGGATGATGGTATTCCACCGGTTTGCGATCGTGCATACGGTCGATGTAGTCGTCGATATATTCCATTGGGCCAGGGCGATATAGACTGATGGTGGCTACGATGTGCTCGAACCTGGTTGGCTTCATGGTCGTAAGCACCCGCCGCATGCCCGCTGACTCGACCTGGAATATGCCGGTGACATTACCCCCAGCCAGCAATTCAAATGCCTTCTTGTCATTTATGGGGATGGTGTTCAAGTCGTATTGGACGCCGTGTCTGCTCGCGATCAACTCGCATGCTTTGCGCATGATGGTCAACGTTGAGAGGCCCAGGAAGTCGATTTTTAGCAGTCCGATGGACTCCAGAACTTCCATGGTGTATTGGGTGACGACACCCCCTTCGTGTCCCTTGGTTGGCCGGTGCAGCGGCGTATATTCAACGAGTGGCTTGTCAGCGACAATGACACCTGCCGCGTGAGTGCTGGCGTGACGAGCTACGCCTTCCAGGCGCTGGGCGGTGTCCACAAGTTGGCGGACATAGTCGACGCTTTCATAAAGTTCACGCAGCTCCTGCGCCTGCTTTAGGCCGTCGGTGATTTTCACTTTTGGTCCACCGGGGATAAGCTTGGCGATACGATCGACTTCTGGCAAGGGGATGTCCATGGCACGGCCCACATCACGGATCGAAGCGCGGGCTCCCATAGTGCCGAAGGTGATGATCTGGGCGACGTTCTCCTGACCGTATTTTTCGATGGTGTAGTTGATCATCTCTTCGCGCCGGTCGTCTGGGTAGTCCAGGTCTATGTCGGGCATGCTCACCCGCCCCGGGTTGAGGAAGCGTTCGAAGAGAAGCTGATTCGCCAGGGGGTCCAAGTTGGTAATACCGGTGGCATAAGCCACCAAGCTGCCGGCCCCAGAGCCCCGGACGTTCCACCAGATATCGCGCTGGCGGGCGAATTCACACAGGTCCCACACGATGAGGAAGTAGGTGTCGAAACCCATGTCGTGGATAAGTTTTAGTTCGTGCTCTTTCCGGGTCTGGATTTCGGGATCGCTCACCCGGTCAGCGTAGCGTCGCTCGAGTCCCTGGTCTACCAAATGGCGGAGGTAGCTCGCCGCGTCGTAGCCCGGCGGCACGTCAAAGGGGGGAAGGTGATAGCCTTTGGGGTCCAGGTCTACTTCGCACATCTCGGCGATGGCCGCAGTGTTAAGTAAGCTGTCGGGGCGCTCTTTGAAGAGATCAAGCATCTCCGAGTAGCTCTTCAAGTAATAGCTCCCGTCACTCATACGCATACGGTCTTGTTGAGTGACAAGCTCCCCGGTCTGCACGCACAAGAGAACGTCGTGCGGGCCGGAGTCTTCTGACCTCACATAATGCACATCGTTGGTGGCAACTAGCTGCAGGTTAAACTCACGAGCCCACTTGATGAACTGGCGGTTGACTTCCGTTAGTTCTGGAATGCCGTGCTCTTGTAGTTCCAGGAAGAAGCGATCGCGGCCGAAGACATCAATCCACCAGGCCAGGCGTTCACGCGCAAGTTGGGTGTTTCCCTGGGCCAGCAGGCGGGGGATCTCGCCGGCCATGCAGCCGCTGGTGGCGATCAGTCCGTCAGCATGTTCGGCCAGAAATACTCGGTCGATGCGCGGCTTGTAGTAAAAGCCCTCAAGTTGCGAGGCGGATGCGATGAGGAGCAGATTCTTGTACCCGAGGTCGTTTTGGGCCAGCAGCAACTGGTGGAATCGCTTATCATCAATGCCGGACTGCTTGTCAGCCATACGCCGGCCAACCGGGGTCAAGTAGGTTTCGATACCAATGATCGGTTTGATACCATGCCTTTTCGACTCACGATAAAATTCGATGGCGGCGTGCATCGTGCCGTGGTCCGTGAGGGCCAAGGCTGGCATGTTTAGCTGAGCTGCACGGCTTACCAAATCCTTGATCCGACTGAGGCCGTCTAGCAGGGAGTATTCGCTGTGGACGTGCAAGTGGACGAAGTCGCTCATATTATCTTTTGACCGCTCAAGCTATAAGGATCGAAAGTGGAGAATATGATGGGGCGCCGTGTGATTGCTTTGTCATTGCCCGACGTGGCCAGGCATGGCTATGGCCACAGATATCGGTGGGACGATTAGGAATTGGCACCACAAGATGTTGCACCGACGCCCTGCATCAAGCACTATATCTTGCGTACCCGAACAACCGTGCTACAATTGAGCGAGTTGTATTATACCACAGCTGACAAAGATTTGGCTAGCGATTCGATGGCTTTCAAGGTCAGATCGTGCAAATTTTAAGGTAAGGTTCTATCCAGATTGGCAAAAGCCGCCAGGTCTTGGTACAGTTGCCTTGTACTTCTGTACCGTTGACTTTCCCTTGCTCGCTGGGTAAAATAGTAAAGAGAGGAACAATGCCAGAGTTGCCTGAAGTTGAGACTATTGTACGCCGACTGCGCAATCCTTTGATAGGGCGCACATTCTGTGATGTCTACGTGGACTGGGAGCGAATGGCAGGGGCCTCGAGCATAGACTTAAGGGCGTGCCTGCCGGGGCAACGTGTTGAGGCCATCGGTAGGCGAGGCAAGTATCTTGTCTTCCAGCTTCTGAGCGGGGATAGTCTTATCATTCATCTTAAGATGACGGGCGATTTGCGGGTGGCCCCGGTCAGCGAGGCGTATCACAAGCATGATCGAGTTGTCTTTGACCTGGATAATGGATATCAGCTTCGCTTTCAAGATCCACGCAAATTTGGTCGTGTGTATTTGACCAACGACGCAAAAGAGATACTCGGCCGCTTGGGGCCTGAACCGCTGGATGATCGCTTCACCGAGGATGACTTTGTGGCTCTCTTCGACCGTCGTTCGGGCCGGATTAAATCTTTGTTGTTGGACCAGGGGTTTATCGCGGGGTTAGGCAATATCTACGCAGATGAGGCGCTGTTCCTGGCGGGCATCCAGCCACAGCGCCGAGCCGACACATTGTTGGAGGAGGATAAGCGGCGCCTATATCGAGCTATTCGGCACGTGCTGGGTGTTGCCATCGAACAGAAGGGTTCAAGCCTGTTCGATGAAACCTATCGGGGGGGACAGTATCAGCAGCAGTTTTTGGTTTATGGTCGGTGGGAACAACCCTGTAGTGAGTGCGGTAGCCCGATTCGACGCACCCGATTGGGCCAGCGATCGGCTCATTTTTGTCCTAATTGTCAGCAATAGGTATGTGGCGGTAGCCGCCCCGATTCTCTTGAAGACGAGGCGATGGAAAGGATAGTGGTCTATGGAAAATCTGGGTTCAATGGAGCCAGAGGAACTACTCCAATTACTCACCGGGTCTGTCGCTTGTGCCTTCGTCATCTTTTTGTTTATTATCGTGTATGTGCTGATATCTCGTCGGGGCAGAAGGGTGAGGGGAGGAACAGATTGGGGCGCAGCGAGTTCTAGGCAAGACACACTGTCTAGGGGATATGGCGTAAAAGCTCCGCCGACAGCGGTGGATCTGACGATGCCGGCTCCATCAGACACTTTGAGAGAAGCAGGCCTTTATGAGGACGAGGGGACATCTGTTGATGTCAGTGCTCGCCTGGCGGGAACTGGTCGCGAGGCCTGGCTGGAGCAAGAGTCGTCAGATATGAGGGAGATTTCAGCGCCCGAAGAGCGTGCTCCCGACCACGGACAAGAGGTATTGCGGCTGCTTCGCGATCCGCTCACTGGACAGCTTTGGACACAGATAGCTGGTACCCGTTATCGAAGTCTGAAGGACATACGCGACAGGACGGTGGGGCAGCGAGTGCTGGCTACCATCACACACGTCCTACGTTTCAGCAACGGTAGGGTTGCTACCGATCAAGGCGTTGTGGCGCTTGAAATCCCGCCGTGCGACGTTGTGGAGGTGCCGCGGGCTTTTGGTAGCTTGTCGGGAGCCCCTGAACCGGGCGAGATCATCCGCCTAATGAGTGATCCAGATCAAGACCGCTTCTGTGTCCACGTAGCCGGCCATTGCTATCGGCAACTGGTTGACGTAACCGATGGGGTAACTGGTCAGTACATATTGGAAGCCATCACCCGCTTGCTGCAGTTCAGCGGTGGTATGCTGGCGACGAACGACGGTGTTGGTGTGGTGCCGGTCCCCCCTCTGAGGGCTGATGCGCAAACGCGGCTGCCCACACCACCTGTTCCAGAACCGGGGGTTTCAGAATCGGCTGCTTCTCCGGCCCCATCGGCATCTGGCCTAGACACTCAACTGGCGCGGTCTCCGGTGGCGTCTACTGACGCTGACCTGATAAGTGACGAGGAGGAGCGTTTTCTACAGCAACTGGCGGGTCAGACTCCGGCTCAGCCTGAGACCCGTGTAGAGCGTCCCAGCCTGATAGGTGGGCTGCGCCGCATGCGTCAGCAAGCATCGATCGAGGCCGTAGGTCCGCTAAACCTGGCAGCCGAGATCGATCGTATTTTTCAGAGTAAGCTACTCGCTTCGCGCATGTCGACAACTAATGCCAAGGTAGAAACAAATCCTGATGGCGGCGTTCGCATCAGGATTGGGACAGTCTATTATAGTTCCCCGGACGAGGTTCCAGATCCATATCTGCGCGATATGCTCAAGCTTTCTATCGCTGAGTGGGAACAGAGCTAACTTGTTTGAGTCTCATGCGGCCTGCGGCATCCGCCTGTAACCGGGCCATTGGCATTTGCGTGTCATGTGGGAAGATAATGAGGGCGTCACGTTCGAGTGCCCATCGCTGCCAATAGCGTTTGGTTTCGATGGTCTCCAGTGGTTCTACGTCGTAGGCGGTCACCCAGGCCAGCCGTTCAAAGTGGATCGCTAAGGTCGACAGATCTCCAGTGTAGAGAGCAGTCTCTCCCTCCGACTCAATCACCACACTCTGGTGAGCGCGGGTATGACCTCGGGTAACGGCCGTCCGTACCTCGCTAGAAACGCGGGTATCTCCGTGCAAGAGGCGCAATTGTTGCGCTGCCTGCAACGGTAGAAAATTCTCTGGCAGGTAAGCACCACGGGTTCGCTCATTGGGAAAGGCAGCATCGGCCCATTCCAAGCGCTGAATCCAGTATTCGGCGTTGGGGAAAGTGGGGATTACCACCCCATCCTCGTCACGGCGGGTAGTGTTTCCGCCGCTGTGGTCTACGTGCAGATGGGTGTTAATGATGATATTGATTTCCTCTGGCATAACGCCCAGTCGTGCAAGTGCTTGGATTAATCCACCGTCGTCTCGAACCAGGCCAAAGCTTTGGTACTGCTTGTCGGTAAGGTGATCGCCAAGGCCGGTGTCCACCAAAATGGTTTTGCCTTCTGAGCGGACAAGCATACAGTTGAGGCCCAGAGGAATCCGGTTGAGTTCGTCAGGTGGTAGGAGCTTCTCCCACATCAACCGAGGCACTAGTCCAAAAGCCCCGCCCCCGTCAAGCCACATTAGTCCATCACTTAGCAGGTGAATCTCAGTACGACCGATTTGCATCCGGATGTTCCTCGCTGTTTATGGCGTGTTTGTCTCCTCTTATCAAGCGACATGCAGTTTCCCAGGTTGCGGTTCCGTGCTCTGTACTTGGCTGGGGGCAGCTATTGTTTCAGAAGCGTGCCAGCGCCGAGTGGAGGGAGCGCTTGCTGGAACCACTCAACCAGCCGCTGTCGTTCTGGTGCAGCTAGAAAAGCAGCCTCAGCGGCGGTCAATACCATGTGTCTGATGGCACGGAGTGGTATGCCGATACCTCGCAAGGCGACCAGATATTCGTCGGTGAGAGTCGTACTGGAGATACTGGGGTCGTCGGTGTTGATGGTGACGGGGATACCCACTTGCTGGTAGGCCCATAAAGGATGTTGGCCAAGACTTGAGATAGCTCCGGTTTGCAGGTTGCTGGTGGGACACATTTCAAGGGTGACGTGATGTTGGATGAGGAGATCCATAACTGAAAGGTCTTCCATGGCCTTTACGCCATGCCCGATGCGATCTGCGCCCAGCAACTCGACAGCCTCGCGAATGTTGCTGGCGTGTCCGGCTTCAGCAGCGTGAACTGTAACATACAGGCCCTGGGCTTTGGCCCATTGAAAGACCTCGGCAAAACGCGCTGCTGAATAGTTGACTTCGTCACCCGCCAGATCGATCGCAACAAAACCCTGGTCCTGAAAAGCGGCTGCGACTTCAGCTACCTGCTGCGCAACGGCAACGCTCTCGTCTCTTCCAATTTGGGCGATCAAGCGCACTTGGATGTCGTGATCGTGCTGAGCGCTTTCCATCGCCGAGATGACCCATTCGGCTACCTCTCGGTAGCTAAATCCCTGGACTTTTGCCAATGCCACCGGGTTGAAGCGAAGCTCCAGGTATTTAATGTTGTCAGTGGCGGCGTCAGCTATGGCTTCGTATGCTACGCGCATCACCGCCTCCCGAGTGGAGTAGAAGCGACGGAGCAATCTAAACTTGGAGAGGAAGCTCTGAAAGTCGCGAGAATCGTCGACGATCTGCACGTATGGCCGGAGTTCCTCTAAGTCCCAACTGGGCAGATCTACGCCGTGTTCCCGCGCGATTTCAGCAAGGGTCGAAAGGCGAAGGCTACCCTCCAGGTGTCGGTGGAGGTCAATCTTGGGCCACGCTGCCAATACGTCACGCATGCTGCGCTGATTTTGGGAGACATCCCATGGATTTTGTCTCATGGCTATGGTCATCGGACTCTAGACATCACGTTCAAAGTGTGAGTTGGTAGAAAGCATAGACTGAGTAGGAAGCATCTGGCGTCAATCATTGGCTATCCGCTGAGGGTGGGATGGGGAGAGCAAAGGAAAAGGTGCTTCCGACTCCCACCTCGCTCTCGACAGTGATCTGGCCACCATGAGATTCGACAATGGTCCTAACAATGGCCAAGCCGAGGCCAGTGCCACCATACCGGCGTGTGGTTGAGCCGTCTATCTGGTAGAATCGGTCAAAGATTCTATCCAATTTGTCGGCCGGGATGCCAATACCCCGGTCTTCCACGTCGGCTCGCACGAAGTCACCATCACGCGCTACTCGTACCGTGATCGAGCTGCCGGTGGGGCTAAATTTAATGGCATTCCCCAGAAGATTGTCAAAAACCTGGCCTAGACGTCCTGGATCAGCTTGTACCAAGGGAAGATCGTCGGCCATTTGCAGCTCTATGTTGACACCGGATTCCCTGGCCGTCATGGAGGCTCCTTCCACTGACCGAGCAGCTATATCAGCGAGCGAGATGGCCTGAAATTCGAACTGCCCCATCTCAACTCGCTCCAGGGAGATTACGTCGTTGACCAGGCGAATTATGGCGTCGGTGCGCTGATCTACAGCGGAGAGCGTTCTCCGCACGTGGGGGTTGATCCCGCCCATGGCCTCTTCAAGGATGAGCTGTACATAGCTCTTGACGAAGGTCAGAGGTGTGCGCAGTTCGTGGGAAAGATTCTGAATGAATTCGGTCTCGAGTCGGTGGAGTTCGCGTAGTTCTTCGAACGCCTGCTCCAATTGGATCGCCCGGTTACGGAGATTGCGCAGTAGGCGGGCATTTTCAATGGCGACCGAGACCTGGGCAGCGGCAATTGTTAGCAGGCGACCTTCGCCAGGTCCGAAAGCGTCAGGCGCACGGTCATCGATACTCAAAGTGCCAATAAGAGTATGCTGGGTGATCAATGGGACGACGAGCAGTGATCGAATGGACGTATCCCAACCTTGCGTCTCATTGTCTGCGGCTTGCAAGGAAGAGGCATTTTGCTGGGGAGCAGCAACAAACACCTTGCTGACACTTGATGGTGTCAGGTGGGTGAGATTCACCGGTTGACGTTTGCGCAACACCTGGCGCGAAATGTGATGGATAGCCGACAAGTCGGCAGCCTCTTGCTCTGGATGGGCCCAGCCACTGGATGCTTTCAGTGATAGATCACCAGTTCGTTCATCGTACAAGTAGAGGCAGCATCTCTGGCAATCCAGAGCGTGCTGGATGATAGTGACGGTGACTTCAAGGATTCGGTCGAAATCCAGCGTGGTTGTAATCTGGTTGGCTAGGGTATAAAGCGTGGAGACTTCGGCCAGTCGCCGGGTGGTCTCTTCATGTAAACGGGCTTTCTCGATGGCAACGGCGACCATATCTCCCAGAGTCTGCAAGAGCTGACGGGTCTCGTGAGATGGCAGGGCTTCTCTGAGCACAATCAGACCAATGACTTCCTCCCTTCCTCGCAACGGCACGCCGACCAGAGGTACTGGTTCTTGTGGTCTGTTTGTTGGGACATCAGAAGCCCGTGACATGGAAACTGATCTGACACCCTGATCTTCGGGTTTTTCCAACTTCAGCAGACCCAGGGCGTCAAGGATGGCTTCTTGAAATCCTTGGTGGTGCGCTACAGTGAGATCAGAGGTCTGCTCCTCTTTGAGCAACAGCGCCACGCCTTGGTTAGAGGGCATCAGAGCCATGGCTGCCTCAACTGCTGCCGCCAGAGTTTCGTCCAGTCCTTGGGCGCGGTTAATAGCCTCGCTGGCTTGTCCCAGGGCGGCCAGAGCTTCGACGCGTTGTTGGGTCTCCCACTGTAGTGCTGAAACTTCGGAGAACCGTTGTTCCAGCTCGTTGAAGAGACGAACATTTTCGATGACCACGGCTGCAGCCGTGGCGATGAATTCAATCAAGACTTCATCATTGCGGGTGAAGGGATGCCCGTCCAGGCGGTTGATTATTTCGATTACGCCCAAGACTTGCTCTTCTCCAATTCCTTGCTGCGTCTCGCGTGGGCGCCTTGCGATTCTCAGGGGGGCGGCAATGAGCGAGCGTGTATCGAAACTGATTGATTGATCTATACCTGGATAGTGCCGGGGGTCAGCCGTTACATCGTTCACACGCGCTGTCTGGTTGTGCTGTATCGCCCAACCAGCAATGCCTTGTCCAATCTCTAACGTATAGGGTTTGATCTTTGCCAGGTGGGTTCCAGCGGCGACTTTGAAGCGCAGCTGGTTATCTTCGACCAGCATCAACGAGGCGGCTTCAACCTGGAAAAGGGCGCTAACGCGTCGAATGATGGCATCTAGCGTATCAACCAGTTTCCCAGGTGAGATAAGGAGCATGCCAATTTGGCTTAGGGCTGCCCACTCTGCGAGACGTTGATCTCGCTCACTGAGGAGAGAGGAGTTTTGAATAGCCATGGCTACTAGGGAAGCGAGAATGTGCAGCAAAGCCACATCATCGAGGGTGAAGGCGTCTGGTTCGTCATCTTGCACGACGAGCGCCCCCATCACTTCTTCGCTGGTCATCAGAGGCACAGCTACAACGGATTTTGCATTGGGACGGGGAAGCGGCAGCGCGTGGTAGGAGTGACTGGCCATTTCGCTGATCAAGATCCCCTCACCGCTGGTTAAAACCGTTCCCAGAATTCCCTGCTCACCGATATCAAACTGCGCATCGTCTCTCCCTCTGGAGCGACGGCTAGCTTGAGGCTCCTGACCCGCGTCGGAACTAATGTACAGACTGGCACTTTTCTTGTCGTCGCTTACTAGAAAGACGTCAACGCAACGAAAACCTAGATCCCGGTGTAGTGAGTTCACGAGATAATTCAACAGCGTGTCCAAGTTACCAGAAGAGGCTGCACGCTGGCTAATTTGAATAATCGTGTGTAATGGAGATTGCGCGCTTCGCTCGGCGTGCTCTTCGAGGGGGATCTTGTGCCCATCCTGTCCAGCCGACGCAGAGGTCGGCGCCGGGTGAGGACGCAGAAGGCCCTCTACGACTACTCCTGAATCGGAAGCATCTGAGGCTGCTGCATCCGAGACAAAAACCATCACCACTTCGACCGGTATCGAAGAGTACTTGCCTTCTGACAGGCCAGTTGGCTGTGCCGCAAGTTCTTCAGGGCGCATGGTGTCCGGTACGATTCTAGGAGAGGGGGTGTCGGATTCCCTGGAGGCGAGTGGGGATCGCAGTGATAGAAAGAGGTGCAACCTATCCGGCTCCGCATGCCTGGGCAGTGGCTCGTTCCTAGGGAGCAAGTGTTCCGCTAGTAGAGTGCTGTGTGATGGGATGAAGAGCGAGGTAAAGGGAATATCGATGAGAGCGTCAGGAGTAGTGGACAGCAAGCGTGCCAGGCGGTCGCTGGCTTCGATCACACAACCAGATGAGTTGACCCTGAAGAAGGCCCAATCGGTGAGGTCAAGCAGGGCAAGCAGATCGGTGCGTGACCTCTTGGCTACCGGCTCGCTATCCTTAGAGATCTGGTCGGAGGCTGTGCCCTGACTGGTGTGCAGGTGCTCCGCTGGCATAGGGTCATCCATTCCGTTCCGTCAACAGCCAGCTCCAATAGCGCCAGGTCACAGCGAGTCCGATGGTAACGCCGATAGCCATAGGTAGGTGATAGGTGATCAGATAGAACATCGGATTATCCAGCAACTGATAGCTGGTCTGGCCCGTAAGTGATACGCTGATCCGTAACAGTTGTGAGACGAGCGCAATGACTAGGAAACCCGTCCCCGCCCAAAACCAGCGAAAGTAAGGAGGCATACCGGTCACGGCACCCAGTTTTTCGCTAAGTCGGGCCAGGATAATAAGAACGAAAATGATGGAAATGGTGCTAATGGGGCTAAGAAGTGTGACAAAGGCAGCCATTAGCGACCTCCGGTCATAAGGTGCAGCAAGAAGTAGCCGAGACCACAGATCAACAACCCGCCCAGAACGCGTCCCAAATCACTCCACAGGTCGCCCACAAAGTCGCCGACAATGGTATAGCGCACGGCACCAGCCAAAAAGAGCACGATTGGCAGGAGAAAGAAGGGATAAAACGACTCGCGCGAGGATTTACGTTCGTAGAATCGTGCAATGGCAAAAAGGAAAAAGAGGAGGATAGAGACGCCTCCCCATGTGTACATGGTCAGAACATCGGCAAGGAGTGTCTGTGGCTCGGTCATACGGCTAAGGGCAGAAGAGATATCGCTATGGTCTATCGCTTTACGAATGCTTCCACAAAAGAGTCAGCCATAAGGCGGGGATTGCCGCTCATGATGCCTTCGCGGCCTTCAAACTTTGACCGAACCTCGACACCGCGGTCGGTTATTCCAAACTGGCGAATGTCTTTGGCGTGATCGCTGCCGCGCATTTTTAGTACCAACAACGCTTTGTGGATCATGCTATCCATCTCTACGTATCGCAGCAACAGGTAGGAATCAGCTACAAAGGCTATATCACTATCTTCTTGGGGTGCTTCGCCAAGCAAAGTGGGGCTTTCACGAGTCAGCAATGAGGTTAGACCTTCTCGCTTAAGGCCGTTGATAAAGCTGTATTCCAGGGCTCGCAGCTCCACAGGATCCTGGGTGAGACGTTCGAAATGGGTGATGCTGTCGACGAGCACGCGACGCGCCCCCATTTGTGCTACAGAAGTCTCGATCATGCCACCCACACTCTCCAGATCAAGCCGGCTGACCTCAGGGCTGGTCATGATGACTTTGAGCCTTCCCTCCTTCTCCAGCTGTCCAAAGTCCCAACCAAATGCAGCGGCATCTTGGTAATACTGCTGAGGGAATTCCTCGAAAGTGATGATCAGACCGGGCTGGTCGAATCTTGTAATGCCATTGTAGATGAACTGCATACCAATCGTTGTCTTGCCAGTGCCGGGTGCTCCCTCGACCAGGTTGGCTGTTTGGGGCAAGAACCCGCCAAATAGCATTTCATCTAGACCTTTGATTCCGGTCTGAACGCGATCCATTCGTTGTCCTCCCGGTTATGGTGTCCGCCGGTTTCTCAGTTCGAATTAACGCATCCCTCGGATGATATGATAGACTGCTTTGACGCGGAAGAGGCGATCACCTTCCACGCGTACGTTGAACTGATGCACTAATTCACGCATATCCTCGTTTTCGGCGAGAGAGTAGATGGAAGTACCTTCTACTTCTCGCTTCTCCATCACGCCGCTTTCCACCAGGTCGTCCAACTCGGGCTTGACAGCGGCCGCGTTTCGGCCGGCATATTTGGCTATGTTCTCCACTGTATCAGCCGTGTTGGGGTTTTCGTAGAAGAAGCGAACCAGGTCCCACTTGATAAACGAGTTTACTTTGGCCTTGACGAAGTCAAGCAAGGCGGGATCCATATCATTCATCAGGCGAGCGGTGAAGTCGTCCCCATTTGAGACCAATGTTAGCTTGCCCCCTTTCTGAGGAGGATATGCCCACACTAGTTTGA